>MDTG01070108.1_pt1 | contig 18772 bp, 21 predicted proteins | sample 811421 | NCBI WGS metagenome assembly MDTG01 (sample SAMN05326645, study PRJNA326480) | marine metagenome | isolation source: seawater | place: Pacific Ocean: South East | collected 2011
TAATAGTACAATCAAATACTTTTATATCTTCTCTTACTGTAAGTATTGAACCTTTTCTTTCAATCATAAATACTTCCTATTCTCTTTTAATAATAATTATTGAAATAATATCTTAACACGGCTCAATAGAACTTTAAAATCTTGATTTATTTCAATGAATAGCATAATTATTACATGTATAATATAAAAAATTAAAAAAATTGGATAAAAAATGAAAAAAACAATAATTACAATTATAAGTACAGCTTTTATTTCTACTCTTTCTGTGCATGCAAGTTCAAAAGTTGAAGTAGTTACAAACGAGACTTCAGCAATAAATATAAATCAAAAAAAATCTAATGTTACAATTGATGAGTGCAAAAAATATTTAGGTCTTGAGAACTATAATTTTATAATTGAAATTTATAGTGATGAAAATATTGCACTTTTAAAATGTGAGCAAGAACTTAAAAAATAGATATTGACGCTATATTTCTATGTTATAGTATTGAATTATTTACCTTTATTATTAAAATATTAAAAGGATTGTTATGAATTTAATACAAAAAATATCGATACTAGTAGTATTGTTAGTATTTACTGCTTGTGACCACAATAATCCAACACCTCCTTCTAAACCTAAAGTTTTTGACCCTAATGTAAAACCTATTATAAATGGTAATTGGTATAAACCAAAAGTAAATACTTCTTGGCAAATACAATTATATAAAGAAGATAAACTATTTAATACTTCTTATGATGTACAACTCTATGAAATTGATTTATTTGATGTAAAAGATGAAACAATTAAAAAATTAAAAAATGACGGTAGAAAAATTATATGTTATTTCTCCGCAGGCACTTATGAAAACTGGAGAAGTGACAAAGTGTCTTTTCTTAAATATCCTACTTTAATAGGAAAAAAACTAGATAATTGGCCAGGTGAGCGTTGGCTAGACATTAGAGATGAAAGACTTGCACATATAATGATAGCTAGACTTGAAAAGGCAAAAAGAATAGGTTGCGATGGTGTTGACCCTGATAATGTAGATGCTTATGAAAGTAGTAAAGAAGTTACAGGTTTTGAAATAAGTGAAAAAGATCAATTGGCTTACAATAAGTTTTTAGCAAATGAAGCTCATAAAAGAGGACTTAGTATTGCATTAAAAAATGATATAGAACAAGTAGAATTATTAATAGATTATTTTGATTTTAGTGTAAATGAAAGCTGTATTAAACAAAAAAATTGTGAGAGTTTAATACCTTTCAAAGATAAGAATAAGCCTGTATTTAATATTGAGTATACAAGAAATACTATAGATAAAGTTTGTAAAGAAAGTAAGAATTATAAGTTTAAAACTTTAATTATGGATGATTTATTAAGTGATGAATTTAGACATAGTTGTTTTTAGAACATCTATTAAATTATAAAAGGAATTAGTTATGAATAAATTAATATATATTTTTTTATCATTTTTTTTGATAAGTAGTTTATTGGCAAAAAGTGATTTTAAAAGAGTTGGTGATACGGTTATTGATAATAACTTAAATCTACAATGGCAAGACAATCCTCTTTCACGTGATACAAAGCTATTTTTAGATGATGCAATTAAACATTGTAATGACTTGGATTTTGTTGGATATAAAGATTGGAGATTGGCCTCTTATGAAGAGCTTTTAAGTTTAGGAGATTATGAAGTTTATAAACCTACAATAAATGATATTTTTAAATTTACTGCTTCTGGACATTATTGGACTGTTTTATATAAAACTACTCAATTAGGAGAGCATATTACATTACAAGATTATACAGAAGTTAGAAGAATCTATTTTAGTGATGGATATTCTTATGATAATGATAGAACTGGAAAAGCTTATGTAAGATGTGTTAGAAGTACTTTAAAAGATTAAAAAAAGGCAAAAAAACCTTTTTTTAATTGCTTACTAGTATGAAGTTAAACTTAACACATCTTCCTTTTTATCGTATGAATACATCTCATAGTTTATAGTTTTCTCTTTAATAGCTGTTACTGCCATTCTATCAGCTAATTCATTTCCTTCAATTCCAGCATGGCCTTTTACATGTTTTATTTCTATTAAGTCTTTTATTCTTTCGTATAATTCATGTGTTTTTTTAATAAGTTCAAGATTTTTAATCTCACCACCTTTTTTAGTCCAACCTTTAGCTTTCCATCCATAAGCCCAAGTTGTAATACAATCTATACTATATTTTGAGTCTGAAAAAATTGTGATAATATTTTCTGAACTTGTTTGTTTTGCAATAATTAAAGCTTGATAAAGTGCATTTAACTCTGCTATGTTATTTGTGCCATTTTCTACAAAGTCTCCATGAAGAAGTACTGGATTTTTATGGTTTGAATATATTGCTAAACCACTTCCTGCAAGTCCTGGATTTCCTGAGCATGCTCCATCACAATAGATTCTAATATGCTCTTCATCGTCATTTATATCTTGGCTTGTAGTTTCAGGTTTTTTTTCTATATCTTTTGTTTTTATATTATTAAATTTTAAAACCATATTATAGTTTTTTAAAATCTGCTCTTGAGCTTTAATAGCTAATTTACCTTTTAAAAGCATTAGTCTATTTGCATCATTTTTTAAAATTTCTTTGTCTAAAATTTCTTTATCCCAAGTAAAACTTGGTGGATATGATAAGTTTAATATTTTACATTGTTCTTTATTCAGTGTTTGTTCGTGAGCTATAAGTTCTATAAATTCTTCTGTTATTTGCATATAATTTCCATATTTTTTGGAAATTATATCAAAATTATATGCTTTTTACTATGCCCAATCTAGAAGTCTTTTATCGCCTTCAAGTTTTTTAATATCTGTAATATCTTGAGACATTTCAATTACACCTTTGTAATTAAGCTCTTCATCTCTTACTGCAAAATATCTAATGTGAATAAATTTGCCTTTAAATTGAATCCAAAACTCAGCAGTATCTTGACGTCCAGCTTTAAACTCTTCAAGAATTTTAAGTACTTGGTCAACACTTTTAGGAGGATGACAAAATTTAACTTCACGTCCTATAATTCCAGCACTTCTTGGGAAAACCCTATCTTCACCTCTATTATAGAAAATTACAATATCATTTTCATCTACATAAGTAATATCAACAGGTAAGAACTTAAAGATAAAGTTTACATGTTCAGGAGTTAAGTATCCTTCATCATAATGTGTTCTATTATCAAGACTAAATGGAAGTTTTCTTTTTTTCTTATCAGCACTTGGATGAACATACTCATCTTCTTTAACTTCAGGATATCGTACTGGATCAGCTGCAAACATCCAACCAATCTCTTTATCTCCCTCATACATCTCTTTCCAATCATCTTCACTTAGCATATCAAGCGCACGTGGTAATAATCTTCCTTCTTCAACTTGTGAAAGATGATCTAAGCTGTTAAATAAAGCTATTGATTCATTTAAAATATTATGTGAATCTTTTTGCTCAACTTTTTTTCGTAAAGCTTTTATCTCTTCTCTAATTTGGTCATGGAACGCCCACATTCCCTGGCTTGGACCTGTCCATCCATACTTTTCTAAGTATGGAAATAGTTGATTTTCTTTTCTTGCAAAGTGTTTTTCTACTTCACATATTTGGTTAAAGATGTTATAGAAAGTTTGATAATCTTCATCCATATTAGTTTCAAAAAGTTCTTGGAAAAGTTTTTTTATTAAAATATTTTCTTCAAGATAAACTCTTACAGGATGGCCTTGCGGAAAATTTTCAGTTCTATTTGATAAGTTATTCATTTTAGTTATATTCCTTAAATTATTTCTTACAAATATAACCGAATGAATTTACTTTTCCATGATATTTATCAATTTTATGTTTTGTTTTGATATTTTATAAATAAAAATAGTCCAAGCATAATAAGTACTAAACCTATTATTGAAAATGAAGAAAGGGAAATAGTTCCAAAAAGTAAAAAGCCTCCAAGCATTGCGAATATAACTTCACTAGCTTGTGTTGCATCAACTGCTGCTATTTCATTTGAATCTTTTGCTATTCCTCTTGCATATAGAAAAATAGTTGTCGCAAATACTCCTGAAAATAGTGCTACAAGTGAAGAGTTTAAAACTTGTGAAGAGCTAGGGGCTGATGGTTGAATTATTAAAAGAAGTATAAGCCAAAAAGGAATAGAACCTAAACATAAAAGCATTACTTTATTAAAACTATTTTTTAATAAAGAGGATTTTATATGAGGTACTTTAGTACTTGATCCATTTTGACTCTCCCAAATTAATTGATTTCCTAAAGGATAACAAAATGATGCAAGAAGCACAGGTATTGCTCCATATATAAAAGTTGAAAGTTCAAAATTATCAATATGTGATAGATTTACTAAACAAACACCTATGAAAATTAAAGATGAAAAAAACCAAATCTTTTTAGGAAAAGATTTTCCAAAAAATAGCAATACAAATAAAGTAGCAACAATAGTAAATTGCCAAGATGCTGCAATAACCCAACCAGGTGAGAAGTCAGCTGCAAAACATATAAGGGCATAAAAGAAACCAAAGCCTATAGTTCCACTTATTGTCCAAAATAGGTAGTTTTGTTTAAAGAGTTTAACTATATCAGTAAGCCTTTTTATTCCACCTTGAAAAAGTAAAATAATAGCTAGAAATAAAATCATAAAAAAATATCTAAGCGTTGCTGAATATAACCAATGTCCACCTTGGACACTCATTAACTCATTTAGCACAAAAGTTGTACTAAAAAAAGCTCCTGATAATATTCCTAAAACTATTAGTTTAAACACGTTTTATCATTAACTCTAATATCTAAAAAGAGGACTTAAATTCCAAGGAATAGAAGCTAAGATTAAAACTAAACCAATTGTATAATATATTATTTGTGTTTTATATTTCTTTCTTTCATCTTCAATTCTTTTAGATTTAAATGAACCTATAGTTATAAGAATAATCGCAAGTAGCATAATACTTGTATGTTCAACTGCAAAGAATCTTAACTCATAAATAGACATTGAATCTTTTACATTTTCTAAGAATATGTTTATTTTTTCGCTTGTATAAAATACGTATAATCCAACTACAAACTGTAAATGAACAAATCCTACTGTTATATGTGAAAATATTCTATTAAATTTTGAAAATGGTTTATTTTGAAAAAAGCCTTTATATAAACAGTACAGATGTACAAATAGTGTTATAAGAACTAGCCAACGTAAAATTGAGTGTATTATTAATTCTATTGTTTCCAATATTTTATTCCTTTAAATTTTTATATTTTAATTTCTATTCTTCATTTCTTTTATAAATAGCAAAGAAATGAGGAACTGAGGGTATTTGTGTATCATCATAAGCTAAAAAGTTTATTTCTTCTAAATTATCATCACGCACAAATTTATTAATTTCATCATAGTCTAAAGGCAAGGGTATATCATTCTCTTGCTCACCTTTTTTTCTACTTCTACATGAAACTAGTGCATATCCTTGTTTTTTAACAAGGTTTGAAATAGCCTTTCTTGCTTGAATTCTATACTTTCCTGGAAGTACTTGTATTGTATTGCACTCATAAACTACATCAAAGTTTTCAAGCCATTGTTTATCATAATCAAATAAATCTGCAACTAGATATGTAACTTTTGAGTTTGGATATCTACTTTTACATAATTTTATTGCTTCTTTGGATATATCAAAGCCAATTACTTCATAGCCATATTCACTTAAAGCTTGGGCATCATCACCAACACCACATCCTACAACAATTGCTTTTTTTTGTTTTGAAGAAGCTGGGTTTTCTTTTAGCCATTTTACTAAATAAGGACTTGGCTGTAAATCAGCCCAAAAAACAGATTTATAATCACCTTGTGCATCTATATAAATAGAATCAAACCAGCCTGTAGGATTATCATTTTCTTGAAACTTTTTAACCATTTGTTTATATGCTACAGGATCGAACTCTTTCATTTTGTTTTATTTAGCTTCGTTAATAATCTGTAATAATGTTTCTTGAGTTTCTTGAGCTAATTCTATAAAATCAGGATTGATATCATCAACTAATTGTGTTAATGAATTCATAGCTATATTTGTAGTACCATTATCTGTATAAACTGATATCTTACATGGCATAATAACTGATAAAGACATATCTTGTCCTAAAAACTCTTTTGCAACTTTTGGATTACAAACGTCTAAAATTTGACACTCTTTTTCAAAATCAATACCTTTTGAATTTAAAGTATTTTTTACATTATGAATATGTAAAACTCCAAAACTATAATTTGATACTATTTCTTGTATTGTATCTACTACTTCTTGAACGCTTTTAGTTGATTCTTCTATATAATGCATTTATATATTCCTTTTTATTTTAAAATCTTTAAATTTTTTGTAATTATAATATCTTCTTTATGGAAAGTAGCTTTTATTAATTATTTTTTGTTGTTGTTTTAATACTCTCTTTTTTCTTCTTTAAAAAAGATGTTGTAAAAAATATCTCTTTTTGAAATAAAATTAATGATGTAATAAGTGAAAGCATTGCAAAAATAAATAAAGTTGCGATAATAATTGAAGCATCAAATTGCAAGATTGAACTTAGAAACATTGTAACAATTACTAAAGCTATTAAAAGTCCTGTCATAGTACAAAGAGAAATAGATCGGTTTATATTTTGCATTCTAACTATTAGTGATAATCTTCTCATCCTTGATTTCTCTTCTGCTATTTGCTTTGCTTCTGCTGTTTTTTTATTCTCAATACCTGCATCAATTTTTTCTACTTTATCAATAATTCTAGCTAGTCTTCCTGTAAAAACATTTAATAGCCCAGCAACACCTGCTAGTAAGAATACAGGTGCTACTGATAATTGAATTAAGTGAGAAACTGTATTAACTTCATCTGGGGCAAGAGGTACTATCATTATTTAATCCTATTTATTAGTATAATTTATTTGAATTGTGATTTTATCATAATTTGTATTTTCAATTATCTTTATTTGGATATAATGCATAAAATTTATGAATATATTAGAAGGGCACAAGAATGGCTAAAGGTAAAAAGACTGTAATTAAAGAGATTAAAAAATTAAGTGATAATGAAATTTTAATTAATGGTAAAGAGTATATTATTATAGATGATACAGAAAATATTGAAACTGCAACAACTATGAAAATTTCATCAAATGGTAATAGAATTTTAAGATTCGAAGATGCTAATAAAAAAGCAAGAATTGATGTAAAAAGAAATATTAATATAATGAAATATACTTTTGGAAATAAAGAAGCAGCGGGAAATTTCAAAAAAGGTTATGATAAAAATTTTCTAACAAAAGATGATTCTTCTGAAGTTATAGGACATACAACATGTCATAAAAAAGCTATGGAAATGATATATAAATTTACTGACAAGAAAAGTGATGAATATGACAAAAAATCAGGACATACAAACTTTTATTTATTTGAGGAAATCAAAGATTAATAAATTGTATTACAATTTGAAATAAAACAAAAGCACTTCTTTAAAACTCTATATACTTTCATAATCTTAAGCTTAAAAGGAAAATTATGAGAGTATGTGGAATCGAGCTAAAATCTAACTACACTATATTAACACTTGTTGATTATTCATCTGATGATATTATTGATTATATTGATTTAAAAATAAAAAAAATTGTTTTAGATGATGATGAAGATAAAAATAGTGTTTTAAAGTACTTTAATGAAATAAATGACTTTTTTAATGATAATAATGTTGAAAAAATAATGATAAAAAAACGCTCAAAAAAAGGAGCATTTTCAGGTGGTGCTGTTAGTTTTAAAATGGAAGGATTAATTCAGTTATACTCTAAAGCTTGCGTTGTATTGGTAAGCTCAAGAAGTATTAGTTCTTATGAAAAGAAAAATAATGTGATTTTTCCTAATGAACTTAAAAAATATCAAGAGCAATCTTTTCTAAGTATTCTCTCTCATATATGTAAATAATAAGTTTAAGTTGCTATTATATTGTATCTAAAACATATATATAGGTTAATAATGGGAAAAAAATTAGTTATTTTATCGTTTGTTATGGCAATAATTCTTTCTTTATCAGTAGTAGGACTAAATTTTTATAATTCAAATAATGCAAATATCAAAGCTTCTATTAGTGTTGCTGAATCTATTTCAAAGCTTGTTATAAGTAGTTTAAATACTTTTAATTCAAATAAAAACATACATGATTCTAAAGAGTTTCTTAATTCCTTGTCTACTTTAAAAGGTATTAACAATCTATGGTTAGTAAAAAGTGAGTCTTTAAATAAGAGTGACATAAATAATCAAAAACAAATAAAAGATGAGATTGATAAAAAAGTTTTATCTACAGGTTTAGTACAATATAAACTTGATAATAGTTTTTCTAAAACTACTATGCGTATTTCTATTCCCTATTATATAAATATAGAAAATGGCAATAGTTGTATTAATTGTATAAATATTTCTAAAGAGCACAAATTAGCTGCAATTTCTTTAAATTTAGATCTTATTGAAACTCAGGCTTTATCTTCAAAGCTAATTTATGTACTTTCTTTCTTTATTTTTATTACTATTTTGACTATTATTTATTTATCATCAAATATTATCAAGTCATATTATAATTTATTTGATGTCTTCAATAATAGTATAAAAGAATCAAGTACAGGTAACTTTGCTTTAATTGCAAAACCGAAAAACTTAAATAATGAAATGAATCTATTAGTAGATAGGTACAATGATTTTATGTCAATTTTAAAAAATGCATTTATTGATATTGATAAAAGATTACAAGGTTTTATTGGAAATAAAACCACAACAAATATTATTAATCCTTTAGAAGAATCAAAAGAGATTGTTTTAAATTTATCTAATATTTATCAATTTAAAAAAGAGATTGAACTTGATAATAACAAAGAAGAAATCTATGATAGATTATCGCAAATTTTTATAAATCAATTTAATATTGAATCTTTTAGCTTTATAGAAATAGATGCGAGTAAGCATAAAATGAGTATTGTTAAGGAAGTTGGAAAGACACTTTATTGTCAAGAGTTTATTCATGAAAACCCAGAATTATGTAGATGTGCACGAACAAAAAATGATGTAGTTTCAATTGATTATCATAATTCATGTCCTTATTTCAAAGAAGAAGATAATTATCATTATTGTACAAATGTTGATATTAGTAAAGATGTAAATTTAGTAATTAACTTTGTTTGTAAAACTACTACTGAATTAGAAAAACTAAAAGATAAAATATCTTTTGTTAAAAGTTATATAAACGAAGCAGCTCCATCTATTGAAGTAAAATTACTTATGGATGCATTACAAGAATCAGCATTTAGGGATGGATTAACAGGGCTATATAATAGAAAATTCTTAGATGAACATAGTAAAAAACTAATTCCTTATGCAAAAAGAGCAAAAATCAATATTGGCGTATTATTATTAGATATGGATCATTTTAAAGCAGTTAATGATGAATATGGGCATGATGTTGGAGATACAGTATTAAAAGAACTTGCTAGAATTATGACAGAGAATGTACGAGAATCTGATATTGTAATTAGATATGGTGGTGAAGAATTTATTATTTTACTTGTTGGCGTAATACTGAAGAAGATGCAATTAATGTAGCAAAAAAAATTGGTAAAAAAGTACGAGAAAATGAAATTGATGTTTATGCAGGTAATAAGTTGAAGAAAACTATTAGTATTGGATTATCAATGTTCCCAGCTGATACTACATCTTTAGATAGTGCTATAAAAAATGCTGATATTGCTTTATATGAAGCTAAAAATAGTGGTAGAGATAAAGTTGTAAGATTTAAAGAGGAACAAGTAAGTAGTGTAGATTTATTTTAAGAAGAATAATTAATAAGAGTTTGCTAATAAAAGTATTAGCAAACTACTTGATTTTATAGTGATAATGAAATATCATCTAAAATAATGTCACTTATTCTATTAGATTTTCCAAAGTGCTCTAACAATATAAATTCAACCGCAGGGTTTTCTTCTTTTAGTTCATTTATAATATATGGTAAATCAACACCTACATGTTTTCCAGAGTTTAAAAAATATGGATAAAAATATATTTTAGAAATATTTTGAGAAATAAGATTGTTTGATACTGTCTGAATACTTGGCGTTGCAAGTTCTAAAAATGCTGCTTCTATTTTTGAAAAGTTTTTATCTTTACTTTTTATTTCATTTGCTAAAGATATAAACTCTTCATTTGATAAACTTCTTTTACTTCCATGTGCAATTAACACTAATGCATCCATTATAATCCTTTAAATTTTTATAAGCCTTAGTATATTTTAATTGTCTTTAATTCTTTATTCATAAATATCTTATTATAAATCAATATTTATAGTAAATTTTGCACCCTTATAGCTCTTTTGATTATAAATAAATGTTTCATTTCTTACACTAATACTACCTTTTAAATGTGTTCTAATAATATTTTCACTCATATAAAGTCCTACTCCTGTACCTTGAGATTGGTGTTTTGTTGTGAAATAAGGGTCAAAAATCTTATTAATTATCTCTTCTTTTATACCTTTCGCATTATCTTTAATTTCTATAATTAATTTATTGTCTTTTTTATACGTATCTATGAAAACAAATTTTTCTTTATTTTCTAGTTTTTGTAAAGCATCTCTTGAATTATTTAATATATTAACAAAAACTTGAATTAATTCATTCTCAATTGTAATAATTGATATATCTTCAATATTTTTAATTATTTTTATATCTTTTGATACAAATTGTGAGTTTACTAATTTTAATGTTTTATTAATAGCATGAGAGATATTAAACTGTTTTAGTTTGCTATTTCTAGGATCAAAAAAGCCCCTAAAGTCTTCTATTGTTTGAGATAAGTATTGTGCGGATTCATTTATACTATCCATATTTTTATTTAAGTCTTCATCTTTTAATACATCCAACTCTTTTAGCAGTTTTACACCCGTAGAAGCTGTAGAAATAGATGAGAGTGGTTGTCTCCATTGGTGTGCAATATTTTCAAGCATTTCACCCATTGCAGCCATTTTTGTTTGTTGTATTAAGATTAAATCTTTTTCTTTTAATTCTTCTATTCTTTGTTGTATTTTTTCTTCTAGTTTATCATTTAGTTCTTTTAATTCAAAAGTTTTATTTTCAACTTTTTCTTCAAGTGTGGCATTTAGATTTTCTAACATTACTTGATTAGTTTTTAGGCTATCTTTCATTGTATTAAAAGATTCAATTGCTTCATTAATCTCAGTAATTGGAGAAAGTTCAATAGCATCAATATCTAAATTTAACTCTTTTAATTCATGAGCCATATTCTCTAACCGTCTAATTGGTTTTGAAATAATTCCTGCAATTTTATATATAAATACTATTGAAATTAATCCTATAATAAGAGTTAATACTATTCCTATTAGCTGATTCTTTTTAATTAAACTTAAATAGTCATTTTCAGGAGCATACATACCTATTATCCATGTAATATCATTTTTAATAAAAGGGAAAAACATAGCACTATAATCTTCATTTTCATGTGTAAAAGTTAAAAAAGTCTTTTTTGAAAATGTCTCTATTTTTGTTGATTTTAATAACTCACTATAAGCTTTTTTTACTATCTCATTATTTATCTCTTTTAGTTTTAAAAGTCTTGGTTTTTTATTTATAGAATTAATATTTTTAATAGGAAAAGACATCATATTTAAAGATTTATCCATCATAAATACTTTTCCATTTTCACTAATTTTTAGATTGTTTATAAATACTGACAAATCATCAATCTCTATATCAATTCCTACTACACCTTTTAATTTGTTGTTTTTATAAATAGGAACTGAAGTTGTAATTCCTGGTTTTTTTGAAGTAAAAAAAACATAAGGATCTGTCCAATTTAAACGCTTAGTTTTAACTGCTTGAATAAACCATGGTCTTATAGTTGGATCATAATTATCATTTTCATCAAATACAATTGTTTTTTTATTTGTAGTATTATTAAAAAAAAGTTTTTTTACTACTCTTTTATTTTCATTTAGAGTGATGCTTTTTTCCATATATCCATTTTCATTTTTATTTAACATATAAAACTCACCATTACTATTTGCATAATAAATAGCTGAGAATTGTTCGTTTATTTTCATTTGTTCATGAAAGTATTTCATCATTATTTTAGGATTATTATTATTTATTACAGAGCTTGATTCAAGCTCTTTTGTAAGTTTTGTAGCTTTTGAGGCAATTCCCATATAGTATTCAGATTTATCAACTGCAAAACTAGATATATTTTCCATAATTTGGCGTGTATGCTCTGACATTATATTTTTAGAAGAATAATAAGAGGAGAGAATAATAAAGAATATTGTAATAAACATTATTATCGAAAAACTAAATATTAATATATTTTTAATGGAAAACTTCATACTAATCCTTTAAAACAATCATTTTAAATTATAACAAAAAAATACACTATTTTATATCATTAAAAAATTATTTTATAAACTAGTGATAATTATTGAAAAAATAGCACCATCTTTAGAGTTTTTTACATATATATTTCCATTCATTTTTTCTTTAATTATTAGTTTTGTCATATATAATCCAATTCCTGTACCATAGTCATATTTAGTTGTAAAATATGGGTCAAAAATTTTATCTATAATCTCTTTATCAACGCCACCTGCATTATCCTCAATACATAGTTTTGTTTCTTTATCTTCATCTAGATAAATTTTTATTTTAGGATTTTTTATTTTTCTATCAATTAAAATATCTTTAGCATTTGAAATTATATTTACAATTGCTTGTGAGTATTCACTTTTGTAGCCATTTATTTTATATTCTAAATTTATAGAAAAAGATATTTCTATTTTATGAAAATTAAGTGTTGCTTTTACAATATTTATAGCACTTGATACTGCGTCTATTACTAAAAAGTCCTCTTTTTTAGAGTTTGGATTGAAAAAGTTTCTAAAATCATCTATGGTTCTTGACATATATTCTAATAAATCATTTGCTTCATTTACTCTATTTGAAAGATATTTTTTATCTAATTCTTTATAATCATAAGCTGATTCAATATCAAAAAATAGACCAGATACTTGAGATAATGGTTGTCTCCATTGATGTGCAATATTTCCAATCATTTCACCCATTGCAGCCATTTTTGATTTTTGAATAAGCATTTTTTCTTGTTTTAGTTTCTCTTCTTTTAGTAAAGTTCTTTCACTAATATCTCTTAAAGATGCAAAAAGTAAATCTTGATTTTCATATGAATAGATAATTACATTTAACTCTACTGTTTTTATTTCATTGTTTTTTGTTATTAATTTTATTGTTTTAAATAGAGATTTAGCTTCTAGAATTTCTTTTAAATTTAAGTCTTTAAATAATTTGAAGAAATCTTTATATAAAATCTCTTTTGACTGGTAGCCTATTGTTTTAAGTGCTGTATTATTAAGACTTAAGATACTAGCTTTTTCATCTTTTATTTCTGAGATTATAAATCCATCATTACTGTAATTAAAAAGTAGGGCATATTTCTCTTCATTTTGTTTTACAATTTTTCTATATTGATTAAAAAGTTTTTCAATTTTTCTAGTAAATCCTAATGAGAAAATAAAAAATATTATAGTCATTATTATCATAATAATAGCAAGTTTAAAAATATTATTATATAAGTTTTCTAAAGAGATTATTCGCTCTTTCTCAATAATATTATTTATATGTGATAAGTTTACTCCCATACCTATGAAGTAGCGTAAATGTTTTACAAAAGTTCCATATAAAAGTTTATTATTATTTTCATAATAAATATAATCATTTCCTTTATAGTTAGTCTCAATTAATAAATCTTTTATTGCTTGAAGTTCACTTTTGTTAGGAATAATTTGTTTTTGAGTTAGCAGTTGACTATTTGTAGTGATATTATTTAAACTATTTATTTTATATATAAGTACAAACTCTTCAACATTATAATTTTGGTTAAATATCTTTTTTATCATTCTACTTTTTAGCTTTTTCTTTTCAATTTCTAAAAAACTTCCTGAACCTATAATTATACCTAACTCTTCTAAGTGTCTTGAGTATGTGATTTTCTTGGCTGTTATATTACTTTTTGGTTTATACCAAAAATACTCAATGAAGTTTTGTTTTTCTTTTTTAGAGTTAATCATTTCATTTATAAATTTAAAGCCATTTATATCTTCAAAATCTAAAAAAGATTGATTTTCATCTTTTGAGTTTTCACTATTTAATAATAATCTTCCTTTTGTATCTAAAATAAAATAGTTTATATCACTCTGTTTTTTTGATATCTGATTTATTGCAGTTTTAATAAAATTTATTTGTTCTTTTTTTGATAAGTTTTTTGTTTTTTTGTATAGTGAATTTGCAAGATTAAATGCAATTATAGATTGTTTTTCAATTCTCTCTTTTTTATTATCTAAAATAGATTCTTCTTCAAATTTAATATCATTTAATAAGTTTTGAACTTCTGTTTTTATATAAAACTTTTCTCTTTCAATTAGTGTATTTTTGAAGTTTTTAATATGATTTTTAAAGTTACTATACTCTGTTTTTATAAGTGTTGAACCAATTACCGTTGCAACAATGATGATAATAATAGTTGAGCTAAGTAGTGTAGTTTTTTTAACACCTTGTTCTATTCTTTTTCTGTAATTAATTTTCAAGTTTTAATTTATATCCCATATTTGAAATGTTTTTTATACAATTAAAGGGAATCTTTTTTCGTAAAAAACCAATTGTCGTTCTTAATGAGTTTAAACTCATATATTCATCTTCCCAAACATATTGTTCAATCTCTTGATAGCTTACAACTTTATCTTTATTTAAAACTAAAAGCTTTAGAAATAATAACTCTTTTTTATTTAATTCTAAAACTTTCTCATCTTTATAGAATAGGGAAGTTGTATTTGAATAGTAAAAACCTTTAGTTAATACTACTTTTTCATCTTTATTCTTTTCTAAATCCTCAATAGCTTTTAATAAAGCAGGAATTAGGTTTCTACTTGTAAGTGGTTTGATTATATATTTTTCTAATCTTAATTCAATTGCTTCAAGTAAATAGTCTTTATCACTAAATGCAGTTGATATTATGATTTTTGTGTCTTTGTCAGTTTTTCTAATATTTTTTGAAAGTGTTATTCCATCAATCTTTGGCATTCTTATATCTGTTAGAATAATATCTGGATGATATTTTTTATATAAAGCTAAACCTTCTTCTCCATCTTTAGCTTCATATAGTTTTTTAAACATGCGATTTAGAAAACGTGAGTTAATTGTTCTAACTCCCTCATCGTCTTCTACATATAAAATAGTATAGTTCTTAAACTTTTCCATATTAACCTCTTAAAGGTAAAAGCTTTAAGCTTCTTTACCTTTTTTCATTTTAACAAAAAATTCACTAATAAGTGGCATTAATAACATGATAATTGTAATTATTAAAATACTTAAAGTAATTGGTCTCTCCCAAAGGAAAGCAAAAGATCCATCACTAATAGTTAATGCACGTCTAAGATTATCTTCCATCATTCCACCTAAGATAAATCCTAAAATCATAGGTGCCATAGGATAATCAACAATTCTTAAAAATAGTGCAACTACTGCAAATAGTGTCATCATATAAATATCAAAATTGTTAAATGTAACTAAATAAACACCAATTAATGAGAAGAATATAATTAGTGGTAATAATAACTCTTTTTTTATTGTTAATAGTTTTGCAATGTATGGAATTAGTGGTAAATTTAGTACTAAAAGTACAGCATTTCCAATATACATTGAAATAATTACAGACCAAAATAGTTCAGGATTATCTACATACATAGTAGGACCTGGTTGAATTCCATAAGAAATTAATGCACCTAAAATAATTGCTGTAGTTCCAGAGCCTGGAATTCCTAAAGTTAATAAAGGAACAAAAGAACCAGAACATGCAGCATTATTTGCACTCTCAGGAGCTGCAAGTCCTTTAACACTTCCTTTTCCAAATTTTAGTTTCTCTTTAGCACTTGCAATACTTCTCTCCATTCCATAAGCTAGAAATGAAGCAATTGTTGCACCCGCACCTGGTAATACTCCAACAAAAAAACCTAAAACAGACGAACGTCCTACTGTTGGAGCCATCTCTTTTACTTCTTCTTTTGTAATTTTTAAAGAACCAATATCTTTTTTTAGTGCATCCATTTCTTCTTTTGTTTGCTTATGATTTTCTAAAATATTCATCATAGCTTCAGATAAGGCAAATGCTGCCATTGCTAAAAGTAAAAATGAAATTCCATCAATTAAATCAAGTCTTCCAAAAGTAAACCTAGCAATTCCTGAATCAGAATCTGTTCCTACAGTTGCAAGCATTAGACCAAATATTGTCATAATAGCAGCTTTTAAAAACTTTCCCTTACCAGCAAATGCAGCAACAGCAGTAAGTCCAAGAACCATTAAAGCAAAGTAATCAGATGATTGAAAACTTAAACTCACATTTGCTAAAGCAGGTGCTGCAAAAAGTAAAAATACTGCTGCAATAGTTCCACCTGTAAAAGATGAATAAGCTGCAATTGCTAAAGCTTTTCCTGCATGTCCATTTTTTGCCATTGGATAACCATCAAAAGAACTAGCAACCGTTCCAGCAACTCCTGGAGCGTTGATTAAAATTGAAGAAGTAGAACCTCCGAAAATTGCACCATAATAAACACCAGCGATTAAAATAAGGCCAGAAGAGGGCTCCATTCCATAAGTTATTGGAATCATTAATGCAATTGCAGAAATAGGTCCAAGTCCTGGAAGCATTCCAATAAATGTTCCAGCAAAACATCCAACTGCAACCATCATAATATTATATGTAGTAAACGCAGTAACTACACCTGTTAAAATACCATCCATCATGACTCAACTCCTACAAAATACTCATAAACCATACCTGGGTCTATATAAACACCTAAAACATTGTTTAATAATAAATAAAACCCGATTGAAACACCACTTGAAATTAATAATATCCTTTTTATATTTTTCTCTTTTAGTAATAAAAATCCAATTGTTAAAAAGATTATAGTTGCTATTATAAAACCTAATGTTCTAATTGTAAAACCATAAAAAAGCATAGCTAGAACAAAATAGAAAGTTGTTTTAAAATCTAATTTTCTTAAGTATTCTAAAGTTAGAAAATCATTATCTTTTTTTACAAAAGAAAGAACTAGTATAAGTGAAGAGATAATTATTCCACCCAATCCTAAATAAAAAGGAAAAGTAGATGCTGTCATCACTTCAAATTGAGAACCTGGCATTTTTTTAATACTAAAAACATTAAAAAAATAAAAGCTTGAAAAAGCTAAAAAAAATATTGAACCTATTGCATTTTTTGTCATATTATTATCCTTTAATAAGAAGAGCTTACGCTCTACTTATTTTATAGAAATCCCATTTCTTTCATTAAAGAACCAATAACTTCTTCTTGTTTCTCTAAAAATGATTTAAACTCAGCTCTTGGTTGATATAAGTTTGCCCAACCATTTCTTTTTCTTACAACTTCCCATTCAGGAGTGTCATACATTTTTCCAATTACATCAGCAAATGCTTGTGTTTTTTCTTCAGAAAGGTTTGGAGCTCCAAAGAATCCTCTCCAGTTTGCGAAAAATGCATCAGCACCCATACTTTTAAAACTAGGAATTCCATCAATGCTTTCATTAGAAGTTACACCAATAATTTTAAGTTCACCTTTTTTATGCTTTTCTAATACTTCACCAAGACCAGTTGAAAGAACATCTACTTCACCTGTTAATAATCCAGCTAAGGCTTTTCCACCTGCATCATAAGGTACATATCTTACAGATGTTGGATTTCCACCAGCAGCTTTAAAAATTTGTGCAGCAACTAAGTGATCCATTGAACCTCTTGAACTTCCACCTGCAATTTTTACTTTTCTTGGACTTTTTTCAAATGCAGCTTTTACATCAGCCCATGATTGATATTTAGAGTCTTTCTTTACAACTAACACACCATAATCAGCAACAACAGAAGATACTAATGTTAAGTCTCTAAAAGATTGAGGAAATACACCTTGAAGTGATCTAATTACTATTGGAGTTGAATTTACCATTAAAGTATTTTGTTGTTTTTTAGCAGTTTCAATAATATAAGCAATGGCTTTTCCTCCACCACCACCTGACATATTTTCAAATGAAGTTTCTTGAACTAGGTTTGATTTTTTTAAAGCTTCACCAACACCTCTAGCAGTTCCATCCCAACCGCCACCAGCACCACCTGGAATAAGGAAGTGAACCTTATCAACACTTGCTGCTACTGAAGATGTAGCAAGTCCTGCAACTAAACATCCTGCGAAAGCAAGATTTTTGTAAACTTTTGTCATTGAATTTTTCATAATTATCCTTTTAGTTTTGTTATGAAAACAGTTTAAAGGAAAAAAATGTAAGAAAAATAAAATTAAAATTTAATTGTGATTTTTTTGTATATTTATCAAGACTGGCAGACAATGTCGGATTCGAACCGACGGTAGAATAAACTACGTTACCCTTCCAAGGTAGTGGATTAAGCCAGCTCTCCCAATTGTCTATAAATAAAAATGTGTTTGTTTTGAAAATTAAAGTGTGAATATTTAAAAGATAGATTAAAAATAAGTGCAAAAAAAAAGGATAGTATAAATACTATCCTTTAATTAAATGAAAAGATTACAGTCCTGTAACGTTTTCTGCTTGAGGACCTTTTTCACCTTCAGCAACTTCAAAAGTAACTTTTTGATTTTCTTCTAAA
>MDTG01393959.1_pt1 | contig 18768 bp, 19 predicted proteins | sample 811421 | NCBI WGS metagenome assembly MDTG01 (sample SAMN05326645, study PRJNA326480) | marine metagenome | isolation source: seawater | place: Pacific Ocean: South East | collected 2011
AAAATTTAGGAAGAACGTTTATAAATAAAGATACAAACACCAGAACCTCCTCTTCCACCATATCCATCTTCAGCATCTCCAACAATATAATGATCTCCTTGTTGGCCACCTAATCCACCAGCACCGCCTCCACCACCAGTTCCAGCACCTCCATTTCCTCCTCCTCCACCACCCGCTCTTAATTTCCTTCCAAGACCTCCCGCTCCACCAATCAGTCCATCTCCTCCACTACCTCCTTGCCCACCTTGTCCACCACTCTTACTACTACTTGTAGGAGGACCACCGCCACCTCCACCACCTCCTCCAGCAAAGCTCGAAGAACCCACACCGCCAGTATATCCATTATTGTTTCCACCGCCCACATTAGTTCCTCCTTCTCCACCTTCAGCACCATCTATACTGTTAGAAGTTCCACCACCAAACGCACCATCTGTGCTGGCACTAACAGCATATACTGCACCAGCACCACCAGCACCACCACCTCCTCCTAAATATCCATCATAAGCAGCACCACTCGCATCAACATCGACATATCCACCAGAGCCGCCATAATAGAGATTATTTTTACTAAATTCAGTTCCAATCGATTTTGAAAGTCCAATTCCACCAGCGGCAGATAGATCCAACACATTTGAATATAAAAATGTTGGATTACCACTAGTGTCATATGTTCCACCTTCTCCAATTGTCACATCAAATTCTAATGTGTTTGAACCAGTGGATGTAAGAGTGCTATAATGAAGCACATCTCCACCAGTCCCACCATTACCCGCGGAACTTCCTCCGGCTCCACCTCCTACAAGAAATATATCTGTAATATCTACACCACTATCAAACACTACTTTACCACTTCCAGTGGTTATATAAAGTGATTCATGACCATCAATAGATGGGTATCGGTTGTTTGTTATGCCACCATATACAGGTTGGATATTTCCCGAGTAGCTTAATAATGAAGAACTTACATCGAATGGTATTGTATTTGTTCCAGTGCCATCATCTACAATGAGTTTGATTTGATATTTTCTTGGAGAAATTTCAGAAACGTCAGTTAATTCGTGTTGGTTTTCCGCTGGATTTATTGTAAATGTAAAATTAATACTATCTCCTTGTAAAATTGGAATTGGAAATACACCACTTGAGTCAATAACACTTCCAATATCACTGAATCTTTCGGGAACCACTTGTAGTAATCGATTTAGTAATAACCAACAAATATTTTCATCGGACGTATTATCATTTGTTGTTGCTTTGAGACCTGTCACAGGGTCTATTACAAAACCACTACCAAGAGGATATGTTGAAGTAGTCGAATATTTCCATAAAATACCACTTATATCACTTTGATATACTTCATTACCTAAACTACTCAAATTAGAAACTAAACCAGTCTCATTATGTATGAGATCCGTACCATGATGTGTATTAAAAAGTTCTTCAGCTAAATATCTAATAAAATCATGTTTAACCAACATTGTTCTAGGATCATTAGCAACGTATATTGGATTATATGAACGAGATTGGTCAAGCATAGCATTTGATGGATTCATTTCAACATTATGTGGCCATTTATCCATATGGATAAAATGCATAAGATCATTTAAAGAAACATCGTTTATATCTTCTGCATCAGTGCGTACTCTGAAGACATTTTGTATGTCTGTTTGTGATATGTAAAATATTCCTGTTGCACTAACATCCAATACTCCGTCTATTGGGTCGTCTACAGTAGCTAATGTAGTCATAGTTATATCATTAGACAACGCGTCTAAAACAAAATGAATTGACATGGTATATATATTACTATCCAGATTTCGATACAATGTAAAATTGATTGTTATTTATAGTATTCATAGAAAGACATTAAATATGCCATCTTATTCGACCATTATAAAAGAGTGTGATTATTGTAAGATTCAAAAAACTGGACGAATCCGACTGTATAAATGTGGCCGATGTTTTTCAGTATATTATTGTAGTCTTGAATGTCAAAAACACAAATATAAAGAACATAAACCGTATTGTGTAGGATTAAATTCATTTATGCCATAAAAAATATATAAAACATTTTTGTTTAGTTTTCATAAATGAATTATGATTTAGCAATAGTATATTTTGGAATGACCCGTTCATTAAAAAAGGTATTCGAAACTCATCAAACACATATATTCAATGTTCTCAAACAAAATAATATATCTTACCAAACATTTATGCATACGTGGACAACCGAAGGAAATAAACAACGGGTTTTTAATGACCATGTGAGTGTTTTAATCGATGAAGACGACCACAAAATAATCAATCCTGATTTTTATCAAATACATAATCAAAATAGATTTGAAGAATCTATCAATATTAAGGACTATTTTTATGCCCAATTATTTCACGATAAAGGCGACTGTGACGATGGCGAATGGTTTCCTTTGTTGATTTTAAATCATATGTGTTCTTTAGAATCCCAAAAACGAGGTCTGGAAATGGTGGAAAAACGTTCTCAAGAAGGAAACTCATACAAATTCATTATGTATGTTCGTCCAGATGTTTCTATAAGTAACCCATTACCAATCATACAAGCTATTGTAAATAATCCGGATAAAATCAGTATACCAGATGAATATCATTATGAAGGTTATAATGACCGGTTTGCGATTATTCCTTACAAGTTGGCACACATATATGGTAAACGAATAGATAATTTGTTGGAATATAGACGAACACAGGGACGAATCGTTTCCGAGAGATATATCAAATACGTATTAGAAACAAACAAAATAGAAGTCAATTTGTTGGATTTTCATTTCGAAATTGTCCGACCTTCATAAAGGGTTGTATAATTCTTATGTATTATTTTTTCATAACATATTATAAATAAATGAAACGGAAATATTTATTTATAATACTATTTCTAGTTATTATAGTTGTGGCTGCATTGATATATAGAACCAAAAATTCATTATATAAATATGTTGAAGGATTTACATCGAAAGTTCCCAGTGTAGAGTTCCCATTTAAGAATGTGAAAAATCAACGGGGAGAAAACCTGAATATTATTGCCATTTCTGCTCCATTTAGGGAAGAAAAACACGAACAACTATATAAACAATACAAAGACCAAGGTGTACACTTTTTAGGAATATCTAGTTATTTGAATTTCCCAGAAAAAATATTCAATCCATACGAGGACCGTTTTCACGAAAAACGCAATCATAACTATTTAAAGATGGTATCATCGTGGGTATATTGTACACGCGAACCATCTACAAATATGAAAAATGCGAAAATACCCCTTATACAATTATCCGAGGCAGATATGAAAGACACCGACGCTTACAGTCCAGACAGCTCCATCAAAAAGGAATATGATTTTATGTATGTGTGTTTGGACGACAATAAGAAATGTCAACCCGGATGGCAAAGTTACAATCGTAATTGGGAACTCGGCAAAAAATGCCTAAAAGTGATGTGTTCTAAATATAATCTCAAAGGACTTATTGTAGGACGTACCAACTGTAAAATCACCGATTTGTGCACAGACAAAATCAAATTTGTTCCATTTATGGAATTCCACGAATTCCAAAAGACAATGCAGAAATGCCGGTTTTTGTTTGTTCCTAATATTGCCGATGCTTCTCCAAGAGTCATTACAGAAGCCTTGTGTTATGATATGCCGGTAGTAGTAAATGAAAATATTTTAGGAGGTTGGCACAATGTGATACCCGGAAAAACTGGTGAATTTTTCACTAATGAAATAAATTTAACATACGCACTAGACAAGGTCTCGAAGACTACTTATAAACCCCGTGAATGGTTTTTGAAACACCGCGGTAAGCATTCCAGAAAACAATTCGCGGATTTTCTGAAAAAAAATTATCCCGAAGCATTGAACGAAAGCACTGAACTTACAGAGGCCTACATATAATCATATGGCATCATCCAACACAACATCACATAAAGGCTCAGTATCCAATTTGATAACTGTTTGAATAGGACTACTCGCGATTTGCTTCGGTTTCTTCTTCGGTGCTCTATGTTCATAACCTTCTACACGTTCTTTTACAATCAATGCCCAAAAGTCTTGTATTTTTACCAATGCTTCTTGGAACCAAAGGCGATTTCTTTGGACACTCACACACGAATATTCGTCTAAATACCAGTATTTGGTTTCATACAGAATATATTCTTCTTTGAGTTCTTCGTTTTTTGTTTTTATGTAAGAAGCTATGGATTCTTTCTCGAGCTCAACAGTTAATGGCATATACACATAGTGAGGTATGTGCGATTTTTCTAAAGTTTTGTCTATATAATGTAGAATAATACCACGTTGTTTTTCTAAATCTTCTTCTTGATAAAACTCTTCTTCGTTTTCATATTCTTTGAATCTTGTTTCAACGAAATCACACACATCAATATTACAACACTCCATTTGAAGTTGCATTTGTATCCAATAAGCTTCACTTGGCACACCGATGATTTCTCTATTGACAATATTTTTGATTTCCAACATTCGTCCATATAAAGGACCTTCCTTTACATTTATTCCATCGGGAGAAGCACCAATGAACTCATAAATGGGGTGTTGGATACATCCGAATTCATCAATAATTGTGTCTTTCATTTTCTCATAGACCATTACTGTAAGAGGTTCATATTTGACACCCCAATGTAAAGGCGACGACGTATTTACTGGCATAGAATCGTAATTCCTCGGGACATATGGACTACATTTTTCATAAATCAAACTATTTTGTTGGGACTCTGTTGAAAATATCTTCCACAAATTACTCGCGGTGAGTATATGATGTCTGATTTCATACCACTCATTCGACCGTTGTTTTATTTCGACATGGGCGTCTTCAGTGGATTCGTCTTCACCATTCGCTGAACGAGGTTTCCTAAATTTTACATTGTGTAATTTTTCAATGAATTCTTTGTCGATTTTTGTGTCTGGTTCACCATCGATTTGACTCTGACAATAAACGGGTATTTCCATATTTTCAAGTGTTTGTTTACATACATCCATTACGTATTCATACAAATCATCATAGTCATCTTCATTCAGAATATCTGATTCGAACAAAGGCTCATACAGTAAATACGAAACGCTTGTCGACAGTTCTACTTCGAATTTTCCTTTTGAATAATTTACTAAATTGTTCTCAATATATTCTTGGACATATGTGTCTATTGTATTATTGAGGTCTTCTAGATCACTTTCACTCAATTTATCAAACATATTGCTTATTTCTTCTGGTTCTTGTTCTGAATCATCTTCTATTTCTTGTTTAATACTTTCAAGTATATCTTGTATTTCCAAACACGCTGGTTTTTCTTCCGATTCTTTCTGGCATTTTTCACACACATAAATGATTCGAGTTATTGTTTGTTGTTCCATCTTAATTTATAAATATGATGCTATATTTATAAATCATTTAAAGTGAATCAATTTTTTCACATACGTCTTCGGGAACTTCATCCGTTATTACAATAGGCTTTTTCTTTGGTAAACACTTCACGGTAGAAACACGTTTGGGGTCCATATTTTTCAGTGTATACATTTTATTAGTTGAATTAAAAGTCAAGGAAGGAATGTTCAATACAACTCCTTTATCTTTATCATATTGTAAGTCTTTCGTTTTTTGTAATTTGTTTTTATTCAATGAATCTTTGAAAAACGTCTTCAATACCTTTATTTCACTTGGCGATAAACTCTTCTCTTCACCATACATTTCAGCATACTTATTCAATTTCTGAAGTTTTTGTGTTTTATCCAACTTATTCCAATTCTCTGATTTATTCTGTTGCTCATTTTCCAACAATCTATCTAAATCATTCAAATCCATTTCAATCCCTTTTACCGACGATGATGGATTTGTCTTGTATTTATTGTAGTTTTTCAAATCAATCTGATTTTCTTCGGGCTCTTTTGGTGTCTGTTTTGATGAAGCCATTATAAAATCAACTAATCTTTATATATGTATTCTGTAATAATGTTTATTTCATTTAAAAAATATATATAATTATATCAAATCTTTAACAACATATGGAAGATTCCAGTTCCACTAAAGTAATTACTGTTTGTTTAGATGAAAAACCAAAGAAGGAACGTAAAAAAAGTAAAGAACATCGCGAAGAACTTCCTAAAGAGAAAATCAAAAGGAAAATCACACACACAACTAAATGGAATCATATTAACAAGGATAAAAATATTCTGTTTGAGAACCTCAATGATTTGAACTTAGACGAATTGAGTGAAAATCAACGATTTTTCATACAACAAATCAATCGAAAATTATATGGATATAAAACACAAGATATTGATAAAAAATTATATGATGAAGAAAACTTCATTGACGTATCTGGCGTGTTAGACCTATTTCATAAATCATCTCTGAAATGTTTCTATTGTTTGAATGAAGTTGAACTATTCTATGAATATGTTCGAGAACCTAAACAATGGACATTGGAGCGAATCAATAATGATATTGGACATAATTATGGAAATCTAGAAATCGCTTGTCTATCTTGTAATATTAGTCGACGCACAATGTATCACGAACGATACGTATTCACTAAACAACTCAATATCGTAAAACACATATAAATTTCATACAATATATATGTGTTTGATTATTAGTGTTAGATTTATTTTTTAGGGGCTTCCTTTGGGGCTTCCTTTGGTGCTTCCTTTGGGGCTTCCTTGGGTGCTTCCTTAGGGGCTTCCTTAGGTGCTTCCTTAGGGGCTTCCTTGGGTGCTTCCTTAGGGGCTTCCTTGGCGATTTCTGTTACTGCTACTTTAGCGGCTTCATTTACGGTATCTTTAGCAGCTTGAGCAGTAGCTTGTTTGGCGGTTTCAGCTGCTTGTTCGGCCTTTTGTTTAGCTTCTTTGACAGCATCATCGGCTTTCTTTTTAGCTTCTTCGGCTTGTTGTTCAGCTTCTTTTACAGCCTGTTGTGCTGCGTCAAGAGTAGCTTGTGCGGCATCTTTAGCTTCTTCCACCATTTTCAAGGCGGCTTCTTTTTTTGTTTTCATTGTATCTTTTACTTTCTGGAAGAGCAGTTTAGTTTCAGCACCAGCACTTGAAGCTTCATCGTCAGTATTGGCAATTGTATCTAAAAACTCATCCAAAATGGATTCAACTTGTTGTTTCACAAGGGTTCCAACAATATTTTCCATTGGGTTTTCACTCAAGTCAGTCACTGGGTCAAACACCATCTTTTTTACAACTCCACAAATTTGGATTAGTTTCATCATTTTTGTTGTGTTATATAATATTCAAATAAAAAAAAGCATATAAACCGTTCTTCTTATTTTTATAAATCATATGACTTCCCCAGTAAATCCTTCACATATGTCCACAATTCAGCTAAATGATGAGATGAATGTGATGAAACGTAATGGTAATTTAGAAACTGTATCTTTCGACAAAATCTTACAAAGAATGAAACGTGTAGGCAGAGAGGCTGATTTAAAGCTAAATTATACACAACTAGCTATGAAGGTCATTGACCAACTGTATGATGGGATTTCAACAACTCGAATAGACGAATTGAGTGCCGAACAATGTGCTTCATTATCATCTACACATCCAGACTATAATCTTCTTGGTGGTCGTATCATTATTTCTAATCACCAAAAAAATACAGAACCATCATTTATTAATGTAATGACTAGATTGTATGAATTTAGAGACAAACATGGTGAACATTATCCTTTGATATCTCAAGAACTCTACAACGTTATTCAAAAATATCCCGATGAAATTGAATCGATGTTGTGTTATGAACGTGACTATCTGATCGAATATTTCGGATTTAAAACCCTCGAACGTTCGTATTTGATGAAACTTGATGGTGTTATTATTGAAAGAATCCAACATATGTGGTTAAGAGTGTCTATCGGTATTCACGGCGAGAATTTAGACCGTGTAAAAGAAACCTACGATTTAATGTCTCAAAAATACTTCACACATGCAACTCCTACACTATTTAACGCAGGAACTCCTAAACCTCAACTATCATCCTGTTTTTTACAAGCAATGGAGTCCGACAGCGTCGATGGTATTTATAATACACTCAAAGAATGTGCTAAAATTTCTAAGTGGGCCGGCGGAATCGGTCTTCATATTCATAATATTCGTGCCTCTGGGTCACATATTCGCGGAACCAACGGAAAATCTAACGGCATAGTTCCTATGCTAAAAGTTTTCAATAATACTGCTAAATACATTGACCAAGGTGGCGGAAGACGAAACGGTTCGTTTGCGATTTATTTGGAGCCGTGGCATGCAGACATAGAAATGTTTTTAGAAATGAGAAAAAATCACGGAGATGAAGAAATGAAGGCCAGAGATTTGTTTTATGCGTTGTGGATTCCTGACCTTTTTATGAAGCGTGTAAAAGCCAACGCAGATTGGACTCTGATGTGTCCAGATGAATGCCCCGGGTTGTCTGACGTATATGGGGATGAGTTTGAGAGATTGTATGAATCTTATGAACAACAAAACAAAGGCCGCATGACAATTAAAGCACGTCAATTATGGTTTCATATGTTGGATGCTCAGATGGAAACTGGAACGCCATATATGTTATTCAAAGATTCTTGTAATAGAAAATCCAATCAGAAAAATGTAGGAGTCATTAAGAGTTCCAATTTGTGCACTGAGATTATCGAATACAGTGATGAAAACGAAACTGCTGTCTGTAATTTAGCATCTATTGCTTTACCTACATTTATTGACCGTGTGAATGGTGTTTTCGATTACGAAAAACTACACGAAGTTGTGAAAGTGATTACTTACAATTTGAATCGAGTTATTGATATTAACTATTATCCAACAGAAAAGACTCGCGTAAGTAATATGCGTCATCGACCGATTGGTTTAGGTGTTCAAGGATTAGCCGATGTATTTATTTTATTGGACCTTCCATTTTATAGTATGAAAGCTAAATCAATTAATAAACGCATTTTTGAGACAATATATCATGCAGCATTAGAATGTTCTTGTGAGTTGGCTCAATCACAAGGTGTTTATGACAGTTTTGAGGGTTCCCCTGCCAGTCAGGGTATCTTACAATTTGATTTGTGGGAACATAATCAAACAAACGAGTTTTTCGATTGGAATGATATGAAGTCCAAAATCCAGCAATTTGGATTAAGAAATTCTTTGTTGGTCGCTCCAATGCCAACTGCTTCTACTTCACAAATTTTGGGATATAATGAATGTATTGAACCAATTACTAGTAACATTTATTCAAGAAGAACAGGAGCTGGTGAGTTTGTGTTAGCAAACAAATATATGATGATGGATTTGATTAAGCTCGAATTATGGAATGAGGGAGTGAAGAACAATATTATTGCTAATAATGGCTCAATCCAACAGTTAGATATGGTTCCTCAAGAAATACGCGATAAATACAAGACAGTGTGGGAGATTCCAATGAGAGAGTTGATTGACATGTCTGCTGACCGAGGTGTTTACATTTGCCAATCTCAGAGTTTGAACTTATGGTTGGAGGACCCGAATTATAATACTCTAACATCGATGCATTTCTATTCTTGGACAAAGGGATTGAAGACGGGTATTTATTACTTGCGTAGACGAGGACGTCATCAAGCACAACAATTCACCATTGAGCCAGAAAAGGCCAAACACGGAAATAATGAAGAAGACGAAATTTGTGAAATGTGCTCAGCTTAGATTTTGAAAGCAATTACACATATCTATATATTTGGCATAATATATAGATGTTTGAGTTTATTACTCTATTTTTATCAGAATTGGATTTCCATAAATTATTTCTATATTTAGGAATTTGTTTGTTTATCATTTATACACTGGTGAATGGAATTTCCTTGGATTTATCCTATTTTGGCCTCATATTAATTTATGTAGGATATTATCGTGTTGAATTATACACATGGATTAAATATTTATTTTTGTTGTTGATTGTTATTGAAATTTTAGGATACATTTCGATGACTCTACGATATTTCAAAAATTCTATTAATAAAATGATTCTCTCAAACAGAAAATCTAAAGATGAAAAACCAAAGAAAGTTGCGACGAAGAAAAAAAAGACTTCTACAAAGAAATCCAAATCTGAATAATCATTATTGTAATATTAGTGTATTATAATAATCCTAGCTATAACTACCTAATGTAAAACTAACGCTGACTATGTAACTCGTGGTCAACGTCCATATATTCTGCTCTGTATAAATTTACGTAATTATACTGACGACACTTTCCTACAGTCTTTTTATAGATATCAAAGTATTGATTGCAGTTCGAGACTCTCAATTTAGATGGGTCTCTTTTAGAAATAGTGTAAACGGGTCTCATAACGATAGCTTCCATAATATTGTTGTTTTGAAGGATTTATGCCTCTACACAATAACATAAAAAGTCTATCAATTTTTCACAAGAAAAAATAAGTTTAATTCTACCTAGCTAAATCTATCTACTTTAACTTCGCCTTGCGTTCACTACCGTCCCGATATATGACATACAAATCCCACTCATCACTGAAATCTTCATCACGCCTGTATTCATATAACTGACTCGGCTCAGCATCATATTTCTGAACGGTGACATCATAATATGGCAACTCATACACACAAATACAAGCCTTATCTTGTATTTTTTTGTATGAACTCACGGAATCATTCAAAAACTGACATATTTGATAGGGCACTGTGACAGCGTATTCTTGGTCCAATACCATATCATGATTGCGTTCAGTATTGAAATTATAGCAGCCACTTACAAAAGTGTATCCATAATGACGATGTTGCGAAGTATCCATGATGTCGCCGAAATCACGTATATCGTCTGCATCACTCCACGCTTCATTCACTTCATCTACCTCCGATTGTGTTCGAATCACAGGATTTTCCAAAACTCCGTTTCCATGAAGTAGTTCTATTGTCATATCGCTTTTCTGTTCGTCGAATATTTTTTCGAATTCACTGCGTTGTGTGTTTGCTCTCTTTTGTTCTTGTTCAATTCGTTCGGCTTTCATGATTTCATTTTTTTTAGCTTTTAATTTTTCCAATTCCAAACGAAGCTTGTCCATTTCGGCATTTTTAAGAGCAATTTCAGCGTCGATGTTCATAAAGATAGTTTCCATATTATTGTTTTGATTGTTTTATGCTTCTAGAAAATAACATAAAAAGCAAATCAATTTTTTTCATACTATTCGAGTCATCACCATAAATGGGTGTGTATTTATATGTGACGAATAATTTTGTGTTACATCTCTATTGGACCTTTCATATTCTAAGTGTAATATTTCATAAATAGCCCATCCAACAAATCCAACATCTAATGTATAAAACACCAATATAGGTAACATATTTACAAATATAGAATGCGTATTTCAATACAAAAAAATACGGGTTCAATTTTTTACTGTTTATAGAGGTTTTATATTTCATAGTTTTCAACAGATTTCGTGTTGGATTTCTTGGAGAATATTTTTATAGTAAGGTTCTGGGATGGCAATATTATGTTTGAATTTCAAATAGCATTTCAAACAAATGAGTATATCCATCAAAGAATTGTGCATGTTTTCTGGAGTTTCATCAAACAACTTGTTGTGAAGTTCAGTGAGTGTAGGAAATTTTATGTACGAACCAGTTGTGTTAGTGCGTTGGATATTACAATAATCCCGCGTTAGGTTCATCGTGCACTCCAACACAATATTGAGAGACTTATTATATTCACTGTCAAACATCTTAAATATCTCTAATGTCGCGAAGTTCTCACGTTGACGTTCAAGTTCAATCAAAATCATATTTCTATCGAATTTCAAATTGTGAGCAATCACACAATCACATTCTACATATGCTTGGTAAAATTCTACCAAGGCTTCTTTGATATCGACGCCGATGGTGGTCGTTTTTTCTTTGTTGATTCCAGTTAAGCGAGTAATTTCTTGTGGAATATCAACCGGAACTTTAATGTAGGCATTATATTTTTTCACAATTTTATCGATGGTGAAATCATACACCATAAAGCTGAGTTGTATGATGTGTGGGAGATTATGAATTTTATATAGTTTCAAACGCTGGGGTTCATAGTATTTAGGTAAAAGTCCAGTAGTTTCTACGTCGAAGATAAGAACACGAGAATAGGTCATATTGATTTGTCCAAAAAGTATATCATATAAAGAAATAATAAAAAAGGAATCAATTTTTTATTATGAAAGTAAAGAGGATAAAAACAACAAAACATAAATATGTAAATTTGAAATAATGAATCAAACACACTATAAATGTTTTTCATTAGGATATCGATGCACAACAAGTGGATTATTGAAATCATTGGGTCTTAAAAACGAAAGTCATCCTTTTGATTGGAATATTTCGCGATTGAATGTGATTCAAGAGTGTTTGTATGATGGGTTCCGTGATTTTATGGATTTGGACAATTATGGTCATCGTCATACAAAAACCTATGATATGTTGAATAGTATGGAGCATATTGTTTGTAATGAATATATCACATACAACAAAGTATATCAACCGAATTTTCAAACAGACCATACTTATGAAGCCCGTCTGGGATTCAATCATAAAAACTTGTTGATTAAAGAGGATTATGAATATTATCAACGGTGTATTGAAAGGTTCGAACATTTCTTGAGAGAAGACGAAGAATCAAAAATGGGTGTTTACATGAGTCCTATGATAACATCAGAGCAAGAAGTTATGTTGGAATTGAATCAAATATACGAATTCGAGAACTTTATATTGAACTATGGCAACAAAAGCGTGAAAAAGAATATATATTTTATCGTGTATAAAGACAAATCTCGGCCGCGTTCTAAACTAGAATTATATCAAACACTAGAAAATGGTAGTCAAATATTCAAAATACATGTGAGACCATTCATATTGGATGCCGGCGAATTTTTCATAGAAAATACCGTAGAACCACACACATTCGAAGAATGTGAATCTATCAAAAAAGTGATAATGCGTTCAATAGAAATAAAACCATATCCAACAACCACTTTTGTAAGTTGTTTAGCTGATATTTATAAGACGACCGTGCGATTTACACCGGAACAACGTATTCAGCAATTCGCCTATTTAGCAAACTGTGGTGTATTTTTGTATATATATGCATGTGAAAATACGCGGACTGCAATAGAAGATTTCATTACACACAATGGATATAATAATATTAAGATGTTACATTTGTATGCTTCCCATCTGAATTTACCACTTTACAAAGAATGCACACAAAAGGCACATTTGATATTATTACCGGATTCTCGAAATGTAGAAAAGGATACAGTAGACTATATGGCGTTGATGTTCGCTAAATTAGATTTCATAAATCTGGCGTTAGAATCGAATCCGTTTCACACAGAAAATTTCGCGTGGGTGGATTTCAGTATGTTTCACATGGTTCCTAATGATACAGAGAAGGAATATGTGTGTAAATATGTCAAACAAATATCCCATATACCATATGTATTAAATAGTGTGGTGATTCCGGGGTGTTGGTCTAAGATGGAGAACACAAATTCATTGTTACACCAAATCAATTGGAGATTTTGTGGGAGTTTTTTCTTGGGAAATAAATTTGCTCTTAAGGAATTCTACGATTTACACATCCGTCATTTGCCGCAATTTCTAGAAAAATTCAAGAAAGTCATTTGGGAAGTCAATTTTTGGGCTTATTTGGAATACGAACACGGATGGAAGCCCGCATGGTATTCTAGTGACCACAATCGTCGTATTTTAGAGATTCCATCGATATATTTAGTAAAAAGCCTACACAATGATTGTAAAACAGTGGATTATGTGTTTGATCCAATTGAAGGCTTTTTTCCTAGTTCTTGTTCATTCATACACTATAATGATACTAATATAATGAATACTCGATTTGTAAATTACAAGCTAACCCCCGAAGGATATTACATTATATATCATCATTTGAAACATTTACAAACAATAAATATGTGTTGTATGATGAATGAACATGATTTATCAGAAATAGAGAAATACTCTGAAATAATTTTACAAAAAGGTCATTTAGAATGTCAAGGAGGGTCGATTCATGGTCTCGAAGATATTCGTTTATTTATTTCAAAAGACAATACACTGAAATTCATCGCAACAAACGTGAACTATTCTCATACAAAAACGAATTCAATGATTATAGGTGATTATAATCACAGGTCGGGCACTATGACAAATGCCAGAGTGATTAAATCCCCGAATGGACAAATACGGTGTGAGAAGAATTGGATACCTTTACCATTTTCCGAAAAAGACCAAACACAATATTATGTCTATAGTTGGAATCCCATGAAAATCGGGAAAATCAATGAAGCCAATGATGAATTGGAATTTGTGTATGAGTATGAAAACGACCATCCGCTGTTAAATCGTGCCCGAGGTTCCACAATATTTCAAGAAATAGAAAATGGATTATTGGGAGTGGTTCATTTTAGCGACGAAGGTGCTCCTCGGCGATATTATCACATGTTAGTTTTGTTAGATAAGGAAACATACCGACCGATTAAATATAGTCATTGTTTTTACTTTCATCAATTTAGCATTGAATTCTGCACTGGATTTTATATCCAAAATGGCGATTTTCATTTTTTCATATCTAATTTTGATAAAGACCCGCAACTAGTCGTTGTAAACTCACACAAATTCGATACTTGGTATAATATTTTTTGATACGTGAACATAAAAAATTGATTCAGATTTTATTCAATATATAGATTGTATAATATCTATTACATCATGCCTATTACGATTTCAATCGAAGGAAACATTGGTGCCGGAAAGACCACATTTATCAACAAAATAGAGAATTTAGTGAAGACACACGAGTTCGATAAAAAAATATGTGTATTGAGAGAGCCAGTAGACATTTGGACTGATGTGAAAAATCCTAAAACCGGAGAGACAATATTACAAAGCTTTTACAGAAACCCAAAGACGTATGCTTTCCCCTTTCAAACATTGGTGTTTAATACTCGTTTAATGGAATACAAACGTATATTGAAAGAGAATCCCGATTGCGACATACTATTCTGTGAGAGGTCACTCGAATGTGATTCCAAGATATTTGCTAAAATGTTGTATGATGATGGTTTAATCGATGATATGTGTTATGAAATCTACAAACACTTGTATGAAACTTCGAAACATGAATTTCCTATTGACAAAGTGTTTTTCCTAGGAATCACACACGAAGAATGTAGTAATCGAATCAAACAAAGAGCACGCGAAGGCGAAGAGTCTATACCTCTTGAATATTTAGAAAAATGTAATAAATACCATATTGACTGGTTGAATGGTGAAGACTCCGATAATCAAGGATACGAAATAGCACGTGTGTACGCCCCTACGTGTAATTTGTGTAACGATGATGATGAATTGCTTGAGTGGTTGAGAAAATTATAAAATATATTAATATGACTAATAATATATTAAGCAAAACATATACTATGAAAAATCCATACATATATTTCTTGTTATTGGCCATTTGTATTTTCGCCGTATTTTTTTCACTTGGAAAAACACAACTTATATTGTTTATGAATACTGTTATCGGTAAAATGCTCCTTATTACATTACTTATATTGGTGTGTAACCATTCAGTGTATTATGGCGGAGTATTTCTTTGTGGGATTATTTTGTTTTACAAACTCTATGGATTTGACTCTTATTCAATATACAAACACGACTTTTTAGACGGGGTCGACCAAATATACTGGATTAATCTGGACCGCTCACCTGAACGTCGAGAACGTATGTTGAAAATGTTTCAAGACGATTCTTTCAAACAATTACAAGGGGGTAATAAAATAAAGCGAATCAAAGCCGTCGATGGCAAACAAGATGAAGTATTGAAACAACTGAATACAAATGAAATACACAATACAAAATTAGAATATGCTTGCTTGTTGTCCCATTTACAGGCCATCAAAGAATTTTCTGAATCGGACCATCAAACAGCACTCATTATGGAAGATGATGCCACGTTAGAATTCAAACCATATTGGAACAAAACCATACGCGAAATTATTCGCCGAGCACCCTACAATTGGGAAATGATTCAACTCTGTTATAACACTACACGAAAACTAAAAAAAGATTTCACATTGAACACCAACTATGGTAAGGCCACACAATATGGCAACATTGCGTGTTTAACTGCGTATGTAATACAAAAAGATGCCGCGAAGAAATTCATACAAGAACATTACGATAACTCGACACGACAATATAAATTACGGAATTATCATACACATGAAGCTGACCATTATTTATTCAAGTGTTTGAGAACCTATGCTTACAAGTATCCTATGTTTATTTATCCAACAGAAAACAACAGCACATTACACCCGAGTGATTTACAATCTCATATATTATCAAAAAACCGTATCATACAAATGTATAAAGAAATGAATATATAGTCAATGTATATATGGCCCAACAAAAAGAAGAAGATGTTATCTTGACCATAGAGAACATCTTCAAACGTGTAGCACTTGATAACATACTTAGGTATTATAAAAAATATGGAAATATTATAAAAACTCATAATAAGAGTATCGTCATTTGGCTTCAAGATGAAGTGGAAGAACCTAAACTACAAGTATTAAACAATATATGCTTTGATCAAATAACTCACATCATCGTAGCGAAAAATAAAAACGTCGAAAAATATGAACTCTTTGCTAAAGAAGTAGACCGAAAGTTTGTCTATCGTGTATCTAGAATAATCAAGTTCAACACAAAATATTCTTCACTTGATATGCGTGATATAGTTTTTGTGATGATTTTTATGTTTTATGCTTTACGATTCAATGAACCCACAATAGATATTTTCAATTTTGTATTTCTAAAGAACTATTTAGTAAACTATAATGAATCAAAGAACCTTTTGTTTGATGTTGTTCATGGAACCATCATTGTAAATGAAAAGGACCTTTCATCCATATTAAGAACATACATAATGGGTATGAAATATTATCCGGGTTATCAAAAAGAATACAATTGTAGTTTATGTGAATGGTTCTCGAACTTCATAAAGTTTTTCTGTTTAGATGATTAATTAATAATTTATATGTTTGGTTCTCAATAGGTTCTCAAATCCTTAAAATAATTTTGTTTAAAAAAATAGAAAGTAAAATTCCTAAATGTTTTTCATTGAGTTTCTTTGAAGGAAATCTTTTTGAGAGTTTTGAGAACCCTTCGAGAACCTTCCACTATTTTTCCTAAAGTATCCATTTTTGAGTGTTTTTCATACATTTTGTAATATTGTATAGATAGGTTCTCAACAGGTTCTCAAATCCTTGAAATAATTTTGTATGAAAAAAATAGAAACAAAAAGTTCCTAAATATTTTCGGATGGATTCTATGAATGAAATTTTTTTGAGAGTTTTGAGAACCATTCGAGAACCTTTCATTAAAATGTGTATTGTAAGTTTTGTATTTTATCTAACAGTTTACTCACAATAAGTTTTACCTGTAGTTGGTTACTACCTTTCTTGCCACCATCGCCACCTTTTCGCTGCATAGATAATATACTGTCATCGCCGAGGGTAACCACCGTTTTTCTTTTGGAAATTTTGAAGTCTAAAGTTTCTAAATAATCGATGATATCTTGTATTTTCATCAAAACAATTTTGTTTCGCGAATCATTGACATATTCGACGCCAAACAAGTATGTGGGGACTATATCGGGATTTGTTCCTAAAAAGGCATAATGAAGTATTTTTCTTTTGTATTGATTTAGCGTCAATACAAAATTGTCAAGTTGTGTTTGAGAATAGTTAGAAGTGCACAATTTTTTCACGGGTTTATTTTTATCTACATGTGTTCCATTTTCAAGGAGTTCAATTTCACACATTCCTCTAAACATTGAAATTGTTTCATCATTTAATTCAGGGATGTGTTTTGCTAAATCATCCAACCAATGTCGGTCGAGTTGTTGGAATTGTCCTTTTTTATATTTTTTTATTTGGCCGGTCAATGTGTTGTCTTTGGATTGGATGTCGCATTTATGCGTTCCGTTGACTCTTACACATTCATCATAGTCGTTTCCTAAATATTCTATGAAGGATTGTCTGAGTTGAATATTTGAATTCAAATCGAGACATACTAGCTCTTCTTCTTTGTAACCGTTCTTCGCAGTGTTGCTATTAATTAGTGATATGCTTTCCATGATTTTTTGCCTATCGAAAAAAATGAAAAAATCAAATCAATTTTTTATTTTTTTCTAAATATCATATATAATACAATGAGTAGTGTTGGAGAACTACAAATAAGAAAAAAAGCACTGGAGGCAGATTTGGCAGCCGATAAAAAATTAAGTGATAAAATGTCAGAAGTCCAGCATGAAATTAACGGAATTAACTGTAAAGATATTATTCGCAAATGTAGGTCACGCAAAGACATTGCTAAAAAATACAAGAAACAATACAATACAAAGAAACGCAGGGTGAACGGTATCATTAAGGAAATAAACGCCAAAATAAAGTCTTTGACAAGGAAACGTTGTCCTAAAGGGAGTCGCAAAAACAGGAAATCAGGAAAATGCGAAAAGAAATAATTATCAAAATAGTATTTGAGGTTCTCTGTATTTTAATAAATCCACGTTCTGTTTTGTGGTGGGGAAATCAGCGGAACCGTATATATCTTGAAGCAGTAACCACTCAAACAATCCCCCACTATAAATATATATGTTTGAGAACCCAATTTGTTTGAGTTGAGTATATTTATCAAAAA
>MDTG01229969.1_pt1 | contig 18765 bp, 14 predicted proteins | sample 811421 | NCBI WGS metagenome assembly MDTG01 (sample SAMN05326645, study PRJNA326480) | marine metagenome | isolation source: seawater | place: Pacific Ocean: South East | collected 2011
AAAAACAGTTCCAAGGTATTGTCGCTAATAAAAATGATGAATTTAATTCAATGGAAAAACAGTTCCAAGGTATTGTTGCTAGTAAAAATGATGAATTTAATTCAATGGAAAAACAGTTCCAAGGTATTGTCGCTAGTAAAGATGATCAATTTAATTCAATTGAAAAACAATATTTACTTTTATGTAAAGATTATCATAATTCTACAATTATTAAAAATAAAGAATACAAACTATTAGAAAACAAACTCAAAAATTTAATGAATTCTAAAAATGAAGAGTATAAACTATTAGAAAACAAACTCAAAAATTTAATGAATTCTAAAAATGAAGAGTATAAACTATTAGAGAAACAATTAGCTAAGCAGCATTATAAATATAAACTCTTAGAAAAACAATTAGCCAAGTGGAATTATTTGGACTTTTTGCTGAATAATGCAAGAAATGAAAATAAAAAGTACCTCAATAAAGATATTTCAAAACTTAAACAATTTTTATTTTTAATATTAAAATTTAGATTATACGTTACTTTGTTATTAAAAATATTCAAAAGGTTTTCATTTAACCTAAAAGAAATGTATTAGTTTACTTTTAACATTGAAATTTAACATCAATTGTATTAATGATAGTTGATAAGTGAATAAAAAAGTTAATCAATATATAATTTACCAGGTCTTCTATTAAAGTTGAAAAAATATATTAAATATTAGAAATATTTATAAGATAACGATTGTTCAAGAAGATAACAGATGAGACAATTAACATATTTTTTCTTAAGAAAATTTATCTTTGGTATTTATAACAAAATTCCATTAAAACCTAATGATAAAATTTTTATAAAAAAAATTTTATTTACTTATTTTAGTTTTGTTTTTAAAAATACTGTTACCTATAGAAATTGGGAAATGTTAAAACAAAATGAAAAAATTGCTTCTAGATTAAATCAAAATAAAAGCGAGACAATTCTAGTTACAATTAACGAGGTTTTATCAGCATTAAAATATGAATTGCCTTTTCATATCAACAGTACAAATTTTGATTTTAACTCTGAAATTGTTATAGACGTCATAATTCCAATTTATAAAAATAAAGAAATAACTATTAAGTGTATTAATAGTGTCCTTGAAACCAAAAATAAGACAAAGTACAGAGTTATACTAGTAAACGATAAATCTCCTGACGAAGAATTAACTAATAAACTTCGTAAACTTAAAAATAAACAAGTTATTCTAATAGAAAACAAAACTAATTTAGGTTTTGTGAAGTCTGTTAATAAAGGGATTTTAATTTCGGATAAAAATCATGTTATTTTATTAAATAGTGATACCTTAGTTTCAGACGGGTGGATAGATAAAATTTATTATCACAACATGATTAATAAAAAAATTGGAACCATTTCACCATTATCTAATAATGCAACAATATGTAATTTTCCTACTACCTTACCTTTTTATCAATTACCAAATAATATCACTTTAAAAGAATTTGATTTATCTTGTGAAATTGCTAATAAAAGAGCTTCTATAAACATCCCAACGTCTGTTGGTTTTTGCATGTTTATAAACAGAAATTGCATTAAAGAAACAGGTCTTTTTGATGAAAAAAAATATGGCTTAGGGTATGGCGAAGAAAATGATTTCTGCAATAGAAGCACATCTTTAGGGTGGAATCATATTTTAGCATTAGACACCTTTGTTTTTCATGTTGGAGAAGTCAGTTTTGATAGTAACATAGAAAGAAGAAATAAAGCTCAAAAAATAATAAATAAATTATATCCTTCATATGATTTGAATTTGATGAAATACTTTCAAAAGAACGAAATTACCAAATTTAGATTAAGAGGATTATTTAAATTACTAGAATTATCTAAAAATAAAATAATATTAGTCATTGCCCATGTTTATGGTGGTGGTGTCAAAACATATGTTGACAGCTCATACACTGCTAATGAAATTGTTTTGGTAATGACCCCAGTCATGAACAATAGGAATTTAATCAAAATTTCAGCGCATGATAATAACTTTAAATTTGATTATAATTTTTATTATGAAAATCTTGAAGAAATTCAAAACTTAATTCAAGTAATGTCTATTGATAAAATAGATCTACATCATAGATTAGGATATTCTTTTGATGTCGACAATTTTGTACAAAAATTACAAATTAAATACACATATTATATTCATGATTATTATTCAATATGCCCTAGATTATTTTTAAACCGAACAAAAATGGGATATTGTGGAGAACCAAACTTCAATGAGTGCAATATTTGTTTAAATGAAAATATTCACCATCAAAACGACGAAATCATTTTTTGGAGACAAAAAAATTATTCTGTTTTAACTCACGCTAATGATATAGTCGCCCCATCAAATGATACAAAAAATAGAATACAAAAGTATTATCCTGATCTTAAAATTAAAGTAATTAATCATGATAAAATCTGTTCTTATAACAAATCAGAAATATATTTCCCTGAAATTAAAAATAATGGTGTGTTTAGGATAGCCTTATTAGGAGTTCTCAGCCATCATAAAGGAAAAAAAACGCTTGAGCGCTTAATAGAATTTTTTGAGACTAATAAAATATCAATAAAATTTCATCTGGTTGGGTATCCTGAGGGTGACATATTTCATAAAGGTTCAATATACAGTTTTACTGGACCATACGATAAAACAGAAGAAATTAGTCTCATAAAAAAATATAACCCACATTTAATTTTATTTCTTTCAAATGTTCCAGAGACATATAGCTTTACTTTGTCTACTGCATTAAGGCTTAAACTTCCTGTAATTGCTCCTAATTTGGGAGCCTTTAAGGAGAGATTAATGTCCAGAGAAAACACCTGGCTATTTGAAAATGGGATTGAAGTTGAGAAATTAAGCCAGTTAATTTTAGAGGCCAAAAATAAATTAATAAATAGTAAATCAACTTTTAGTAAAACGGAATATAAAGAATACGAAATTTCCCCGAATATAATAAATAATCAACTAATAAAAAAAGTAACTAATAAAAAAACTGTCATCGGTGTACTTTGTGAAAAAAATGGTTTTGGTTATTCTGCATGTGCTTATATTAGGTTAATTGAACCACTTAGGAACCTAAATGCTCAAAACTATATACTACAATATATAGATGTAAATGATATAGATTTTCAACTAATAGACATTATAATAATTCAACGATTAGTAATAAAAGATCATAACATACAAGCAGAATTAATAAATAAATGTAAAAAACATAATATTAAGATAATATATGAAATTGACGATTTGTTAATTGATTTGCCTAAAGACCATCAGGAGTTTGGTTTTTTTAATCAATTAAAACCCATTATTTTCAATTGGCTAAGTTTATCTGATCAAATTTGGGTAAGCTCACCATATTTAAAACAAAAGCTAAGTTCATTTAATAAATCAATTTATGTCTTTGAAAATTTTTTGTCTGATTACCACATTCAAAAAAGTTTTAAGTTAAAAAAAAATAACAATAATAAAATTAGGATTCTATACTTTGGTGGTCCTGGTCACATGTCAGATTTTGAATTAATTAATGAGGATTTCAGTAAACATTTAGATTACATTAATAAGAATATAGACTTTGAGAGCATTGGATTCCCTAAAAATTTTACTAAGCCTTATTTAAAGAATATACAGTTAGATCCTCATATTATAGGGAAGTATCCAAATTTTTTATCAGCTATTGCAGGAAGAGATCAATATGACTTAGGGTTAATTCCTTTGAAAGAAAATGAATTCAATTACTCAAAAAGTTATATCAAGTTTCTTGACTATACTAATTTAGGTTTAGTAACTGTAGGATCTGATATTTCAAGTCTATCTAATATCATAAATAATAGAGTTAATGGAATTTTAATCGATCCAAAAAAAAATAACTGGATTGAAGTAATAAGAGATTTAAAAAATAATAAAGACACTTTGATTAATCTGAAAAAATCAGCCATAGATCACTCTATTGTGTTAAATGAAACAAATAAATCAAAAAGTAGAGACGATTGTATAAAAAAATTATTAATGTATGGAGTTAGCTAAATGAGTAATGTTTTAGTTGTTGGTGGTGCCGGTTATATAGGAGGACATCTTACAGACAAGCTTCTCAAATCAAAACATAATGTCAAAATTTATGATAATCTACTCTTTGAGGAACGATACCTGAAAAAAGTTGACTTTGTTTTTGGTGATATCAGAAATAAAAAAAAGTTAAAGCCTTTATTGTCATGGGCAGATTGTGTTGTTTGGCTAGTTGGATTGGTAGGTGATGGTGCATGTTCTCTTAATCCTGATCTAACTAGAAAAATAAATATTGATAGTGTAAAATGGTTACAAAAAACTTTTGATAGAAGAATTATTTTTATGTCAACCTGCTCTATATATGGTGCCCAGGAAAATTTATTATATGAAGATTCTACACCTAACCCCTTATCTCTATATGCACAGTCAAAAGTTGAGGGTGAAAAAATATTAGGAAACGGAGCAATCTCATTTAGATTGGGAACGCTTTTTGGTCTTGGAGACTTATTTTCTCGAATTAGACTAGATTTAGTACTAAACTTACTTACGACTAAGGCTTGTATTTATAAAAAAATTAGTGTTTTTGGAGGGAACCAGTGGAGACCACATCTCCATGTAAAAGATGTTGCTGGAGCTATTTTAAAGAATATTGATACTAACCTGAGTGGTCCATATAATCTATGTACACAAAATATGATTATATCTGATTTAGGAAAAGAGATAGTAAAAATTGTTAAAGATGCCAAATTAGAAATTTCTAATATGAAATTTGAAGATGCAAGGAATTATAAAGTATCAGCAGAAAAAGCAAAAAATGATTTTGAATTTTCTTCCGAGTTCTCTATTCAAGACGGCATCAATGAAATAAAAGATTTAGTTGAAAATGGTCGAATTAGAGATATAAGTCAAATACGTTATTCTAATACAGACTACCTACGACCAATATTAACAGCTAAATCAAGTCCCATAGGCGGAGAAATAATTTCTCAAGATTATTTTGAATAGGAGATAATTAATGTCTACTAAAAATTTTGATGAACCCTTTATTATTAAAGGTGGATTATCTGTAGATGATAGAGGTGAAGTTTTATTCGTTAATGATTTTAATTTTAATGAAATTAGAAGATTTTATACTATAAAAAATCATAATATAAATTTTGTAAGGGCTTGGCACGGTCATAAAATAGAACAGAAATACATTACTGTAAATTCAGGTACTATAATGGTTTGTTGTGTTAAAATTGATAATTGGGAAACACCTTCCGCAAAATTATTCATACATAAATTTTTTCTATCTGATAAAAACCCATCCGTTCTATTTATTCCTAATGGTTATGCTAACGGTTTTATGTCACTTACAAATGCAGATATAGTATCTATTTATTCTAACCTTACATTGGAACAATCAATTAATGATGACTTCAGATTTCCATCACGATTTTGGAATCCCTGGGAAATAGTGGAAAGATAAAATGCCAGAAATTAGTTTATTAATACCTACAAAAAACAATCAAAATGAAATAAGAGATATTATAAGTAACTTAAACAATGTGATTAACCATAATAGTCTAATTGTTGAAACTGTTATTATTGATAATGACAGTAAAGATAACACCGTTAAAGTTGCTTTTGATTTAGCTTCACAACATCCTTCATTGCATATTAGGGTTTTATCCCGGAAAAACTTATCCAATGGTTTTGGAAGCGTAATTAGGTTTGGATTAGCGTTTTCTAAGGCAGATTATTGTGCCGTAATTCAACCAGACGGTTCCTTTCCTATAAATTTAATACCCAGTTTTATATCTCACTTAAGAAATGATTGTCAATTAATCCAATGTAATAGGTATTTAAGCACAGAGAATAATCATAAAATTGAATTTAAATATAAATTATCACAATATATTTATAGGGCTTTTATAAAACTATTTTTAGGATTAAATATTAGTGATAGCACCTTCGGTTTTCGGGCTTTCAATAGAGTTTATATTCAAGCTTTAGGTCTTTCATCTAATGGGTTTAGTATTTTTCCTGAAATGACTTTAAAAGTAATAATGAGCGGAGGAAAAGTTGAGTATATGCCTGGTGTACTTAATGATCAACATGATATTAAAAAGGAAGGTTTTAAATTAAGAAATGAAATTTGGGGTTATGTGTTTGTTTTAATAAAATGTTTTTTTCATAGAATAAAATTTATTAATTGGTATTAAAGTTGTTTTCAAAATTTATAAAGATTATTTTAAGTATTATAATAATTATCTACTTTTCTCACTATATATTCAATAACATTCATACCGATCAACTTTTAGAGAATCTAAAAAAAGTTGATTATTATTACATAACTTATGCTTTTATAATGATCGTAATTGGAATTGTATTAAAATCATTACGTCTTGCTATTATTTTACAAAACATTAGAGAATATAAATCAATAATTATAGTTCATTATATTGGAATATTAATAAATTCGTTCATTCCATTTAGAATGGGTGAATTATTTATGATTTTTGAACTAAGTAAGAAACTAAAGAAACTAAAAACGTCTATCACCTCATTTTTAATTATGGATAGACTTTTTGAATTTCTAATGGTTGGTATTATTTTCACATATTGTACCCTTCAATATAATTTGAACATTGATAATAAGAATATAGTTTACTATCTCGTAGGTTTTTTGATGTTTAGTTTAACAATTTTATTAATTGTATTAAAATTTAGGATCGCAATAAAAAACAAATTAAGTCTTCACTTAAAAAAAAATAATAAATTTAAATACCCTAAGTTATTTTCATTAATGAAGAATTTATTTTTTGAAATTAATTCTCTCATCAAGCCAAAAACTATAATTTCAGTTTTTTTATTATCTATTATGTCTATAACATTGTTTATTTTGAGCTTATACTTTGTTGCTAAAGCTTTCATAAATGAGCCAATTTTTATATCTATAATTTTATCTTACTGCCTATTAATAATAGGTATTGCAATAACATCTTCTCCTGGGGGAATAGGCATTATTCATGCAGCTATAACGTATGGTTTGATTTTATTTGGGGTTAATGAAAATCAAGCATTAATTGTGGCAATAAGTTTTCACTTATTAAACTTAATTCATAGTGTTATATTTGGAATTGGTTCTATTGTAGTAAGTGATATCAAAATTAGTACTAAAATTTTTAAAAGATAGCATTCTCAAAACAGCATAGGTCTAAATAAAATAAAAATATTTTTATACTTTAATCTGGTTCAAATTGTGTTTTATAACTAGGATTATAGTTCTTATTCTGATTTGATTTTCTTAAATATGAACTTTCAATGAAAAGACTTTCCAATCCGGTCCCCATGAAACATAAATATGCATCCTTAGGAGTGTTTACTATAGGTTCTCCCCTAACATTAAATGATGTGTTAACTAAAACACCACACCCACTTTTCTTTTTAAACTCTGTTAGTAACTTGTGAAATAATCTATTAGTTTTCTTATCCACTGTTTGAATTCTAGCACTATTATCTACATGTGTAACCGCAGGTATTACAGATCTTATTTGATTAAGCCTCGTTATTCCGAATTTTTTTTTTGTTGAATTATCTTTTATGAGATGTTTTTTGTTAACATTTGCAACAAATTGCATGTAGGGGCTTTTACATTTAAGATCAAACCATTCATCAACATCTTCTATCAAAACAGAAGGTGCAAATGGCCTAAAACTCTCCCTAAATTTAACTTTTAAATTTAATGTTTTTTGAAGCTTAGGGTCCAGTGGGTTACCCAATATTGATCGTGCTCCAAGGGCTCTTGGCCCAAATTCCATCTTGCCTTGAAACCAGCCAATACATTTATTATTCATTAAATCATTAACAGCTGTATCTATTAATTTATCTTCTTCTAAAACTTCATAATCAGCGTTCAATTCATTTAAGTGTTTTTTTATGATAATGTTAGAATAACTTGGTCCTAGATAAGTGCCTTTCATACCATCAAGTTTATTGACCTTACGGGGGTTATTTTGATGGTAATATTCTAATGCACAACCAATAGCTCCTCCCGCATCACCAGAAGCTGGTTGAACCCATATATTAGAAAATATATTTTTTCTCAACAAAACTCCGTTTGCTACGCAATTCAAAGCTACTCCTCCAGCTAAGCATATATTATCAATATCTGGGTGTTCTTTTTTAATATTACTACATATTTTTAAAATTATTATTTCAGTTACTTTTTGAATTGAAGCGGCAACATCCATATGGAAGTTTGTTAATTTTTCATTATCTTTTCTAGCTGGAAAACCTAATAACTTGTCAAAAGCCATATTTGTCATTTTTTGACCTGAAATATAATCAAAATAATCTTGGTTTAAGAAAAAAGAACCATCTTCGAACATTTGAACTATGTTGGACATTATAACTTTAACAAATTTTGGTTCTCCATAGGGTGCTAAACCCATAACTTTATACTCTCCACTATTAACTTTAAAACCTAAGTAATATGTAAATGCAGAATATAATAATCCAAGCGAGTGCGGAAAGTAGATTTCTTTTTTTATGCTTATATTATTTTTTTCTCCAATGGCAACGCTTGATGTAGTCCATTCCCCCACCCCATCTAAAGTTAAAATTATTGATTTATCAAAAGGTGATGGATAAAAAGCGCTTGCAGCATGACTTAAGTGATGTTCCGCAAAAAATAGGTTTGAGTTATCAAAATCCTTAAATGACTTTTTAATTAATTTAACAAGATTAGATTTTAAAAATAATTTGTCCTTTAACCAAATTGGCATACTTTGTTTAAAAAACTTAAAACCATGGGGGGCATTGTATAAAAATGTTTCTAATAATCTTATAAATTTTGGAATGGGCTTATCATAAAAAACAACTGCATCGATGTTAGAATATGTAATTTTTTCTTTATTTAAAATAAATTCAATACTTTTAAACGGATAATTAGAGTCATGTTTAATTCTAGTAAACCGTTCCTCCTGAATAGCATATAAAATTTGTCCATCTTTAATTAATGCAGCAGCAGAATCGTGATAAAATGCTGATATTCCCAAAATATATGACATAGCAATCCTTATTAAATAATGTTAAACTTAGAATTGTTTATCCATAGTTTCAATTTTGTGCCGTCTTATTTTCCAAGTGGTTTTCCGTCCCTTAGACTTTTTAACATCAAGTATATCTAGTTTAAAAACAAATAAGATAAGGCCAACTGGAACAAATAAAGAAGTAAAAATTAAAAACATAATTATGGGGGTGGTAATTTTTCCTATAAAAAAACCAAATTTTAACCAAATTATTTTATAAGATTGGAATACATAATCTTTTGATACTGCTAAATAAAATAATAATATAGCTATAATTGTTAATATTAGAGCAAAAAAATAATTTGCTACCAAATATAGATAGGTAGCGATAATAAAAAAAACAAATGAAAAAAGGAGCCCAAATGATTTATTACTAGCTTCTTCAATTACAAAGTCAGTATTTTTATTTTCATAAAACAATTATTACCTATCTAATATCAATTAATTTTTAAAAAATAATCTAAAAAACTATTTAAATATTTGAACATACTTACAACCATTAAACTCATATATTAACTATGCTAAACTATAAATGAATGGAGACAAAATACTACCTTGGGTAAAAGCTAAAAAAAATCCTAAAAATAAAAGGATTATTATTATTGGGATTAACCATAACTTTTTATTTTTAAAAAGGTACACTATCAAATCTATTATCATGTATTACCAACCTATTTTTGCATTTTAGCAAGTAAGTAATTATTAATGCAATCTGAATAAAACATATTATATTTTTTATTAGGGTGACCACCAGGGTTATTTAAATATTTTTTTTCTATGTTACTTTGAAGACTGCAATTGATCAAATCTATATTATAATTTTTAACTTTATCAAACAACCATTTCCAGTTATCGGCATATCCAGCTGTTAAAACAACAACAACAAATTTACTCCCATTTTGGCTAACTCTCTTATTAAAAAGTTTTAATATTTCTAAACTTAAACTCATAGTAGTCACATTGTGTTTTGCATTTTGGTTTTCAAATATAACATTCTGATAAATTCCTTTATAAATTTTAACAACGATGAAATGTAACATTTTTATGAAATATGAAGATTTCTCTAATTTCCAGGTTTCCGTTAACCACAATGGAGATACTGTAATTTTACCTGATTTATCCTTTAAAAGAAAAGGCGGTCTAACAGCGATAATATTTGATCCATGACCCGCAAAAGTTGAAGACCACATTTTTGAATCCCTTACGCTCATAAATGGAGTAAAACCTAGAAAAACTAGATTTGGCTGATTTTTAGAATTAGCAAGAACTCTATTGGCTAAAAGGTAACTCTGAAAAGTACTGTAACCAGGAGTACCAAAGTTTTCAAAGTAGAACCCATTTTTTTTATCATTTAATAACCAAGGAAAAGAATTCTCGTCATTTACCCCAAAACCCGAAGTCCAAGAATCTCCAAAAAATAAAATTCTTTTATTTTTGTTTGTATCGAAATTTGAATTAAAATAGCTTGCTCGTCTAAAATTGTCCCAATTGGTAATTTTTTTTCCATTTCCCTCGTTAGCAATAAATTCGTCTCCAGGTTTATTCACCCAACCTAATTTTGAATCAAGCATGCCCCAAGTTGGTTTTTGTGTTTGATTTTCAAAAATATGCTTGAGATAATTAGGTTGATTTTCAAAAATTAGCATTGATCCGTATTCTAATATTGATAATGAAATCAATATACTAAAGGACATTAGTATTAGCTTTTTCTTCATATAAATACCTTTTTTTCAATTGTCTGTCTCAAAGTGCCATCTCTTTATCAAAAGTAAATCTAATAATCGTATTATTAAATATTTTTTTCTTTAAACGCTCAATTAAATTACCAACCTATCTATCTATATCAGTAATAAGAGAATAGTAATTCTATTAGTTTTTTGTAATAATTTTTAGTAGAAAATCTTATTAAGTATTAAAGGATTTTTATAGTTTTTATATTTCTATATAACTCAAGATCATTGTTAGAAGGTGAAAAATCATCTTGATTAACATTGGAGGAATGAGGTGATTTATATAGTCTGTTGAAAGTTTTGAATATATAAAAAAATTCTAATTTAATTCTCTTTCCATAATGTAGAATGATGAGATTGATCATCAGGACCTGGAACACTCTCATAATAGTAAGTTGCAATTGATTTTCTAGAAATGTTTTCAGGACATTTTAATGGAATAGGATGACCATGATAACTATATTTACCAGTATTAAAAATAACACAACGATTAAATATTGGCTTAATTGACTTAACACAATGTTGCATATCTTTGTCCCACAATTCTAAATTGCCTTGATATTCATCTTTCCAATCTTTATTCAAATACAAAAGAAGATTAATTCTTCTATATACTTTCAAGTTTTCGTGCCAATTAAAATCTGCGTGAATCTTTAATCTACCATCTCTTAAAATTTGATGATACCCACCTCCTGAAAATGTTGGATCAGGTATTAAGGCTTTAAAATCCGTCAATTTATGTAAAAAATTTATAATTGCAAATGAATTAAAAACCTGGAACACAGTGGCTAACTGACTATCGTAATCATATAAATTTTTAATGTGAAACATGCCTAATTTATTTGGTTGATTTATTTCATCTGAACCTATTGTATTTTTCCATAAAGAATTTTTTGGATCAGGAACTTTTTTAAGTAAATATTCACATAATTTTTTAGGTAAAAAGTTATCTATAACAACGTGATTAAAAGGTTTATTTTCAGAGTATTGAATCTTTAATTCACTTCCTAAAACCTCATAATTTTGATAATTCAGATTAAAGGTTGAATTACTTATAAAACTTTTGTTAATAAAGTTTTTTAAAATATTCATGTCACCTCCCTTTTAATCATTATTAATATTATTTATTTCGAAGCTTGGGTCAATGAAAGTGAATTCATATTCAAGATCATTTATATTATTATTAACTTTAAATGATACTATATCAATTAACCTATGAACAAACTTTCTCTCTGCTAAATTTGAAAATAAAGCCGTTGCCCCCACATTCAAAAAATAGGCCCCTTTATTTAAATTACATGTAAATTTAAAACCAATTGAATATCTTTCACCTTTTTTAGCTATCTTTATCCATTTGTCTTCTGATTTATCTGTTGTACCTCCTCCTAATGCTAGGCCTGTAACATTTTTAATGGTTGTACCAAACGCCAAATAATGCAGAGTTTCGTCAAGGTGTATATTATAATTAATTGAATATCTTTTTCCTGGAATTAAAACATTAACAATTTGATTGTTTTGATCAATAATATTTACATCTTTTATTCTCAAACCATTACTAGGATACTCAACTGTATTAACTTTAGGTATTGTCTCATCATAATTGGATTTACTTTTAATCAACGTGTTTTTGTCTAAATCTTTTATTTCTTTCTCAATCTCAGATTTTGAAGTATTTTTATTTGAATTTAAAAATTTTTGATAATTATCAACAGCATATTTAGGTTTTCCTTCGAGTATCTTTGTGCCACTATCTAGTACAATAGCTCTGTCGCATAATTGTAAAATATCTTGTGAAGAATGTGAAACTAAGATTAAAGTAGTGCCTTCTTTTTGAATTTGCTTAATTTTAGAATAACATTTTCTTTGAAAAGCTTCATCACCTACTGCCAAAGCCTCGTCAACAATAAGAATGCTTGGTCTAATATTTATAGCTATGGCAAATGCAAGCCTAACCACCATTCCAGTTGAATATGTTTTAATAGGCATCGTAATGAAATCACCAATATCTGCAAAATCTATTATTTGATCAAGTAGCTTATCTATTTCGACTTTATTGAAACCGTGTATGGTACAGTTTAAATATATATTTTGGATACCAGTATTCTCAAAGTTAAAACTTGAACCTAACTCAAGAATTGGAAAAAGACTTCCAAATGTTTTAACTTCTCCACTAGAAGGTTGAACAACTCCACAAATCAATTTTAACAAGGTGGATTTTCCAGAACCATTTCGTCCCATAATTCCAATTGTTTCACCCTTTTTGATTTTAAGACTAAAAGTATTTAATGCACAAATTTTTTTAGACGAGTTTGCATTTCTTTTTCTAATAAAATTAAAAATTTTAGGAGTGATTAATTCAATTAATCTTTGTCCTGGCTTATCATAATAGATATAATGTTTAGATATTGATTTGATAATAATAGAATATTGTTCAGATGACATCTGCAAAACCTTTTTGTGACTTCTTAAAAACATAGTAACCCAATATAAAAACTACAATTCCATAGATTATATTTACCAAAGCCAACGTAAAATCTGGTGATTTTGAGAAGAGAATTACATTCCTTAATTCTTCCACAGGAAACGCTACTGGATTAAAAAACATAAATGATTGCAACCATTCTGGCAAAGCTTTTACGGGATAAAATATAGGCGATAGAAACAATAGGCCTGGAATAGCTGTAATAATGAAATGTGATAAATCTCGAATATAAACTCCCAAGGAAGACAATAAATAAGTTATCCCTAAGGAGATTGGAAGTAATGTTAACAATACAAAAGGCACATATAAAATAGTAAGTGATAGAAATCTTCCAGCAATCAAGTTAATTAATATTATTCCAACAATTGCAATAATCATATGAAACAAAGAAGAAATTACTAAAATTAATGGTAAAATTTGAATTGGAAATACAACCTTTTTTACCATATATTCGTACTGAAACAAAAGCCCCGTAGATTTAGAAAATATATCAGCAAAGAATTGGAAAACAACTAAACCTGTGAACAATATTATTGAAAAATCAAATATTGACTCATTCTGATCGCCTAAATTCCATTTAGTTTTTAATACAACGCCAAATACAAATGTAAAGAGTGCTAACTGTAACAATGGAGTTAAAAATGACCATGCCAACCCAAGAATTGAAGATTGATATCTATTACTTATATCTTCTTTGATTAAGGTTTTTATTAAACTTATTGAAATTTTCATTTATTTGAGTCTATTGATTAGTTTAATTTTTAATAGTCTTATCATAACCTTTATGATATTTCTAACTTACAATTTTGTTGTAAAAACAGCAATTTATATTGAACAAATTAATTAAAAGGATTGTGAAATTGTCAAAGAAAAAGCTTGCTATTGTTTTAGGTATTCGTCCAGATGTTATTAGGGCTAGTTTAATTCTTAATAATATTAGAGAAACTGAAGATTTTGAAACAGTTTTTATTTGGTCGGGCCAACATTATTCGACAAATTTAAAAGATATTTTTTTTAGTGAACTTAATGTACTACCACCTGAAATAGAATTAAATTGTATTGGAAATAATGATGCAGAAATTTCCTCTTCTGTAATTAAAAAATTATATGATTGCCTTTTAGATCTAAAACCTGATGCAGTAACCTTTTTAGGAGATACAAATACTGTAATGGGTTGCTTAGCATGTGCTCAACTAAATATACCAATTGTTCATATTGAAGGTTGCATGAGATCTTATGATTGGAGAATGCCAGAAGAGAAATGTAGAACTGTAATCGATCATTTATCAGATATTATTTATACTTATTTTCCAGAGTATAAAAAACAGGGAATTTCTGAGGGAATAAACCCTAATGGTATTGTAGTAGTTCAAAATCTAATAGTTGATATATTAAATGTATATTACTTTAACAAAAAGAATGATTTTGACGAAATTGCTACTAATAACTTTTTTTCTTCAAGAAATATTGAAAAAAGACAGTATCTATTAGCTACTTGCCACAGAAGAGAAAACGTTGAAAATAAAAAATCCTTACAAACTATATTAAAACTATTTTCTGAATTGAATAGAACAGTATTTTTTCCTGCAAGTTATAGAACACAAAAAAGATTAAAGGATTTTGATCTACTTTTACCACAAAACGTAGTGCTTGTTGACCCAATTGGCTATAAAGAAATGTTAGCATTAATGGTAAATTCTTATGCCGTAGTTACTGATTCAGGAACGGTAGTGGAGGAAACTGCTGTCCTTGGTGTTCCCAGTTTACAAATGCGTAAAGCTACTGAAAGACCACAGGTTTATGATTGCGGATCTTCTGTGAAGTTCGATCCTGATAAACCTGAGAACTATCCGATCAATTCTATCTTAAATAAATTGGACATAATTTCCAACACTAGTTGGGACCATAAGTTAGGTGATGGCAAGGCATCAATGAGAATAGTAAATGACTTAAAAGAAAGAATGAGTTTACAAAACGGATTTAGAATGCATACGCCTAAAAATTATGCATTAGACATATGCCGCTCATGGATTGAGGACGGAATTAAATGAGATTTATTAGAAATATTCTAAAAAAATCACCTTTAGTAGTTAAAATTATAAAAAAAATTCTAAATTTTCGTCATAATAGTAAAATTGATAACTCTTTGATAAATAAACTTGAAGAAAGTTCAACAGAATTATCTGATCTTCCTATTCAATTTTCTTCAGAAATTTACTCTAGTTATATAGATTTAAAGGATATGAATGAGGATAATCTATATAATCATTATATTAATTATGGCGAAAAAGAAGGAAGAGTGTCAAATGCTATTCCTAACAGGTTAGCATTTTTAAAGTTGTTGAGTAATAAAAATAAAACAATCTTGGAAATAGGGCCTTTTACAACACCGAGCATATCTGGATCTAATGTTAAATATTTTGATTTAATGAACATTGATGAACTTCGAAAAAGAGCTAAAAGGCACAATCATCATATTGGAAATATTAATAAAATAGATTTTATTTCACCCACAGGTGACTTAAGTGTTATTAAACAAAAATTTGACTACGTATTAAGTAGTCATTGTGTAGAACACCAACCTGATTTAATAAGTCATTTACAAAAAATTTCTAAAATTTTAATCAAAGAAGGATATTATTTTTTAATAATCCCTGATAAAAGATATTGTTTTGATGCCTTGTTGCCCAACACCTCTATATCTAAAATAGTTGAATGTTACCTTGAGAAGAGAACTATACACAGTCCATCTTCTATCATAGAACATAGAGCTCTAACTACGCACAACGATGTAGGGAGGCATTGGAAAGGTGATCATAAAAGTGAACATGATTTGGTAAGTAGAGTACAATTGGCTCTTAATGAAATAAAGAAAAATCCCAATACATATATAGATGTTCATTCTTTACAATTTACTCCTACAAGTTTTTGCGAAGTTATTGATTTGTTATTTAATTTAAAATTTATAAAATTAAGCGTTGAAAGATGTTATCCAACAGTCATAAACTCCAATGAGTTTTTTGTTATACTTAAAAATCAACAATAAAAATCTTTATACCATTCGACAAATTTTGGTATACCGTATTCAATAGATGTTTGTGGGTGAAATTTAACTACAGATTGAATCGATTTAATATTAGCGGAGGTTCTTTTTACGTCTCCTTTTTGCATTGGCATATTATTGATTTTAGCTCTTTTACCAAGTGCACCTTCAATCACTTTAATAAATTTTTTTAACTTGACCGGTTTATTATTACCAATATTAAATATTCTATATGACACATTTGACTTTGTGTTATGTTTTTTTAAAAATAGTTTATCATCAGGGACTTTTATTAATTTCAATATGCCATCTACAATGTCATCAATATAAGTAAAATCTCTGAACATGTCTCCATTGCCATATACATTTATTGGTATATCTTCTAATATGTTTTTAGTGAATTTAAAGTATGCCATGTCTGGTCTACCCCAAGGACCGTATACCGTAAAAAATCTTAGACCTATACAAGGAAATCCGTATAAACTTGAATAAGAAAAAGCCATTAATTCATTAGACTTTTTTGAAGCTGCATATAGGTTGAGAGGGTTATCTGTAGAGTCGCCTTCTGAAAATTTATTTCTGTTATTTTCTCCATAAACTGAAGAAGAAGAAGCAAAAAACAATTTATGAACTTTTGTTTCTTTACAAAGCTGTAATACATTAAAAAATCCTACTAAATTACTGTCAATGTATGCAGAGGGGTTTTCTAAAGAATATCTTACGCCTGCCTGCGCTGCTAAATTAATTACGCAGACAGGTTTATGATGAAGAAAGAAGCTTTTTAATTGGTCATAATGTTTAATGTCTATTGGATAAACAGAGACATTTATTTTCTTTAGTAAACTCAACCTAGCTTGTTTTAAATCATAGTCATAATAATTGTTTAGATTATCTACACCAATTACATCAAAATTATTTTGTTTCAATAATTTTGATAGATGAAAACCTATAAAACCTGATGCACCTGTTATTAAAACTTTCATTTTATTTACCTATTAACAGTTATTACAACCTAAAGGTTACTATAAATTGGCAAATTATAATAAAGTTTATAAATAATTAATTAAACTATCACCTAATAACGGGGCTATTACTAGACTTACTATAGCCATTACATTAATCAAAATATTCATAGAGGGACCTGAAGTGTCTTTTAAAGGATCACCAACTGTATCTCCAACAACAGCAGCTGTATGTACATCTGATCCTTTCCCACCAAAGTTTCCTTTTTCTACATATTTCTTAGCGTTATCCCACGCTCCACCTGCATTTGACATCATTAATGCCATCATAACACAGCAAATTAATGCTCCACCTAACATACCCCCTAATGCTTTAGGACCTAGCACAAACCCAATTATAACGGGTGCAAGGACAGCTAAAGCTCCAGGAGCAATCATCTTCTTAAGTGCTGCATTAGTAGCAATTTCCACACATCTGGCTGTGTCTGGATTAGCTTTACCTTGAAGCAATCCTGGTATTTCTTTGAATTGCCTTCTAATCTCTTTAATCATTTCAAACGCAGCATCGCCGACGGCAGTCATTGTCATTGAACTAACTATAAAAGGAAATATGCCACCCAAAAACATTCCACAAAGAACAAGAGGGTCATTAATTGCCAAAACAAAATTTTCGTTTTGACTTGATATTTTTTCTATATATGCACTAATAAGCGCTAGAGCAGCCAGCGCAGCTGCACTAATAGCAAAACCTTTACCAATTGCAGCAGTGGTGTTACCAACTTCATCTAATGAGTCGGTTATTTCTCTTGTTTTTTTTCCCATATCTGACATTTCTGCGATTCCACCTGCATTATCTGCTACAGGACCATAAGCATCTATCGCCATTGTTATACCTACAGTACTTAGCATTCCTACAGCGGCTATTCCAACACCATATAAACCTGCATATATATTGGAAATAAATATAATTAAAACTATTGTAATAACTGGAATGGCAACTGACTGCATCCCAGTTGCTAATCCTGAAATCATTACTGTCGCAGGACCTGTTTCTCCGTCTTTAGCAATTTTTCTAATCGGAGCTCCACCGGTGTAGTATTCAGTAACCAAACCAACAATTATACCTCCAACTGATCCTACCAATACAGCCACCCATACACCATTTGAAACACCTACAAAATCAACTAAAAAATAAGCTAAAATGATGAATAAAGCGGCTGAACCAATAGTGCCATAACGTAACGCGATCTCAGGACTTTTATCAGAAAAAGCTTTTACTGTTAATATCCCAAGTATTGAGCATATTAGACCTAATGAAGCTAGTAAAAGGGGCATAAATTGAAGCATAAACTGATTGCCACCTAAATTATTAATGGTTGCTGAGGTCATTGATGCCGCTAAAGCTATTGAAGCTATCATTGATCCACAATAAGATTCAA
>MDTG01232760.1_pt1 | contig 18765 bp, 18 predicted proteins | sample 811421 | NCBI WGS metagenome assembly MDTG01 (sample SAMN05326645, study PRJNA326480) | marine metagenome | isolation source: seawater | place: Pacific Ocean: South East | collected 2011
AAGAAGAGCCGTAAGATATGCATATACTTTTTTAAATTTGAAAGATGCATTTATGCATGAATTAGTAGCAGTACTTGTAAATAAGATGGGAGAGCACTTTCCTGAGTTAAAAGTTCAAAAATATTTGATACAAAAAGTTGTGAAAGATGAAGAAGAATCATTTCTTAGAACTTTAGAAGGTGGATTGAAAAGAATTGAGCAGGTAATAAAAAAGGCAGATGGAGAGATTTCAGGCAATGAAGTGTTTGAATTATATGATACTTTTGGATTCCCTGTTGATTTGACAGCCTTAATTCTAGATGAACAAAATTTAAATTTTAATAAAGAGGACTTTAATAAAGCCATGAGCGCACAAAAAGAAAGATCAAAACAAGCAGGAAAAGTAGAAAAAGGAGATTGGGTAGTTTTGATTGATGATGAGGTTGAGGAGTTTGTTGGTTATAATACTCTGGAAACAAAAGTTAAAATAACAAGATACAGAAAGATTATTTCAAATAATGTAGAGCAATATCAGTTAGTGTTTAATATTACACCGTTTTACCCAGAAGGGGGAGGGCAAGTAGGAGATATAGGCTTAATTAAAAGTCATAATGATAGTGTTAAGATAGTAGATACTAAAAAGGAAAATAAACTAATCGTTCATTTTACTAATGAGCTACCAAATAATTTTTCTGCAGCTTTTATGGCGTATGTAGATTTAGGTAGTAGGATTTCTTCTTCTAGAAATCATACTGCAACTCATTTATTACATGAGAGTTTAAGAAATATTTTAGGAGAACATGTTGCTCAAAAAGGGTCTTTGATCAATCCTCAGTACTTACGATTTGATTTCTCTCATTTTTCAAAAATTGATAAGGAAAAGATAAAAAATATTGAAGAGGATGTAAATGCTAAGATTCTTGCAAATATTATTTTGCAAGAGCACAATAATCTACCGCTTTCAAAAGCAGAAGATTTAGGAGCTATCATGTTGTTTGGAGAAAAATATGAAGATGTTGTTAGGATGATTCAGTTTGGTAACTCCAAGGAGTTGTGTGGAGGTACACATGTGAGTGCCACCGGAGAGATTGGGCTTTTTAAGATTATATCAGAAAGCTCTACTTCATCAGGAATAAGAAGGATTGAGGCAATTACAGGAACACTGGCGCTGAATTACTTAAATGAAAAGGAAGAATTGCTAAAAACTATTGGGGCACTTGTAAAAAACAAAGATTTACATAAAGGAGTAGAACAATTAATAAGCTCAAATAAACAATTAGAAAGACAATTAAAGGAGTTTAAGAAAGCAAATACCAAAGATGTAAAGGTGGAGCTTCTAAAATCAGTAGTTGAAGTAAATGGTATCCGCTTTATTGCTAAAGAGGTGAAAATGGATGCTGACGATATGAAGAATGTATCTTTTCAGCTTAGAAAAGAAGATAATCTAGCTATGGTATTAGCAGCAAAAGCAGGAGAGAAGGCATTATTATCAGTTATGCTAACGGATGACCTGGTAGCAAAAGGATTAAATGCCAATGAAATGATTAGAGAAATAAGTAAAAAGATTAATGGTGGTGGTGGCGGACAAGCATTTTTTGCCACTGCTGGTGGGTCTAGCCCTGATGGGTTAGAAAATGCTTTAAATAAAGCCAAAGAGATAATAGGATAATAAAAAAGCCAGCTATTAGCTGGCTTTTTTATTATTTAAGAAATTAAATTTTTATTTACTAATGGATGCTGCAAAAGTTTGTTCTTTAGGATAAATTACTAATGCTCTATTTGAAGTTGGCGGGGCAGTACAGAAGGAATATATAATTTGATCGATATCTAATCAGTGAGGTGCTGTTTGTGCTAAATTAAAAATTGCAAACAAAGTAATATATGTAGTGGTCTTAAAAATTTATTGCAGAAAACTTACTGAAAAACATTGCTTAATTTAAAACATATGCTCTATATCCATTTGGTAATGGAGTGTTAATCCAACTAATAAACTTATTTATTAAGTTGGGCTCAAATGAGGTTGTTGGCAATTTGATATCATTGAATCTGTAAGATAATCCAAAATTGAATGATCTATCTCTATTGCTTGTTGCCATTGAGTAGTTTGGCTCAATATATAGGTTATCCGATACGTTAAAAGCAATCCCTAAACCAATTTTCATATTTTCTGACCCAGCTGTTGGCATTTTTAAAGAAGCATAAGCTCCTTCTACCTGAGCAATATTGTAACGAACCCATAAATCATAACCGTCAGCTGTAGCAGTTCCATTTGCTATACCTACTGTAAGGGCATCATTTGCCATGTAACCAATACCTAAGTCAGCAGTAAATTTATTCATAGATTCCCCTTTTTTCATGTTTTGATCATAATTAGTGATAATCATAAATTGTGCTGAAGCAATTAGCGTGCTAAAAGCGATAACTGCTGTTAATAGTACCTTTTTCATTTCTTTAAATTTAAATAGTTAATAATAATGCGTGAAAGGTATGTATATTTTATTAAATTAAGAAAATAAATAGATTTTTGTTAAAAAAATATAGTTTATATCGTAAATTTATTTTGCAAAAAAAGCCAGCTATATAGCTGGCTTTTTTTATTATTTAAGAAATTAAATTCTTAGAATCTGTAAGATAATCCAAAATTGAAAGACCCCTCTCTATTCCCGTTATCATCTTCACTTGTTGGCATTGAGTAGTTTGGCTCAACATATAAGCCATTCCATATATTTAGAGCAAAACCTAACCCAACGCTCATACCTTCATCATCATCACCAGGCATTGTTAATGATGCATAAGCACCTTCCACCATTGATAAGTTATAACGAGCCCATAAATCATACGTATCCTTATTTGCAGCATCTTCTCCTCCTTGTGCTACTCCAACGGTAATTGCATCGCTTATCATGTATCCAATCCCCATATTTGCGGTAATCTTATCCATATTTTCTGTTTGGTCGCCATCATAAGTGGTAACAACCATAAATTGAGCAGATGCTACTAATGTTGAAAATGCAACAACTGCTGTTAATAATACTTTTTTCATTTGTTTAAATTTAAATGGTTAATAATGGGCGCAAGATACTAAAGGAATTGTATTCAGTTATAAGAATTACATCTATTTGTAAACAATATATTGTTAGTTGCTAGGTTGAAAAGACATATTTAATATTCGATATATTAATTCCCCATACAATTATTCCACTCTGTTAGAGCCCTTCGATAATCTCTATATGGTTTTTTTTGTTTATATTGAGGATTATTAAATTTGGGTGGTGCTATTGGCTTCTCTCCACACCCTATATTATTAGCTTTAACCCCATTCGTATTATTGGGGATATTTGACTTAACCTCTTGTTGTGTAGCATACCTGACCTTCTTATTGCAATCCTTACAGACTATCATATACTTATTATTTATAAACATAACACTATCAGCTTGATGTTTGCAGTTACTATCTTGAGAAACATTTATATTTTTAACCTTTTCTGTACGAGTGTTAAAGATATCTTTTGATCCATTTTTATATTTTATCATAAAGATATTATTTTTATCTTCAATATATTCTGGCCCATTAATATTACTGGATTTTTTATAACTTATATCCGTCTTATTTATTCTTAATACTTTTACTTCTAGTTCATCCCCATTTTTATAAATGAACAAATCTTGTGAGAATAGTTGTGATGTATTAATAAATAAAAAGATAAGTAGTCCGATTTTTAATAATATATTCATTTTTTTAATTGTCTAGTTTTAAAATTAAGTCTTTAGTGAAGTCAAATGTATATTCTTGTCCATTGAATAGTATAGTAACCTCAACAATTTCAGCATCTTTATACGGAATATTTATTTTTCCTGATATTTCTTCTCCACTTTTTAATGTATGCCGTTTTAAATATTCATATTTTATTTCTTTTTTCTCAATATTTTGATAAGCTGCAAAATTAGCCATATTTCTACCGGCATTTTGAGAGGCTGCATACGCAACTCCTCCGTCATAGGTTGTAGTAGTTGAGCTGCCGTATAGATTTATTGAACTATTTGTATGAGATGTCCCATACGCACTACCCCAATCACCTCCACTTCCATATGCATTAACTGAAGCATTTGTAGTGCTTGATCCGTATCCATGTATAGATCCACAAGAGTATGATGTAGAGCGTCCAGCCTGAGAAGCGCTATATGCTTGAGAGAAACCAACCGCAACAGCTCGCCATGCTTGATAATTCTTAACTTTTTTATTATACTCTTCATATGACATTATAACAGCTGTTGTTGCTATTCCACCATTAATAAAAGTTGGGTAAATAAAATTTTTAGGTATAAAGTCTATTTTTTCTCCAGTATTATTGAAAATTATGATTTCAGCTATATAATATTTTCCATATTTTCTTCCTTGTCTTAGACTCATAGCTATAACCGCATGCTTCTCCGAATAACTTATTACAGGTACTCCATCATAATAACTAATTTCTTTTCCAGCATAATTATTATTAGTTTCTTCAATTTCATTTTCTTCTTTATTACTTTTGCTTAAAGTCGAAGTATGATTAAATACATCCTTAGCTCCACCTTCATATCTTATCATAAATATGTTAGATTTTGATTCTGTGTATTCTGGACCTTTAAGGTTGGTGTATTTTTTAAATACAACCTCATTTGTACTAATCTTAAGCACTTTGGCTTCCTTCTCACTACCATCTTTATAGATGATAATATCTTGAGCATTTATAAATGTGACCATGCTTATTAGAATTATTGTAAATTGTGTCTTCATATATTTTCAAAGATATAAAAAATATCAGCATAAAAAAAGGGCTGCAAAAAGCAGCCCTTTAATATTTTGTTTAATGTATGTGTAATTACGGAGTAACGTTTAAAGTTATCCACATGTAGTTTACATCATCAGCACCACCATCATTATCAGTAGCCATATTTAATGATAAACCAGCATTATCATTTAAATCATAACCTAAACTGATTTCAGTAGCTGATCTATCATAGTTAGAATTTTCAGTATTTGTTACATTGTGCATTGTAGCACCCAAACTAATACTACCCATATTATAAGTTCCTCCAAATGACATACGCTCATCATTAGCAGCTAAGTAACCCATATTTCCATGACTTAACCAAGAACTAGCTCCAACACCATAATTAGACCCAGTCATAGCAAATCCATTTTCTCCATAAGTAGTTCTTGAACCATGGATAGCCATGTCATCATTCACATTGTATGATGCACCAATCATCATCATATCTCCTTCAGTAGTACCATCATCAGTAGTGTTGTAAGATAGACTTAAGTCTACACCACTTACTGTGTAACCAAGATCTAATCCCATAGCAGTAAAGTCATCTGCATCTACACCAAGTGTAGTCATAGATTGAGAACCATATAATAGGTTAGCTGTCCAATCACCTTCTGACTTGCTAGCATTTACACCCCAGAAAGATGCTCCTGTAGCATCTACTTCACCATTTGTTCTTGAAGCATACAATACAGTTACATCAGCCATGTCAAGGTTAAGACCGAAAGTCATACCATCTCTAGTTGTACGATCAGTACCACCATTAGATGCAGTACCACCCCATTGATTACTACCCATGATTAAACCAGAACCATAATCCCATGCTTGACGACCAACTGTTAAGTTAGCATACCCCATTAAGTCAGTAGAAGCATATGCTTCATAGACATCAACAGTAGCAACTCCATTGGTTAGGTCATAGTTTACATCTGAACTAGAGTGAATACCCCAGTCACTTCCTCCCCAAGTAGCTGAAATAGTAGCTCTTTGTTGAGTCTCCATTCTGTCATTATCACCTGACATATCAATTCTTGTTCTTGAATCAACACCCCAGTCTTGTGCGAAAGCGACAGTTGTTATTAGCCCTAATCCTACAGCTAATATGTTTCGTAAATTCTTTTTCATTTTATTTTTTTTTGATTAATACGGTGCAAAGATAAACCTCTTTAACAATTAACACCTAAAAAAAATGTATCTTTTTAACATTTGAATGTTTGTATTTGAATTAAAATATTGCAAATCAGCACATTAAGTTGTTTATTTTTTTTAAAAATAGTGGTAAAAAAGATTATAAATGTTTGCAAAACAGGCTAAAAAACACTTTTTAGTTAGTTACTCGCTATAAGTAAGCCACTTCCAAAGCTCCTTATAGCTGGCTTTTTTACCATACATTAGTATTCCGGTACGGTAAATTTTTCCTGCAAACCAAGTAGTAAGTACAAAGGAGGATATTAATATTCCTATTGAAAGAGCGAGTTCCCAATTGTCTACCCCAAAAGGTAAACGAACCATCATAATAACAGGGGAAGTAAAGGGGATAATGCTCATCCAGAAGGCTAATGCTCCATCAGGGTTTTCCATGATCGGTTGTATAATTATAAAAGAAAGAATCAAAGGTATAGTAACAGGAAGTATAAATTGCTGGGTGTCCGCCTCTGCATCAACAGCAGAACCTACAGCTGCAAATAAAGCACTATACATTAAGTAGCCTGCCAAAAAGTAGAAAATAAATGAGAGAAATATCTGTAAAAGATTAATTCCTCCTGTTAAACTAATTATTTCATTAAGTATAATTGATTGTTGTTCATGATTCACAGCATTCATACTACTTACATCCATTAAAGCAAATTCTGCAGCAGCAGCAATAATGAAAGTAAGTAGTACCCAAAGCATAAATTGAGTAAGACCAACTAGCGCAACTGCTAGTATTTTCCCCATCATTAGTTGAAAAGGTTTTACAGAAGAAATAATAACTTCAACAATACGGCTTGTTTTTTCTTCAATTACACCACGCATTACCATAGTACCGTACATAAAGATAAACATATAGATAAGAATACCGCAAATAAACCCTATTCCCATACTTGCTTCTGCCTTAGAGTTTATTGTATTGCCGTTTTCTGAAATTATTTTAGTGGTAATATTCACTGTGCTTTTAGCTTCTTCTAGTATCGTAAGATTTATGCCAGCTTGCTTTAACTTTTTGTGTTCAATAATTTGTTCTAATTGAGTTTCAATCCCATTACTGACCGATAAGCTAATTTGCTGATCGGAATAAAGAGTAAATTTTTCTCTTTCTATATATAGGAGTGCGTAATAGGCACTTTCTGTAAATCCTTCTTTTAAGAGGGTAGCTTCTTCATCAGGGACTTTAATAAAATGTAAAAAGTCAGTATCCTCTAGCTGATTAGAAAATTCAAACCCTTCTTCATGAATAGCTATAGTTCTTTTTTCTTGACTTTCATTTGCTATATAAGTAGGGGCTATTAGAAGGGCAGCCATTAGTAAAGGGCCAACAATTGTCATTATAATAAAAGATTTTTTTCGCACCCTTACAAGGTATTCTCTTTTAATGATGAGCCAAATTTTATACATTATTCACCGCTTTTATAAAAATATCTTCCATGCTTGGTACTTCCTTTTTAAAGGAAATAATTTCTACATCTTTTAAGATATTTTGTAAGGCTTCCTTTTGTGTTTTTCCTTCTTTTAGTAGGATGCTAAAGACACTATTTTTTATACTACTGATAGAATAATAATCATTTTCAGTTAATTGCTTATCTGTTGTAATTACCTCATACGAATTATTGGTAAATTGTTCTTTTATCTGTTCAATTGGCCCTTCAAGTATGGTTTGTGATTTATTGATAAGAGCAATATGGTCACAAATTTCTTCAACAGACTCCATTCTATGCGTTGAGAAGATAATAGTAGTGCCTTTTTCTCTGAGTGCTAAAATTTCTTTTCGGATAATTGCTGCATTTATAGGGTCAAATCCACTAAAAGGTTCATCAAATATTAATAATTTGGGTTCATGAATGACAGTTACTACAAATTGAATTTTTTGTGCCATTCCTTTACTGAGCTCATCTACTGTTTTATGCCACCATGATAGAATATCTAGTTTTTCAAACCAGAATTTCAATTTCTCTAAAGCCTCACTATAGGACATTCCTTTTAATTGCGCTAAGTAAATAGCTTGTTCGCCTACTTTCATCTTTTTATAGAGACCTCTTTCTTCAGGCATATAACCAATATCAGCAATATGATGTTTTTGTAATTGTTCGCCATCAAAAATTACTTCACCACTATCTGGAGCAGTTATCTGATTAATGATACGCATTAAAGTTGTTTTACCAGCACCATTTGGGCCAAGTAACCCATAAATACTTCCTTTGGGTACTGAAATATTTACTTTATTAAGTGCAGTATAATCTCCAAATTGCTTTATAACATTTTTTACTACTAGGAGATTTTCTTGCATAGTTTTAGCCAAACATTTCTTTTACGCTGTCAAAGAATGATTTATCTTTCTTAGTAGGATTTGGGGTAAAAGAATCAGATTTTTTACTTTCTTCAAAAAATTTCTTTTCTTCTTTGGATAGGCTCTGAGGAGTCCAAACATTAATATGTATAAGTAGATCGCCAATTCCATAGCTATTTACTGAAGGTAATCCCTTTCCTTTTAATCTTAAAATCTTTCCACTTTGGATTCCTGCCTCAAGCTTAATTTTTACTTTACCATTAATGGTAGGTATTTCGGTATTTGCTCCAAGTATTGCATCTGAGAGACTTATGTAGTGATCGTAATGTAAGTTTTGTCCATCTCTTACTAATTTTTCATGCTCCTCTATTGCTATTAAAACAATTAAATCACCATTTATTCCTTCTAATGGGGCAGCATTTCCTTTTCCGCTAACTTTTAGTTGCATACCATCCTCAACTCCAGCAGGTATGGTAATTTTAACAGTTTCACTTTCTTTAATCATTCCATTGGGATCAGATTCGGCTGGTCGGTTGTTAATAATTTTTCCGGTTCCACCGCAATGGGGACAAGGACTTTGAGTTTGCATTTGCCCTAAAATAGTATTACTAACTCTAGTAACATATCCACTCCCACCACAATGAGGACAAGTTTTAAATGTTACCCCTTTAGCATTTACTAAACGATTTACTTTTATTTTTTTTTCTACCCCTTCAGCAACTTCTTTAAGATTTAAAGATAATCTAATACGAAGGTTAGTTCCTTTTTGTACTCTTCTTCCCCTGCTGCTTCCACCACCTCCAAAACCACCACCTCCAAAGATATCTCCAAATTGACTAAAAATATCATCCATATTCATTCCTCCGCCCCCAAAACCACCTCCCCCTGAAGCTCCTCCCATTCCAGCATGACCAAATTGATCATATCTTTGTTTCTTTTCAGCATTACTTAATACATCATAAGCTTCCGCAGCTTCTTTAAATTTCTCTTCAGCACTTTTATCTCCAGGGTTTTTGTCTGGATGATATTTTACGGCTAATTTTCGGTAGGCTTTTTTTATTTCTTTTGCCTCAGCATTTTTGCTAATACCTAATGTTTCGTAATAATCTCTTTTAGCCATAGTTTAGAATTAATTTCCTACTACTACTTTTGTGTAACGCAATACTTTATCAGCTAGTAGATAGCCTTTTTCTATTACATCTATTACTTTTCCTTTTTTCTTCTTAGAGGTTACAGGGATATTTGTGATTGCTTCATGGAAGTCTGTATCTAATACATCGCCTATTGGACTTTCAATTTCTTTCAATCCTTTTTTTTCTAGTTCTGTTTTAAGTTGTTTGTAAATTAGTACAGGACCATCTTCATCTGTATATTTATTGGCGTTTATTGAGCGTTCAAAATTATCCAATATTGGCAGTAAAGCAGTCATCATGTCTTGATTAGCGGTACTGTATAGTTCGATTCTTTCTTTTGCAGTTCTTCTTCTGAAGTTATCAAATTCAGCAAATAGCCTAAGATTTTTATCTTTTTCCATTGCTAAAAGCTCTTCAGTGGTAAGAGGATTTTTTACTTCTTCTTCCTTTATTTCTTCCTGTGAATCAACTGTTTCTTCAGTTTTTATTTCCTCAGAGTTGATTGTTTTATCAGCAATCTCTTGCTCTTGTTTTTTTTTCTTACTCATTGTGTAATTGTTTTACACTAGTTTATTAGTGCAAATATTTTGCCAAAGGGGTAAAAAAGACAATTTGTCAGTTTATTTTTTTTGATCTTCTAGAAATCGGAGAAGGGCAGGACCTTTTAGATTATGTGCAATAATGACACCATTTCCATCAATTAATACATTGCTTGGAATTGAACGAATCCCGTATTTATTAGATCCTTCTGATTGCCATCCTCCTAAATCAGAAACATGGTATTCCCAAAACAACTCATCTTTATTAATAGCTTTTACCCAGGCACTTTGTTTCTTATCTAGAGATAAAGAATACACTTCAAACCCTTTTCCGTTTTTGAATTTTGTTTTAGTGTATTTTTTATAGGCATCTACAACATTAGGATTTTCTTTTCTGCATGGACCACACCAGCTTGCCCAAAAATCAATGAGTACAAGCTTCCCTCTTAAAGTAGATAATTTTAATTCTTCCCCATTTGGATTATTGTAAGCTAATTCAGGAGCAATATCTCCAATCTTCAATCCTATTTCTTGAGAAAATGATAAAGTAGTTAAAAAGCAGAACGCTATAGTTATGATTTTTTTCATATTTGATTTATTCTAGTAATTTTTGCTCCTATGGCATTTAATCGTTTGTCAATATTTTGATAACCTCTATCAATTTGTTCTACATTATGTATAGTGCTTTCTCCATCAGAAGCAAGAGCAGCCAATAAAAGTGAAACTCCAGCTCTAATATCTGGAGAAGTCATTGTTGTAGGCTTAAACTTGAATTGATGGTTTAGGCCGATAACAGTTGCTCTGTGTGGGTCGCATAAAATAATTTGAGCACCCATATCAATCAATTTATCTACAAAGAAAAGGCGAGATTCAAACATCTTTTGATGAATTAGAACACTTCCTTTTGCTTGCGACGCTACTACTAAGATGATGCTCAATAAATCAGGAGTAAAACCCGGCCAAGGTGCATCCGAAATTGTTAATATGGATCCATCAATAAAAGATTGGATTTCATAACTTTCCTGAGATGGGATGTAAATATCATCTCCTTGGCGCTCCATTTTCACTCCAAGTTTTGAAAAAACTGAAGGAATTAAGCCAAGTTCATCATAACATACATTTTTAATGGTAATTTCTGACTTTGTGATAGCTGCTAATCCTATGAAAGAGCCGATTTCAATCATATCAGGTAATATTTTGTGACTACACCCTGATAAATATTCAACCCCTTGAATGCGCAGTAAGTTAGAGCCAACTCCTGTAATTTTTGCACCCATGGCATTTAACATCTTGCATAGTTGTTGTAGGTAGGGTTCGCACGCAGCATTATATATACTTGTTTTCCCTTTTGCCATTACGGCTGTCATTATAATATTAGCTGTGCCTGTTACTGAGGCCTCTTCTAGGTGCATATCCACTCCTTTAAGCTCATTAGCTGTAACGCGATAGAATTCTTCTTTACTATCGTATGTAAAGTTGGCTCCTAATTTTTCAAAGCCAATAAAGTGGGTATCTAATCTTCTTCTTCCAATCTTATCTCCTCCTGGTCTTGGGATATATCCTTTTCCATACCGAGCTAAAAGTGGTCCTACTATCATAATAGACCCTCTTATTCGGCTACTGTTTGTTTTATATTCTTCTGAAGAAAGATAGTCTATATCTACATTATCAGCTTTAAAACTATAGGTTTCTTTGTCAATCTGTTTTACAGTAACATTTAAATCACGCAAAAGGTCAATAAGAATATTTACATCACGGATATTTGGTATGTTCTCCATAATTACTTCTTCAGGAGTTAGTAGGACTGCACACAATACTTGTAGCGCTTCATTTTTTGCTCCCTGTGGATGTAAATCTCCTTTAAGTTTTATCCCTCCTTTTACCTTAAATGTAGTCATCTATCTTGGCTTTTTATAGTTCTTTTTAAACGTTTTCTTTTTGCCATTATTTTTTTTGTTGGAATTTCCACCCCCTTGTCTTATCGATGCAGAACGAATAAATTTAAAATCATCTGCTAAAGCAAGTTGGTTGTTGGACATTTGTTTAAGGTGTAACCTTATCATATTATTATCAACTGAACTTTCATTAAATAGGATATAAGATTTCTTCATTTGGTTTGCAATCATTCCAGTCATAATATCTTTCTCATCTCCTTCCATTTTAATAGCTGTTGCTATCATACTCTGTATAGTATTGCCATAATACGAAAACTTAATTTTGTTTGAAGGATAGGCCATTTTATTTGGTCTTTCATCAAGTTTAGCTGCCTCTGGCTTTGGGTATGGGGATTCAATATCTAACTTAAAGTCAGACATAATATGTAGGTGATCCCAAAGTTTATGAGTAAATTCTTTTACATCACGTAAATGAGGATTCATTTGCCCCATAAAGGTAATAATTGCATCTACACACTTTTGTTGCTCAACTTTACAGCTAAGGGTTGTAGCATGGTTAATCATTTTCTGGACATGTCTTCCGTACTCAGGAATGATAAGGTGTTCTCGCTCTGTATTGTATTCCATGAAAATTTATTTGTTTACAAAAGTAATAAAAAAGCCAACCTAATTAGCGCGCTTTTAATTGAATATTTAATTCTAAATAAGCTTTTTAAAATCCTAAAGTAATTCCTAAAAGATAATTTCTTGTTGCTTGCGGGAAATAACCGGCCATATTATATCCATGTTCGCTATCCAAATTTACATAAGGATCGTTTCCTCTTGGGTCCCAGCCATCAGAGATGAAACGATATACCCAAGCATTACTTACATATTCATTGTTAAGCACGTTGTTTACTTGTAAAGTTAGTTTTGATATTTTAAATATCTTATTGTTCCACTTATAAGATACGCGTAGATTATTCACTAAATAATCATCAAGTATTCTGCCTTTAGAAGATGTGTTGTCAATAAATTGCTCTCCAACATATTTGCTAATTAAGTCAATACTTGTATTGCTCCCTAACTTGTAATTAATATTTGAAGCCCAAATTAAATTTGGAGAAAAAGCTAAATCCGTATTTTCATAATCTAATTTATTCTGCCCTCCATTATCCCAATTATCAATGTAAGCAGTATGGCCAACAATCTTATTTTCACTAAGAGTCATGTTGCCGACCCAACTTATTTTATCACTTAACTTATAAGTAGCCTCAATTTCTATTCCTCTTCTAAATGATTCATCAATATTAGTTCGGGTACTAGCTCCTACATCATTTATTTCTCCTGTGAGTGCTAATTGGTTTTTGTAGATCATATGATAAAGATTCACTCCGAACATTAATTTATCGCCATTTTGCTTATACCCAATTTCTGTATCATAAAGCGTTTCATACTTAGGACGAGAATTTGGTGTGCTTTCCACATAATCGTTTCTGTTTGGTTCTTTGTTTGCAACAGCAAATGATGCGTAAATAGCTTGATTATCATTTAACATATGAAATAAACCAAACTTAGGATTGAAAAATTCAAGAACAATTTCTTGTTCTGAAGGATTTTCCTCTTCATCATAACCCGCAAATATATAGTCGACAATTCTTCTTTGTAAGTCGGCATAAAGATTAGTAGCATCACTATATTTATAGTTTGCTTTTGCATAAAAGTTATGGTCTAGCTTTTCAGCCTTATTCCAATAATACTGATGATTAAAATCAGCATTTGAAGCATATTCTGACCATATAACATTTCCATAATGTTGCCCCGAATAACGGTTACTAGCACCCCCTAAAACTAAATCAATATTTCCCATTTTATGATTTAATGAGTAGATAAGCCCACCAAAATCATTGTTTAGCCATTTTCTTCTTATTAAATTAGTTTTAGTGATTGTATCATTATTTAAGAAAATCATATCAAGACCATAATCTGCTAAATATTCTCCTAATTTTTCTTGTTCGTAATAGCCCTCACCATTTGTGTAATGTGTAGCAATATTATAATTTGTTGTTTCACTCATTTGCTTGCTATAATGTAGCTGATAATGTGTTTGGCTATAATTATCCACCTCATTTTCATAATTGTAAAAGTTAAAAGTTCGATTAACATCTAGGTAATTTAAAGGAACCCCATTCCATGCCTGGTAAGTGCGTTCGTGACCTGAAATTACAATTCCTTTTAATACAGAATTAGACCCAAAATAAGTTCCTTGCAAGTACAAAGACTTTAGGTTTGATGTAGCTCTATCGATATATCCATCAGATGAAATTTTTGATAAACGCCCATCAAAAGTAAATTTGTTATTCAGTATTCCTGTTCCAAATGCTATATTATTTTTAAGTGTAGAAAAACTACCAACGGTGTTATTTGATGTTAGGTAAGCATCTTTTTTTAATCCATCAGTTTGTAGGTTCACAGATGCACCAAAAGCACCAGCACCATTTGTTGAGGTTCCTACTCCTCTTTGAATTTGGATATTTTCAATAGAGGAAGAAAAATCAGGCATATTAACCCACCAAACTCCTTGGCTTTCAGAATCGTTCAAAGGAATCCCATTAATCGTAACATTAATTCTTGTAGCATCCGATCCCCTAATCCTAAAGCTAGTATAACCAACTCCAGCCCCTGCATCGGAGGTAGTAACAACTGATGGAGTAAGTGAAATTATGTAAGGTAAATCTTGCCCTAGATTTCCTTTTTCAATTTGTGATTTACTGATATTTGTGAAAGTAACTGGTGTTTTTTCTCCAGCTCTTAATGCATTTACATTTATTTCATTCAAAACTTTTCTGATTTGTACTGAATCGGTTGGCTGTTGAGAGAAAATGAAAAATGGAAATGCTAACAATAGAATAATACAGTTTTTTTTGCTAAACATTTTCTTAATTTTTTAGTAAACATTTACAAGTATTTTGGGGCTGCTACTTGCTTTTATTTAATGTTACTCATTTTCCTATTCTGAATTACCAGATCAGGTTCAATGGGTGTGATCTCAGCCTTACGGCACCCCTTTTAAGATTTTTCAAAATTATAAATATATTCTAAATAATAGGTATTAGAGATGATATTTTTGAGATGGAATTTTCTGTTCTATTTTCTCCCTCTACAACAAAATAATCATGCCCAAAAATTTCTGTCTCCTTTTTATAGATTTCAAAAAGTTCTTCTCTATCATTTGGATTTTCTCTTTGTGGGTCAGCTTCCCAATTGATGTCAGGCTTGCATAAAAGATAAAAACGCTTTTCAGATTTTTGCTTTTCTACTTGATTTAAAATCCACTTATCACAACTTCCATATTTGTATTCACTCCATATCTTTAAGGTGATTAAGTCCGTATCTAATAATTGTATTCCGTTTTCAGCTTGTAATTGTCCTTTTGCAATATTTAAAAGGTCATCTTGATTATAATCTCTGCTTAATTCATCAAGATATTCTCTAGCATACTCATTAGAGAAAGGAAGATTAAAATGTTTAGATAGAGCTTTGCAAAGAGTTGTTTTTCCACTGCTTTCCGGTCCTGTTATAATTATTTTAAGCACCTATTTTTATTTTCTTTGTCCAAGAGAAATATCCGAAAATTGCAATAATGGTATAGGCCATAAATAGTAAAGATGTAAGGTGTAGATCTCTACTAAAATAAAGATAAACAGATACCATGTCAATAACAATCCAATAGAGCCAATTTCCTAATATCTTTTTAGCAACCATATAGCTAGCAAAAATCGAAAATACAGTAGTGAATGAGTCCACAATGGGCATTTTAGCATTGGTGTAAGTAGTAAAATAAAAGCCCATTAAAAAGATTATAATGGCTCCTATTCCTACAATGAAAAGATGTTTGCTAATACTCCACTCGCTAATTTGTAATGATTGTCCCTTTTTATTCCAAGTATAGTAGCCGTAAAAGGCTATAAATAAATAAAAAAATTGAAGTCCTGTTTCGGCGTAAAGTTGAGCAGAAAAACAAATATAAATGTAAAGAATTACGCTTATTGAAGCTGCTCCCCAGCACCAAATACTCTCTTTGGTAGCTAGTATTACATAAAAGATAGAAAAAAATACTGCAACACTTTCAATAATATTCCAACTGAAATTTAGATTGGTGAAAAAAAGAGTTATTTCATTCAAAAGCATCCCTTTCTTATGATAGTTTTACTTATTGGATTAGAAGTTATGTATTGCATTAGCAATCTCGGAAATCAAAGTTTCATCTTTTTCAATAGCATTTCCCACAACAATAATATCCGCTCCAGCTTTGCAATTAGCAACCGCTTTTTTACCACTACTTATTCCTCCTCCAATAATTACTGGGCACTCCACTGATTTCCTAACGCTTGCTATCATTTCTTCTGAAATTGGGTTTTTAGCGCCACTTCCTCCATCCATAAAAATAATTCTTAGTCCCAGCATCTCTCCTGCCATAGCTGTACAAGCTGCTACCGCATTTTTATCAGCAGGAATAGGAGTAGTGTTACTCATATAAGAAACAGTAGTAGGTTTTCCACTATCAATTAGCATATAGCCAGTAGGCAATACTTCTAATGAGGATTGTTTTAAAATTGGTGCTGTAATTACTTGTTTGCCAATCAGCATTTCAGCGTTTCTTCCAGATATTAAAGATAGGAAAAGTATTCCGTCTGCTTTGTCATTTACCTGCATGGCATTTCCTGGAAAAAGTACTACAGGAATATCTGAGTGCTTTTTTAGTGTTGCTAAACAAATATCTAAGCTGTCATTTGTAAGCAAACTTCCCCCTACAAAAAAGTAATCAGTATTTGCATTTTTTGCTTTTTCAATAATACAAATAAGCTGATTTCTATCTTGTTTGTCAGGATCAATTAATAATGCAAATGATTTTTTATTTGCTGTTTTATCTGAGGTTATTTTACTGTAAATATTCATTGAATTAGTTTCTAATTGCAAATATACACTAAAAAATGCGAATTTATTTTTGTGTAAAATAATGTAATCATTACATTTTGAAATTCCGCTGTTATCTCCCCCTTCTCTTCTATTAAAAATGGTTGAATGATTATATCTTTAATAAAATCTATATTTCCTTTTTGACTCCATTTATATACAGCTTCTTTGCAACACCAGATTAGTGTTGCTTTTTCAGAAGTTAAGGATTTTAGGTTATTTGTTGAGATAAATTTTGAAGAAACTCTGAGTGCTTTTTCTGATATTTCTTCAATATCTACACCTACCTGTTGTTGGCTTATAATTATAGCAACTAATCCTTTAGAGTGAGAAATTGAAATATAATTGCCATTATTTAATTTTGGGGCACCAAATTCATTATAGGAAATTGTAGTATTTGGACTAATTTTTTTCAGTAATAAACGGCTTGCTATCCATTCTTTCTTTCGTTTTTCAGTATTGAAACCTGCAGTGCTGATTACACTAGATAGTTGAAGTAATTCATCTAATGTTTCAGTGATTTCCCAAAGGGCAATTTTGCAATTTTGTGTAGTTGTATTTATGATGATACCCATATGTTAAATAAGAGGGTGCTAAAATAATAATAATGATTATATTTGCAGTTCTTAAAAAAATAGAAATGCAAATAGAAACCATGAACTATAAAGTAAAAGACATCTCACTAGCAGAATGGGGAAGAAAAGAAATGACATTGGCAGAGGCAGAAATGCCAGGATTAATCTCTATACGTGAAGAATTTGGCGATAGTAAACCATTATCTGGAGCAAGAATTGCAGGTTGTTTACATATGACAATTCAAACGGCAGTATTAATTGAAACATTGGTTCATTTAGGTGCTGAGGTTACTTGGTCGTCTTGTAACATTTTTTCAACACAAGATCAGGCGGCCGCCGCAATAGCTGCAACAGGAGTGCCTGTTTTTGCATGGAAGGGACTCTCAGAAGAAGAATTTGATTGGTGTATTTTGCAAAGCTTGACTGCTTTTGAAGGTGGAAAATCATTAAATATGATTTTAGATGATGGTGGTGATTTAACTAATATGGTTTTTGATAGATTTCCGGAAATGGTTGCTGACATTAAAGGGCTTTCGGAAGAAACTACTACTGGTGTACACAGACTGTATGAAAGAATGGAAAAAGGAACTCTTTTAACACCTGCAATAAATATTAACGATTCTGTTACAAAATCAAAATTTGATAATAAATACGGCTGTAAAGAATCTTTGGTTGATGCAATAAGGCGAGCTACAGATGTAATGATGGCTGGAAAAGTGGCGGTTGTGGCTGGTTATGGTGATGTTGGTAAAGGTTCTGCTGCTTCATTAAGAGGAGCTGGAGCTAGAGTTACTATTACGGAAATTGATCCTATTTGTGCGCTTCAAGCTGCAATGGACGGATTTGCAGTAAAAAGAATGGATGATGCGTGTAAAGATGCAGATATCATTGTTACAACAACAGGAAATAAAGACATTATTCAATCGCGTCATTTTGAAACAATGAAAGACAAAACAATTGTGTGTAACATTGGTCATTTTGATAATGAAATTGATGTGGCGTGGTTAAATGATAACTGGGGACACACTAAGAATACAGTAAAACCTCAAGTAGACATGTATACAATTAATGGTAAAGATATTATTTTACTTGCAGAAGGTAGATTGGTAAATTTAGGTTGCGCTACAGGGCATCCTTCATTTGTTATGTCTAACTCATTTACTAATCAGGTATTAGCTCAATTGGAGCTTTGGAATAATTCAGAAGCTTATAAAAATGAAGTGTATATGCTCCCTAAACATCTAGATGAAAAAGTAGCTAGACTACACCTTGCTAAAATTGGGGTGGAATTAGAAGCCTTACGTCCTGATCAAGCGGAATATATTGGCGTAAAAGTTGAAGGTCCTTATAAGCCAGAATACTATAGGTACTAAGAATTTTTTAGTAACTAGTA
>MDTG01248839.1_pt1 | contig 18762 bp, 24 predicted proteins | sample 811421 | NCBI WGS metagenome assembly MDTG01 (sample SAMN05326645, study PRJNA326480) | marine metagenome | isolation source: seawater | place: Pacific Ocean: South East | collected 2011
AAATCGTTTAACAAGTTCAAATAACTCAACAAATGTTGGTGGTATAAATCTTTATGCTCGTGACAGTGGATCTACAACTTGGTATAGAGAAGCAGTTATTACACCAAATGATGATATAGGTGGAACAGATAATCTTCATGCTGCAGAACTAGGTGAAGGTGGTATAAACATATCTGGAAACGGAAACTTCCTATTCTTTGGAACAAGTAGACCGAATGGTGATGGCGGTGCTATTACTTCTTGTGGTGCAGCGATTCTTATAAGAGATAATGGATGAGCACGTTTAATCGTAAGATAGCGAACCTGATACGACCATCAGGCGACGTTAAAATATCACATCTAGACAATATACCGACTGGATTAGATTCGGCAACTTCTTCTAATTTAATCTCAAATAATCTAGTTATGGATAGGTTTGATAGTATTAATGCTTTGCCTATCACTGGGTTGGTTCGTGGTAAACGTGCTTACATAGATACAGATAGCAACAACGGTCTTTTGTATTTAAGTAATGGTCAGGGGTGGTACAATATTTCTCTTACCAACACCTCTCCTTCTCTAAATTTTGATTCTTCTTTGTATACTCTTGATAGTGAAAATGATTCTGTTTTAATTACATTTTCCGATAGTGACTTTGATCAAGTAAACTTGCAAGACGCAGTCATTAGATTTAAACCAGCAAACATTACCGATAGTGCTATCAACTCAAATATAGTCGGCAGTAATATAACGCTCACTGTTCGCGATAGTGCGTCAGGTGCTTACAGTTTCCAAATACTAGGATCAATCAGTGACGGTCTTTCCATAGGTACAGACTCGGCAACTATTACACTCACGCTTTTTACTTTTACTCCTGATATCTATGTCCTTGGTTCTACAGGGTCAACTATATTAAATGTAGATAGTGATGTAGAGGGTGGCACTTTTCGATTGGCAAGTGGTGATACATTACAAGATAGCACTGGTGCGATAACGGCAACTGTTTCATCTGCTACTTTCTTAGATGATACTGAACAGGATAGGTTATATGCTGGTCGTAATAATGGTCAATCGGGTGTAGGACTTTTGGCGGTTGACCAAGGCACAGTAGACAGCAGTCATATCGGTAGAATTTTAAATTGGCAACTCAGTAGATCAGACGCTGCTTCTAACTTTAGAACTGGAAATCAATATGGTGGTCAGATTCTAAACCATATTAGTCAACAAAATGCCCAGTGGTCACCGAACACAACAAATTTATCCTCAATGTATATACACGGAGCAGTTGGCGGTTCTTTTTATAGAAGTTATGCAGGTGTTGTTTGTACGCAATATACTTTGCAGAGCAGCGGAGGAAGCACTCGAAAAGGTACATTACCCATACATTCTACAAATCAATATGAAACATGGTCACCATACGCTGATGGAAAAAAGAACGGTGTTGATCATAAAATTACAATGAAAGTTGACGGTCTAACTTCTGGAAATCAAGGAGTGAATTACAACTGGCCAATAAAAAATTACACGCAAAACTGGACATATAGAAATGTTAATGTGAGATCAAATAATGGAACTTACATAGGTGCTGGTACATCTATGCAAACTTCTATGGTTTTAGATGGTAATCAACAGAGTAATTTTCCTGTTGGCGGTGTTGTCCATATAGGAGAAGATGCTACTATAAATTCTCCATCATATCAAGAAGTTTATGAAGGAAAGTTTTTCGTAATCGCTATGACCTGTTATTTTTCTCAGAACATCAATCCAGGATTTAATATGAGTACAGCAGGAAGTTATGGAACTGTACAAAAATGGTCAGGGGCAACCAACAATAATTATTATTTTGGTGTGGGTGCGCAATCAGGTCAAACAGGAATTATTTTAGTAGGACATCAAGGATATACTCAAAACTCTGTTTGGGGTAATACTTTGCAAACCAGTACTTCTGCTAATGGAATGAACCAAAATATTCCTATGTATGTTCGTTCCGCATTTCTCTGTAACGAAGTTTACATAATATCTCCAGACTATCCTCTTTATAACAGCAATCATAATTTTGTTACTTCTGGTTATGGTACAGATTTAAGACCAACTTTTTCAGAATGGTCTTCTACTAATAATGTCAGTGGTAATTCTTATGGTAATTCGACTTATCCAATATATAAACAAAGTTCATCAGCAGCAACGAAATTAGAGTTTGTACCAAGTCCTGCTGGTGATGGAACAAATGTTGATTTTCAAGGTTCTTCAAACTTAGATGTTTATCTTTGGAAGAATCAAACAAAAGTTGTTGTAGATGATAACACTGGTCTTACAACGGTTGGGCGTCACTTAAAATATACAGATACATGATGATTTTACTTTACTAAATACTTTTTTTATAGTATAATATAATTATGATTGACTTGAAGAACATACACGAGATGTGGCAGCAAGACTGTCAAATTCCTAATATGAAACTAGATGAAGCATCTAAGAACACACCTGCGCTTCATGCTAAATATCTAGAACTTCTGTCAACTTCTAAACTGCAACTCAAACGTGCTGAGTTTGCACAAAAGACTCTGTTGAAAGACAAGTGGTTATATTATAATGGTAAGATGTCTCAAGAGGACGTGGTAGAAAAAGGTTGGGATCCTGATCCGTTTAACGGACTCAAAGTATTAAAAGGTGAAATGGATTACTATTATGATTCAGATCCTGAAATACAGAAGTCTGAGGAGAAGATTCAGTACTGGAAAACTGTCGTGGATACTCTTATAGATATTGTTGATAACCTTAAATGGCGACATCAGACTATAGGTAATATGATCAAGTGGAAACAGTTCGAGTCAGGAAATTAAGTCACTCAAATCTTGAAGTAGAAAGTGATTCAGGCATCGCTCAAGAACTGAATGAGTTTTTCAGTTTCTATGTTCCTGGTTACAAGTTCATGCCCGCATATCGTAATCGTATGTGGGATGGTAAGATACGTCTTTTTACACTAAGAGATCGTACACTTCCAGCAGGTTTATTTTATCATTTATCTGATTTTTGTGAAAATCGCAACTATATACTTGAGTCCGAAACTACTAAGTATGGTGCGCCAGATGACAGAAACACCCTTCGACGAGACGATCTTGAGCATTTTCTTGTCGGTCTTAATCTTCCTTTCACTCTTCGTTCCTATCAGTTTGGATGCGTTGGCGAAGCGATTACGAGAAAAAGAGCAATCCTCCTCAGTCCAACAGGATCAGGAAAATCCCTCATAATATATGCGATCATTCGATACTGGTTGCAAAGATTAACGAATGGTTTGAAATATCCTCATGCTGGCAGGGTTTTGATTATCGTTCCTACTACTTCACTCGTAGAGCAGATGCACTCAGACTTTATAAATTATGGTTGGGACGAGGGTGCGATGCATCGTATTTATTCTGGTAAAGATAAAAATAATATCTCCGGATCTTGCGTGATTACTACTTGGCAATCAGTTCATAGATTACATAAAGACTGGTTCAGTCAGTTTGGTTGCGTCATAGGTGACGAGTGCCATGGGTTCAAATCAAAGTCTCTTATGACTATTATGAATAAGTGTACGGAAGCGGAATATAGATTCGGTACGACAGGAACACTAGATGGATCACAAACACACGAGTTGGTCTTACAAGGTTTATTCGGGAAAACCTATAGAGTCACAACAACAAAGGAACTACAAGATAACGACACTCTGGCGAAATTATCAATCCAGAGACTCATTCTTAATTATCCGGAAGACGTCAAACGGAACTTCGGTAGGCAAAAATACCAAGACGAGATTGACTTTATTGTGCAACACGAAAAAAGAAATACTTTCATAAGGAATCTTGCACTTGACTTGAAAGGCAACACTCTGGTACTATATAACTATGTTGATAAGCATGGTAAACCATTGTTTAATTTAATAAGGGATAAAGCGGATGAAAATCGTAAAGTCTTTTTTGTGTCTGGTGGTACGGATACCTCCGACCGTGAAGCAATACGAGGTATTGTGGAAGGAATGCAAAACTCGATCACTGTTGCTTCATTAGGAACATTCTCTACTGGTATAAATATTAGAAACCTTCATAATATCATATTCGCTTCGCCGAGTAAATCTCAAATCCGTGTGTTGCAAAGTATTGGTAGAGGGTTAAGGAAAAGTGATAGGGAAACTATGTTATATGATATCGCTGATGACATCAGTTGGGGTCAGAGAAAAAATTTCGCTCTGCAACACGCAGGTGAAAGACTCAAGATATATCAGAAAGAACAATTTAATCATAGAAGTGTGACTATAGATTTATGAACTTAAAACAATTTAAACTCACCAACGGTGACGAAATTATCTGCGAAGTCATAGAAGATGCTGCGAACGAGGGTAGTCTTGTGATACGAAAAGCACTCAAGATTAACTCTGCAGAAGATTACGAAAACAATGTCAGGTATTATTCGTTCAGACCATTAGTATCCTTCCAAGATAATTTTGATGAGTTGGTAATCGTAAATGTAGGTCATATTATTACTGAGTCACTTCCTTCAAAAACATTAGTGATGCATTATTCAGGTGCGGTCAAAGAAGTAGAACGTACACAAGAAGGCAAAGGTGAATTTAATCTAGATGAAATCATCGCCGATATACAAGATATGACGGAGCAAGAAGTTCAAGAATACATCAAATACCAACTCCGTGAGCAGCAAGAGTTTGTAGGTGATTCAAGCACTTCAAATGTCATAAAGTTTAATCCAAAATCCACGTTTCACTAAGGGTATTCCCTTTCCCTGACGCATTACTGCTATTATATCATAAAAAAGCAGTTTTGTAAAGCAATATGTTTTTGTTTTAAAGATAATTATTTTTATTTACAATTTCTATGAATTATAGTATAATTATAATGAAAGGATGTGAGTATGGCAAAATCTAAAAGAGCAAGCATACATTACGTCAACAATGCAGATTTTTCCCAAGCAGTTGTGGAATATGTAGAGACGGTTCGCACTGCGAAAAAGAACAGTGAACAACTCCCGATCGTGACTGACTATATCGCTCAGTGTTTCCTTAGGATCGCTGAAGGTTTATCTCATAAATCTAATTTTATTCGCTACACATATCGCGAAGAAATGGTCATGGACGCAGTAGAAAACTGTTTGAAAGCAATCGAGAACTATGATATAGAAGCAGCAACTCGCACTGGTAAACCCAATGCGTTCGCTTATTTTACACAGATTACATGGTTTGCATTTTTAAGACGTATCGCTAAAGAAAAGAAACAACAAGACGTAAAGATGAAATATCTTACGAAGGCAGGCATCGAGAACTTTATCGATAATGACTTGGGTGATGATATGTCACAGCAGGTTGTAGGTGCATTCGTTGATACTTTACGTGATCGTATCGACAAAGTAAAATCATTTGATACTGAACTCAAAGAGTACGGAAAAGAAGAAAAGAAAAGACGTAGATCAAGATCTGCAGACTCAGACCTCGAGGAGTTTATGAGTTGAAGATAGCAATATTGAATGATACCCACTGTGGTATCCGCAACTCTGCTGAAATATTTTTAAATAATGCGGCAGAGTTTTATGATAAGGTGTTTTTTCCTGAGTGTGAAAAACAGGGTGTTCAACAGATAGTTCATCTCGGTGACTATTACGATCATCGTAAGTTTGTAAATTTCAAAGCACTCAATCATAACCGTAAACACTTTCTTGATGTAGTACGGAAACGTGGTATGCGCATGGATATTATTCCTGGTAACCACGATACATACTACAAAAACACCAATGACCTTAACTCACTAAAAGAGTTGCTTGGTCATTATATGAATGAGGTTCATATCATTATGGAACCCACAGTTATGGAGTATGGGTCACTCAAGATGGCACTGCTTCCGTGGATCAATCCTGAGAACTATGATACGTCTATGAATTTTATTCGTGAGTGTAAAGCGGACTGGTTGGGTGCGCACTTAGAACTGAATGGATTTGAGATGCTTCGTGGTATTACTAATAAACACGGCATCGATAAAAGCGTGTTCAGTAAATTTGAGCAGGTTCTTACAGGACACTTTCATGTAAGTTCCAAGCAGGATAACATATGGTATCTTGGAAGTCAGATGGAGTTTTTTTGGTCTGATGCCCATGACCCGAAATATTTTCATATCGTAGATACTGAGTCACGCGAAGTTGAAATGATTCGTAATCCCCATACATTATTTCAGAAAGTGCTTTACAATGATGAAGAAATAGATTATAATAGTTATAATGACATGGAAAAGTTTGACAACAAGTTTGTCAAAGTTGTAGTTATTAATAGAAAAGATCAGTTCATGTTTGATCGGTTTATTGATCGTGTTCAAAATAGAAATATACATGAACTGAAAATCGCTGAGAACTTTACAGAGTTTCTTGGTGAAAATGTAGAGGACGAAGAAATAGAGTTTGATGATACATCTACGATTGTAGATACCTATATAGATGCAGTAGATACGGATCTAGATAAAGATAAAATCAAAACACAAGTCCGCGAACTAATGGTGGAAGCACAGGCATTAGAATCAATATGATTGTATTTGAAAATATCCGTTGGAAAAACTTTCTTTCAACTGGTAATAACTACATGGATATTCCACTCAACTCAGATAAGTCTACTCTCATCGTTGGGCAGAACGGTGCTGGTAAGTCTACTATGTTGGATGCAATATCATTCGCTTTATTCGGTAAAGCACATAGAAACATTAACAAGACTCAACTTGTAAACTCTATCAATAAAAAAGATATGATAGTAGAAGTTGAGTTCAGCGTGGGTAAAAATCGTTTCAAAGTTAAACGAGGCGAAAAACCTAAAATGTTTGAGATATATAAGAACGATCACATGATCAACCAATCATCTCACGCAAAAGAGTATCAGAAGATTCTCGAACAAAATATTTTAAAGTTGAACCATAAAACTTTTCATCAGGTTGTTGTACTTGGTTCATCTTCTTTCATACCATTTATGCAGTTATCCTCAAGTCACCGTCGCGAGGTGATTGAAGACCTGCTCGATATTAATGTGTTCAGTGCGATGAACAGTTTGCTAAAGGAAAAGACTAATGCCCTCAAAGATTCTATAAAAGACCTCAATTACAATATTGATATTCAGAACAATAAGATTGCTGCGCAAGAAAAGTACATCAAAGATGTAGCAGCAGTCACTGAGGAATCAAGGAGGGATTATGAATCTAGGATATCGTCATCGAAGAATAACATCGATGACTTACAAAATGAGAATAGTATCCTTAGCATGGGTCTCGAAGAATCTTTACGAAGTGCCGAGGAAAGGATGGAGACTCTATCTAATCAACGCCAGACCCTTATGCTCCGAGGTCAAGATCTTCAGACTCAGTCGAGGGAAGTCGCTAAACGTGCCATGTTTTTCGAGGAGAATGAGGTATGTTCCGTATGCGACCAAACCATTTCAGACTCGCATAAATCTGTCGTTTTATCTGCAGCGAGAGAAGAAGCAAGATCGCTTCAATCAAAACGCAGTGAGGTTGGTACGAAGGGGACCAAGGTGGAGGAAGAGATTAGCGAGACCAGCGAGTTACTTCGAACGCTTCGGTCTAAGGTATCTCAACTCGGTGAGAACAACAGGGAGATCTCTGCGCTCCAAAAACAAATTACAGAGTACCAGTCTGCCTTAGATAATCAGGTTGGTGCTGACTTAACTGAAGCAAAGAATGATCGTGATGAAATGAAACAGACTAAAGATAGTATGCTGGAAAGTAAAATATCTATGTCTGAGCAGTTTAATTATAATCAGGTTATATCTGAGATGCTGAAAGATACTGGTATCAAAACTAAGATTATCAAACAGTATCTACCAGCAATCAATAAATTTGTAAACTCGTATTTACAGGTTCTCGACTTCTTTGTACACTTTAATCTAAATGAGTCATTCACTGAAACTATACGGTCTCGTCACCGTGATGAGTTTACTTATGACTCATTTAGTGAAGGTGAAAAGCAACGTATCGACTTGGCGTTGTTGTTCACTTGGAGACAGATTGCTAAAATGAAAAACTCTGTCTCTACTAACTTATTGATCCTTGATGAAACTTTTGATTCATCTCTAGATCATGACGGTGTAGAAAATCTACTGAAGATTCTTTACACGCTTGACGACCACACGAACGTGTTCGTTATATCCCATAAAGGTGAGATTCTTGATGGTAAGTTCAATAACAAAATTGAATTTAAGAAAGAAAAAAACTTCAGCAAAATGGTTGCTTAATGCTTTACTATTATGGGAAAATATAGTATAATATTGAATATGAAAATCCACGGAGAATATTATGGAATTGAATGATAATACCATTGAAGTCCTGAAAAACTTTTCAGGCATAAATCAGAACCTTTTGGTTCACCAAGGTAATAATATCAAAACGATTAGCGAAGCAAGGAACGTCGTAGCGACTGCAGATGTTTCTGAAGAGTTTCCTACCAAGTTTGGTATTTATGACCTGAACGAGTTTATCGGTGTACTCGGTTTGATGGATACACCTAATCTAAAATTTGACGAAGACTTTGTTACTGTCGGTGATTCTACTGGTAGGTCAAAAATCAAATACTTCTTCTCACCCGAAGAAACTTTGACTTCACCAACTAAAGATATCAATATGCCAGACGCAGATGTTAAGTTCACGTTTGATAATGAAACGATGAATAAAATTAAACGTGCTGCGGCAACTCTTGGTCATAGTGAGATGACCATCTCAGGGAAAGATGGTTCGCTCGTATTATCCGTTGTGGATAATGCTAACTCAACATCAAATACTTATTCGATCGAAGTTGGTGGTGAGTTTCCCGCAAGTAATGTGTTTAACTTTGTGATAAATATCTCAAACCTGAAGTTGCTTCCTGGTGACTATGAGGTGAGTATTTCATCAAAACTTATCTCAGAGTTTAAGCATACTGAAATGAACGTTCGTTATTGGATTGCGTTAGAAAAATCCTCAACATATACTGGAGAATAAAATGTCAGATAATACTGATGAACTGATGAAACTGGGCAACCAAGTTGCTCGCTCAACTGTAGCAGTAGTTGATGCTGTTACTCAACGTGGTGGTTTTAAGGGTGAAGAACTTTCTACTATCGGTCAATTAAGGGATCAAGCGATCCAGATTATTTCCCTCATCGAGCAGATGGAACAGGAAAAAGCGATGGAAGGTGACGAAGAATAAACTTTACTTTGCTATTGATTCGTGATATAATTATGTTTTGTTATGGAGTTTGTGAATGTCAAATGAATTTTTATGGGTGGAGAAATATCGCCCACGCAAGGTAGAAGATTGCATTCTACCACCTGAACTGAAAAAAACTTTTCAGAAAATTGTTGCTTCTGGTGAAGTGCCTAATATGCTCTTTACAGGAACAGCAGGACTCGGTAAGACCACAGTGGCACGAGCGATATGCAATGAACTTGATCTTGACCATATTGTCATCAACGGTTCGGAAGAGGGCAATATTGATACTCTCCGTGGCAAGATCAAGCAATTTGCATCTACTGTCTCACTTCAAGGTGGGTTCAAGGTTGTAATACTTGATGAGGCAGACTACCTGAATCCGCAGTCTACACAACCTGCTCTTCGCGCATTTATCGAAGAGTTTTCTAACAACTGCAGATTCATTCTTACTTGTAATTTTAAGAACCGTATCATTGAACCTTTACATTCACGGTGTGGCGTGTATGAGTTTAATGGTGGTGATAAAGCAACATTGTGCGGTGAGTTTATGTCTCGTTGCCAGCAGATATTACTTGACGAAAGTGTTGTATGTCATAACCAACAAGTGCTTGCTGATATCATTATGAAACACTTTCCTGATTGGAGACGTGTGCTTAATGAACTTCAGAGGTATGGTATCGCCAACGGTTCTATAGATGAAAACATTCTAGTCAATATCTCTGACAACAACTACAATGATTTATTTTCTCACTTAAAAGCAAAAGACTTTAAAAAGATGAGAAAATGGGTTGTAGACAACATTGATACCGATGCTTCAGCGATCTTTCGCGCTATATATGATAGGATGGGTGATAAGATACAACCTCACTCGATTCCCCAATTAGTTCTGATCCTTGCTGATTATCAATATAAAAATGCGTTTGTGGCAGATCACGAACTCAACGTAGTTGCTTGTCTAACGGAGGTCATGGCGAATGTCGAATACAATTAGATTATACACGCAAGATAATTGCCCATATTGTGTACTCATGAAAAAGAAACTTGATGAGTGGGGTTATGGTTACAGAGAAATAAATGTAAGTTATGATACCAATGCAAGAAAGTTTTTAAAAGATAATAATCATCGGACAGTGCCACAATTATATTCAGGAAATATGCATCTGAATGAAGGTGTAGATACTGCTGCCTATCGTAAAAGGCATCTAGAGATTGCTCTTAGTATGATAGTTGAAAACGATAGTGGCGTGGAGATGTTTGGATGAAAAGGGCATGGCGGTTATGGGCAAGACACCTTGGTGAAAAAGTCTGTAAAACAGATAGCGAAGCGGATATCGTTGCTGCGATTAGAACCTTCTGGTGGTTACTTCACGTCGCTGCTTGTTTCATGATTATTATACATAACGGTGCGAAACTAGGATGGTGGTTATGAACCCATTTGAATATGTAAATTCTATCACTCATAATAAAAAAGATATTATGGTTGATGATATCTCTGAAAAGGGTTACAACTCTTTCATGGTGAATAGATCTCTATCTTACTTTCACGATACAGTATTGATGGCCAATGAGATGAACCAGCATCATCATCTTGATAATCGTTTGAAATATGACTTTCTTATAAATATTGTTAGAAAGAAAAAACGGTTTTCAAAATGGATAAAACCTGAAACCGAAAGTGACGTGGAAGTTGTCAAGGAATATTATGGATATAGCAACGAAAAAGCAAAGTCTGCCTTGTCCCTTCTCACATCTGATCAGATTAATGAATTGAAGAAGAAGGTTTATAAAGGTGGAAGAAAGTAATATTATAGAGTGGACTCCAAGCGCAATGCTGGAAGTCACTTTAAACGAACCAGATGATTTCCTAAAGGTTCGTGAGACGTTGACTCGTATCGGAGTCGCTTCCCGCAAAGATAAAAAGTTATTTCAATCCTGCCATATATTACATAAGCAGGGTCGTTACTTCATTGTTCACTTCAAGGAGTTGTTCCTACTAGACGGAAAGAAGTCAAATCTTGAAGAGAATGATATCGCTCGTCGTAATACTATTGCGCAACTCATGAGTGATTGGGGATTAATTTCAATAGAAAAAAATAAAGTAGAACCACTGGCACCTATGCGCCAGATCAAGATCATTCCATTTAAAGAAAAACAGGAATGGGAACTTTGTCCCAAATATAATATAGGAAGCAAATAATGAAATTTATATATGATGCATGGAACGTTGTGATGGATCACGAACGCAATCCTTTGAAAAATATAACTGACCTACAAACAAGACACGTTGTTATGCAAGTCTTAGCATGGATGTGGTGTATAATATTCTCAATGAGTATCGGTTCTATTACTGTGTTCGGTGTTAGTGCTGTTGCTCATGCTCTGCTTATCTCAGGTATCGTAGCGACTGTCGGTATATTTGAAGCAGCAAAACGTAAACCAGAGGTTTTTAAGTTGCGCTCTGATGGTTATCACAGTGTAAGTCGCAGTCGCCAATACATGTGGGTTAATGGACAAAAGGTTGTCCTTGACTCACGTGATCCTGGAGGGGAACACGAATAATGGCAGAAGAAAAAAAGAAGTTCGTAGAATTTAACAACGGTCCGAATGAATTTGAATTAATTTTAAGATTCTTCGGTAATGAGATTCTTGCGATAAAACTTGCGGCATCAAACTTCAATAGCAAACTAATTGCTTGGAGTATTATTTTGATGCTGTTTACTTTCATGTTAATGGAAGTGTTCGGTTTCAGTGCAATGCTTGGTATTCCTACTGAATACGAGTAAAACTGAAAACTGTTATATATAGTATTGAGTCGCCGATAATCGGGACTCGTTTAACCTTGCTATCCATAGGAGGTAATTATGACTGGAAGCATCGTCTACCCACGCAGTGGGTTCATTGGTTTCGACCACATCTTTAACCAACTTGAAAATATTCACAAGCAGGCAAAAGATACCTATCCGCCACACAACGTCGTAAAAGATGAGGAATCAAAATTCAGCATCGAGATCGCTGTAGCGGGATTCAAACAAGAACATATTGATATCGAGTTGAAGGATCATGTCCTTACCATAAAAGGTGACCGTCCTTCGAGACGAGAGCAAGATAAGTATGTTCATAAAGGTATCAGTGCTCGAAACTGGAAGAAGTCATTCAGACTTTCGGAATATACGGAAGTCGTTGGAGCGGATCTACAGGACGGAATACTAACTGTCGATTTAGAAGTTGTTCTACCTGCAGAGAAGTTGCCTCGTAAAATTCTAATCGGAAACAATTACGAGGAAATGGAAAATGACAGCAGTAGCAATAAAGGGTTTTTCAACCGCACAAGCGATCGCTAAGTGGTTCAAAAACTTATTCTCAGCGAAAGATCCAATTGAAACATATCTTTCTCAAGCAACCGACCATGTCGATCTTGAGAACCGAATGAAACAACTTAAATATAAGGGGATCTGGGTATGATTAAATTGTTCGCAGCACTGATCGGTTTTATCTTGATTTCTAATGTCGCTTATGGTAAGACAGTAGAAGTCGAGATGCTAAACAAAGATAGTGCTGGTCGTAAAATGGTATATAGTCAAGAAGTCGTTCACGTTGATGTGGGTGATACAGTAAAATGGATACCAACATCCAAAGGGCATAATGTAGAAATTATCGCAGCACCTGAGGGTTTTGATATTCCAAAGAAAAGTAAAAATGGAAAAGAAGTCAGCATTGACTTTACAGTTCCAGGCATTTACTACTACTGGTGCACACCGCACAAGGGAATGGGCATGATTGGTCTTGTCGTAGTCGGTCACGATACATCTAACAAGGATGCGATCGCAAAGGCAAAGGCATTAGGCAAATCAAAGAAGAAACTCAAAGCACTTTTGGGTGACCTCTAATGTGGCCATATACTTACGAAGAAGCAAAATGGTTACTTGATAAAACCAAAAAATCAAACTAACTAAATAAATGGGAGCGGGAAACTGCTCCCATTATATACAGGAGGAACTATGGAAGGCGAAAAGAGAATATGTAAATCTTGCGGACATCGTTGTCACTGTTACCAACCTGAATGTGATGAATGTAATAATGACATCTGTCACAACTGTAATTGTAAAGAAGAAAGGGACATACCAAGCAGTATGTTAAATGGATTATAAATGTTAATAGCGACTATAGATCAACTCAGAGAAGAGTTAAAAATTGATGAAGGTGTAAAGTATGAAATTTATTTGGATCATCTGGGTTTGCCTACTTTTGGCATCGGGCACTTGGTTTTGGAAACAGACGCAGAGCATGGAGCAGCAGTTGGAACTTCTGTCTCAGAGGATAGAGTCAACGAATGCTTCGATCAAGACGTTGAAGTTGTGCTGGCAGACTGCCGACACCTCTATACAGACTTTGATGAACTGCCCGAAGAAGTTCAATTAATCGTAGCAAATATGATGTTTAATATGGGTCTGCCTCGACTAACTAAGTTCAAAGGTATGAAAGCAGGTGTCGATGCACGTGACTGGAATAAAGCAGCAGACGAGATGGTAGATAGTAAGTGGTATCGTCAAGTGACTAATCGTGCTAATCGGTTGGTAGAAAGAATGCGAGCATTAGCATAAAAAGTTCTTTACTTTTTCAGTGAAATATGATATAATTTTATTATGGCATTTTATACATCAGTTGTGAGATATGGTAACTCTTTCCTGTATCGTGGGTATGACGACGCAGGAAAACAGGTTGCTCGTAAAGATTTTTTCAAACCAAAACTTTATGTTCCATCCAAGAAAGATACAGGTTGGCGTGGACTTGACGGAGCGATGATAGGCGAAGTTGAGTTTGATGATATGCGTCAGGCGAAGTCTTGGATTGAACAATATGCAGAGGTGTCCAGTTTCAATATCTATGGGCATACTAACTTTGCACACCAATACATTACATCTAAGTTTCCTCGAGACGTAAACTTTGATCGTGACCTAATTAATGTGACGACTATTGATATCGAGACTGAGTACGAAGATGGTTTCCCTGAACCGAGTGTTGCTGACCAGAAGATTACTGCGATAACTATCAAAAATAATATTGATGGAGTTTATCGTGTCTTTGGTTATGGTAACTATAACGTGGATCAAGCATTAATCAAACCAGTAAAGTATTATCAGTTCAAAGATGAATATGAACTACTTCTTAAGTTCCTAGATATCTGGCAGGCATATATGCCCGACGTGATTACAGGTTGGAACGTGAGGTTCTTTGATATTCCGTATCTAGTAAATCGTGTCGCTAAAGTTCTAGGAATCGATCATGCTAAAAAGTTTTCACCATGGGGTATGGTCGACTATCGTAAGGTTACACGAATCAATAAACAGGAAGAGACTTATGATATTCGTGGTGTGCAGACCCTAGATTATCTAGAACTGTTTCAAAAGTTTGGATACACGTATGGTAAGCAGGAGTCATATAAACTTGATCATATCGCCTATGTTGTACTTGGTGAAAAGAAACTTTCCTATGCAGAAAGTGGTTCACTAAAAAATCTGTACAAGGATGACTTTCAAAAATACATCGACTATAATATGAAAGATGTGCAGTTGGTTGATCGTCTTGAAGATAAGATGGGTTTGATTACACTGGTCATGACCGTGGCATATAAGGGTGGTGTAAACTATCAAGATGCCTTCGGTACTACAGCGATATGGGAATCGATCATCTATCGTAAACTCAACTCCCAAAAGATTGCGCCACCAGCAAATAAAAGTGGCGGTTGTAAAGCAGGTCAGTTTGCTGGTGGGTTCGTAAAAGAACCTATGATCGGTTCCCATGACTGGGTTGTCTCGTTTGACTTGAACAGTCTGTATCCTAATATTATTGTGCAGTGGAATATGTCACCCGAAACACTCAATCGTGAACACGCAACGCAGGGTGGTGTCGATCACTATTTACAGTTCTTTGATTCTCAGAGTGATCCGCTTCACCCAGTGCATCGAGAAAAAGATCTTGCCGTTGCTACTAATGGTTCGGTCTATCGTAAAGATATAGATGGTGTGATTCCTAGTCTAATTATTGATTACTATGATGACCGTCGCTCTGCTAAAAATCAAATGCTTGCCGCTGAGCAACAGTATGAAAAAGAAAAAACGTATGATCTGGAAAAAGAAATTAATCGTCTGCATAATCAACAGATGGCGATTAAAATTCTTATGAACAGTTTATATGGTGCGCTCGGAAACCAATATTTCAAATATTTTGATCTACAACTCGCTGAGGGTGTTACCTATACTGGTCAGATGGTTATCCAGTGGGCAGAGCGTGCTATGAATAAAGCGATGAATAAAGTTCTCAAGACTAGTGGTAAAGACTATGTGATTGCTATTGATACTGATTCATTATACGTCAACTTCGCTCCGTTGGTAGATGCACTAAAACCAAAAGACCCTGTCAAGTTTCTTGATAAAATATGCAGTGAGCATTTTGAACCTATCCTAGCAACTTCATATTCTGATTTATATGATAAGTTCAACGGTCATAAACCACGCATGGAAATGTCTCGTGAGGTTATTGCTGATCGTGGTATCTGGACTGCTAAAAAAAGATATATCCTCAACGTGCATAATTCAGAGGGAGTTCAATATGCGGAACCTAAACTTAAGATTATGGGGATTGAGGCAATCAAGAGTTCCACTCCTGAGGTTGTACGAAATAAATTTAAAGAGATATTCAACGTCATCATTTCGGGCGATGAAGCGGATGCTCAGAAGTTCATACAGACATTCAAACAGGACTTCAAATCACTCCCACCCGAAGCAGTGGCATTTCCTAGGTCAGTCTCGAATATTACAGACTGGTATGATAGGAAAACTATCTACAAGAAAGGTTCACCTATTCACGTCCGTGGATCGCTACTATATAACAAGACGATTAAAGATTTCAAACTAGATAACAAATATGAAAAGATAACCAACGGTTCTAGAATCAAGTTCTGTTATCTCAAAATGCCAAACACGCTGAAGGAAAACGTGGTCGCCTTCCCTGATGTCATACCGACTGAGTCTGGTCTAAATAAGTTTGTTGATTATGAACTACAGTTTGAAAAGACTTTTGTAGAACCACTTAAACCTATCCTTGACGCCATGGGTTGGTCAGTCGAGGAAACTTCAACATTGGAGGACTTCTTTGGATAAAACAAATTTTGAAATGGTAGGCGAGTTCATGAATACTTTTGGTCAAGAGGTAAAGAATGATCCTGATTGGCCAAGCGAAGATACGCAAAAATTAAGATTAGAACTAATTGCTGAAGAACTAGAGGAGATGTGGGATGCGATCGAAAATAAAGATCTCGTCGGTGTTGCTGACGCTCTTACTGACATTCTGTATGTTACTTATGGTGCTGGTCATGCTTTCGGAATAGACTTAGATAGATGCTTCGCTGAAGTGCAAAGGTCTAACATGAGTAAATTAGGTGAGGACGGCAAACCTATTTATAGGGAAGATGGTAAGGTCATGAAAGGACCAAATTATTCTGAACCTGATCTAAAAAACACTTTACTTTTTCCAGAAAATAGTATATAATATGTGTTATGGTATCACTGACAATATTCAAAAATATATTTGATAATAAAACCAACAAACGCATGGACTTTCCTGACTTTCCTGCGTTCGAAAAATTCCTATATAAATTGTCAGAGGAAAACCTCGGATCTAAAAAAGACGCAGTTCTAATGTCACCTGCTGTCTATACACCTGATACTACTCGTAAGAATGATAACGTGATTGAGTGGGCAAGTTGGTGTTGCGTTGACGTTGATGAATATATATCAGAAGGAGATCTAAGAGATGATTTGGTTCAGCGTTTTGGTTCTCATTATTTCGTTTGTTATAGCACAGCAAGTAGCACAACTGCTCACCCGAAGTTCAGAGTTGTCTTCCCACTTACGACATCGGTTAAACGAGACAAGATCAAGCACTTCTGGTATGCTCTTAACACAGAACTCGGTGATCTCGCAGACAAGCAGACTAAAGACTTATCACGAATGTATTATATCCCTGCGAAGTATGCTCTCGCTGATAACTTTATTTTTTCTCATCGAGACGGTGATTATATTAATCCTGATCAATTGATGGAGAAGCATGCGTATGCTCAAAAATCAAACCTTAACAACTTCTTCGACAGACTCCCAGACGAACTACAAAAACAAATCATTGAACACAGAAAACAAAAACTTGACCAGACTGATGTTCAATGGTCGTCCTATCGCGATTGTCCCTTCTTTCCACGTCAACTTGAATCAGAGTACAGATCAATAAACAACACAGGTTGGTATCATAAAATGTTTCAGATTATGGTTGCGACCGCAGGTAATGCAATCAAACGCAAGTATCCTATTACTGCTGCTGAGATATCTCAACTGTGCCGTGAACTTGATAACGAAACAGGTGGGTGGTATGCTAATCGCCCCATGGATAAAGAAGCAGATCGAGCACTTGAGTACGTCTACAAAAATATGTAGAAAACAGAAAAAAATGCTTTACTTTTTCATTATTGTATGATATAATAGTTGTATAATAAATTTTTGAGGAGCAAAAAATGTCTACTATTCATTCTACTGATATCGATGATGCAACTGGCGTATGGTTTATTTCTGCAGGAGCAGGTGGTCTTTCACTTACTTCTAGAGACGGTGAAAGTCTATGGTCTAAAAATATATCTGACCTTGTTGAGTTCGTACGTGAAAAAGGTTTAGCGACTCAAGTTATGGGTTCATCAACTATGGACTTTGCTTCTGAAGAAGGTTTTGACACTGACGAAGGTGCCAATGAAATGTGGGAAGAAATAATTGAATGTCTTTAATTGATTTCTATAACGAACTCGGTGAGTATGTTTATTGCTACACTAAAGATGGTACATATCAAAATGCGTACTATAAAGGAAAAGGTGTAGGCGATAGGTGTACTCACCACGTTAAAGATAAAGATAAAGATTATGATATCAACGACTGTTATATTGTTGCTCGCAATCTTGAAAAATTTAGAAAGAAAAGTCCCAGTTTTCTTTTAGAATCATTTTTAATATGGGATCATGATCCACAGGATAATAAAGTGAGTGGACATTATAAGGAGTGTTTTATTATGAAAAATTTAAGTTTCCTACTCGATGAGTATGATGCATCTCAGAGAAACCTTTGGAAAGAAACCGATGAACTTCGGAATGCTTATCCTGAAGCATTCAATGGTAAACTCGGTAGGACTGAAACTAAAAAGTCAATCTCTCGTATTGAGACTGGATGGAAAGATTCTTTGCAATTTTCTATTATCTTAAAAACCAGTTCTGATAAATATGGTTGCCTGATAGGTTGGAAGGGTGTGGAGGAAAAGTTTATTCCCAAGCAGGAACACTTCAAGAAAGAGTATCCAGAACTGAATGCAGAACTTACGAGTACCACTATTGAGTGGGATGTTGACACCGCAGATGAGGCAATAGAATTTTGGAACTCTTTTACTCAAACTGTGTAAAAACTGCTTTACATAAATACCAGAATATGATATAATACCATTATGGAGGACACGATGTCTAATTATTGG
>MDTG01310816.1_pt1 | contig 18761 bp, 37 predicted proteins | sample 811421 | NCBI WGS metagenome assembly MDTG01 (sample SAMN05326645, study PRJNA326480) | marine metagenome | isolation source: seawater | place: Pacific Ocean: South East | collected 2011
GAACCCTGCCTCGTCGGCATCAAGGGTAAGTACACCAAGGAATTGGCCAACCGAAGCCAGCGTAACATCTTCTTGCATCCCGGTCTGCCGCACAGTCAAAAGCCTGAGGACCTGCAAGACAGCCTGGAGCTCATGTTTCCTGAACGAAACAAGCTTGAGATTTTCGCGCGCCGACACCGTCCCGGCTGGAACTGTATCGGTAACGAGGCTCCCAATACGCTGGGAGAGGATGTGCGTGATAGCCTGGACCACCTTATCAATGGATATCCGGCCGAAGAAATGATTGTGACTGGATGATCAAAGATGCCCCGCGGAAAAAAACGTAATCCCGGAAAAAACAAGAAGCGCGTGGCCTCACGGCGCAAAGAACCTGATATCAAAGAGTGGGGCGGATATGAGTTGGGCCAGGAAGTCTGGGTTCGGATGGATATCTATGGTGGGGTTGAGTGGGCTTTTGGGGCCATCTATGAATTTCACCCAAAAGATAAAACCGAACCCAGCTTCTCACTTTTCGACAAAATCAGAAAGCGATACGCTGTAGGAGCGATATCAAAGATCGCCAAAAGCCCTCCGAAAAAATGGATGGGTAAAATGAGGTCTAAATGAAGATCACTCCTGTCAAAAGGGTTGCTAGTGCATTCAACAGCCTGAAGAACATAGTTAAGAATAGGAGGCAAGTTTTGAAAAAGCCACCATTCTCAGAGGGTGACCGTGTTGAGTGTATCGGTTTCGAAGGAAAGACGTACTTAGGTAGCGTGATTGATTGCCGAGAAGTCGACGGCGGTTACGTGAATTTTATGAGAGTTCAAGTCAAACTCGATCTCAGGGGAATCATCCTAAATATTAACTGGTCACTGTTTCCTTATAAAATAAAAAAAGTAGAGGAGCGATGATGAAAAACGAAGAATCACAAATTGCAGAGGTGCTTGATTTCTCTAAGCACAAGATTGAGCAAATGATACTGGCTGCTAAGAGAAACCCAAAAATTACTCAAAACAATATATGCACCCTTGAAGCTGTTCTTGATCTCTATTTGGAAGGTTCAATCAACATCTCATGGGTCAAGGGAGAACCCTACATGTCTCTTTCACCAGATGTTGATTTTGATGAAGAAGCCCTTAAGGAAAAATTTAGCCAGATTATCGCCGAGCAATAAAAAGCATGTCTGAGACAAAAGGAATCAGGTTGCCTGAAGAAGCTGATACTGATCCATGGACAGCGGCGTTTGTTTGCGAATTGTATGAGCTTTATGGAGTTCCAGTTGAGGGAAGCTTGTGTAAAAGCAAGTCTGAGAAGATACAATTTTTATGGGCAACAATGGGTTTGTCTAACGCAATGATGTTAGAAGAACCGTTATGGAGAGCGATGCGGGGCAGGGTACAACCGGAAAAAGCCGCCGAAGAATTCGCTAGGCGCTATTATGATAAACGGGGTAAAATGATTATAGAGTCAGCCCCCTCATTCATGAAAAAAGCAGCCTCTTTGCAGCTAGATCGACCTGCAAAGATTGAAGATCAAAGGGGGAAAGATGGGGTTGAATAGAAAACTTAAAAGAAAATGGCAAAACCAAGAGAAAAAAATGGTGAAGAAAGCCTTTAAAAAAATGTCTCAAAGAATGTCGACGATTGGAGATAAGTGCGCAAATTGCAGTGCCCCTTTGGATAAAGGAAACATGCAACAATTAGAGAGTTGGAAAGTATATCAAAACCATACCGGTACCCATGTTGTTTGCCCTCGCTGTCAAGTTGAAATAGAAGAACTAAAAAGACAGATTATAGAAGCAGAAAACGAGGAGGAAGAAGGTGTTAACGCTTAAGGTTGAAGAAATTGAAAAACTGATATCGACTCTGGAATGGGTTCAAATCGCGACCCTGTCGACAGAAGAAGAGAGAAAATCTATCCAGGGCATGATTGAAAAGTTTATAGTTGCTAGAAAAACTGCAACCCGCAAAAGGATAGAGTTTGTGGCTGAATGAGATTAGCTAGGAAAAAAATTATCGATCAAATGATGGTTGGTGATTCAGTTAAAATAAGCAAAATATCAGAGGGGGAGTTTCTAGTTTTTGCTAAGAGAGAAATTTCTAAGCTGTTTGCTGAGGGAGTCACTGAAAAATCTCCTGAAAAGTTTGGCGATATAATAGAAGTTATTAACAATGTTTGTGATATCATTAATATTGACTTTTACGAATGCATGAAAATCAGATCAAACAAGAGGTTTAAAGAGGGAATTTACGTTCCAGTAGTTTTTAGCGAAGAATTTTCTTCTGATTCAAAGGAAGGGCCTGAGAGTTAAAAACATATTTTTCCTCCCCATCTGGAAAGCAGACTAACAATAGTTTGTCATTTTCATCCGGAGCAGTATATATTTCTATAACTCTCGCAGTTTTATCTGCTTTTTTAATGATGATATATTCGTTTATTCTGACGTGCATCAATGATAAATATGGTGAATTATGATAAATAAAATTTTGATAATCTTGTTGTTTCCTTTTGGCGGTTTTGGAGATTACGACTTGACAAAAACCTCAGAGTGTAGTACTGCTGAAGAAAAGCCAAAAATTATAGAAACCCCCAGCCTACAAGATACATACACACGATCTGTCATATATTTAGATATTGAGCATGCATCTAATGTCGACATTTACAACCAAAATGAAAAAGACGCTGGAAATGCCCAAACAATTATCAAGAAGTGAGATTGCAAAAAGCACTTGCGACGTCTGTAGTTTCCATGGATATGGAGTAATATACTACAACAAAAGCAGCAAAGAACCTTTTCTTTTTGAATGCTTGCTATGTAACACAGCAGATTTTGAAAAAGAGTATGAAGCAGATAAAAAAAGGAGATCTAGTCAAACACCGATTAAGCTCTCTTCAAATTTTTAGAAGCGAAGATGACATTTATCCTAAAGGTTATGGTTTGGTGACATCAAGATCAGGTAAATTTTGCAACGTACTTTGGGAAAATAATAAGATAGAAAGAATTCATGTTGACTATTTATTAATAGAATAAGGGGGTAACCCTTGACAAAAAAGCTTTCTGTATTCTCTTTTGAGGGTTTCATTTTTGATTATCCCGTAGATAGAGAAAAAATTCAAGAATGGATAGCTAGCGATGATTGTCTAAGCTACCCAAATGTCCCAGATATTCCCGGGCCTACATACTGGGATGTCTTCTCAGTAGACTTACTAAAAGAAATACAAGAAAATTACAAACATGATGTAATAATCATGACTGAAATATTCGGGGAAACTAAGAAAATAAAAAAGAGAATAGAGTTTTTACTCAAATCAGTGGGTATCAATCCAGTAGAGTTGATAGTAAGAAGGGAAAGAGAGAAGAAAATAGAATCTTTCTATAAGAGAAATATTAGTTTTTACTTAACTCAACACCAATCTTGCAAACAAGAGTATTCAGAAGTTAACATATACTTGAATGATTTTGATTTGACAAATATGCTTGGAGACTATATTGGAGAAAATTTTAATATAAAAACTCTATTGCACGATATATAATGATATCCATGAGAGAATATATGGAAAAAAAGATTCAAGAAACAGTTGAAAAAATAAACAACGGAATTCATCTATCAGAAATATATACTTCTCTTCTCACCGATCTTCAACACAACGAAGCTTACCACGTAATAACGCAAGCACAACTATTAATTGCAAGAAAAAAAGCAGAAAGCATGTAATAGTACTTCAGCTGTGATATAATATAAAAGTATTCAGTTGGAATACAAGGAAACAGCATGCATCTCGGTAAGAGAGATATTAAGCTAAGAGGAACCTAGCTGTGGTAATCTTTGCATGTGAGATTACTTTAAGTTTTTTCGAATATTAATTCAGGTGAAAGAGTTGCTTTGCTAGGAGCGCTCAAGTAACCAAACATGTTTTCTGGATAAAGTATGCCACTTTATAGATCAGATGATATTGAGACAGTTCTTGCTGAGCTTCAAGCTGGAATTATACCCACCAGCATTTTCATGAAAAATATAAAAGAAAAGAAAGACAGTTTTGCCGGAATGGATAAAGCTGCTGCTAGAAAGATGAAAAGAAAATGGCGTAAGCTAAAAAAGAAGTTTAATGTCAAGAAGACCAGCATTTCACATGCAGCGTACGAGATAAGGTTTCATTTAAGAGAAGAGAAGAAGTGGCACTAGAGGCTGTCTATCTATCTCTGAAAGGGATTAAGAATGGTTGATTACGAAATAATGGATTGGCCCGAGTGCCGTGAATGTGGCGAAGAGTTTCATCCTCGTCGTAAAGAACTCGGTTACCACTTTTGCTTAGAATGTGGAGATGCCAAAGCGCAAAAAGCAATTGCTCACAAACGTAAATGCTCAGCGCCTCTTTTTAACAAGGGTGGTTATCAATATGTCGGCAGCAAAGAAGCTGCAAGGTGGGCTGGTCGATGAGTTTTAAAGAAGATTTAGCACAGGCAGAAAAAATTACTAAGATTTTTTGCATTCCTATTTTTACGTTCAGCGGTGGTTTGTTAATTTTCTCTCTTTTTCTATGAGGAGAAATTTATGGATACCTTCATCAAGGTAATTTTAGTCTGTGCCCTGTTTGCTACTTTAATATCAGCAGCATTTTGGGCACAATGGAAATTTGAAGAATATAAAAAGTACTGGGAGAAAGATACTGATGGCCGGTAGAGCTCAATCAAAGTTTATGGCGAGAACCTATGCACGTATGATCGATAGATCTGATGCTTATGAACGTGGTAACAAGGAGTACGGAGTTGATTGTATTTATTGCGAACAGTATTTCGCAAATATTAGAAAACCGAAGTTCGGCGGTTATATCTGCAAAAGGTGCAAGAATGGAATTTGTTAGATTTTTAATCATGGAAAATCTCCCGACAAATGGAGAATATCTTGATATAGATAGCTTAAGAAATAACGTGATGTCTGATTTTTTATCAATGAAAAAACGACGAAACAAAGATATATTTGACTTAGCTTTGGAAAAAATGAATGAAGAACAGTTTGTCTTCATCAACAGAAAGAAGAATAAAGTTGCAGCAACACAGTATGGAATCGTTAGATCTGGTTAAACACGAATTTAATAAGAACAATATCGCGATAGGAGATCCTGTTTTTGTATCGATACATACTATATATCCTGCAGTAGTGACCGGCCTCAAGCTTGATTCTAAAAACAGGAAAATATTTGCTTATCTAGAGCTATTTAGCGATGGCCATCCATCTCGAGTTGATGTTTGTGACTGTAGAAAAAGAGAAAACAACATATAAGATTCTTAACCGCCCCGGCTGGCTGGTGGTTAGGAGGCGTCTTATAAGCGTCTTGAAGCAGGGTTCAATTCCCTGGGGGCGGACCAATTTTAACCTTATACTATATAAGGGCCTGTAGCTCAGTGGTTAGAGCATCCGGCTCATAACCGGACGGTCCTCGGTTCAAGTCCGAGCGGGCCCACCAATTTTATTATGAGTGATTACTATATTTTTTTTATTTTGATAGTTTTTAATTTATTTTTATTGTATGCAATCAACAAACACTGGCCAAGATAGTTTAGTTACTAAAGAAAACTCTAAAGAAAAGATTCTTGATTACTTGGTTAACTTTTTAGAAGTTCCTAACAAAGAATTTGGCGGTTTTCCTCCATGCCCTTTTGCGAAAGCTGAAAGGCTTAAAAACAAAATCCTTATAAAAAACTATGATTCTTCAGAGGGTTCTTTTGTTGATTGTGTCAGGGAGATGATTGATTCTGGTTATGAAACTGGAATATTCGCTCTGTTTGAAAGTGATAGTTTAGTTTCTTTAGAAGACAGTGAAACAAGAAGCTTCCAAAAATTTTTAAATAAAATCCTAAAGGCAAATGATTTAAAAAGCTATCGTGCTATATGTGTCAACCCTAATGATAAACTTGACGTAAATGGTGTAAAAGTAAGAGGATTAGCTCCTTGCTTCTTAATTAATGTTGGGCTAAAGAACGCTTTTGGAAAAACTCATAAATCTTTAATGGGGACAAAGTATTATGAAAACTTTCCGGAAACTTATAAAAAATATTTAAAGGTGAAATGATATGGGATCTCAAATACGTGGTAAGCAAATAAAAGATGACACTATAACAGAAGATGATATTCATGATGATGCTATCAAACACTTTGTTTATGGGCAGGCAGATCTTAACTCAAATAACAAGCCAGTTAACTGGGTTAATGCGTCATCAATTACGACAGCTCATGGTATCAAGTCTTGGCTGATTGCTCCATTCGATTGCTCAATTGACAGAATCATAGCAACTGTCCAGGGAAATAACTTTAATACTTCAAACGACGGTCAGTTCACGTTACAAGTCTATAAGAACCAACCTAATTTTGACAGTGTAGAAGCAAGTGCAACCTGCGCATGCGATGACTTTGCTCAAAAGGTTTCTAACATGGGTGGAGGAACCATCGACTGCAATCAAAAAATATTCACTTCCATAAACACATCAGTTTCTGAAGGTGATTTATTGCAGGTTAAAGTAAACAAGACATTAGGCGATGAGAGAGATATTTCAGTAACAGTTGTCTTTACTTAATATAAATATATAGGAGGACAAGGCAGATAATTTAGGAGAGGTGACAGAGCGGCCGAATGTACCGGTCTTGAAAACCGGCGTAGTGAGAGCTACCGTGGGTTCGAATCCCACCCTCTCCGCCAATTATCAAAAATAAAAGCAACGAGTAAAATACTTATTATCGTGTTTTAGGAGTTGTTGATGTCTAAACGTACTAGTGTAAGAAGCGTACATATCAGGACTGAGAATGTAAAGACTATAAATGTTGCATCTGGTTCTATCAAAGCAAAAAATCTGCATGCAGAATCTATAAGCGATCAAACTGAAATAGGATCAGCAGATTCTGCAAATGATTTTCTGCTTATATTAGATGCCACAGACTCAGCTCTTAAAAAAATCAAACCAGAAAATTTAGGAATCGGAGGTGGCGGCGGCGGAGATATCACAGCAGTCGTCGCTGGTTCTGGTTTATCTGGAGGATCTAACTCGGGATCAGCTACTTTAAATCTAGACATAAACGGTTTAACAGCAGATTCTAACGCTGGAAACTTAGCTGATTCTATAGCAATTGCTGACAACAGTGACAGTAATAATCCGAAAAAGATTACCCTTACTCAACTTAAAACCCTGATTGACACAAACACAGTTAGAGCTGTGGGAGTTGACACTGACGGAAATGGATCTACTGATAATACTTTAGAATCTGGAGAGACGCTTGTTCTCAAAGCTGGCACTAATGTAACTTTAGCAGAAGCTTCTGGTGTAGTAACTATAAATTCTTCTGGTGGTGGAGGTGGCGGAATCTCTTTTGACGGTAGTACCGCTAATGGTATTTTAACATACAAAGATTCAGACGAAGCTACTGTTGAACCTAATCTTACTTTTGATGGTTCTACTCTAGCGGTTTCTGGCGACATAGAAGTCGCAGAGTATGTCAAGCATGTTGGAGACAGCGACACATTCATACAATTTGCTGATGATGCTATTGGGATTACGGCGGGAGGTGAACAGCTTATTACGATATCTGAAGCGGGTCAGGACATCGTAAAAATCGGAGATGGTGGAGATGTCGATTTTCAAGTGAGAACGCTTGGAGACGATAACACATTGTATGTACAAGGCGATACAGACCGGGTTGGTATTGGTACAAATACACCTTCATCAATACTTCACATAAAAGAAGCAGGTCCAACACTCACATTTCAGAGAGAAAACAATTCTAACGCTTCAACGATTAATTTTATAGGTGCTTCAGGAAACACTGCGAATTCGATAATACATGACTCTACTACCAATGACTTAATCTTTAAAACTTTTAACGGTTCGACGGTGGAACAGATATTAAAGCTAGGAGATCATTACGGAGAGAGCCTCAGGCAAGTTGTGATACTGTCAGGTTCTAAAATGCCTCCTGGAACAATGCAACCAAGAGATACTTCGGATATATCTTTTTTCGTTTCAGGCTCTACAAATTCTAAAGGAACGACAGAGAGAGGTACTTCTGTTTTTGGAGGAGACCTTGTAGTAAGTGGAACTATATACGATGCTTCTGGCAATAATATTAACTCAAAAACAAGAAGCTTTGAATCTGTTACCATTGGAGGATCTGCTGCCGGCACATTATCAATCGACGCTAGCCCCACTTTAGCAGCTTCTATTGGAGGATCTGCAACGATAACTTTAAACGACGGATTGGGGACTGATTTTAGCGAAGTTGTTCTAGAGTTCTTAAATTCTGACGGCGCGTTAACAACAAAAGCGAATAGTGTTCCAATAAATGTCACGTCAATTTCTGGTACGCCGCTTAAATCAAGATTGATTTTCAATATTCACCCGGATCACTTTCACGCATCTAACCTTAGCAACAATAAATGGCATACGCATTGGTCAACAGCTGGCAGTGAATCGATAAGATTACAGTTTAGGGATCACGAAGGAACAGTATTAACAATAATACCGGTTCAAGGCGACGTAGATCCTAGTAACTCTTTCGCTGTTCCTGGTCGTCCAAACGTAGATCCAGCTGGGAGCGGAGGTTGTCGAAGAGATACTTCTTTATTCTACTCCGTTGGAATTGAAACTGGAATGCAAGACAACGGTGAAGAGCTTTTGTGGAATATCGCTGTTTGTATATTCGACGCTATAACAAGAGGAGAGATAAAGTTTGAGAGTGTAAATATTCTTCATGATACAGGACTCTCAACCAGTGATCTAGGAGCTGTTTCAAACTCTAACTATATGGGGAATGCGCCCGGTTTCGGTATACTCAGCGTTGATGCTTTAATGATAATATCAGATACAGCTGAGAGTTCTGGTCATCCTGTTAGTATGAAGATTCATAAACCAGCCGGGAAAACGTGGACTACACTTAGTGCTCCTCCGATCAAGATCTATAGCGATTTGCACAGTAGTTTTAATATAGATTCAAGCTCTAACTTTTCAGCTCCAACAAACACTGACGTTTTTTATACTCAAAGAGCGATATACGGTAAAGAGCAAGATAGCGATAGTTCTCTTTCTAATGCGGAAGCTGCGACAGCTATGGCTAATGTAATAAATAATCTGCCAATTCAAATTACCGCTACAGCTAGCAGTACCGAAGTCAGCCTTTCTACGAATCAAGGTAATGCAACAGTACAAACAAACAACGGTAGTGCTTTTGGAGTTACATCATTCGACGGCGCTGGATCTGTCGCTATCCAAGACGGAGCCGTTTCAGTTTCTACTGGTACTGGATCTCCAGCTAAGATTGATTTGTACTGTGAAAATAATGTTCATAAAGTAACAATTAAGTCTCCAGCTCATGCAGGTTTCTCTGGGGATGTCAATTTTACTTTGCCGAATTCTAACGGATCTGCAAATCAGTCTCTAATTTCTGACGGAAGTGGAAACACGAGTTGGAGTACTAGGCTAGCTAATGTTGTAGAAGACGTAACACCGCAACTTGGTGGAAACCTTGACGTAAACGGAAAAGATATAGTCAGCGTATCGAATGGCGATATCGATATTTTGCCAAACGGCTCTGGAAAAATTAATCTAGATGGTAACGGTTCCACTAGCGGTATCACAGTTTCAGATGGCGTCATAGAGATGAGAAGCAGCACTGGCACCCCAGCAAAGATTGATTTGTATTGTGAAGTTAATAACGCTCACAAAGTTACTATAGCTGCCCCACCCCACGCTGAGTTCAGCGGTAATATAAATTTTAGACTACCAACATCTAATGGTACGAATGGTCAGTACCTAAAGACTGACGGCAGCGGGAATACGAGTTGGGCAACTGTTTCTGGCGGCGGTTCTGTCCGGACAGTCAGCGTAGACGAAAACGGCAACGGTTCAGTTGATGAGACATTGGATTCTGGAGAGACGCTTGTATTAAAAGCTGGCACTAATGTAACCTTGGCAGAAGCATCCGGTGTAGTAACGATTAATTCGACAGGAGGTAGCGGTGGAATATCTGTTTCGTCTCCATCACAAGGAAACAGTATCTACTACAACGGTTCTTCTTGGTTAGCCTCTCCTAGCCCTACTTTGTATTACGATATCTCAGTTCCAGGCACCTATAGATTCACTGGACCCGGAGTGGACAGTTCTGTTAATCAGCCTACTTTATATCTTTATAAGGGTTTCACATATATCTTTGATAATACTGGCAACGGTAGTCATCCGATAGAAATAAGAACGAGCAATGGTGGAAGCGCTTTTACTGACGGAGTTTCTGGTTCCCAAACAGGAGTTCAAGTCTTTACAGTTCCTCATGATATTTCTGATACTTCTCTTGTTTATCAGTGTACAAATCATTCGAGTATGGTCGGAAATCTTATCATAGTTTGAGATATAAAATTATTTTTAGCATACTTATACACATGCCGAGAATAATTTCATTTCTTGCTTTTCTGTTTGTTATCTTAGCGCCTGTTGGTTGTCTAAACAAGGTAGATGTAAATCGGCCAAGCGTATCAGATTTCAGTTGTCTAAATGATAAATTTAAGAAAAATATAGCTGGATTACCTAACATCACATCTTCAACTACTCGGTGTATTGACTATAAGTTCGATGAAAAGAATTTAGCTTATGCGATAAAATTATTCGTATCAGAATACAGCCGTGAATTTGATGTAGACGAGTTGAAAGTTTGGTCATATTTTTATGGACTCGAGATAGAATCAAGCATCTACCCAAGGGAAGTTCAAGCTGCATATGATTCAAAGGGGAATCTTCTTGAAGGAATCGTTCCCGTGAGTGGCTTAGCTTTAAGTAAAGATAAGATATGGGTAGAGATAAGGACATCTCACATATACACTTCTTCGCTTGTACACGAGCTTATCCATGTTATTATTTGGAATGAAAACTTAGGGATTCACGGCGATCCCGATCACGAAGGAAAAAACTTTAGTGGCTGGTCAAAAAAGCACACTAAATTTATTAAAAAAATAAACCTGATGCTTCAGGATTTAGATGTATAGGAGAAAAAATGCCAATTTATAAATTCAGATGTAATTCTTGCGAAAACGAATTTACTTTAATTAGAAAGATGTCAGACAAAGAAGACGTAATATGTACTCATTGCGGCTCTAATTTGACAGATAAAATGATTTGCAAGTCTTCTTTTTCCCTTAAGGGATCCGGTTGGTATAAAGATAGTTATTCTTCAATGCCTAAGGAAAAACCTAAGGAAAGCAATGGCTGACTTAGTATCAATATCTGTCTATTCCAACAATAAAAGAATAAAACTCGCGCCAGACAAAGAGGGAAAGTTTCTAGTCCCTAATACAAAAGATTCGGGTTACGCGCCTCTTTGTAAAGTTACCGCTTCTGAATTGGTTACTCATCCTAAGCTTAAGTTTATGGATCCAGTTTTAACTTTATCTGATGGGAGTAAACTTAGAGTCTATCAGGGAGGCGACCCATCAGGTCTTTTGACTATGGCTATATCTATTTGCGAAAAGCACGATAAGAAATACTCTAAAACTACAAAAAAGATACCAGTTTTATCAAAGAGAAGAAAAGTTCTTACAATATTAGATAAACCTTATGAAAATAGTTATGTTGATCATGAGTACGATGAGTATGAATACCCTTGGTGCGATCCCTCCTTATACGACGACTCTGATTAATTTTAAACTTTTTTCGCAACTCTTATAGTATTACGCTATGAAAGATTGGGATCCAACTGTCGTAAGAGGTCATCACATACTTCAGCTTTTAAATGACGTAAGTGATAAGACTTTAAAATTAATCAGAGAAGATCTTGGTGGAATGACTTTTGCAAACTGTGATGTTATAAGAATTGTCGAAAGAGTCATATCTAATCGAAAAAGAAAAGAAACTTTAGAACAGTTTGATACAGTGTCTGTGGAAGAACCAGACTTTTGGGATAGCTAATGAATGGACTAATTTTCGCGCTATGCGCAGCTCTACCGACTTTAGGCATGTCGAATTACATGAACAAAAAAGCCTGCAAATACACCCCACAGATAGTCGAGAGCTCTAAGAATCATAGGATTGAACCAGAAATCATGATTGGTTTGATTTTTGTAGAAAGCAGTTTTCACAGAAAAGTAGAGAGTTCTGCTGGAGCTTGTGGGTTGACTCAAATCATTCCAAAATATACTGGCAAAATTACTAAGAAATACTCATGCGACTATCTTAAAAGAAACCCGCTTGAGTCTATAGACGCAGGAGCTAAGATACTGAGGTGGTGGATAGACTGGCACACTGAAAATCAACTCAAAAAGAAGTACGCAAAAGAAGATATATTAAAAAGGGCTTTATGTTCTTACAATGCAGGATTTCGCTGTTCTGGTAAAAGGCCGTCTAAAGGCGGTATGAGATACAGTCTAAAAGTCTTAAAAAAAGCTAAACTAATAAAAATCCAAAAAAAATCATATCTAAGTAATTAGAATCATTAATAAATAAATTTTTTTTTAAAAAAAATGCACTTTATCAGTGTTCGTTGCAAAAACGGTGTTTATCTTCTATACATCGGCAAAAAAAGCCGATGAAACATGTAGAATAAAAAGGAGGAAAACATGTTTTACCCAACAGTTAGTGATAGTTTTTTTGGTGATTTTAATAGTGTTCTTAATAGTTTAGTTAAGCCTACAAAAATCCGTAGGTATTCAACAGTCAACAGTCAAGTTCAGCCTAGAGCAAATATTTCTAGAGACGATACAGGGTATCAAGTTTCTCTAGCTGCTCCAGGTCTTTCCCGCAGCGATTTCAATATCGAAGTTTCTGATAATGTGTTAACAGTATCTTCAGAAAACAAAGTAAAAAATGAAAAATCGCTCAGGGAAGAATATTCTTATAGTAAATTTTCCCGCTCTTGGGCTCTGCCAGAAACTGCTGATATTGAAAGCATAACTGCAGAGTACCAAGCGGGAATTCTAAATGTGAACATCCCCGTTGAGGATGTTATTATTAATAAGACAAAAAAAATTGAAGTCAAATAATTGGAGATAAAATGTCAAAAGTAATTGGGATTGATTTAGGAACAACAAATTCTTGTGTTGCCGTCATTTCTGGCGGCGATCCTGAAGTCATTACGAACGAAGAGGGAGCTAGGACGACGCCCTCTGTCGTCGCGTTTACTGACAAGGGCGAAAGGTTAGTCGGACAAACAGCTCGTCGCCAGGCTGTTACTAATCCTAAAAAGACTATTTTTTCTGCCAAGAGATTTATTGGCATGAAAATTAACGACATGAAGAAGGAAATAGAAAGAGTTCCTTTTGAAGTTTCTTCTTCTAAAGATGGATCTTGCAGGATTCAAGTTGGAGACAAAGATTATTCACCCCAAGAAATCAGTGCTCAGGTTCTTTCTAAGTTGAAAGAAGCTGCAGAGAGATACCTTGGTGAAGAAGTTAAAGAAGCAGTCATTACGGTTCCAGCTTATTTTAACGATGCTCAACGTCAAGCGACAAGGGACGCAGGCAAGATTGCTGGTTTAGATGTTAAAAGGATTATTAACGAGCCAACAGCTGCAGCTTTAGCTTACGGGATGGATAAGAAAGGCGAACAAAAAATTGCAGTCTACGATTTGGGTGGTGGAACTTTTGATATATCTATTCTTGAAATCGATTCTGGGGTTGTCGAGGTCCTTAGCACGAATGGTGATACTCATCTTGGCGGCGATGATTTTGACAACGTTTTAATCGATTACATAGTTGATGAATTCAGAAAAGACTCTGGGGTTGATGTTTCGAAAGATTCAATGGTTATGCAGCGTTTAAAAGAAGCTGCAGAAAAAGCTAAAATTGAACTGTCTAGTACACAATCCACTGATATTAATCTGCCATTTTTAACAGCAGATGCTAGTGGTCCTAAGCACCTTAACTTAAGTTTGTCAAGATCTAAGTTTGAGCAAATGATAGATGAATTAGTTTCAAAATCTATGGATCCAGTCAAGTCAGCTTTGAGTGACGCCGGATTATCTCCAAATCAAATAGACGAGATTATTTTAGTCGGAGGTTCTACTCGAATTCCAGTCGTAAGAAAGTCAGTGGAAGATTTCTTTGGAAAGAGCTGTAATTCTTCTGTTAACCCCGATGAAGTTGTTTCTTTAGGAGCAGCAGTCCAAGGAGGAGTGTTTAGCGGGGAAGTAAATGATATCTTGCTGCTAGATGTTACACCTCTCTCGCTCGGGATTGAAACCTTGGGTGGTGTTATGACTAGACTCATAGACAGGAATACAACGATTCCATGCAAAAAGTCTGAAACGTTTAGTACAGCAGCAGACAATCAAAGCGCAGTAGATATTCATGTGCTTCAGGGTGAGAGAGAGTTTGCAAATGACAATAAAACTTTAGGTAAGTTTAAGTTAGGTGATATCCCACCCGCACCGCGAGGAATTCCGCAGGTTGAGGTTACCTTTGACATTGATGCTAACGGAATCGTCAATGTCTCTGCTAAAGATAAAATGACTGGTAAAGAACAGAGCGTAGTTATCGAAAGCGGAGGATCTCTTTCGGACGACGAAATAGAGAAGATGGTTAAAGAAGCTGAATCTAACAGGGAGAAAGATCAGGAAAGACGAATGAATATTGATAACTCTAATAAATTAGAAAATTTAATATTTCAAGCAGAAAAAACCGTCAAAGAGCATGGAGACAAAATCGAAAATGAGGAATTAGAGAGTTTTAATTCTCAAATTGAAAATGCTAAAAATCTCTTAAAAGATCAAAACTATGATCAAATTTCTGAAATGATTGACGAATTCGAGAAGAACATGCAAGCTGCTGTTGCAAAAATGTATCAAAGTGCTATGGAACAACAGGCACAGGATATGGAGCAACCTCAGCCAGAAAATACACAGCCTTCAGAAAATAGCGAAGAAGAAATTCTAGACGCTGAGTTTGAAGAAAAGCCATGAGATAATTAAAGATATGTCTTATTCAAAAGAAGTAATTGATCATTATGAAAACCCTAGGAATGTTGGTACCCTTAAGAAAGAGGATACTGACGTTGGTACCGGTCTAGTAGGCGCGCCTGCGTGTGGAGATGTTATGCGGCTTCAGATAAAAGTCGACAGCAACGAAAAGATTATTGATGCCAAATTCAAAACCTACGGGTGTGGATCAGCAATTGCTTCTTCTTCCCTTGTTACCGAATGGGTCAAAGGAAGAACGATAGAAGAAGCCCTCCAGATAAAAAATACAGAAATAGTTAAACATTTAAGTTTACCACCGGTTAAAATTCATTGCTCAGTACTGGCTGAAGATGCTATAAGAGCAGCGATTCAAGATTACAGGGGAAAAAATGGCAAAGTGTGTAGCTCATCGGAAGGGTGATAATACTTCAAATAGCGTTTCTATATCTTTTTCAAAAGATATAGAAACTGGTCTTTTTAGAAAAATAGAAAAAGACATAAGGCTTTATCACAAAGATCACAAAACTAAGTCTGTTGGAAAAGAGAGAATTTCTGAAGAGTTTTATAAAATTTCTAATGCAGATGATTTCGATTATACTTACGAAGTTTCAGATCTTAACGGGAAATTAATTTCAATTTATTTTAAAAAAGTTTAGAAAAGTCGTGAAATTTCCGTAGATTTATGATAAAATATTAATATATTGAATCAATGGAGATTTTATGAATCATTCAAGGCACTATGGAAAAGGCAAATTAGTAAAGCTGCGTGATGGTAGCGATCGTACTGTTGGTGTAATCCAATATGCAGATCATAGAAACGATCGATATCAGATTATGTGGAAAAGACCAGGAGGCGAGCGTTGGATGAGTTTACACTCTAGAATGGCCCTCGTGCCTTTTCAGGAAAATAAATGATTCAATCCGCTGGTATTATCATAATTGATGATAAAGGCCCTGAGACTAAAGCTCTCTGCGTTGCGGTTTATGGCAATTGGGACTTTCCAAAAGGTCAACTAGAAGCGGGTGAGAGCCATCTCGAAGCAGCTATAAGAGAAGTTGAAGAAGAAACTACTCTCAAGAGTGGAATCGACTATCTTTTAACTGGAGAGATGGCTCCACCTGTCACCTATGGTTCCGGAAAAAAGAAGAAAACAGCTACTTACTTTGTGGCCAAAAGAATTTCAGAATTAGATCCATTTCTACCTATTAATCCAGAGTTAGGAAAACCAGAAAATGATAAATGGTCTTTTATCCCAACTTCAGAGTTAGCTTTTGTTATGCCAGCTCGTCTTTTACCAATTTCAGATTTTATACAAAAATCATATTCTTTCGTGCAAAATTAATCAGCATTTGTTATAATAAACTATAAACAACAACATGGAGGAAACCATGCATAAGAACATCGCCCGTATCGTTAAACTTATTACAAGCGAAATTCGCACCCAAGAGGATAAGAAGGAGAAGTGGGCCGATTTTAAAAAGCGGCACGCACACGAACTCAAGAATCTATTAGAGCTTGATCACGCTGATTTCAAGAATCCTGGCACCTTGCTTGGTTTTGATATCGATGAAGAACGTGGCCTGATTCTTTTGAATTACACAGGCCAAGCTCACAACGAGCTACATGATGTTGAAGGAGGGTGGTCTCAACCGTTGCGTCAAATGCGAGGTCTTATTTATGACTTTACAACAGAGGTTCCAACGCTTGTTTCACGAGGATTCGAGAAGTTTTTCAACGCAAACGAGCTTCCTGAGAATACTTACGATGCCTTAAGAGAAAAGTATGGTCAAAAAGAGTTTGTCGCTAGGTACAAAGCTGATGGTCATATGATTGAGTACTTTATCCACAAAGGAGAATTGTGCGCATCTACTCGAGGTAAGTTTGGAACAGCTAGCTCGGTAGAGGCTTTGTCAATGTTTACCGCTGACGATTTTATCCGGATGAACGATTCTATCGGGGGTGACCTACTATCTGTTGTGGTAGAGTTAGTTACTCCAAACACAGAGGTTCACGTGGATTACGAAGGAAAAGAAACTCTTTTCCTGTTGGCCGCTTACACTAAAGAGGGCGTAAAGCTACCGCTTCGTCACATTGAAATGCTGGTTAGTGATAACTCGAATTTGTTCACTTTGCCAAACGCCCGTATGATGACGCTTGATCAGATGATTGAAGAAATCAACGACCGGTCTGTTCACAACAACGAAGGTTGGGTTATGGACTTTGATGGCCAGCTCATTAAGTTCAAGTATATTGATTACATTGGCCAGATGGTTAAGTCAAAGTTGAGCTATAAGTACATCATGAATTGTATCAGGAACGATCGCCTCGAAAAAATGTTTCACACTTTGCCTGAAGAAATTAGAGAATTTGCATATAATATGGTAGATGATGTATGGAACAAGGCTAAGGAAGCTGAGTTAGCTAGTGATCACAAGGTTCTTTACGGAATGCATTCAGAACTAGAAGGTAGCAAAGCTTACTTTCAGACAGTTTGCCGAGGATTCTACAGGGAGTGCGTAATGGATTGCGTAATTTAATAAAAGCTCCCGTAGCTCAGGTGGATAGAGCACAGCTTTCCTAAAGCTGGTGTCACAGGTTCGAGTCCTGTCGGGAGCGCAACGCTGGTGTAGCTCAATTGGTAGAGCAGCTGATTTGTAATCAGCAGGTTGTAGGTTCAAGTCCTATCACCAGCTCCATTTTTTTGGAGAAATGTAATGGGTTTTTGGGGAACATTTTTTACTGTACTTTTAGCTCACTTCGTTTATGATCTGATAACAGGTTCTATGGAAGAGCCAGATTACTAAGGGCTACTGGCGCAATTGGTAGCGCATCGGACTTTTAATCCGCTGGTTCCCGGTTCGAGTCCGGGGTGGCCCACTTTATGGAGTTGTCGTGATTTTAGATTCTTTAGGTGATATACTTATCGCTCTTATGATACCAGCAGCGGTTATCATTTTTATTAGGGCTAACTTAAATTATTTGCCGAGAGAGGAAAAGATAGATGATTGAATTTATAACTGATGTAGCAACCTTAGGTTTAGCTATCTTTGCAGGCTCTGTAGCTTTTGAATGGTGGCGAAAGAACTACAGATGAGTAATCTTCCAAAACTAGTTCGAGATAAGATACCTGAATTAATTTCAGAATCAGGAAGAACTTGCAAAACAAGAAATGCAAATCCCGAAGAAATAAAGTCTCTTCTTTTTAACAAACTCAAAGAAGAGAGTGAAGAGTTTTTTGAAAGGCCTTGCTTAGAAGAAGCTGCAGATATGTATGAAGTTTTTTTAGCGATATTAAATAATTGGGAACTCGATTTTGCTAGTGTAGTTAATCATGCTTACTACAAGAGAGAAGAGAGAGGATCATTTAACAATAAGATAGTTTTAGAAGACCTAGGAAACTAGGCAAATTTAAAAGAAAGGAGGATAGTAATATGAGAGAACTATTATTTTTGATCACGTTAGTATTGGGTGTTGCAATCAGTTTTGCAGGATGTGGTGATGACGATGATGATGTGACAGACAGCGCTGTTGAAATGACTGCAGATGTTGGTGGCGAAGTTGAAGCTGCTGCAGACGCAGGTGCGGAGGCTGGTTCTGATTCAGAAGAAGCTACGGGTGGAACCGGTGGTGAAGCTGTTGAAGAAGAAGCTGAAGCTGGTGCAGGTGGTGAAGCTGTTGAAGAGACAGACGGTGCTGCCGGTGATGCTGGTGATTCCGAAGCTTAACGGAATTAGGGTTTACTGGTCCAGTCTATGCCCCGGTAGCTCAGCTGGATAGAGCAACGGCCTTCTAAGCCGTGGGTCACAGGTTCGAATCCTGTCCGGGGTGCTATTTCGAAATGTAGAAAGAAAGCGATA
>MDTG01029329.1_pt1 | contig 18760 bp, 17 predicted proteins | sample 811421 | NCBI WGS metagenome assembly MDTG01 (sample SAMN05326645, study PRJNA326480) | marine metagenome | isolation source: seawater | place: Pacific Ocean: South East | collected 2011
CAGGTACAGGCCTTCGCTGCTGAAGGCCTGGGTTGGCTTGGCGGATATCGCGAGAATCGACGGAGACCTCGACTGTTGCATCGAATGTCTCGAGGTCGCGGTTTCACATGAACCAACGGATCCGGACATCAACCTGAAACTGGTCGAATCATGGGTGGGAAAGGGTGACTTGTCGAAGGCGCGACATCACTTTGAAATCGTCCACAACATCGATGCCTCGAAGGCGGACACGATGAGATCGCTGGTATATCCGGATCAGCATCGGAGCTGATCGGTCATACGACCCGAGGTTTCATTCGATTCTTTCGGCCTGATTTCGCAATCGCCTCGCCATTCCACTCGTGTAGACGGACTGCATGATGAGATCGATGCCCACGAAGAGAATGAGCAGGACGATGCCGAGTTGTGCAATCGATGGAATCCAGAACAGAATTCCAATGACGATCGCCGCGACACCATGTGATAGAAGAAAAGGCCAGTTCGGATTGGCTCGGCGACTGAGTGCGATGCTTGACTCGACCACGCCTCTGACGATCAGGAGTATGGCCAGTATCGCCCTGAGTGCTTCCTGCGATTCCATGGGCCAGATGATCAGGATGATGCCGAGAATGATCGGGACAATCGATGTCAACCAGAGCATCGCATGAAGATCACGTTCTCTGGTCATGGCCCAGAGTCGCATGCCCAGAAAGATTCCGATGATGCCCGTGATGGCGCCGAAGATTCGGATCAGGAAGGTGTCGGCCGCGGCGGGATCGACTCCAATGATGATGATGGCGGCCAGGACAACAAGAAGGATGCCATCCATCAGGAGCATCCAGGTGGCCAGTCCCCGAGGAGCTGTTTGTTCGTTGTCTTTCATGATCCACATCTCCTGATACCATGTTCAGCATGAGCAAGAAGCAATCCATCGAGGTAGAACTGACGGAAAAGCAGATCGAGTATATCGACGGAATCGTCGAGAGATTCATGCTTCCGGATCGCTCCAAGGCGATCAGGTGTCTGGTCAACTTCCCCAGGGATGAAAAGACCGAGGAAGAGCGGGTTTTCGGCGAGATTCGATGTCTCGACTGCTGATGTCGAGTCAGACGATCTCGATATCAAGCTGCTCCCTCAAGGCTGCGATACCGGCGGGATCCCCGATCACGATCAGGTGATCATCCTCTCTCAGGATGGTCTTGCCAGTGGGTATGTGCCGTTGATCCTGTGAATAGACCAGTGCCACGAGCACCTCGTCGGGCAGATCGATTTCAAAGAGCCGCTTTCCAACCCACTCCCGGCAGGGTCCATGGCTGTCGATGGACAGTGTGAGACTGCGGTCGTTCCTCAGAAGAGAGGCCTTGATCTCAGCCGGGCTCGTGGCAGCTTGCCAGCTGTTCATGAAGCCGTCCTGCTCAACGGCACTGGCCAGGCTCGCCAGTAGTCGCAGATGTTGCGTGGGATCCTCGTCGGGACTGGCCATGAAGAACATGGCGTAGACATGCTCCTCGTGTGTCGAGGCGCCGGTTCCATGACCGACCTGGATATCGAGGCCATTCATGCATCTGACCAGAACAAGATACGGTCTCTGAAGACCGTTCATTCTCAGATGGGGTAGGGCGACGCCGCCCATGACGGGTGTTGCGCCGACGCGGGTACCTTCGAGGAACTGCTGATGGAACTGATCTGCCGGTACGCCGGTTTCCTCCGAGAGATCATCCGAAACCCGTTTGGCGATCTCTCTGAACGATTCGGAGTGCTCCGACTCGAGGACGTGGGCTCGAGCAATGATCTCATCGAATGGATCGGCTGGGCGCAATCCCTTTTCCTTGATGATCCCCCTCAATTCCACATCCAGTGGATCGTATGGCTGTCGTCCCAATCGAGAGAACAGATGGTAGATCGCGCCCTCACGACGAACTCGACGGGCGGCATACAGTCTGAACCAGACCAGAGAGAGAAGTATCAGTCCGACTGTGAACAGGATGGGAATCCAGCCAAGAAGCACCATGCAGGCGATGCATCCAAGCAATCCGATGGAGGGTAGCCAGGGATAGAAGGGGGCCTTGAAACCGGGGTCGTATGAGTCAAGCTTGCTTTCCCGCATCACGATCAACGCTGCACAGAGCATTCCGAACAGCAGGAGCTTGGTCGTTCCAGCATATTTGGCGATGACCAGGGGATCCAGAAGGACGATCTGGATCGCAACCAGCACGACAGTCACGATGATCGCCATGACGGGTGTTCCGAATCGTCCCAGCTTCCTGAACATGGCTGGAACCATGTGATCGCGACTCATCGCCATTGGATATCGCGAGGCGCTGAGAATGCCTGCATTGGCTGCCGAGAGAAAGGAGGCGATGGCGGCAATTGAAATGACGATCATTCCATTTCGACCCGCGAAGTACTGTGCGGAGAGCGCGGCCGGTGTGTCGCTGGCTGCCAGCTCCTCGGCGGGAATGGTGCCGATCATCACGGCCACTCCGCCCATGTAGAGCAATACCGCGGCGATGAGCGCCAGGATGATTCCCAGTGGTATGTTCCGTTCGGGACTGCGTACTTCCTCGGCGACGCTGGCCACCTTGGTGAGGCCCATGTAGGACACCAGCACGATGCCGGTCATCGACAGGATGTTGTATGTGCCGGCTCCCATGAATTCATCGAAATGCGAAGTGTTGATTTCCGTCCCGCCCTGGATGATGAACCAGGAGAGAAGCACGACCACACCGATCACCAGGACATTCTGCATCTTGGCCGTCTTGCCGACACCAAGCATGTTGATGAACCCGAAGACGATGGCGAGTCCGATGGCGATCAGCGTGATGGGGGCATCATCGACGAACAAGGCGATGTAGTAGCCGGAGCCCACGAGCACGAAGCTGGTCTTCAAGGTCAGGGAGATCCATGAACCCAGTCCTGCCACCGCCCCGGCCAGTGGGCCAAAGGCTCGATCGAGGTAGAAATACACGCCACCGGCCTTCGGCATCGCGGTGGCCAGTTCGGATTTGCACAGCAGTGGAGGAGCCACCACCAGAGCGGCCAGCAGGTAGGAGACCATCAGGGCCGGTCCCACTTCCTTGAAGGCCATGCCCGGGAGGAAGAAGATGCTGCTGATGGTCGTACCAAGGGCGATCGCAAAGACGCCCAGCAGCGAGATATCTTTCTTGAGAGAGCCAGATTTGGCAGCCGTCATACAGTTTTCCCATTGACCACCCGCGGCATGCGTGGATGATTCGATTCTACCCCAGAATCAGGGTGACTTGCGCTACAATGAAGGCATCATCGCCAATCAGGCATGACTTCACCCCGCTTCTCAGAAGGACAGATGCCCGTGTCTCACGAACTCTTCGACCGTCACAGCAAGACCCTGCATTCCGCTTTGGAAGCCATTGAAAGCCGTGCTTTCTGGGCCGCCTATCCCGAGGTTCCAAGCGGAAAGATCTACGGGCAGACCGCCCGTGAAGATGGTCTCAATGCTTGGAAGGCCAGGCTTGGCAAGAAGGCGGACATTCAGCAGCCTGGAACGACCAGCTGGGTTGGTTCCGAAGTGTCGCCATTTGGTGTTGAACTTGAAACCCAATACCCTTCTCCCGATCTCGATGTGCTGGTTCCGGCGGCGGCGGCGGCCATGAAGAGCTGGAAGCGTGCCGATGTGAATACCAGAACCGGTGTCTGTCTTGAGATTCTCGACAGACTCAACAAGCGTTCCTTCGAGATGGGATTCGCCGTCATGCATACGACGGGCCAGGGATTCATGATGGCCTTCCAGGCCGGTGGACCTCACGCTCAGGATCGAGGTCTTGAAGCCGTGGCGTGTGCGTGGCGCGAAATGACTCGATGTCCTTCCCATGCCACATGGAGCAAGCGTGTCTCCAAGACGGATACCGTGACGTTGGACAAGACGTACCGGATTCTTCCACGAGGCGTGGCGATCAACATAGGGTGTTCTACCTTCCCGACCTGGAACAGCTATCCGGGACTCTTCGCGAGTCTCGTCACCGGAAACGCCGTGATCGTCAAGCCTCATCCGGGAGCGGTCATGCCGCTGGCTCTGACGGTTGAGATCGCCAGAGAAGTGCTTGCTGAGGCCGGGTTCGATCCGAACCTGATCACACTCGCCTGTGATGCATCCGACTCGCCGATTGCACAGGATCTTGTCATGAGACCTGAAGTGGGCATCGTCGACTACACCGGCGGCAACGCCTTCGGTGACTGGATCGAGGCCAATGTCCGCCATGCACAGGTCTACACCGAGAAGGCAGGCATCAATACGGTCATCCTCGATGGTTGCGAGGACATCAAGCAGATGACCGGCAATCTGGCATTCTCATTGAGCCTGTATTCGGGTCAGATGTGCACGACCCCCCAGAACATCTACATACCCGCGGAGGGCATCGATACCCCAGATGGCCATGTCTCCTTCGATGACACCGCTTCGGCGCTGATCAAGGCCTTGAACTGGTTCCTGTCCGATCCGGCTCGTGCGGCGGAAGTCTGCGGCGCCATTCAGTCCGATGCGACCAGGCAGAGGATCGAGTCGGCGGCCACAAGCGGTGCAACGGTGTTGAGAGCATCCGAATCGATCGAGAACGAGCACTTCCCCGAGGCGAGAACGGCCACGCCCCTGGTCCTTCAGGTCGATGCCGCCGATGCGAAGATATTCCAGCAGGAGATGTTCGGCCCGATCATCTACATCATCAAGACGTCCGGAACGGCGGAGTCGCTGTCGCTGGCATCGGATGGTGCCAGCCGATGCGGTGCCCTGACCTGTGCGATGTACAGTCGTGACGAGAAGGTCATCGAGGACGTCGTCGACACGATGACCGATGCCGGCGTCGCGGTCTCCTGCAATCTCACCGGACATATCTGGGTCAACCAGTCCGCGGCCTACAGCGATTTCCATGTCTCGGGCGCGAATCCCGCCGGCAACGCGACACTCTGCGATGCGGCCTTCGTCGCCAATCGTTTCCGAACGGTGGCCTCGAGGATTCCGGTCGCGGCTCCGGTCGAGGCGGTGAGCTGATGCCCAGCTACGAATACGAGGGCGTTCGTCCGGTCGTGCATCCATCCGCCTTCGTTCACGAGACTGCGGTGCTGGTCGGGGACGTGATCATCGGCGAGGGATGTCTGGTCGGTCCCAATGCCGTGCTGCGTGGAGACATCGGTCGACTCGAGATGAAGGCCGGCAGCAACATCCAGGACACCTGCGTGGTCCATTGCTTCCCCGGGAAGGACGTGGTCATCGAGGAGAACGGACATGTCGGGCATGGGGCGGTTCTGCATGGCTGTCGAATCGGTCGCAATGCCCTGATCGGCATCAATGCCGTGCTGATGGATGACGTCGAGGTCGGCGAGAACGCGATCGTCGGGGCATTGTCATTCGTCAAGGAAGGCACGGTCATTCCACCGGCCACGCTGTTTGCCGGAGCACCGGCGAAGCAGATTCGCGAGTTGTCCGAGAAGGAAGTCGGCTGGAAGAGCAGAGGCACCGAGGTCTATCAGCATCTTGCCCAGAGACATGCGGCCACGGGTGATTGCGTCGAGCCTTTGAAGGAGGTCGAACCGGATCGTCAGCGGGTCCCCGATGTCCTCTATGAAACCAAGAAGACCTCGGGCCGCTGATTCATTCAGCCTTGCTCGTCGGTTTTCCTAGCCTTGAGCAACTCGAAGCACCAGGCTGGGCCGACGAGTCTGTGGCCACCCGTCATGTAGACGGATTTTCCATTTCTATTGAGCTTGCTCAGATCCTCCCAGCGAATACTCATCGGAATAGCGCCGAACCATCGAAGGGGTCTGACTGGTTCCAGATGGAGATGCCGATCATCGACGCTGGCATGTATCGACCATCCCATGTTGATGATTCCAAGTGAAAACGATTGGAATCTTCTGGTGATGGCATCGTCGGCGAGTGGTTGTACGGGATGCTGTCGCGCGATGGGGGTCCACATTCCCTTGAGGACCAGGATGATGATGATCGGTGCCTCGAGGATGGAGGTGGTTATGAGAAGAGCAGTGGCGTAGGGGTTGTTCGGGCTCATGAGCACCCAGACCAGTGGGATTGTCCAGAGTGCGCAGATACCGAGAATCACCAGAAGGATGACCACAGCCCTCATCAGGATTTGTTCCAGTTGGAAAAGGCAAGCGAGCCCAGATTCAAACCATCGAATCCAGATGGAATGGCGGCGGCCAGATCCTCCAGAGTGGCACCCATCTCCAGGGCGATGATGGCCGCATCCGCGATTCCGTGGGCCTGTTGGCCGACTGCTCCAGCGCCCAGGAGCAGTCCCGTCTCGCGTTCATGGACGAGTCTGATCATGCCATGATCGTGTTCATGCCCGATCGTGACGGCATCCATACCCATCGATTCGGCGGCGGATTCATCGAGGCCACACCAGCTGGCGGGCACAGGTGAATCGAGAATCATCGGTGTCGCTGCTGGTTCCCAGAAGCAATCATGTCCACAGGCCGTGTTGGCAACCATCCGACCATGCCTGTGGCAGGCGGCGGGTTGTCCGACCTGGCCCGTGACGGCGCCGGCTGCGAGAATTCGATTCTCCGCCGTACGTCCGGAGGCGTCCGCAGAGATCCATCCCTCCTCGACCACGACGTTCGTCGTATGAAGATCAAGCTCCTCGACACGACCAGCGATGGGTTGTGTCGCGATGATCGAATCGAATTCGCCCAATACGGTTCCCTCATCGAGAATGACCATGGCCGAATCGTTGTCCTGCGTCACTTCCGCAATCGTGGTGTCTGGAATGAAATCAATCTGACTGGAGGCCAGATGTTCCAGGATCTGATTGCAGAGAATCGGATCGAAGTCGGGCAGCATCCGCGGCGTCGGGCAGGCGAGGACCACCTCCGAATCAGATTGCAGGCATCTCATGGCGGCATGAATGGCGAGGATCCCATTGCCGACTATCAGCACACGACCGGAAGATTGTTCATTCCATCGTCTCGAGGCATTCAGCCCACGCAGGCATGCCGGCCCCATCGATGAGCCGGTGCAGATGATGGCCCGGTTGAATCGAACACGTGAAACATGGTCGCCGGTGATCTGGGCCGACCGCTTGTCGGCGAACCGAACCGTGCCTTGGAGACGCTCCACACCGAAGGAGTCGTCATCCTGCATTTCAGGATCCACAAGAATGACCTGCTTGCCAAGGTCACGGCACTGGGCAGCAGCGCCGAGTCCGGCAGGTCCCGCCCCGATGATCAGAATCTCAGTGTCTTGGGTGAATTCGCCGACGACCACGTTGATGTCTCCAGTTGATGTGCACTGTACAAGTTCCAGAAGCGCAAAGCAGCGGGGGTGCCGATAGGGCACCCCCGCTCAAGATCGTTTCCCAGGGTCGTCCGAGGATCAGTCTGCAGGATCGGCATTGACATAGCGTTCAAGCGTCATCTTCAGATCGTCCTTCATGGGACCATCCTCAGCCAGTGCGACTGCCTTCTCCTGGATCTCGATGGCCTTCTTGGTCTTCTTCATGTCGAAGTAGGCCCTTGCCATCGTGTCGAGAACCGATGGTTCCTCGCCCTTGGTCAGTTCGTTGGCTCGAGTGATGGCCTTCATCGCGAACTCGAGGTTTCGATCCTTGACCATCTGGCCGGTGAGTACTTCCCAGCTGATTCCGTTGAGCACCTGGTAGTCGTCCCAGTTGGCCTTCAGGATCTGCTCACCGACGGCATAGGCTTTCGGTGCCCATTGGTCGTTGCTGAGCATCAGCTGGAACTTCATCATCTTGATTTCCATCATCTCGGGATGCTTGGCGATCATCTTGTCTATGGCTGGAAGGGCCTTGTCCAGGTTGCCCGTGTTGGTCGCTTCCATCAGAAGGGGCATCATGGCCTGCATCTCCTGCTCCATGACCTGCTGCTTCTTGAACTCGGCGGCATACGCGTCGGTGTTCCATTCACCAGCCACGTACTTCTCGAGGACGGGATCGATCGAGCCGGGATGGCCGATCCAGGCGATGCGACCCGTCTTGTCGACGAGGTAGGCGCACGGGATGCCGTTCTGGCCGGCAGGGGCCATCCAGTTCTTGGCGATGGAATCATTCATTTCCAGGCCGACCGTGTAGTCCATCTTGTCGCCCTGATCCTTGACGAAATCGACGATCTTCGGCTTGATGTCGTCACCACGTTCCCAGATCGCGATTCCCATGATCTTGATCTGGTCCTTGTACTGCTTCTGGAGCTTCGAGAGATGGGGAAAGGCTTTGATGCAGGGGCCGCACCAGGTTGCCCAGCATTCGACGACATAGGAGTCGCCTGGTGCGAAGGCGTCGATGCCCTTGCCCTTGATCCAGTCGATGTCGTTGATGGCGGGTGCCTTGTCTCCGACACTCAGCATCTTCGGAGCGTCGTTCTTCTTGGCTGATTCATCTGCAGCGTTCTGGGCAAATGCCATGCTTGAGAGAATCAGGCCGGCAGCGGCGGATTTGAGTAGTCGGGACATGCTTTCTCCGTTCTGACTTGTGTAATCCAATTCACATCGAATTGGTCTTGTGAGCGTTCATTTTGCGTTTCGAAACCATACCACGCGGTCACATGACTAGAGCATGAATCGCATGGGATTCTCGAGGTCGTCGATCACATGCCCGATGAATGGCACTTCACGGCCTCCATCCACGAGTCGATGATCCATTGAATGACTCAGTGGCAGAATCAGTCTCGGCACGATCTCGTCCTCGACCACCCAGGGCATCTTGCGAGCTCGTCCGACAGCCAGGCAGGCGACCTGCCCAGGTGTGATGATCGGTGTGGAGTAGCGAGTACGGCCCATGGCGCCGGCATTCGAGATGGTGTAGGTTCCACCTCGCGTATCCTCTATCGCGAAGCTTGCGTTTCTCGCATTGTCCGTGATGACCTGCAGATGATCCGCGATTTGGCCAACACCCATTCGATCCGCGTTGTGGATGACCGGTGCGACCAGACCCCGTGGCGTATCGACTCCGATTCCGATGTTCACATACCTGTGGAAGACGATCTCGCCCGAGTTCTCCTCGAGGGTCGCGTTCAGAATGGGGAAGGTGCTCAGTGAACGGCAGATGGCCCGGATGACGAACGCCAGAGTCGTGATCCGGCGATCGATGGATCCTGGATCGTTGAAGTCCTTGCGGAGTATCTCGAGCTCTGTGATGTCGGCATCATTGCAGTCGGTGACATGGGGAATCGTCGCCCATGAGGTGCTCATCACCTGGGAGATCGATTTACGAGCCTGACTCAGTGGGGAACGGATGATCTCGCCGTACTGGTCGCTGTCGGGAGTTCCTTCGATCTCGACGGACAGTGGATTGACGGGTGCCTGTGGCGCCACCTGTCGAGTCGTTGTCGCAATCGGCGTGCTTGGAATCCTCGGCTGGGTCGTGGCGGTCTCCGGAGGAGTGGATGTCACCGGTGTCGCGGTGACGACCGCCGGCTTGGAATGCTCCTCGACATCGCGACGGGTCACCCGTCCGCCCGGGCCTGTTCCATCAACCTCCGAGAGATCTATCTTGAGATCCCGAGCCAATCGTCGAACCGAGGGGGATGCGGGCTTGCGACCGCTGGTTCCTCTTCTCGTGGCGGCGGACGTGCTGACTGGCGTCGAAGGGGTATCGGGTCTGGAGACGGCTGGTTCCTCCGCGACGGATGCGCCCTCCGCCTCGAAGGTGAACATGACGTCGCCCACATGAACGAGCTGTTTCTCCTCGACGTGGATCCGGTGCACCTTGCCGCTGTAAGGTGAGGGGATCTCGACAGCGGCCTTGTCGGTTTCCACCTCCATGATGTGCTGGTCCTCGTTGACGATCTCCCCTTCGCTGACCAGAAGTCGCATGATCTGGCCTTCGTGGACACCCTCGCCGAGATCCGGCAATTTGAATTCCTTCATGACGCTCATCGCTACTCCCATGCCATCGTTTCACGAACGGATTCGATGATGTCGTCCGCGTCCGGGAGGAAATATTGTTCTGTCTGGAAGTAGGGGAATGGGATGTCGTATCCCGTCAGCCTCTTGATGGGGGCTTCGAGATATTCGAAGGCGCCCTCGTTGATCCGAGCGATTATCTCGGAGGCGATTCCACATGTTCGATGCCCCTCATGAACGATCACGCAACGGCCCGTCTTGGCGACCGACTTGCAGAGCGTCTCACCATCCATGGGGGAGATCGTCAGCAGATCGATGAGTTCGATATCGATGCCATGCTCATCGATCAGATCCTCCATGGCTTCACGAGCAGGTCGCATCATCGCGCCATAGCTGATGAGAGTCAGATCCTTTCCCTCTCGAACAACCTGTGAAGTGCCGATCGGCAAGGTCTCGCGTTCCTCGGGGACATCCTCGCGAAATGCTCGGTAGACAGCCTTTGGTTCGTAGAAGATGACAGGATCGGGATCATCGATTGCTGCCGCGAGCAGTGCGCGGGCATTACGAGGTCCCGATGGAATCACCACCTTGAGTCCGGGTGTATGGGCCCAGTAGGTCTCGCGGGATTCGCTGTGGTGTTCGACGGCACGAATGCCACCACCATAGGGTGTTCGCAGGACCATTCTCATCGGGAAGCGGCCCATTGTCCTGTTGTGGAGGCGAGCCATGTTCTGTTCGATCTGATCGAACGCCTGCATGGTGAATCCGGAGAACTGGATCTCCACGACGGGCTTGAGACCGTAGACGGCCATGCCGACAGCCGTCCCGATGATCCCGCATTCCGCCAGGGGAGTATCCATGACGCGATCGCGGCCGTACTGCTCATGCAGGCCTTTGGTGACTCTGAACACACCGCCATTGACACCGACATCCTGACCCATGATCAGGACGCTCTCGTCGGCGGACATGGCCTCGTCGAGTGCCAGGTTCAGGGCTTCTACCATCGTCTTCTGAGGCATCAGTCAACACCCTTTCGATCAAGACGACTGAGGTACTCGTTGCGTTGATCCTCAAGCTCCGAGGGCGTGACCTTGTAGAGATGGTCGAACACCTCTCTCGGGCGAGCCTTGGCGATCTTTCGAAAACGCTCTCTGGCCTCCAGAACTTCCGCATCGGCTTCCGACCGTACTTTTTCGGCACCGTCCTTGCTGAGCAGACCCCGACCCTCGAGATATCTCTGGAAGCGGATGATCGGGCAGCGTGATTCCCAGGGTTCCGATTCGGCACTGTCCCTGTAGACGGTGGGATCATCCGCGGTGGTGTGGAGGCTCATTCTGTAGGTGACTGCTTCGACGAACGTCGGCCCTTCGCCGTCGCGTGCTCGTCTGGTCGCCTCCCGCATGGCGGCGATCATGCCGAGGATGTCGTTGCCATCCACGCGGATGGAGGACAGTCCGAAGGCGACCCCTCTTCCAGCGAGATGATCGGTCGCGTATTGAAGCTTGGTGGGGGTCGAGATCGCCCATCCATTGTTCTCGCAGACAAAGATCACGGGAGCTCGATCGACCATCGCGAAGTTGAAGGCCTCGCTGACGGCACCTTGGGACATGGCGCCATCACCGAAGTTGACCACGACGCAGTCGTTGTCGTCTCGTCTCCTCATTCCCATGGCGATACCCACCGCAGGGAGCACGTGGGATCCGATCACGATGGAGAAGGGCATGTCATTGACGCCTTCGGGTGGGGGGAATCCCTGATGGTATCCCGACCAGAGCAGGAACAGTCGTTCCATCGGCCAGCCACGTTGGATCTGGGCACCGAACGATCGATAGGACGGGCTGAACCAGTCCTGTTTGGTCAGTTCCCAGACCTGTCCGATCATGCACGCTTCCTGACCGAGATTCGGAGCGAAGGTCCCCATCTCACCCTGGCGCTGCATGGTGAGCATCCTGGAATCGAATGCTCGAGTGAGAACCATGGCTCGGTGCACGGCAAGCAGTTCGGAATCGTTCAGGCCAGGATCACGGGCCTGATTGATATTGCCATGCTCGTCGAGGACCTGAAGAGCCTCGATTCGTCCAAGATCAATTGGATTCATATCCATATGATGGGCAGCCTGACCAGTTGGGACTTCGGAATCGGCCGCTTCATCACGCGGCCTTGTGATAATCGTCATGAGAGAAGCATTGTAGCAGGGGCCTCAGTCGGACTGCTTGACTGGCTTCATATGCTCGAACTGGTTTCGACAGGCATCGCAGAAATAGATCGAACGGCACCGGGTGGGCCCATAAGGGCTGTCCAGGCGGGTCTCCTGGCTGCCACAGTAGGGGCAGGGAATCGCAGAGGTCATCAGGGGGATGGTTTCCCGGCTCGTATCCACGCTGGTCCCACAGCTGGGCACCGTGACGCCATGCTCCATGAGCTGCGTGCGTCCAGCGTCGCTGATCCTTTCGACGGACCAGGGTGGATCAAATATCCATGTGACCTTGCAAGTGGAGACCATGGCGAGTTCCGCCACCTTGGACTGCACATCCTTGGCGATCATGTCCAGTGCCGGACAGCCGATGAAGGTCGGCAGTAGCAGGACATGTATGTCCTGCTGATCATCGCCTTCGATGGTGATGTCTTCAACCAGTCCGAGATCGACGATGCTGATGGGAAGCTCCGGATCGGGTATCTCGCGGAGTACGGCCAGTATTTCCTGGTCCACTACCATGAAGCGCCTGGATCCACTCGCCTGACTTCCGTCATCTCAACGAGCTGCTCCTTGAAATGGTCGGCATGTCTTGATCGTCGACCTCCAAGTTGTGTCTGTTCGGGAAGTGAAAAAGTCGCATTGAGGCCTGCCTGCTTGATCGTCTCATGAAGACCGGCAGTCCACTCCCGGAAGATCTCCTCGCGACGAATGAGACAGGATTCCTGAGGTGATGGTCCATGACCGGGCATCTCGACGACCATGCCCGCCAGGGGTGCAATTCGATCAAGCGCCAGTTGCATTCGTTCACGTGCCTCGTCGCCCGCGTTGGAGAGTCGTATGATCCATCTCTGCAGGTGAAGGACCTGGAGTTCCTGTTCGGGAAGTATCCGATCGCAGCGGGCGCCCAGATCGGAATCGTCATCCGCCTTGGACAGGTCCGCTATGACGATCAGCATGTAGGTCGCCATCAACCAACGCTTGACCACGGAGCCGGCCCAGTCGAACTCGTCGGATCGAGTGACCAGATCGCAGCAGAAGTAGTTCTCGGCGGATCGTTCGAACGCGATGACGTCCGGATCGAGATCGTATCTGTCGCCTAGGTACTGATAGAGGGTCAATGCATGGCTGAGATCATCCTGAGCCATGGCGGAGGAGGCGATATCCTCCTCAAGAATCGGTCCGAGACCGGTCCAGTCACTCTGCACATGTCCGAGCATGAGTTTGTCATCAGCGTGGGAGAGGATGCGGACGGCCAGCGGGTTGGAGAGCATGGATTCCATTGGAAGAAGTCATCGACATTCAGAAGTGTTTGTGAATGTCCTCCTTGCGATAGTCCTCGTACTTCTCCTCATCTCGTATTCGAGTCCACTTTTCACGAACGTCCTTGCTGTAGCCCCGAGCAAACTTGTAGGTCATGTCGTGCAGTCGCCAGATCAGGGATCCCTTGCCGTCGGAGATCACGATCTTCTCTTCGGGTACGACTCGAAACTGGACGAACTTGCCATTGGCGTACTGGCATGTTGCCCTGGCGATGGCGGTGTCGACATCGGGCGCATTGACGGTGCCGACCAGGGTGAGATTGCCGCCTCTGCGTGGCAGCCCGAAGGCGCACCAGCTCGAGCCGTCATCACCAACGGCATCACCGGGTTGAAGCGGTTCTATTCCACAGGGGCCGTCATGGGCGAAGGAGCCGTGATGGGTGAGGATTGACGTACATACCTCGTCCAGCCCGTAATGTTCCCCGGCAAACTGGACGGCCAGTTCGGTGTCGGGAGCATTCAGTGATCCGGCCCACTTGAAGGGAGCTTCCGTCTTCTTCTGGGTGTAGACGATCCAGTGATCCGTATCCGGAGTGCCTGGAGGCAATTGCCCCTCGTGCTGAATGAGTTGTTCGCGAATCTTCGACATGGACGATCAGGCTGCCGGAGGTGTGGAGATGGTGCCGGATCCAACCGCCTTGCGTACCCATCCACCCTGCTCATAGGAGAAACGTCTGAGTGAAAGACGGTGATCATTGCAGGGGCCGTTGCCTCTGATCACTCTCCAGAACTCATCCCAGTCGGGCTGGGTGAAGGTCCAGTTGCCGGATTCCTCATCAAGCATGATGGCCTCATCCGGGGTGGTGGAGGTCACATTGCCCTGATCATCCTTGGTCACGATGTTGATCTTGAGCCCGAGGTCCTGGGCAGCTGGCGCGAAGCGATTCACGAAACGTTGCCTGAGTGAGTCGTTCTTCTCGATCTTCATCCGCCATCGCATCGGCGGGCGGGATTCCGCGTTTGGCTTGTCTGCCGGGCCGAAGAACATCAGGGTGACGGGCCACCAGCGATCGAAGGCCGCCTGTGTCATCTTCTTCTGCGACTTGGTGCCACTCATCAGTGTGAGCACCATGTCTTCACCACTCTTGAAGTGGAAGGCCTCTTCCATGTTGATCCTGTTCATGGTGCGTACATACGGACCATAGGCACCATCGGCGAGCGTCTTCTGATTCATGATCGCGGCGCCGTCGATGAGCCACTGGATCATGGCGATGTCGGCCCATGTCGGGGCCGGGTAGTTGAAGCAGTTGTGATATTTGGTCTTGCCGGTGACGAGATCGCGAAGCATGTCGTCGCGGCTCTTGCCGAGCTCCTGGGAGACGCGATAGAGCATCTGCCCATGTCCGACCTCGTCCTGGACCTTGGCGGTCAGTGCCAGTTTGCGTCGTAGGCTCGGCGCACGCGTGATCCACTCGCCTTCAGGCAGCGCACCGATGATCTCGCTGTTGGCATGATGCTCGGCCATCGCGAGCATGCCCATGCGATAGGCTTCGGGCATCCAATCGCCGGGTTCGATGAGAATGCCATCCGATATCCGCTGCTCGAACTGAGCGAGAAGCTCCGGATCCTCCTGAGAGGGGGTGGGGGCTGGCTTGGCTGAGTTGGAAGCATTGATCATGTGATTCGTTCCTGGTGAGCCTCTACGACTCAGGATGCTCGAAAATGGTGGCGAGCCCCTGCCCGACACCCACACATAGTGTAGCCAGGCCCCTGGGCATATTTCGACGATTCATTTCATGAATCAGCGTAGTAGCCAGCCTGGCCCCCGATGCACCCAATGGATGGCCTATGGCGATGGCGCCACCGTTGACGTTGACGCGGTCGATATCGATATCGAGTTCACGCACACAGGCGATGGATTGGGCGGCAAAGGCCTCATTGAGCTCGAAGAGGTCGATATCCCCGGTTTTCAGGCCAGCTCTGTCGAGTGCCTTTCTGGTCGCTGGAACGGGTCCGAGTCCCATGGTGGCTGGATCGACTCCGGCTGATGCGGAATGACCGACAATCGCCAGAGGTTCGAGACCCAGGGATCTGGCACGCTCCAGTTCCACAAGCACCAACGCCGAAGCGCCATCGTTCACGCCTGAACTATTGCCTGCCGTGACTGTTCCGGCGTCATCCTTGGCGAATGCTGGTCGAAGTCTGGCCAGTTTTTCAACGGTCGTGTCCGGGCGTGGATGTTCATCCGTGTCGACTACGACGGGATCTCCCTTTCGCTGTGGAACATGGACCGGAATGAGCTCATCCTTGAAGAGTCCCATCTCGTTTGCCAGGGCCCATCTTTGCTGGCTCAGTACAGCGAAGCGATCCTGCTCTTCCCGGGAGATGCTGAACTGACGAGCCACGTTCTCAGCGGTTTCACCCATTGCGTGCGGGTAATGAAGCTTCGACAGTGCCGGATTGGTGAAACGCCAGCCGATCGTGGTGTCGTAGACCTCGGGAATCCTGTTGAAGGCGGTGGTGCTCTTGGCCATCACGAACGGTGCCCGGCTCATGCTTTCGACACCTCCGGCAACCAGCACGTCGCCATGTCCCGATTCGATCATCCTGGCGGCGATGTGAATGGCTTCAAGACCCGAGGCGCACAGTCTGTTCACGGTCGTACCCGGAACCGTCTCGGGAAGACCAGCCAACAGACCAGCCATTCTGGCGACATTGCGATTGTCTTCACCGGCTTGATTGGCCGCTCCAAAATAGATTTCATCGATCGTTCCCGCATCGATGCCGGCCGTTGAGACGGCCTCACGAATGGCAATGGCGGCCAGATCATCTGGTCGCATGGAGGAAAGACCGCCGCCGTAGCGGCCAAAGGGGGTTCGAACGGCTGAGATGATTGCTGCGCGTCTTGTCATGGGGACCAATTATAAGGCGATTGCAGAAGGATGGGCAGATCCCAGAGGCTCCAGAGGGCGGTTCTCTCCGGAAAGCGATGCCGTCCTGACTCATCAACGGAGGTGGTTCTGGCGAGGCATCTCATCTTTTCATCGTATTCAGGCCGTCCCTCCCTGATACCATCTACCTCCATTCTCACAGCAAGGACATCTTCTCATGAACCCACGCCTTCTCTCCATCTCGATCGCCCTGATGACACTCACATTCTGCATGGCGATGGCGCCGGTCAACACGAACTGTCCAATGACCGGAAATACGGCGAAGCCTGAGGTCCTGATGGACATGAAGGGCAGCGAGATCGCCTTCTGCTGTGGCGGTTGTCGAGCTCGTTTCGAGAAGCTGGACCCCACTGATCAGGCGTCCAAGCTCAAGGCGGTTGGCGTGAAGATGTCGATGGAAGTCGGCAAGCCCGCTGGCAAGCCCGCCTCATTCGTCGATGAGCTGATTCTCAGCAGGGCCTATCTGCTGCCGAACTGTCCGATTACCGGCAAGCCCGTCGATTCGGCCAAGGCGCCCGCGAGAAAGGTCATCAACGATCGGGAGATCATCTTCTGCTGCATGCCGTGCATCGAGAAGTTCGATGCCGACCCGGCCAAGTACAACACCGCCATCAATGATCGGATCATCAGTGCTCAGCTGCCCGGATATCCATTGAAGAACTGTCTGGCAAGCGGTCGTCCGATCGATGTGAAGGGCACGCCTACCGATGTCGTATTCGGAAACCAGTTGATGAGATTCTGCTGCGGTGGTTGTGCGACCTTCGTCCAGAACGATCCGATGCGTCTGAAGAAGGCGGTCAGTACGCTTGAAGCGGGCTACATCTCCTCCCAGATGCCCGGTTATCCGATGGACTCATGTGTCATCAGCGGCGAGCCTCTGGGCGACTCCACGGTGAACGCCATCGTCGGAAATCGTCTGGTCAGGGTGTGTTGTGGCTCTTGTGAAAAGAAGCTCAATCACAATCCGAGGAAGTACCTGGCGAAGATCGACGCCAAGGTCAAGGCCAATGCATCCGGTTCGTCAGAGGACTGATCGCATCACTTCTGATCCAGTCTTTCCATGAGGATCGTTCGTATGGCATCCATCTCCGCCTGAGATCGAATTCTGGACTCTCTGGTCACGTTCGCTTCGACGGCATCAGGGGCACCTCCCGTGGAAGTGGCCCATCCGTCTATCGTGGATCGCATCTTCTCTCGAAGAGTCGTCTGTTCATCGATCTCCTCGGCGAGCCTTGCTCTCGGAAGCGTGTGCCAGATCTTGATCGATCCATTGGAGCAGCTGGCTAGCAGTCTGGTTTCATCCGGTGTGAACGAGAGCAGATCGATATCGTGATCATTGCCTCTGAGCGTGAACATGACATCACCGGTGTCGACATCATGCAGTGAGATGTTCCGGTTGTTGTTGACGACGGCAAGGCGGTCGAATTGATGACTCATGTCGCTCGCCGATTCCTCGAGCAACTCGCCATCCAGATCGATTTCGGGATCCCATGTGACGCTGTTCCATGAGCGTATGGAGCCATCGGTAGTCACGGCTATCAATCTCTGGCCATCTGTCGACCAGTTCAGATCGGATATCGCGGCACCATCACCATCGAGGAAACTCAGCTGATCGCCGGTCTGCATCGACCAGACCTGTATGGATCCATCATCCAGACCACTGACGATTCGCTCGCCATCGGAGGAAAGAAGGACCTTCATCACCGGTCGCTTGATTGGTATGCGAAGATCCGTCCTCTCGCTTCCCTTGTCGGCGTTCCACTTGCGTATGGAGCCGTCGTTCGATGCGGTTATCAGCAGCTGGCCACTGGTGTCGAAGATCATGTCGTTGATCGCTCCGTCATGCGCCTCCAGACGGGACTGGACCACTCCGGATTCGATTGACCAGATTCGAAGCTCACCCTCCTCATCCGCGGTCGCTATCCGATTCGACGAGGTGTCGAATGCAATGGCGCTGATAGCGGAATCATGCCCGGTCAGCGTCGCCTCGATGACACCATCGTCGATGTCTACGACCTGCAGGTCGTTTGATTGCGTGGGGATCGCGAGCATCCCGGACGACTGCTCGAGCACGAGTGGAGCTTCGCTTCTCCAGGGTCTGTCAATACGAAATGCCTCTTCGCCTGTCACCAGATTCCAGATGCGAAGCGTATTGTCCCGGGCGGTCGAGACCAGTCGGTTTCCATCGGCGGAGATGTCGAGGTCCACGATTTCACCCTCATGACCACTGAGCGTGCCCAGTGAATCTCCGGTCGTGAGATCCAACACGACGATGTCGCCATCCGTCGTTCCGGCGAGAATCCAGGGGAGCGTGGGACCGAATACCCAGGTCGTCAGGTCATGATCCTCGATGTCAATACTGTCGATCTGATCGAGCCCTCGAGCTGACCAGAGTCGAGCGCCCGACTTGGAGGTGGCCAGAACACGCAGGCCGTCCTTGGTGAACAGGACATCGCTTACTCGATCCTCGTGACGACCAATCGAGACAGCGGATGGCAGGTTGGAGTCGATATTCCAGACCTGC
>MDTG01101200.1_pt1 | contig 18757 bp, 19 predicted proteins | sample 811421 | NCBI WGS metagenome assembly MDTG01 (sample SAMN05326645, study PRJNA326480) | marine metagenome | isolation source: seawater | place: Pacific Ocean: South East | collected 2011
TCAAACGCAAACTTCAAATCGGTAATTGCGTCCTCAATAGTATGGTTGGTTTTAAAATTTAGTACCTCTTTTATTTTAGTTGAGGAAATATGATATGATCTATTGTCATTTGTAATTTCTTTAATCACTTCTACTTGATTTTCAAAAACTCTCTGAACATCTTCAGCAATATTATTTACAGATTTATTTTCCCATCCAGCATTAAATATCTCACCATTAACAAGATCTTTTTTTGCATTAATTAGGACTTCGTAGGATCTCACCATGTCTTTAATATGAATGTTTGGTCTTAGTTGATCTCCACCAAATACAGTAATTTTATTTTTATGATATGCTAAATTTGTTAAGATATTTACAATAACATCTAATCTTTGTCTTTTTGAATATCCACAAACAGTTGCAGGTCTTACAGTAATTGTCTCAAAATTATCACTTTTATGTTTAATTAGTATTTTCTCACATTCAGCTTTAAATTTAGAGTAGTCTGTTAAAGGTTCTAAATTCATTTTTTCATGCACGTCTTTTTCATCTTTAATTCCATACACACTTGATGATGAGGCATAGATAAATCTGCTTACACCACTATTTTTGCTTGCCAATACTAATGGTTCAAAAGCATCTAGATTAATTGATTTACCCAATGTTGGATTTAGTTCAAAACTTGGGTCGTTAGAAATACATGCCAAATGAATTACAACCTCGTGTTTATCTAATGATTTTTGAAATTTTTCTATATCTCTTATATCACCTTTAATTTTTTTTATATTTAGATTTTTATCAAACACTTCCTCACCGTAAATAAATAAATCGTAGACTGTTATGTCATAACCCTTTAAAGCTAAATAATCAGACAAAGCAGCGCCAACATACCCACCTCCACCTGTTATAAGAATTTTTTTCATTTTACTTAAGATATTTAAACCATTCTTTTGTTGCTTTTTTAATTTTATTTTTTGTCCACAAGGGTGCTTTAGACCAATAATTTATATTTTCTAGTACTTCATCTATGCCTTGTTCAAAAGAAATACGTGGTTTCCATTTTAATTTACTTGAAACTTTATTTATATTCGCATGAGTTATATTTGGTTCCCCTGGTCTTTTGGGTATTTTAATTTTTTTACCCTTCAAAAGTTTTAAAAGGTAATTCACAGAATTTGGTTCTCCAGAACCTATATTAAAAATTTCATTTTGAATGTTTGAAAAAATAAATTTTTTAAACAATTCAGCAACATCTTTTACATTTATAAAATCCCTCTTTTGTTTTCCAGAACCAATTACCGTAAAAGGTTTTTTGCTTAATTTTTGTTTCAAAAAAACTCCTATAGCAGCACCATAAGCATTATTAGTTCTTGAACGAGTTCCATAGACATTGAATAGTCTTAAAGATATAAATTTCAATTTATAAACATCTGACCAATGAATTATGAGTTGTTCAGATATATATTTGGAAAAAGCATAAGGATATTTTGTATCAATTTTTTCTTTTTCATTAGTTGGGAAATACCTGGGTATTCCATAACAAGAAGATGAAGCTGAAAAAATTATTTTTTTTACATTAAACTTTTTCATACTTTCTAATATGTTTAGAGTTCCATTGAAATTTATATCTATATACTCAGCTGGATATTTTATAGAAGGGACTATATCAGATACAGCAGCTAAATGGATTATAGTGTCAACATTCTTAAATAATCTTGGAAATAATTTTTTATCCCTTATATCTATCTTTTTAAATTCAAACCTCTTATCTTTAATAATATTCTTAATATTTTTTAATGAACCATCCTTTAAGTGATCAACACCTATTAATTTTTTAATTCTTTTATCTTTTAAAATAGCTTCACAAGTATGGCTGCCAATAAATCCAGCTGCACCAGTTACCAAAACTCTCATATCTATTTAATCATGTAATTTATTGAGTTAAGAACGTCCTCTTTATTAATTCTTTTTTTATGACCTAAAATTTTTACTTTTAAAGCTCCAAAAATATTTGAAATAAAAGCATTTACATTAATATCAGTCTTTATCTTAGAAAGTATAGAGCTAATTCCAAAAACTACATCACCCGCACCAATAGTGTCAATTGGACTTAATTCAAAGGCTTCTTTGTGAAAAAATTTTATCTTTGAATTTTCATTTTTTGCAATTAGGATACCCTTTTTTGACAACGTTAATACAAAATATTTAAATTTTATTTTTTTAAAAATTTCAAGTATCATATTTTTTTCATCTGTTTTTTTGGAAATTGATAATTGTAGCTCTGGAAGATCTAAACAAATAAGATCAATTTTTTTATATTTAGTTATTAAGTTAAAGCCTCTATTTTCTGCATTAGTTTGAGTATTAACACATAAGTATTTTGATTTTTTTTGTAAAATATCAGCCAACTGGTTTGAAATTAATCCATGACCAAAATCATTTACTATAACCAAATCATAATTTTTAATTTTTGATGAAATCATTTTATTAAATTTACTGTTAGAAAAAAACTTTTTGTTAGAAGATGAATTATAAATTTCAAATAATTTTTGGTTTTTCTGTGATAAAAATCTCGTTTTTTTTATTATTCTATAGTCATCTTTAAAAAATTTAAGATTGACTTTATTTTTTTTGGAATCTTTTTTGAGCTCATTTTGAACTTTCTTATCCAATTTACCTGCTGAATAAAAGTCTACTTTATCAACAAAATCTGATATGTTTTTCGACAAAGCGTATGCGCCTCCTAAAAAAATATCATTCTTAATATAATCCATCACTACAATTTCTTCCTTTGAGGCGGAACCTAAATAATTTGTAAAGCAATATTCATCAAGTATTAGTTCACCAATTACTGCAACTTTCAATTTTCCAGTTTCTTTAAAGATATTTTTAACTAAGTTAATATCTAAATTTTTAATATTTTTTGTGTAATTTTCGTTGAAGAAATGGTTATTTATCAAATTTGATGAAGAAAACGTTACCTCATCTGTAAAAATTAATTTACCTTTGTATTTTTCAGTTAATCTTTTTTCTTTTAAAATATTTCCAGTAATATCTTTTTTAAGATCTTTGTAATCTTTACCCTTTATATATACATTAGGTTTTAAATATTGAATTACTTTTTCAGAAGTCTCTGTTTTATTTATGAAGACATAATCCACAAACCCTATAGAATTAATAATTTCTGCCCTATTTAATGAATTAAATACAGGTCTATTAGGTCCTTTTTTTACAAATTTATCATCTGTTATAGATACAACTAAGGTATCTCCAAAATTCTTACATATTTTAAGGTGTCTAAGATGGCCTAAGTGAAATAAGTCAAACACGCCATGAGCTAAAACAATATTTTTTTTCTTTTTTCTTAATGATTCTAGATCGTGATAACTATTTAAATATTTACCCATTTGTAAAAAATCGCAGCTGACGTTTTGATTAATTGTGATGTCAACTTTTTTATCAGTTTATTTTCATCAAAAATATTTTTTATCTTTTACACACAATTATGAAGATTGACAACTTGTAATTTAAATGTAAAAGACTATAAATTCATGTCAACTAAAGTTCTTATAATAGGTGGTGGTTTTGCTGGATGTAATGCTGCGCATATGCTTTCAATGAAAAAACCAGATTACAAAATTGATATTGTTGAAACAGGAAATGTTTTAGGAGGGGGAGTAAGAACTTATTGGTATGGCGGACATCCTTTTACTTACGGCCCAAGACATTTTCTTACTGAAGTAGAAAAGACTTATGAATTTATTTCTAAATATATTCCGATGAGAATGATGAGCGCTGATCATGAAAATTTAACTTATGTTGAGAGTGATAAACAATTTTATACTTACCCTCCACATATTGATGATATTGAGAGAATGCCAGATAAAGATCAAATTAAAAAAGAACTCAACGAAAAAAAAGATATTAACAAACTTAAAACATTTAAAGATCATTATATTTATGCATGTGGAGAAACAATGTATAAAAAATTTTGTGAAAAATATTCTCATAAAATGTGGGATATTAAAGATAATCATGAACTTGATGGAGAAGAGTTTGGTCCAGGGGATAAACCAAGTAAATGGGATAATGAATATAATAGAATTTGTAAAATTAAGATTAGAACTGGAAATAAAGCTGCTTGGGACGTTGGTAAAGTAATCTCATCTTTTCCTATAGCACCTGATGGATATAACGGATACTTCGATATGGCAGTAAAAAGCGAGAACATCAATGTAAGACTTAAAACTTTTATTCAAAAATTTGATATACAAAATTATAAAGTTCAAATAAATGATCAATGGGAAAAATATGATATTATAATAAATACAGCTTCTCCAGAAATTCTTTGCAATAAAGAATTGGGAGAACTTAGGTGGAGAGGAAGGGACTTTGAATTTATGGTTCTTCCAGTAGAATATGCATTCCCTAGAGATGTTATATTTATGTATTACGCAAATCATGAAAAATTTACGAGAGTCGTGGAATATAAAAAATTTTATCAAAACAAATCAGATCAAACTCTTTTAGTAAAAGAAATACCCTCAAACTCAAACAGGCTTTATCCTTATCCTGCAATGAAAGATCAGCTAATTGCTAAAAAATATTATGAAGCTTGTCCAGAAAGAGTTTTTCATAGTGGTAGGGCTGGTTTATACAGATATATTGATATGGATGATATTATTTTAAATCATATGAATTTATTGGAAACTTTATAGGTGCAAAGTTACACTAACGTACATCTAAATAAAAAGTTAATTAAAATTAAAAAGGCTGAAGGAATTTATCTTTATACTGACAATAAAAAAATTTTAGATACTACGTCGGGTTCTAATCATTTTGCTACACTGGGATGGGGGAATAAAGAGGTAATTTCTTCAATGCAAAATCAACTTAAAAAGTTTACTCACATAGATATTAAGTCTTGGCATGATGAGAATCTGGATAAATTATCTAGATTAGTTGTTTCAAAGAAAAAACATAAATTAGATAAGGTATTTTTTGCTGGAAATAGTGGAGCTGAAGCATGTGAAGCTGCTATGAGAATGAGCTATCAGTATTTCTTTAATTTAGGATTTAAAAAAAAGAAATTTTTTATAAGTAGAAAACAATCTTATCATGGCTGTACGACTTTTGCTTTATCTGCAAGCGATAGACCAAATTATAATTATCTAAAACCGATTTTAGCAAAAAATGTTCATAAAATAAGTCAACACCATTATGATTATGAGAAAAGAAATAATGAAACTGAGGAAGAGTATGCTTTAAGAAGCTCTAAAGAGCTAGAGGCAAAAATTTTGAGTATTGGACCAGAAAAAATATGTGGTTTTATTGCAGAAACAATTATGGGAGGATTACAAGGTGATGTTCCACCTGTAAAAAATTATTGGAAGTACATAAGAGCTGTTTGTAATAAATATAAGATACATTTAATTATAGATGAAGTTTATTGCGGTATGGGTACAACTGGAAAAATCTATTGCATAGATTATGATAAAATTACTCCAGACTTTATATTTGTTGGAAAAACTCTTGCAGCAGGATATGCACCATTAAGCATGGTGCTAACATCGAGTAAAATAGTTAATAATTTCCAAAAAAGTAATCAAAGAATCCCTTTTTCAAGTACTCACCAAGGATACTCTCTAGGAGTCGCTGCTGCGTTATCAGTACAAAAAACTATGCATAAACAATCTACTCTGAATCATATAAATGATATGAGTAAATATATTGAACATTGTCTTAAATCAGAATTAGAAAATAATTCTTTATTTAGAAATATAAGAGGAAGAGGTTTGAGAATGTCACTTGAATATAAATGTAAAAATAAAAATGAATTTGGTTTAGAGCTTTCTGAAAGAATGTTAAAAAAACATAACATCCTAATTGATGCAAAATGGCATAGAATTTGTATTACACCTGCAGTTATAATTAATAAAAATCAAACAGACTTCTTCTTGGATAAACTGATTAAAGAGTTTAAAATTCTATCTAAAGAGTTTCAATAAAGTTTTTTTTGTAGAAGAAATTTTTTTTCCGTACATTTTTTTTTGTAGCTTAGTTGAATAATATTTTGAATTTTTTTTTGAGCTTAAAATGTTAATACTAGAATTACTTTTTGTTTTTGTTAAAAGTAAATTTACTACATCCTTAAGTTTTATTGGTTCAGCCGAAGAAATATTCAATATTAAATTTTTAATCAATTTTTTTTTCAAAGAATAAAAAATGATATCTATTAGCTCATCTACATGAACGATATTGTTAAATAATGAATTAGGATTAAAAATATCTAATTTTTCATTTTTTTTAATTTTTTCTAAAATTCTAAATATTAGCCCTTTTGAAAATTTTTTTGATATTACAGATGGTAGTCTTAATACAATATAATTAAACTTAGTCTTTTTTAATATCTTTTCAGTTACCAGTTTATTTTTTGCATATCTATTTAATGTATTAGTTTTTGTATTTTCTGTAACAAAACTTTTTTTGGTATTTTCATAAACTCTATTTGTTGATGTAAAAATAGTTTTTTTAGGTTTGTAAGTTAGAATAATTTTTTTTAGTAGTTTATCTAAATCTTTGTTGATATTTTCATATCTAATTCCTTTATAGTAATCATCAACTCCAGCTAAGTGAATCAAGTAATCAATAGATTTAATCTTATTGAAAATATTTTTTTTATTTACTATCTTTTTCTTTGTAGCTTTTTTAATTGTTTTTCTATTAGTAAGATAATACACATCATAAGACTTAAGATGTTTTTTGTTAATATTACTCCCAATAAAGCCAGTTCCTCCAGTAATTAAAATTGTTTTACTCAATTTAATATTTTATATTTTTTAATTGTCGCTTTATAATTTCTGTGGAATTTTTAAACTTAGCAAATTTGTTTGTTTTTTTGGTAAAAATACCAGACTTTGTCTCTAAATGTATTGCGACTTTGCTTAAAGCAATATCACAATGATATACGTTCTTTTTAACCCTGCAAATAATATTCTTATTTCTTGCAAGAAGAATTTTCTTAAATATGTTTCCCCTATTGTTGAAGATAATCAAAAGTAGCTTGCCATATATCAAAGTAAAAGTTTGATCAGATTGTATATTTTTTTTGACCGGATAAAAATAATTTTTTTTTTGTGCGATTAACATTTCTTGCTGAGGTGACTTTTTTTTATGAATAGTTATTCTTGCACTTTTTTTTAGAGATTTTGATATCTTTAAAAGATCTTTTTTGTTAATTAAAATATATTTATTTGAAAAAATCATTTTATTAATTATTATTTAATAATGAATATTTTATTTTTAATTGAAAAATCAAATAAAAACTACCCCTCTTATTTAAAAGTATTGTCAAATTTTGACTCAGATAGGATATTTATTAAATCGGATGAATTAAATTCCAAATTTTTAATTGATAATAAGATAGATATAATTCTTAAAGATAGATACAAGTATGCAGATTCTTTAAAATCAAGCAATATTGACCTTAACAAGATACCTTACTATCATTTTCATCCTGGCTACTTGCCTTACAATATGAAAATGGACTCTAATTTGTGGAGTATAATTAATAATACTCCTAAAGGATCAACAATTATACGTATGTATGATTTAGATTGGAAAAAATACGATATTATTTTAAGACAAGAAATTACTTATAGTGAAAATGATACTTTATCCTCATCATTTGAAAAATGCTGTGATTTGTTTAAAAATATCTTTATCAAATCATGGCCAAGAATGAGAGATACGAGTTATAAAAAAATTGAATTTAAATTAAAAGATGGAAAAATATATGACGGAAAGGAGAAAAAAAATTTCCTTAAAAGCTTAATAAAAGGCTACGAAACCAAAGTAAATGAAATCCCAAGACTTTGGGAAGAGTATAATTCTAACTAAAGTTCGTTAAAGCTTAAATATTGTGGTTTATCAGCAGCAAATGAAAATTTAACACTGTCTACAACTTCTTCATCGAGAAGTCCAAAATCACAACTAAATCTAATTTTGTCGCTATAATTTATAGCAGCACCATGAATTAACATAGAAGAAAAAATAACAAAACTTCCATCAGGAACAAATAATGTCTTTTGATTACTTAAATCCACTCCTTCAATAATTTTTTTTGGATTATATAATAAACCTATTTTATGACCTAAAGAAAATTTTTCAACACCACAAGTTTCTGATGAGATAGTTTTTGTTTTGATTTTATTATCATCAATTTTATGTGAATGAGGAATATATTTCATTGAATTATTTTGGGTTAAATTTTTAATTGGAAACCAAAAATTAAATTGTTTTTTAATATATTCAAAGTCGCTATAAAAAGTCTCCCTATGAAAGTCTAATTGTTCTTGTACATGTGATGATTTATGTGGTCTAGCAGTTCTAAAATAAACAACTGTTTGAATCTTAAGTTTTTTTGCTATTAGATTTGTTAAAAAAGGGCTTTCATTTTCTACGATTTGTTTTTGAATTTTTTCATCATTTATAGCTTTTGTGCAATTTAAAACTATTTTTCTATACTCATCATTTGTTAAAGAAGAATAATAGCTATCTTTTTTGTTAAAAAAATCATTTGTAATTTCTTTACATCTTTCGATTGGTTTTTTATTTGTAAATTCTGAAATCAAAAAACCATTCAGATCGTATTTTTTTTTTAAATCCATAAATACTCTAGTAAATTAAAATTACAATAATTCAATATGTAAACCAGTTTTTAATAGTAAAAAAGCTGTATTTCTTTTTTTTACTCTTTGAAAAAGTTTTTTTATAACAATTTTCGAGCTATATTTGGTTTTCCAAATTTGAAGCATTTTTTCAATAATTTTGCACAAAAAATATATAATTCCTAATTTCATTATATTAAATTTTTCTTTATTAAATTTTTATTTCTTTTTCCTAAATTCCTTGCTGGATTACCGCTATATATATTCCAGTTTTGTGTTTTAAAATTTATCAAAGTCAGAGCACCAACCGATGTTCCTTCACCTAAATTAGAACCTGGCAAGATTACGCTATGCGAACCTATAAAAGAATATTTACCTATTTTTATTGGGGATCTAATATCTTTAAATTTTTTTTTTTTTACCATAGGATGAGAAAGTTTGTAATTATCATTAACTCTATCTATTGCTGTAAATATATCTACAAAACTAGAGATTAAACTATATTTGCCTATTTGTAATTTCTCGTGAGATCTTATCACGCAGTAAGGACCAATATGAACATTAGACTCTATAATCATTTTTTTTTGGCAAATTAGAATTACACCATCATCAATTCTAATATTATTCCCAAGTATTAAATTTTTCGAATTAATTATTTTTACTAATGGAGAAATTATATTTTTATTTTTCATTGAAATTACGAGTATTTACAATTAAATATACCAAAATATTTAGATTTAATTATATCAACAATTTTAATAAATGATAGAAAAAATATTAGATGTTGCAACAAAAAAATTTAATAGGATCACACCAAAAAAAAAAATTGTAAATATAAAAAAATTTAGACTATCAAATAAATATGACTCTCTTGATCTAATTAATCTAGCGATATGTATAGAGGAAGAGTTTAAAAAAAAAAATATCGAAATTTACTTTAAAACAGAACTTAACTTAATATTTAAAGATTATTCTACAATATTAAAAGAAATTAAGAAGAAATGCACAAAAAAGTAAATTTAATTATAAATTCTAATTTAGATAATATATCATTAAAATGTAAAGTTTATAGAATATGGGAAATATGAAAAAACTTTTTTTTAGGGAACATTTTGAAAAATATAAAAGATTAGTTGATAAAATCGATCACAAAAAAGTTGAAAATCTTTATTCGCAAATAAAAAGATTAAAAAAAAAAGATAAGATACTTATTTTTGGAAATGGTGCAGGAGCTTCTATCGCAAGTCATTTTTCTAATGATTTGACTAATGTAGCAAATATAAGGACCCTTTCTTTTGATAATTCTGCGCAGTTGACATGTTTAGCAAATGACTATGGATATGAAAACTGGGTTAAAAAAGTAATTGAATATTATGCAACAAAGAAAGATTTAATTATTCTTATTAGTGCTTCAGGTGAGTCTGAAAATATGATAAAGGCTGCAAAATTTTGTAAATTTAAGCAGATAAAGTTTTTTTCTTTAACAGGATTTAAAAAAAATAATAAATTAAATAAAAATAGTAAACAACACCTTTGGATTGACTCAATGTCATATAATAAAGTTGAATTGATACAACTTTTAATTCTTTTATCGATAGTTGATAGATTGAACGTTAATAATTAATTAATTATATGTTTTATAGTGTAAGAAAATTAATTAAAATATTAAAATTAACTAATATTTCCCATCTTTTTTTTTTTATTTTTTTTGATATTATTAAATTCGTTGTTCGAATTATTAAGTATTGGAATCCTAATACCATTAGTTAGCATAATTCTTGATCCTGAATTATTTACAAACTTTAGAAACTTTTTTGAAAATCAGTCCCTTTTAAGTTTTCTGGGTATTCAAAATTTAGAAAAAGACAATTTTATATTATATTTATTAACTATTACATCTGTTTTGTATATGTTAAAATTTTCTATTAATATCTTTTATTCATGGTTTTTAAATTCTGCAAAAATTAAAAATGAAAGTTTACTAGGCTCAAAAATTTTAGAAAATTTTTCAACTACATCTAATTTGTATCTATTCAATATGCCAATATCAAAACTTACATATGATGTAAATTCCAGAGTAACAACTGTTGCGTCATCAATAATAAATATTTCAAATTTAATGGTTGAGATGATAATTTTTACAATTATTTATCTTTTTCTTATTTATAAATTTCCTGGACAATCTTTAATATTACTTTTTATTATTATTCCTTTTTTTGCTTACTTCTATTTTGTGTGGAGAAATAAAATTACAAAATGGAGTGCAGAAAGAGGAGAGGGAGGGGTCAAAAGGAATCGAAATCTTTTAGATTATTTTAATGGTATAAGAGAAATTATTATTTATTCAGCACATAAGCTTTTTATAAAAGAATTTTTGAAAAATAATAAATTATATTTAAATCCCCAAAAAAAAATTCTCTTATTAAGTTCTTTACCAAGAATTATTCTAGAATTTGTTTTTTTTGGGTTAATTTTAAGTGTTTTATTTTATTACGTATTAAATGGGTTAGATTACGATGAAATAATAGTAAATTTTAGTGTGATTTTAGTTTTGATGATTAGGCTTTTACCCTCTTTGAATAGATTAATATTCAATTTTAATCAATTTAAGTATTGCACCGAGTCGATATTAAAAGTTCATGAATTGATAATTTTGTCTAGTGAAAATGTATCAGAGGATGAATTTAATGATTTTAGTAAATCTATATCTCTAGATAATATATATTTTAACTATTTAGATAAAAAGAATATTTTTGAAGAATTAAAATTATCTATAATAAAAAATTCTAAAGTAGGAATAGTTGGTGAAACAGGCTCAGGCAAAAGCACTCTTGTTGATATTTTAATTGGATTAAAAAAACCAACGAAAGGGTCAATTTTAATTGATGGAAAAAATGTTAAGAATTTTAAAAGCTGGATAAAAAATATATCATATGTTCCTCAACGTATATTTTTATTTAATGATTCAATAAGAAATAATATTTGTTTTAAAAAAGATAATGAGGAAATTGATCAAGAAAAATTTGAGAAAATTATTCATATTTGTGGTTTAACTGAATTTATTAAAAAGTTACCAAAAAAAGAATTTTCTAAAGTGGGAGAAAGTGGAAGAGATGTTTCTGGTGGACAAAGGCAAAAAATAGGTATTGCCAGAGCTTTGTATAAAAACTCCAATATTTTAATTTTCGATGAATCTACGAATGCTTTGGATGAATTAAGTGAAAAAAATATAGTAGAAAATATTTTAAAATTAAAAGATAAGACTGTCATTTTAATTACTCATAACTTGAAAAATTTAGAAAATTTCGACAAAACTTATGTAATTAATGATAAAAAGGTAAATAAACATTGATTTAATAAAGTTGTAGACATTATCTTTGATGATATAAAACGAATTATATATATGAAAAATTATAACACCAAAAATAAGCTAAAAGTCTTCAATAATCAAAAAAGAGAGAGTTTAAATTTACAAAATGAGACTTTAGATAGTGAGCTTGTAAGTTTAATGGATATGAAAAATCCCCAATCTAAAAATGAACAAGAAGATTTTGCTGAAAACTATTCTGAAGAAAATGATGATGAGCTAAATGGACTTTACGCTCATTACAATATAGTAAAAAAAAATGTAAATGTTAAATATAGAAACCTTCCTGATTACAAAGAATATAGAAAAAAATGGAGAGAAACTGCTGTCAATCACATTAATACAGAATTTCCCCTTCATTTAGATATAGAAGTGACATCATATTGTAACCTCGCATGCCCTATGTGTCCAAGAACACATAGAGTGGAGCTTGGTAAATGGGAAAATAGAATGATGAAAATTGACACTTTTAAAAAAATAATTGATGAGGGTGCAAAAAAAGGGCTTAAGGCGATTAATCTTAACAATTTTGGCGAGTCTTTTTATAATAAAAATATTATTGAAATGATAGAGTACGCAAAGTCAAAAGGTGTTTTAGACATAATGCTCCATACAAATGGTACTGTCATGGGTGAAAAACTTGCAGAACGAATTATAAAATCAGGACTTGATAGAATTATTTTTTCTTTAGATTCAATTACAAAAGAAATTTATGAAAAAATAAGAGTAAATGCAAATTTTGAGGACACTGTCGATAAAGTAAAAACTTTTTATAAAGTAAGAGAAAAATTGAATGCATACAAACCAGTAATCAGAATTAGTATGGTCAGGATGAAAGAAAATGATCACGAAGCTAAAAATTTTGAAAATTTTTGGGGGCCTTATGCTGATGAAATAACCTACACAGATTATAGAAATCAAGATGGTTTAGATAAGATTGACAGATATACTAAGAAGAGAAAAGAGAATAAATCTTATGCTTGCCCTGCTCTTTGGCAAAGGTTAACAGTCAATGCTACAGGTGAAGTGACGGCATGTTGTAGAGATGCTGGAAAAAGACTTACTCTCGGAAAGTTGGATGATAGTTCAACTAATTTAACTGATATATGGAATGGTAATAATTTGGAAAAAGCAAGAAAATTGCATCAACAAAAAAAAGCGTATTTAATAGACGCATGTAACGGATGTGACCATATTCGAGGAATGATAAAACCTCAATAAATTAATGGCATTAGGTTTAAGATCTATAGAATTTATTTTTGATAAAAAACATGTGAAAAATAAAGATATAGTCTTTATTGGAGATCATAGAATTTCTTTTAGCAAATTTCCTAATGATCTTTTAAGAAAATTTAATTTAGATAATTCAATTAATTTAGAACTTAAAGAAGCAAAAAAAGATGGTTTTAATCAAAAAAAATTTCTTACCCAATTATTTAAGAAATTTGGTTTTGAGAATCTATTTTATTTAGAAAACTTTAAATCAGACAATATTGATTTTACTATAGACTTATCAATTCAAGGCTCATCAAAAGATATTAAAAGAAAATTTGGTATAGTTATAGATAATGGAACTTCAATCTATGCTTCAAACGTGATAAATAGTTTAGAGAATATATTTTATTTAACTGATATGAATGGGTTTTTATCAACAGATATAGATCCCATGTCATTCAATAGATTTCCTATGCAACCATCACCGGAGAGCCTTTTAGATATAATGGTTTGTCACGGCTTAGAGTCAGAAATATTTGTTCAACAAAACTTTAGTAGTAAATTGCCAAAAAGAAAAAAATATGTATTAAATTATTTTGTAAAACATAAATCTATTTCAGAATATTTAAGTATAAACCAATTTTTCTTTCATATAATATTTTTGATTAAAAATTTTTTTTCGTCAAAAAAAGATAAGACTAAAATTATTTATGCTAACGATTATTTAGATTTAAAAAAAAACAATTTTAATGAATTAAAGAATGTAGCTCAAATAAAGAAACTTAGTAAAAAGGAAAAAAAAATTAATTGGAAAAATAATTTTATCTTTAGATTTATTAAAGATAAGTATTATAAATTAAATATGCTTATTGATAGTAGGGGAAGAGTAAGTATAGCTTTTGAAGCTGAAAAAACAAATATAGTTACTGATTTAAGATTAAATTCCTCTACTATTTATTATACGATCTATAATAAAAAATAAGCTAAAAAACTAAAATTTTTTAGCAAAGTTTAAATCTTCCATACTATTAATATCGATATTATAAATTGGATTTTCAAATGAGATGCATTTCACTTTTTTTCCTATTCTTTCACCTTTTCTTACAAACTTAGATTTTGTGGCTAAAGCAATTCCAGTGTCTTCTCTATAAACTGGTTTTTTTATTTGTCTTGGTTTAAATCTTTCTTTAAAGGGTGTTAACCTTTGTAAAAAATTATTTTTCATTATCCAAAAATTTTTTTTTTGTTTAAAAGACGCAAAACAACTATCAACTTTATTATTCTTAATTAGAGTTTTAATACATTTATCCATTATATTTTTAGGTCTAAAAGGCTCAGTAACTTGTGCATATGTTACTATATTAGTCATTCCATATCTATTTTCATAAATTTTTAAAGCATGTCTTAAAGCCGCTTCGGTTGTTGCGGTATCAGAAGATAAAATTTTAGGGCGTGGAAAAATTGTAAAACATTTATTTTTTTTTGAAATTCTGGCAATTGCTTTATCGTCGGTTGACACAACTATGTCATCAATCAATTTACTTTTCTTCAAATATTTAATAGTAATTTCTAACAACGTCTTACCTGATAATTTCTTTAAATTTTTTTTTTTAATAGATTTGGAGTTTTTTCTTGCCAAGATAAAACATGGAATTTTTTTCATTGAAAGCTTATGTGCGTTTTATTTGTAAAAAGAATACCTTTTCTTATATAATCAGTATCTAAAACAGATCCTTTGGCCCATTTCAATAAAGTAATAGTAGGTTTATTTTCAATAGTTTCGAGGTTAGTGCTTCTAAATTGTTCAGTTCCTTGCATATTGATTAAAAAATTTTCCTTTACCTTCTCACCAAACGTAGAAGACTCGAAGTTATTATAAATAGTTTTAAAAATTAATTTTAAAATTTTATTAAAATTAATATTTTCGTCCAAATTTATATAAACAACATAATTAATATCAATAAAATCTTTCGAGAATTTTTTATAAATATTATTTAAATCTTCTTTTAAGGTTTTTTTGCTTCTTGTATTTTGAATACTTTTATAAGAAATCTTTTGATTAAGTGGATTTATTAAAATTATCTTTTTGAATAATTTTTTATTAAACTTAATTTTTTGTAAGACATTAGTTAATTTTAAAAACATTTTTTTTTTATTATTAATTCTTCTTCCATTAAGAATTATTCCAAATTTATAATAATTGGTCTTTAAAAATTCACATTTGCTCCAAATTTTTTTGTATTTATTTATTAAAATCTTATAAGTATTTTCTGCTCTATTCGACTTATTTTCATGTTGATGAACGCCATGTAAATGGAAAACCGCAGCTCTAGCAGAATAAAGAATTGCAAATCCTTTTTGAGTTATATTTTTTGCCCATATTCTATCCTCTATGTTTGTTAATTTAGGGTTGAATAAATTTTTTTTCAAAATTTCTGCTCGATAAAAAGCATTCGCATTATTTAGATATGGATCTTTTTTATATAATACGGGTTGATCTTTAAAGATTATATCTAAATCAATAAGGTTCTGAACTGACGTACCTGGCATGGGCATTTGTTTTCCAAAAGTTGCTGCAATTTTAGAATTTTTATTTATTTCTTTAAAATGTTCTTCAAGCCATTTTGAGCTAACAGGAATACAATGTGCTGATAAAATACATATAAATCTTCCTGATGATTTTTTTATCGCCTTATTAAGTATATATCCTGGTATATACTTTTTAAATCTTATTATTTTTTTTACTTTATATTTTTTTAATATTTTTAAGGAGTTGTCATCACTATAATTATCACAAAAAATTATTTCAAAGTCTTTGATTGTTTGTTTTTTAAGTTCTCTTAAAAGAATTTTAAGCCATCTAGACTCATTTTTCCCCCTAATGATAATTGAAACTAATTTTTTATATTTTTTGACCATCTTCCTCTATAATTTTTATAAATATCTTTTTCACATTTTTGTAAATCCAACCCTCTTTTAATCTTAAACTTTTCATAAATAACTTTAAATTTATTTAGATCTTTAAATTGATTTTCTGTTAGAGCAAACTTGTTATCTCTTCCCGGTAAATTATTGTCTATTGTAAAATGCTTTTCAATTATTTCAGCTTCATGATATAATGCATACACAGAGTCTTTAATACCTTGTAGATGACCTGAATAACCTACTTTTCCCAAAGTTTTTTTAATGAAATTAAATTTTTCAAAATTACAATCTTCTGGTTTTAATGGATAGCTGCTCACACAATGCAGCAGTGTAACTTTTTTTTGATATTTTTTTTTTGATTTTACTAATCTTATTAATTTATCTAATTCCTTTTTTTTTAAACAACCAGCAGAAATAATTATTTTAGTAAAATTTTGAATTGCATATTTAATTAAGTTCATATTATAGGCTTCATGTGAAGGTATCTTAATCCATTTATCTCGATTTTTTTTAAGCAATTTTGCTCCCTCTAAATTAAATGCTGAAGCAAAGCAATTTATTTTAATACTTCTAGAAAAAGTTTTAAGTTGTGAATATTTCTTTTCATTTAAAAAGGCTTTTTCATATATTTTTCTTCTACCATCTTTATCCCACGCACCTTTTTTTAAAAACTTTGGATCCCAAATTTGAAATTTAACAGCATTAGCGCCTGCTCTTTTAGCACTTACAATCATTTTTTTTGCGATTTTTAAATCACCTAAAAAGTTCCACCCTATTTCTGCCACAAGAATTGTCATAGTTATTGAAAGTAAAACAATATATAAATATTTTCAAATATCAAATTATTTTTACAAACTATTCAAAGTGAAAAAAAAAATTTACTATCGTAATTTGAAATTAAATCACGACATTGATCTTGAAAAAAAAACAATAAAAACGTTTTGCAAAAATTTAATCTTTAAGTTTTATGCTTATCTTAAGAGATTAAGAAAAAATTTTTTAAATATAGAAAGGTCTCAGAAAATATCAGGAGATAAAATATTTATTAAAATTGATCAAAGTAAATTCTTCATAAATTTTAAAAATAAAATTCAAAGAAACGCTTACATATATAATAAATATGAAGATCACTTAAATAATGTTATAGAGGCAACAATTAATTCAAATAGTTTAGCAATTGACATTGGTGCAAATGTAGGTTTTTTAACCATGAAGCTTGCAAATGTACTTAAAAAAAAACAAATTAAAAAAAAAACAGATAACTTAAATCATAGCTTTGAAGGTAAGGTTGTAAGTTTTGAACCATCAGAAAAATTATTTAGAGATTTGTTATTTAATATAAGTATTAATAATGACCCCTATCATGTTCAAATCGATGCATATAATTTAGGTGTAGGTAAGAAAAGCGAAGAAAAAATTTTTTATGAAGCAAATGACATTGATAAGATACACTCATCTTCTTTCATTAAAAATGACTTGTTGAATAATCTTAAAGATAAAAACATAAAAGAAAAAAAAATTAGTGTGATTTCTTTAGATGATTTTCTTTTGGAAAAATATAAAGAACCCATATCTTTTATTAAAATTGATACTGGAGGCGATGAACTTGATATTATCAAAGGCGCTAATAAAATTATTGATAAATTTAAACCTACTATAATTTTTGAGTTTGATAAAAAAAGAATTGAATATTTGAATATAGATTTGAAAACCTATAACTTTATTTTTGAACTTAAATATGATGTTTATCTAATTCTTAAAAATGGATTTTTTTGTCAAATAAAAAATTTCAATGAAGTTATTGATTTTGAAAATAAATTTTATGAGATATGCTGCTTAAGAAAATAGATGAATTAAAACTGTTATAATATGAATTTTTTAAAAAAAATAAAAAAAACCAAAACATATTATTTTTTTGTAAGATTTATATTTATTCCAATTTACTCTTTTTTTTGGGAGTATCTCTTAAATTTTAAAAACAAGATTATATGCATTTTTTTCAAGATAAAATTAATTAATAAAGAATGTATTAACATGAATGATAATTCAAAAAAACTTGTATTTGAAAATGAAATTTTTCAAAAATTGTCAAGTAAGATAAATCAAAATTTAAATGATCAATTTATAAAAAAAAAAATTCAAGAACTTAAAAGCAGTGATTATAAAAAAAAATTTTTATCTAGTACACAAAATGAGGCAATTGCCCTTAATCCATTTATAATAAATGTATTTCCAGATTTAGATCTGTCAACCAAGAAAGAAATTGTAAATTTCGCAACTTCAGATTACATGTTAAAAACAGCTTGTAACTATCTTGGAGTATTTCCGATGTTAGCTAGAATCTATGTAAATATAAATATACCAGTAGACAGTAGGCAAACGTCAAGTCAACTTTGGCATAGAGATGATTTTGGATACAAAAATCTGGATCTTTTTTTAGCTTTAAACGAAATTAATGATGACAATGGACCTTTAACTACATTAAAAAAAAAGGATCCTTTTAATATTTTTTATAGATTAAAAAAAGAAATCGGTAGTGATTTGAAAGGGGAAAGAGGAAAAATATTAGATAAGGATTTTAATCTTTATGGATCTGATCAAA
>MDTG01432220.1_pt1 | contig 18756 bp, 18 predicted proteins | sample 811421 | NCBI WGS metagenome assembly MDTG01 (sample SAMN05326645, study PRJNA326480) | marine metagenome | isolation source: seawater | place: Pacific Ocean: South East | collected 2011
TATTTTCAACGATTTTTGTATTGGTAAATAAACCCAGTAATCAGCTTGTAAATCCATATATCATCTATAAATTCAGGCTATGATGAATGATTTATCATTTGATGTAGTGGTCATTGGTGGAGGTCATGCAGGATGTGAAGCTGCTGCTGCCTCATCTCGTATGGGCGTTAATACAGGTTTGTTCACTCATAAAGTAGAAACTATAGGTGAGATGTCTTGTAACCCAGCTATTGGAGGTTTGGGCAAAGGACATTTAGTTAAAGAGATTGATGCCTTAGATGGTGTCATGGGTATCGTAGCAGATAAATCAGGAATTCAATTTAGATTATTAAATAGGAGCAGAGGACCAGCTGTAAGAGGTCCAAGAACTCAGTCAGATAGAGCTTTATACAAGAAGTATATGCAAAAAACGCTTCTAAGTTATTGTAATTTAAAGGTTTTTTCAGACCCAGTAATTGAGTTCATTTTTGATAAAAATCAGGTGATTGGATTTCATACAAAGTCAGGAAAAAAAATTAATTGCAAAAAAATGATCTTAACCACGGGAACTTTTCTTAATGGCTTAATACATATTGGTGACGAAAGAACTCCCGCAGGTAGACATAATGAAAAACCTTCAACTGGTTTAAGTGAACAGTTAATAAAATTTAAAATGAAATTAGGAAGATTAAAAACTGGAACTCCACCAAGATTAGATGGTTCAACAATTAATTATAAAAATTTAGAAAAGCAAGATGCTGACAAAGATCCAGAATATTTTTCTTTTCTAACTAAAAAAACTTACAGCAAACAAATTGCATGTAGTGTTACATATACAAATTCTAAGGTTCATGAAATTATAAAAAAAAATTTAAGTAAAAGTGCAATGTATTCAGGAAGCATTAAGGGTGTTGGTCCAAGGTATTGTCCCTCGATAGAAGATAAAATTGTAAAATTTTCTGATAAGACTAGACACCAAATTTTTTTAGAGCCTGAGGGGTTAAATGATAAAACGGTTTATCCAAACGGTATTTCCACGTCTCTTCCATCTGATGTGCAGTCAGAAATATTGAGTAAAATCAATGGTTTAGAGCATGCTCGTATAATCAGACCAGGATATGCAATTGAGTATGATTATGTTGACCCTAGAGAACTAAATTATACTTTGGAAACTAAAAAAATTAAATCTCTTTACTTGGCTGGTCAAATAAATGGAACTACTGGTTATGAAGAAGCTGCTGCCCAAGGTCTTATGGCAGGAATTAATGCCGCTCTATCAATTAAAAAACAAGAACCTTTAATTTTAGATCGTGCTCAAGCTTACATCGGAGTTATGATAGATGATTTAATTACTAAGGGAGTTGCAGAACCTTATCGTATGTTTACATCTCGTGCTGAATATAGATTAAGCTTACGAGCTGATAACGCTGATACAAGATTAACTCAAATAGGAATTAATATTGGCCTAGTGCAGTCTAAAAGAGCTGATATATTCACAAAAAAAATAAATAAAATCAACGAGTTAAGTAATACTTTAAAAAGTCTTAGAATATCACCTAATGAAGCAGGTAAATATAAAATTAAAATAGCAAAAGATGGAGTTAAAAGGTCTGCCTTCGATATTTTGTCTAGAGATGGAGTAACATTTAAAAAATTAAGATCGATTTGGAAAAAATTACCACTTGCATCAAGAGATGAAGAGGAGCAAATCGAAATAAGTGCGCATTATTCTGGTTATTTGGAAAAACAAGAAGCCGATATAGTCGCTTTTCGTAAAGATGAGAATTTAGTTATCCCTAATAATGTGGATTATAGTAAGTTAAGTGGGCTTTCTAATGAGGTAAAGAGTAAATTTAAGCTAATAAGACCCAAAACATTGGGACAAGCTCTTAGAATAGATGGAATTACTCCAGCTGCTGCTTATATATTACTTTCTCATGTTAAAAAGGGTATTAAAAAGCAAAAAAGAGCATAAATGGACAGATCTGTTCAGATCGATACTTTTAGTAGACATACTCGAGTTTCACGTGAAACAATCACAAGTTTAATTGAATATGAGAATATACTAAAAAAAGCTAATAAAGGCTTAAATCTAATAGGAAAGTCCACTATAAATATAATTTGGACAAGACACTTTTTAGATAGTGCTCAAGTTATTGATTTTATTGATAAAAATGATAAAACATTGATAGACTTAGGTTCTGGAGCAGGTTTTCCAGGCGTTGTTTTAGGATTAATGGCAAAAGATCGAAAAATTCCAGTTAAAATAAAATTAATTGATAAAAGTCCGAAAAAAATAAACTTTTTAAAAGAATTAATGGATCGACTGGATCTTAGCATCAGTGTTTTAAACGAAAATATTTTAGAAGAGACCAAAACTTATGAAGCAGATGTGATTGTGGCAAGAGCTTTTAAACCTTTAGAAAAAATTTTAGAACTTATTCACAAAAAAGCTAAAAATTGGAAAAAAATTTTTATTTTCCTTGGAAAAAAAGGAAAAACTGAATTACTTCAAGTTTCTAAAAGTTGGGATATTGAGTATAAGCAAAGGGTGAGCGTTACTAGTGATGATTCGCTAATTATAGAAATTAATAGGATTAAAAAAATAAATTGAAAAACACTCAAATTATTTCAGTAATAAATCAAAAGGGTGGAGTAGGTAAAACTACCACAGTTATAAATTTAGCTACAGCACTTGCGCTTTACAAAAAAAAAGTTTTAGTAATTGATTTAGATCCACAAGGTAACGCCACAACAGGCTTTGGAATATCAAACCAAGACGCTAAAAAAACTATCTATGATGTTTTGAATGGTGGATGTAATTTTGAAGAATCTATTCACAATACCAAAATTGAAAATTTGAAATTAGTTTCATCAAATGTAGATTTATCTGGATTAGAGGTTGAAACGGCAAATGAAAATAGAAGAGCTTTTTTATTAAAAGATAAAATAGAAAATTTTATTAATAGTTCAAAAAATGAATTTTCTTATATTTTTATTGACTGTCCACCTTCTTTAAGTTTGCTTACAGTTATGTCTCTTGTAGTCGCAAAATCATTAATTGTTCCATTACAAGCAGAATTTTTTGCACTAGAAGGACTAAGTCAATTAATGAAAACAATTGATAGGGTAAAAATAAAGTTAAATCCAAATCTAAATATCAGGGGTGTTTTATTAACGATGTATGACAAAAGAAATAAACTTTCATCTCAAGTTGATACTGAAGCAAGAAAATTTTTTAATGAAAAAGTATATCAAACAGTCATACCTAGAAATGTAAGATTGTCCGAAGCGCCCTCACACGGTGTTCCTATTTTGATTTATGATAAATCATGCTCAGGTAGCAGATCTTATGCTAACTTTGCTGAGGAGTTTTTAAAACAAGAAAGCATAATGGAAAGTGCAGCGTAGTTATGGAAAATCGGTTAAAAAAGGGATTGGGTCGTGGATTATCATCTTTATTAGGTGATACATCAAAAAAAATTATTACAAATAAAGTTTCTATAAAAGATATTAGTAGAAATAAATTTCAACCGAGAAAAAACTTTAATAAGGAAAGTTTATTAGACTTAACCAACTCAATAAAAGAACAAGGAGTTATTCAGCCAATTGTAGTAAGGCCAAATAAATTTTCTGATGGTAAATATGAAATTATTGCAGGTGAGCGTAGGTGGCTAGCTTCCCAAAATGCTGGCTTACATGAAGTACCTGTAGTTATTTTAGATGTTGATGACGTAAAATCTTTAGAATTTGCAATCGTTGAAAATGTACAAAGACAAGATTTAAATCCAATTGAAGAGGCCAGAGGTTATCAAAGGCTAGTGGATGATTTTAATTACAATCAAGAAAAATTGTCCCAATTTATTGGAAAAAGTAGGAGTTATATTGCAAATTCTTTAAGGTTATTGGCGCTTCCTCAAGAGGTGCTTTTAATGGTTGAAAATGGGAGTTTATCTGCAGGACACGCTAGGTCTTTAATTGGTTTAAATAATTCCTTAGAAATAGCAAAAAAAATTATTGATAAAAAACTTTCAGTAAGACAATCTGAGATTTTAGTTAGACAATTTAGAGATAAAAAACTTAAATTAATTTCTAAAAAAGATTCCAACATCCTTGATTTACAAAAAAGTTTAGAGGAAAAAACAGGACTAAGTATATCAATTAATAATAAAAAAAATAATACTGGTACCATTTCCTTTGAATATCAAAATTTAGAACAATTAGATAAGCTGATTGAAGTAATTAAGAAAAACTATTAGCTTTTTTGCAAACTTTTGAAAAGAAATTAAAAAAAACATTCTTGGATATTTGAGGATTTTTTTTACATAAAATTTCTGTATTATTAATTTCATTAATTATTGCTTTTAAGTCAACCAAACTCCATATAGATAGCTGTTTTTTAATTAATGGTTTTTCTTTCCAAAAAATTGGTGGTCTAGAATTATTTATTAAGGTTTCCAAGTTATTTACTTCATTTTCTTGTTCTTTAATTTTTAGCAAGCGATGGATTTTGTAGCTAAAAATTCTTAAAAGTGAAACTTGATTAATAGTATTTACATATAATTCGGATATAATTTTTTTATACTCAGAGATATTACCACATAAACATTCGTTAATTAAAATATCAGATTTATATTCACCAGAAAAATTAATTAAATTTTTAATATCATCTAGTTCTATTTTATTTTTATTATGAGCAAATGAAATAATTTTTTCTATTTCATTTCTTAAATTATTTCTATCAAAATTAGACTTTTCAATTAATAAATTAATAATTTCTCTTGATACTTTTAATTTATTTTTTTTAAATTCTAAATCTGCAATAACCTGTAAGTCTCTCTCATTATCTAAATAGCAAGGGATGCAAATGGTTTTATTTTCTTTTTCAAATAAATTTCTAAGTTTAGATTTTTTATCTAAAATTTCAGATAAAACAATTATGGTTGTGCTCTCAAAATTTTTACTAAATAAATCTTCAAATTTTTTAATAATTTTATCTGTAGCTTCATTAATAATTGCTACTTTTTTATTACTAAATAATGATCCAGAAAAAATAAAATTAAAAAAATTTTCTTCATTTTCTAACACTTCTTTTTCGTAAAAAGATAATTGTTCAATACTTTCATCCCCCTTTTTTGTCTGAGATATAATGTAATTTTTAATATCTTTTTTTAAACCAAAATTTTCACCGTATAATAAAAAAAAATTATTTTTTTCAAAATCTATTTTTTTATTTCTAATTTCGTAACTTTTTAATATCATTGTGTAAGCATATTTTCAGACATTTTAATTAACAAATCTTCATATGTTTTCTCAGTCATATTTTGTATGACTTTTTCTTCTATTTTAACTGTTTCTGAAAATTGATCTTGGACTTTATAAGATGAAGATAAATCAAAATTTTGATTTAATATTATATCAGTTGATAAATATTCTTTTAGTAAAACTTTTGTGTTCAAATCTATTTTATATTCTAATATTTTTCCTGCGGAATTTTTTGTAGTCGCACTTTTAGTTTTATTAACTTCAATTGTTAATGATATTGCAGTTACTTCCATATCGTCTTTATTGTTATCAGATATTCTTTTTAGTTTAGAAAAAATCTGTTTTCCTATTTTTTTATCGCCTATAATTTTGTGATTATTTATTACAAATTTTAGATTTGATGATTTGAATATAGGCTCATAACCCGCACAATTACTAATAAAAAAAAGTAAAATAAATGCTGAAATTAATTTGGTGAACTTATTCATTTTTTTGTTATGAAATTTAAAAGTTTATTTTTTATATAAATATTTTTTATTATAACAGTATTTTCTATATGTTTTGACACATTATCGATTTGTTTAGATTTTTTTATAATTACAGTTTCCTTTGAATTTATTGGCATTTCTAATATTCCTCTTTTTCTTCCGTCTACTTGAATTACAATTGTACAATTTTCTTCCTTTAGTAATTTAGGATCATATTTGGGCCAATAGAATTCTTTGTTCATTTTTTCACAGCATTCATTAGCTAAATGTGGAACAAGTGGCATTAACAGCATCGTAATTTTTTCCCATTCTTTTTTCATAGTTTTTGTAGAAGTATTATTATTTATATTATGATCGTAAAATAAATTATATATTTCATGCATATTAGCGATTACAACGTTATATTGAAAGTTATCTAAGTTTTTAGTTACGTTATAAACTGTTTTATTCACAGCTTTTTGAAGAGAAATATCACCAGAAGAAGAATTAATATCTTTCTTATTAAAAATGTCGTTATTTAATTTCCAAAGTTTTTGAATAAATTTAAAAGCGGCTGAAACTCCTTCTTGTGACCATTGAACATCTCTTTCTGGTGGGCTGTCTGATAGCATAAACCATCTAATTGAATCTGCGCCATACATATTGATCATTTCCTCTGGATCAATAATATTTTTTTTAGATTTAGACATCGATTCAGATGGACCGACCATAACCTTTTCTTTATCTTTTTTAGTTATAAATTGTCCCTTTGAGTTTTTTTCTATTTCGTCTGGATATAACCAATTATTATTTTCATTTTTATAGGTTTCATGACAAACCATGCCTTGTGTAAATAAACTTTCAAAAGGTTCAGAATAATTAAATTTTTTATTTTCGAAGGCTAAAGCTCGCATAAAAAATCTTGAGTAAAGCAAATGCAAAATCGCATGTTCTACACCACCTATATATTGGTCAACTGGCATCCAGTAGTTTATATCCTCTATTTCATAACCATATTTTTTATTTTTTGGAGAACAAAATCTTAAAAAATACCAAGAAGAATCAACAAAGGTATCAAGTGTATCGGTTTCTCTAAGTGCTTTTTCACCGGATGAAAGCTTAGTAAATTTCCATGTAGGATGTTTTTCTAATGGGTTACCTTTTGAATTTAAATCAACGTCTTCAGGCAATAAAATAGGTAAGTCTTTTTTATCAACTGGAAAAGCTTCTCCTTTCTCGTTGTAAACTATTGGAATTGGACAACCCCAATATCTTTGTCTTGAAACTCCCCAGTCTTTAAGTCTAAATGTTACTTTTTTTTCTCCAAAATTTTTATTTGTTATGACTTCTATGGATTTTTTAATAGCGTCAGTTACTTTTAAATTATTTAAAAAATCTGAATTAAATAATATTCCATCATCTGTGTAAGCTTTATCTGTAATTTTAAATTCTTTTGGATCAATTTTTTCAGGTTTTACAACAGGCAAGACATTAAGCTTATATTTGTTTGCGAAGTCCAAGTCTCTCTGGTCATGTGCGGGGCATCCAAATATTGCTCCAGTTCCATAGTCCATCAAAACAAAATTAGCAATATAAATTGGAAGTTTAATTTCTTTTTTAAATGGGTGTAATACAAATAAACCTGTGTTAAAGCCAATTTTTTCTGCGATTGCCAAAGCTTCTTCTGTAGTTCCAGTTTTTGAACATTCCAGTTTAAATTTTTTGAAATTATTATCTTTTTCAAAATTTTTTGAAATCGGATGATCTATGGAAAGTGCAATAAATGAAGCTCCAAATATAGTATCTGGTCTAGTTGTAAAAACTTTAATTTTTTCATTATTTTTTTTTTCAATTTGAAAGTTAATTTCACAGCCAAAAGATTTTCCAATCCAATTTTTTTGCATTAGTCTAACTTTATCTGGCCAATTATTTAATTTTTCTAGCTCGTCTAATAAATCTTGAGAAAATTTTTTAATATTGAAAAACCATTGCGAAAGTTTTTTTCTTTCAACTGGAACTCCTGAGCGCCAACCTTTACCATCAATTACTTGTTCATTAGCTAAAACAGTTTGTTCTGCAGGATCCCAATTAACGTAAGTATCTTTTTTATAAACTAGATTTTTATTAAATAATTCTAAAAAAAATTCTTGTTGATGTTTGTAATAATCAGGTTCACACGTTGATATTTCACGATCCCAATCCAATGATAAGCCAAGAAGCTTTAGTTGTCTTTTCATAGTATCGATATTTTTTTTGGTCCAGCTTTTTGGGTGTAAGTTATTTTCACGCGCTGCATTTTCCGCAGGTAGTCCAAATGAATCCCATCCCATTGGGTGTAAAACGTTAAAGCCTAGTAGTTTTTTGTATCGTGCTAGAACATCTCCAATGGTGTAGTTTCTGACGTGTCCCATATGTATTTTACCTGAAGGGTAAGGAAACATTTCAAGGCAATAAAATTTCTTTTTATTTTTATCTAAGATTGCTGCGTCAGTTTTTTTTTCTAACCATATTTTCTGCCATTTTTTTTCTACACTTTTTATGTTGTATCTCTCCATGGCAAATTTGTTTTTGAATAAAACTAATTAATTTACTGCTTTTCTTTTAAATTTTTTCTTATTTGATTTATTATATTCTTTTTCAAAAATAACTGCTTTTTTTAGAATGGCTACTTGAAGTTCTTGCTCTAATGATGATGAGATTTTTTTGACATTACAATTTTGTTGAACGTTACAACGTTTTTTGTGAACAATTATTCTTATCCCATCTGATCTTACTTCGTTTGTTAAAAATCTTACTGTAATTTTAATTGACTCATCTAGTGAAGTACCTTCGTTGTACCAATCAGTTGTTATAATTCCGCCTGAATAATCAACGTTAGCAAGAGGTAAAAAATCTAATATTTCTAATGTAGCTCTCCACATTGGATTAGAGCTAGCAAATTGATAGTTTGTGCCTCCTTCTCCTCCCATCATTTTTTTTAATGACATTCCTCTACCTTCTTCCAAGTTTTTTTTAACTCTCTCTTTTGAATTTGGTGAAATTTTTCTAGCATCAGCTGGATCCCACCAGCCGCCACCACATGAATTTAAAAAAGCTAATAAAAACAGACCTAGTAATAGGATTAATGTTTTTTTGTGGAAAAAATATAAAATGTTCATAATCATATGTTTAATACATTAATTTTCATTTGGAAATGACTATTAAAAAAGCTCTAAAAGTCAATAAAAACGCCATTAATTTGTTATTAATTAAATATGTTGTAAATATACAACAATTTGAAAAAATATTGATATTACAAGGCTTTTTGAATTTTTTTTCTAGGCGATAGTGTTAATTTAGCACCATTCATATGAATAATATAACAAAGGAGAAGTAATTATGAATAAATTAACAAAAATCGGAGCATCTGCATTGTGTGGATCTCTGGCTGCTATATCAGCTGCTAACGCAGGTGATCTTACAGTAACTGGTGGTGCAGATATGACGTGGACGTCTATCGAAGGCGCAACTACTGGTAACCCAATTGGTATTGGTTCTAACATGACCTTCAGTGGTTCTGGAGAACTAGACAATGGTTGGTCGGTTGATCTTTCAATCGCTCTTGCTAATGGTGCAGCATACTCGAACACGAACGTTACAATCGGCGTTCCAGGCGTTGGAGATATACGTGTTGACCAAGGTGTTTCAGGAACTGGAATACAGCGTATGGACGACATGACTCCATCAGTTTGGGAAGAAGCTGACGGTGCTGGTGTAAGTGCTGGAATAACAAAAATCGCAGGATCATCTGCGGGTCCAGTAATTCAATATACACCTAGCGAAGACATGGGCGTACCTGCAGGACTAGCTTTAGTAGCTGCATGGTCACCAGATGCTGACGGATCATCAACAGTTTCTGACAAAGGTACAGGTGGAACATCTGGTGCTTTAGGAAGCGGTTGGGATTTAACTGCGACTCTAACAAGTGATTTACATGGTATGGATGGACTAACTATTTATGGTGGTCTTTCACAAGTAGATCAATTTAAAAACTCTGCTGCTATCGAAGGAGATTCTGAAGAAGATGTTATCGGAATTAAATATGCAACAGGCGGTTTTACAGTTGGATGGCAAAGATCTAATGATGACACTGGAAGAGCATCAACAAATACTGAATATGAAAATACTTCATACAGTATTACTTTCCAGGTTAACGATGATTTATCTATTGGATACAATCATATCGAGTCTGAAAGATCGAGCACAACAAACGTAGAAGCTGAAGCTGATTCAATACAAGCTGCTTACACTATGGGTGGAGCATCTATAAGAATAGCTGAAGTTGATGTAGAAAACCAAGCTTACTCAACTGCTGCAACTGCGGATGTACAAGGTACAGTAATATCACTAGGACTAGCGTTTTAAATAATAGAGAAAGGCAAAAAGTAAAATATGAATAAATTAACTAAAGTTGGTTGTTCAGCTCTTTGTGGATCTCTAGCTGCTATGGTATCTGCGAACGCAGGTACACTAACAGTAACTGGTGGTGCAGACATGACATGGATGTCAAAGGGGAATACTAGTACAACTGGTAACCCAATTGGTATTGGTTCTAACATGACCTTTAATGGTGGTGGAGAGCTAGATAACGGTTGGACATTTGATCTAGATATTGCTTTGGCAAACGGTGGTGCTTATTCATCTACAGTCATCAATTTAGATATGGGTGGCTTAGGTAAACTTAACTTCAACTCAGGAGATAGCGGAAACGGTATTCAAGCATACGATGATAAAATGCCGACTGCTTGGGAAGAACCTTGGGGTGCTGGAGTTAAAGGTGGTATCAGAACTGTTGATGGTGTTGGATCGTCTCAAAACATTCAATACACAACACCTACAATTCTTGGAGTTACAGCTATAGTAGCTATGGCTCACGATGTAGGTACAACAGATACTAATGATAAAGCAACTAAACAGACTGATTCAGCTGTTCTAAGAGGTTATGATGGTATAGTTAATATTAATCCATCATTAGGAACAGAAATTTTGTCTGGTCTAAACCTATACGTTGGAGCTCACTATACTGACAACGCTGACAACGCTGCTGTAGAGGAAAACCTTTACGAAGCTGTTGGTGGAGTTACGTATGACTTAGGACCTGTTTCATTAGGTGCTATGTGGTCTGGCGAATATACTGGTCAAAACGACGCGACAGCTCAGTACAACTTCTATAAAAGCCATGGTTATGGTGTAGCGTTTAACATAAATGATAGTTTTTCTGTTAGTTATGGTAAACACGAAACATACAAAGCTGGTTATACAGTAGATATTGCACAGGATGGAGCGCCTGGAGATCGTAGAGTATTCGTTGATTCAGTGCAAGCTGCCTACACAATGGGTGGAGCATCAATCAGAGTAGCTGATGTTAATGTTGATAATGGAGATTTCTCTGCAGGAAATAATTCTTCTGCAACAGTAGTATCTTTAGGATTAGCATTCTAAACAATTAAAAGAAATTATTCTTTAATAAAACCGGCCTCAATGAGGCCGGTTTTTTTTTGTAAATTCTTATACCCGCAAAACCGTTTATATATAATAATTTTAATTTACGAATATTTTTGGGTGAAATACCACCTAGAGCATAAATATTTATATCGTTTCTTTTTGATAGGTAGTTAAATTTATGTAAATTTAAAAAATTTTTATATTTTTTCATATAAAAAATAGGAGATAAAAAAATCGCATTGCAGTTTTGTGAAATTTTTTCAGAAATTTCTTTTTGATTATGTGCCGATCCTAAAATTATTGTGTCCTTTTTTTCTAAATTAAAGAACCTTTTTTTTTTATTAAATGAAGGAATATAGATGCCATCTGCCTTAAATTTATGTGCTAGCTTAACATCATTTGAGACAAATAGTTTGAAACCATTTTTCTTGCATGCTTTTGCTATTTTTATTAATTGATTTTCTCTTTTTCTATCACCATAATTCCTATAAATAATGCCTATATTTATGTTTTTATTTTTAAATATTTTATTATTGTATTGGTCTATAAATGTAAAAAAATTTGGTAAATCTTTATGCATGTAAACTTAGAAAAATTAACTTTAGTCAAAAATAAGATTAATGAGATTATTGCAAAAAAACAACTTAAAATTAACCCTAAGGTTATTATTGTTAGTAAAACTTTTACGTTGGATAAAATTAAACCTCTTATAGATAATGGACATCTCCACTTTGGTGAAAATAAGATTCAAGAAGCTGAGGATAAATGGTCTGTAACTAAAAAAAATAATAAGGACCTAATGCTTCATATGGTTGGTAGTTTACAATCAAACAAGGCTAAGAAAGCCGTGCAATTGTTTGATTTTATTCATTCTTTAGACAGTAAAAAATTAGCTATTAAACTAAATCAATATCAAAAAGAAATGAATAAAAAAATTAAGTTTTTCATTCAAGTTAATCTTGCAGAGGAGGAACAAAAAAGTGGCATTTCTCTAAATGAAATTTCTAATTTTTATTCTTTTTGTACAAAAGAATTACAGCTTAATATTATAGGTTTAATGTGCCTGCCCCCAATCAATTCTAATGCAAAAGAATATTTTGAATTGTTAAAGAAAAAAGCTGATGATCTAGGTTTGAAGGAGCTTAGCATGGGAATGAGTGGAGATTTTGAAGATGCTATTTCAAGTGGATCGACTTATTTACGTTTAGGAACAGCAATTCTAGGTCAAAGAAATACTAAATAATTTTAATTTTTGTATTTTTTTTTATTAAAGGTAAAATTTTCAAAAAATCTTTCTTTTGTAATGCTATGCATCCATTAGTAGGTTTATATTTTTTGTCAGTTAAGTGTAAAAAAATTGCACTACCTTTTCCTTTGATAACTGGTGATTGATTGTATTTAATATTAATTAAAATATCGTAAATCTTATCCTTTCTAAAAAGTTTTTCAGCATTATATTTAAAAGGAAAGATTACTTCTTTATTGTATTTTTTACTTTTAACATCGTCACACCATCCCATATTTTTTTTAATAATTTTTTTTTTAATTTTACACTTTAGTGATCTAATTCTATCTTTCCTGTAATACAAATAGCCGAGCCCAAATAAACCCTTGGGAGTGGCTAAATCACCCTCTTTTTTTGAAAATTTTAAGCCATATTTTCCAATACTACACTTTAGTTTATAACCCTTATATAAAAGTAAATGTTTTTTTATTATAATATTCATAGTATTTATTATTTATGGATAACTTCACCATATTAATTTCTAAGAATAAAATATTTTTTGAAATATTAAAAGAAATAAAATTATTTTCTAAATACAAAATTGAGCTTTTTGATGATTTTAATCACTATAGTAAAAATAAAAATTTAAAAAATACATTATTAATTTTTTTTGATAATAAATTAAATGAAGTAAATAATATACCACTAATTTTTATATCTAAAAATTTACCTAATCAAAAAGCTATTCCAGGTGAACTACATGAGCACTTAAGAGCACCCTTTAGGATAATAGAGCTTGAAAAAAAAATTACATCACTTATTGCAAAAACAAATTTTAAAAAAAATTCTTTTATAAATCTCAATGGATATATAATTGATAAAAATGAACGTAAAATAAAGAAAAATAGCTTAGAACTTCAGCTATCTGAAAAAGAAATTAATTTTCTTGAGTTGTTTAGCCAAAATAAAAATCCAGTTGAAAAAAATATGGTTTTAAAAAAAGTTTGGAAATATTCTGAAGATAGTGAAACTCACACAGTTGAAACACATATACATCGATTAAGAAAAAAAATTTATGAAAAATTTGGAGATCGTCATTTTATTAAAAATAATAACAAAGGGTATTTTATTTGAAAAAAAAAACAAGAAATTATATTGCGAAAGATTTATTTTCATCAAAATATAAGAAAAGAATTATCAAACCTAAAAAAGGTAAAGGAAGTTATAAAAGAAAAAATAAAGTTAGTTTAATCTAGCACCAATTTTCTGGATAATTTTAGAAGACATTTCTGTACCTTTTTCTAAACTTTCTTTCAGCGATAATTTGTTAACATAACCATGCAAGAAACCAGCTGCAAAAAGATCACCAGCTCCTGTTAAATCGACAATTTTTAAATTTTTTTTACTTTCACATTCAACAATTTCATCTTTTAAAATTGCAATACTTCCTTTTTCACCACGGGTAACAACCATTAGTTTTCCTAATTGTTTTCCAAATGCAGTAACTTCATCAAAATTTTTAGCATTAATTAATGATAAAATTTCTTGTTCGTTAGCAAAGGTAATATTTAAATTATTTTTGACTAAATTTAAAAAATGTGGTTTGTGTCTTTCTACACAGAATAAATCTGACAAAGACATTGCAGCTTTATTAGAGTTTTGAATTGCTTTATCAAAAGCTTTTTTAGGTTCACCTTCATCCCACAAATATCCTTCCAAAAATATAATTTCACTATTTTTAACTGCATTAATATCAACATCGTTTTCATTGATTTTCCCTGCGGTACCAAGAAAGGTGCACATTGTCCTTTCAGAGTCCGGTGTAATTAATATTAGACAAGTTCCTGTAGGTAATTCTTCTTTTTTTTTAGAATAAAAATATTTTACATTTTCTTTTTTCAATCCGTCTTCATACTTTTGACCAAGATCATCATCGTTTACTTTTCCAATAAACCCAACCTTATTTCCAAGTTGAGAGAGGCCAGCAATAGAATTTGCAACTGATCCACCTGAAATAGTTTCTTCAATCTTTAAGCTAGATAATAATTTTTTAAATTCAGTCTCATCAACAAGCTTCATAGTGCTCTTGGTTAATCCATTGTTTTTTATAAAGTTGTCCTCTACTTTACAGATAACATCTACTATTGCATTTCCAATTCCTAGAATTTTCATAATTAAGCTTTCTTTGTTCTAATAGGTGATTTTCTGTTAGGATAACAAGTAGTACAAATTTTACAAGTCAAACCATAACAATCTCTGGCCTTACAATGTTCTCTTCCATAATAAATTATTTGAAGATGAAGTTTATTCCAATATTTTTTAGGGAATAATCTTTTTAAATCTTTCTCAGTTTGTATAACATTTTTGCCATTAGTTAACCCCCATCTTTGCGCAAGTCTATGAATGTGTGTGTCTACAGGAAAGGCTGGCTGACCAAATCCCTGTGACATAACCACACTAGCAGTTTTATGTCCAACTCCAGGAAGTTCTTCAAGCTCCTTAAAAGTTTGTGGAACATTTCCTCCATGCTTTTTAATAAGTATTTTTGATAGCAAATAAACACTTTTAGCTTTCATTCTAAAAATACCAATACTTTTAATTAGTTTTTCAATTTTTTTTCTTCCTAATTTTACAAAGTGTTTAGGTTTATTATATTTTGGATAGATATTTTTTGTTACATTATTTACGTTAACATCTGTTGTTTGAGCAGATAACAAAACAGAAATTAACAGAGTAAATTTATTTCTGTGCTTTAGTGGAATTGGAGTTTTTGGATAAATTTTATTAAGAATTTTTAATATTACTTCAGATCTTTGAATTTCATTCATTATTTAAAATTCAAAACATCTCTCATAGAATAAAGTCCCGGTTTTTTATTCATTAGCCATTTAGCCGCTGTAAATGCTCCTTCAGAATAAAGAGCCCTATCAAATGCTTCGTGATTTAATGTAATTATTTCCTTACCACTAGAAAAAGTTACTTCATGCTCCCCAACAACCTCACCTTTTCTCAATGAATTAAAGTTAATTTTTTTTCCGTAAGGAAAATATTTCTTATTCAAATATTTTTTTCCTATTAATTTATAAAAGTCTTTATTTTTTCCAACTGCTATACCTTTTCCAAGCATTAAGGCTGTGCCTGATGGATGATCTTTTTTGTGCTTATGATGTATTTCAGAAACTTTACTTAAAAAATTATTTCCAAGTGATTTTGATGTTATTTCAGTTAAATACATTAATAGGTTTATACCTAAACTCATATTACCAGCTTTAAGAATTGGTATTTTTTTTGAGTATTTCTTAATTAAATTTTCATCATTTTTAGAAAAACCTGTTGTCCCAATAACTACTCTTTTGTTTAATTTTGATGCAATTTTTAAAACCTCTAAAGTACATTTAGGAACTGTAAAATCTATAATTACATTTGTATTTTTAAATGCAATTTCTGAATTTAATTGGGGCTTTAAGCCATGTAATTTTTTGTTAATTTTTCTACTTTCTGTAATAGAAACTAGTTTAAATTTTTTTGCATTTTTGGATGATTTAATAAGTTGTTTCCCCATTCTACCTAGACAACCGGTTATTGATAGTTTAATTTTTTTCATTTTTTACTTGTTTATAAACAATAACACATTTAAACACTTTTTAAAATTATTCACTTAAAATTTCTTTAATAATAATTTCATATATGGATATCTTTTTAGAAAACTTAGTACTGTTAATTTTAATAATTATTCAATCCATTTTTGGAATTGGTTTATTATTATTTGGAACACCTACTTTTTTAATACTTGGATATGATTTTGTTAATACTTTGAACTTTTTATTGCCAATTTCTATAGTAATAAGTTCTCTCCAGTTAATAAGTTTTAAAACACAATTAAAAAAAATAATTTTTGAATATAATTTATTTTGTTTACCCTTTTTAGTTCTATTTATGATCATTGCTTTAAATTTTAAAGATTATTTAAATTTTAAAATTTATGTTGCGATTGTTTTAATAGTTTCATCTATACTTACACTTAAAAAAGATACTTTTATTCCTTTAAGAAAAATTATTTTAAAATATAAAAAATTAATTCTTATTTTTATAGGTTCTGTTCATGGATTAACTAATATGGGTGGAGGTTTCTTATCTATATTTTCTTCATTAATTAATAATAGAAAAAAAATGCATACTAGATATTTAATATCGTACAGCTATCTAGTTATGGGATTATTGCAATATTTTATTTTATTATTTTTTGAATATAAAAATTTAAGTTTTTCGAAAATTTATTATGTTTTATTAGTATTTATTATTTATTTCCCAGTACAGAATATTTTTAAAAAAATTAATAATCTTTTTTTTACCAAAATCATTAGTATAATTGCACTTTTTTATGGTTTAATAATTATAGTTTCAGTATTTTATACAAATTAGTTTTTCCAAAACTTCTTTGCTTTTTCAAAAAAATTTCTAATGCTAGGGTTTGTTTTATTGTCTTCTAGTTTTTTAAATTGTTCTAAAAGATTTTTTTGCTCTTTAGTTAATGATGCTGGAACCTCTGTAAATGCTTGTATATACAAATCTCCAAAATTTTTATTTCTCATCATTGGCATTCCTTTGCCTTTAAGTCTAAATTGTTTTCCATTTTGTGTGCCAGCTGGAATTTTAACCTTAGCTTTTCCTCCATCTATCGTTGGCACCTCGACAGTTGCTCCAAGAGCAGCGTCGGCTAATGATATTGGAAATTCAAAAAAAAGATTTTCCTCAGATCTTTTAAAAATACTATGAGATTTAACTGATACAAAAATATACAAATCTCCATTTCCGCCTCCCTTTATACCTGCTTCGCCTTTACCTGATAGCCTTATTCTTGTTCCGTCATCCACACCTTTGGGTATGTTAGTGTATATTTTTTTTCTTGTTTGTTTTTTGCCTATTCCTCTACAATCTTTACATGGATCTGAAATTTGTTCACCTGAGCCAGTACAATCTGGACATGTTTGTTGAACAGTAAAAAAACCTTGGCTTGATCTTACTTGACCTTGACCTCCGCATGTTGAGCATGCAACAGGCTTAGATCCAGGTTCTGAGCCGTACCCATTACACTTTTCACATTTATCAGAAGAAGAAAAATTAATTTCTTGCTTTAAACCACTGTACGCATCTTCTAAGGAAATTGATAAATCATATCTTAAATCTGCTCCTCTAAAATCATATGATCTTCTTCTTCCTCTTCCTCTAGATCCCCCAAAACCCTCAAAAATATCATCAAAAATATCTGAACCAAAAATATCAGAAAATGCATTTGAAAAATCAAAATTAGAAAAACCTCCTCTTCCTCCTGCTCCCTCGAAAGCTGCATGACCAAACTGATCATAGTTTGCCTTCCTTTGTTTGTCAGAAAGTACGTGATAGGCTTCGCTGGCTTCTTTAAATTTAGCTTCGGCTGTTTTATCGCCCTTATTTCTATCTGGGTGATATTTTAAAGCTAGTTTTCTGTATGATTTTTTTATTTCATCAGATGATGCTGATTTGATAACACCCAAGACTTCGTAGTAATCTCTTTTTGACATATATATACCGACATTTTTTGTGTCTTTTGCCTTAGGCTCTTTTTTCTTTATCTTTATCTTTTTTCTCTTCTTTTACTTCCTCAAAATCTGCATCAACAACATTATCTTTGCCTTTATCTTTATCTCCATCAGCTGGATTTTGATCTTGTTGTGAAGTTTTTGTACCTGTGTTTTTTTGTTGGCTTTTATAAACGGCCTCTCCTAATTTCATAGAAGTTTGGACTAGAGTTTGTGTTTTCTTTTTAACTTCTTCATTGTCAGTTCCTTTAAGAGCATTTCTTAAGTCAGATATACTATTTTCAATTGCCTTCTTATCAGTTTCTGAAATTTTACTTCCATGTTCTTTTAAATTTTTTTCTGTAGTATGAATTATTGTGTCTGCTTGATTTCTTGCATCAACAGTCTCTCTTTTTTTCTTATCAGCTTCTTTATTAGCCTCAGCATCTTTAACCATATTTTTAATTTCTTCATCGCTTAAACCTCCTGATGCTTGGATTTGGATTTTTTGTTCTTTTCCAGTACCTTTATCTTTTGCCGAAACACTTACAATACCATTAGCATCTATATCAAAAGCAACTTCAATTTGAGGGACTCCTCTTGGAGCATTAGGTATTCCCACAAGTTCAAAGTTTCCTAATAACTTGTTATCAGCCGCCATCTCTCTTTCTCCTTGCAATACTCTTATCGAGACTGCTGGCTGGTTATCTTCTGCAGTTGAAAAAACCTGACTTTTTTTTGTTGGAATTGTTGTATTTTTATCAATAAGCTTTGTAGA
>MDTG01066361.1_pt1 | contig 18754 bp, 18 predicted proteins | sample 811421 | NCBI WGS metagenome assembly MDTG01 (sample SAMN05326645, study PRJNA326480) | marine metagenome | isolation source: seawater | place: Pacific Ocean: South East | collected 2011
TCTTTTTTTTCAAGTTTATATTTCAAAATCAAGCTATTTAACATTCCAGGTTTTGGTTTTCTGCATAAACAATTATCATCATCATCGTGGCTGCAATATACAATTTCTTGAATATTTAAATGCTCCCTTATTAATGAGTGCATTTTATGCAAATCATCCAATTTAAGAAGATTTCTTTTTATATCTGGCTGATTTGTACATACAAAAAATACTAAATCATTATCTCTAAAATTTTTTGCAAATGATATAAAATCATTTCGTAGTTTAAATTCCTTCATACTTCTAGGTGATGAAATAATATCACCTCTTTGAATTATTGAATTTATTACTCCGTCTCTATCAAGGAAGATATTTTTATATTTTTTTAAATTCATAATTTGATAAATAAATCTCTGTTTCTTTCAAACTTTGCGGAGTTCCAATTTCATAAAATCTATTTTTGACTTCGAAGAAATCAAGCTTAGCGTTTTTAGACAATGATTCTTGCAGTATGCTTAAATCAAAAATTTCTTGTGTATCTATAAAATCATCAGCCGAAAAGATACTAAGCCCATAATCGATATATTGTGAATTTTGGTGTGGTTTTTTCTTGTTATATGTAATCTTTCCATCGCTTAAGAAAACATTACTTACATCATATTTCTTGTTATTTTTATATATTGTTATCAAGGGTTTTTTTGTTTCTTGATATCTTTTGTAAACTTCAAAGTACGAAATATCTAAGAATGTATCTCCATAAGTTAAAAAGGCTGGTCCTTCTACAAGATCATAAGATTTTTTTGCAGCTCCTCCTGTCCCTAAAAGATTACTGCCTTCATCACTAATAATTATATTTATAGAGGTATCTAAAGTCTTTATATAGTCTCTTACTTTATTTCCTAAATGACCAATGGATAATATAACTTCCGAAATACCAGCATTTTCTAGATATTTTATTTGATAAAATAAGAAAGGTATTCCGTTAACTGGAGCAAGGCATTTTGGAGTACCCTTAATAACTGATCCTAGACGAGATCCAACCCCTCCACACAAAATAATACATGGAATTAATTTCATGAGGATGAAATAATTTTAGTTCCCTCAAAATCAAATTTAAATCTAACCTCTTCGAGTCCATGAAATTTCATCTCTCTTCTAAGTCTATCTCTGTCATCAGCAAGAAACATCAAGAAACCTCCTCCACCAGCACCTACAACCTTACCCCCAACTGCTCCATTTTTGATTGCAGCCTCATACCAGGTGTCTATTGTAGAATTTGACATGCCTTTAGAACGTCTTTTCTTATTTTCCCAATGCTCGTTCATCAACTCGCCAAATTCGATCACATTCCCTGATTCCAATGCGACTTTGCTTCTGTAACCTAGCTCTTTAACAAAATGCAAATTATCTAACATATCTTTATTATCTTTTTCAGATTTTTCTTTTTGATCTTTAAGAATCCCACTGGCACTTCGTGAAAATCCTGTAAAAAATAGAAGCAAGTTATCTTCTAGAGAAATTAATGTCTCCATACTGATGTCTAATGGTTGACATGAAACAGTATCATCTTTATTAAAATTAAAAGTTGATATTCCGCCATATGCAGCAATATATTGGTCTTGTTTTCCTATTGGTTCTTGTAGTTTTTCAATTTCAATCATACAGGCTAATTGTGCAAGCTCCTCTTGATGTATATGCTTCTTTCTATGAGCATATAAAGCTTTTAAAAGACAAGTAGTAAAACTTCCAGATGAACCAAGCCCTGTTCCAGCAGGGATATCAGCTAAAGTCGTGATTTCAATTTGAGGAGTCTTAAAATTTAATAATGATAGAGCTTCTCGAATAATTGGATGTTTGACATCAATTATATTTTTTGTATTTTCAAGTTCAGAATATTTAAGATAAATACCTTCTGTAAAAGGCCTCATAACACTTACATATATATATTTATCAATTGCTGCAGAAAGTAAAAAACCTCCATGATCTAAGTAGTATGATGATAAATCTGTTCCGCCGCCTCCAAGGCTTATTCTAAGTGGACTTCTTGCTGTAATCATATCCAGACTCCTTATATATTTTATCTATTATTTTTAAAACTTCATTTGCATCACTTAAGCTTGGATAGGGTATTCTGTCATGCTTAATATCTTTATAGAATTCTTCCATCTCATTTTTCCATGAGATATCACTACCCGGAAAATCCCATTTATAAGATAAAGGTGGACCCATTTCTTTTAACATTTTGTAATGAATGATTGTTTCTTTGCCATAACTACCGCCGAGTCCATTTATATCAATCTTCCCATCCTTGCCATAAATCTCCATTGAAAACATATTCTTCCACTCTGTACATGAGGCATGAAGAAATGCTACTTGATTTTCTTTATTACGTAGAATCATAAACCCATTATCTTCAACTTCCATATCCCAAAAAAAAGTATGAGCCAGTCCTTTAATATTATTGAAATTACCAAGAAACATTCTTGAAAGATCTATTAAATGTGATCCTTGGTCTATTATTTCGCCCCCACCAGATTTCTCGGGGTCCGCTCTCCATTCTTTATCATAGCCCAGTCTTCCGCCATGACCATATCTAGCTCTTAAAAACATTAATTCTCCAAGCTCTCCTGAATCTATAATTTCTTTGGCTTTAAGAATAGCTGGATGATATCTATGGTTGAAACCAACTCTAACTTTTATAGAAGTTTTATTTAGTATTGGTAGAACTTCTTCAATCTCTCTAAATGATCTGCCTGCAGGCTTTTCTACAAGAACATGCTTGCCAGATTGAATGGCTGATTTTGTTATAGCTGACAAACTATCATGCAGAGTAGATACTATAACTATGTCTACTTTGCTCATTTTTAAAATTTCTTGCCAAGTGTCAGTTGCTATAGCATTATGATCTTTAGCTAATTGTTCTGCTTTTTTGAGATGAATGTCAGCGCATGCAACTAGATATCCATTATTTCCAAGAGAATTAGCTCTTTTTTTTCCAATAAGTCCGCATCCTATTATGCCTATACCAAACAAACTATTTATCCCCCCAATCAAAGCCACGATCTCTTCCAGCTATCCTTCTTAGGGTATAAACATCTGTGCTTAAGAGATCTTGCAAATGTTCTGGCCAACTATCCCAATTATCCCATACTGCACTTATTGTTTTCCCTGTAATTCCATCACTATCTCGAGCAGCTAAAAACAATGCTAACTTCTCCACTCTTTCAGTTGAGGAACCTACTTGAGAAAACGCTTTCTTTGCTGTTTCAAATTCCCTGATACCGGAAACGTCCGATCCCTGTTTAATTATTTCAGCAAGAAGTTTGGTTGGCATTACACCTGGCGAAACACAATTAATTTTAATCTTATACGAATCAGCCTCTTCGGCTAAAGTTTCACTGAATCTTATAAGTGCGCTCTTTGAACTAGCATATGCTGAAAACATAGGTCTCGGAGATGTAGCTCCCCCTCCGGATAAATTAATAATCGACCCTCTATTTGCCCTAATCATTACAGGAATTACGGCGCGACAAAAAGCTACAGGTGCAAGAAAATTAACTTGTAAAACATTATGCAACTCTGCTAAATCAGTTTCCCAAGAAAGCCCAATCTCTCCATGAACAGCCGCATTATTTATTAACACATCTATACGATCTAAAGTAGATATTTGCGAAGCTAAAAAATCTTGTACCACCGAAGCTTGCCCAAGATCACAAACGCCAATTTTGCATTCTTGTCCAGCCCTAGCATGCAAACTATCCTTTAGAGACTCTAACTTACTCTCATTACGACCAACAAGCATTAGGTCATAACCAGCTTCCCAAAAACATTTAGACAGTGCTCGACCCAAGCCACCATAAGCACCAGTGATAATCGCTAACATTTACTTACTATCCCTTTGTTGAAATACCCATTCATTATTTTTAAGGAATTCAACTGTACTGATAACTCCATCTTTTATAGAATATTTTGGACTCCAACCAAGCTTTGATATTTTTGAATTATCTAGATATATAAAGGGGTTATCTCCTATCCATCCTCTATCGCCACCTGAATAATTTAGTTTTGGTGATAAACCAAGCTCATCACAAATCCACCTTATAGAATCATTTATTTCACAATAATCATCAACACCTAGATTAAAGATATTGACCTTATCATCTGATTTTTTAAATGCTATTAACATTGCCTCTATACAATCATCAACATGTAAATATGATTTTCTTTGCAGGCCATTTCCAAGCACAGTTAAATTATTTGGATCATTTTTAAGCTTATTATAAAAATCAAAGACATGTCCATGGGTATATCTTTTTCCAAGAATAGATACAAACCTAAATATCCAAGATTGAAATTCAAAACCTTCACAATATGCTGCAATCAATCCTTCACCTGCTAATTTTGAAGCGCCATATAAAGAAGTTTGAATAGGAAAAGGGCCATCCTCTTTTGTTGGTATTTGAGGAGATTCTCCGTAAACTGATCCAGTTGAAGAAAATGCAATTTTCTTAATATTATTTAGCCTCATTGCTTCTAAAACATTGAATGTAGCAATAGTATTTTGCTCTAAATCTTTGCTTGGATGTTGTGTTCCAAATCTTACGTCAGCATTAGCAGCTAAGTGGATTACAAAATCACCAGTTGAATAGGCACTATTTAGAGAATTTATATCAAGTAGATCTATTTCTTTAAAAGTAAATTTTGGATTTTTTAAAGCTTGGTCTAAAAATTGTATTCTTCCTGTAGACAAATTATCAATCCCGGTAACTTGATGACCCAAAGAAAGTAATTTTTCTGTTAAATTACTTCCAATAAAACCAGCGCAACCATTAACTACATAATGCATATTTTTCTTCTTTGACTTAAATTTAAGGTTATTATAGTGCATTAAGTTATTTTATTTTACTAATATGAAAGACAAGGTTGAGAAATTAATACGCGATGGGCAAAAAAAAAGTAATGTCGTAAAAGGGTCATGGGGTATTTTTCTTAGAAAAATAAAAATTTTATTTCAACTCCTAGTTAATGGTAAATTCAGATCAGATGTTAAAGGATCATTGAATACTGCATATAGAAAGCATATAGCTAATTTGATGAAAATGCCTACTATTCCAGTTAATGATTTGGTGGATTGGGGTTCATTAGAGATAAATTTGAAAAATGCTACGCAAAACGCAGGTCAAACATCACATTTAGAACTTCTCTGTATTTTAGCTAATGTCAGGCAACATATTTCTGAAAATCAAAACTTCTTAGAAATTGGAACCTATGATGGAAATACTGCTCTCAATGTTGCATGTAATTTAAAAGAAAATTCTAAAATTTATACAATTGATCTGCCTTATGATGAATCGCAAAGTGCAAAATTTGCATATGATGATGCTCTTGTAAAAAACCCAAAAAGAAAATTAAAAAAACATAAAGACATGAATAATGTTGTTCAAATTTATGCAGATTCAACTGAGTTTGATTTTTCTGACATTTCATTCAATGGTGCGTTTATTGATGGTGGTCATGATTATGATGTTGTTTTTGCAGATACAGTTAATGTAATAACCAATATACAAAAACCTGGATTTATTTTATGGCACGATTATGAAGTTGAATGCGAAATTGGTGATATCTTACATTCTCTGATACCAGAATATGATATTAAGCACATTGAAGGAACAAGAATGGCTTATCTTTTTATTAGTTAATCTAGAGATTTTTTGTTGTTAGTTGATATTGAAATTATTCCTGCTACTGCTAGGCAGTATATCGGGTAAAAAGGTGGCAATATAGTTATATTTCCATGAACAAGGACTAGAAATAATATAAGTATCGATAAATATATTTTAATTTCACTCCTTGAGCTACTTAAATTTTTTATGGCTAATCGCAATACCATATAATTAAAATATAGGAATAGCATAAAAGTAATTATGCCAGTCTCTATGAAAACTCTTAAAATTCCTGCATCAATAATGAAACCTTCAGGAACAAATTCAAATCCTTGCGATACAAGCCTTGGACCAATGCCAATTAAATAATCAATTGGGTCTGCATTTTGAAGATATATTATAAATCCTGATAATGATGTTTCTTTAAAATACTCAATGGGGGAACCAACAGATGAAGTAGCGCTAAACATAAATAAAATAGCTAATGGAAAAGCTAATAATACTAAAAGATACTTTTTATAAATTAAGTAGTTAATAGAAACAAAAATTATTATTGAAAAAAGAATAGAATTTGATACCGTCATTGCGCTAGCTAAAAGTAAAAAGAAGCCGCATATTTTAAAAATATACATTTGTTTATTTAAAGAAAATACAGATAATAATCCAAGATAAAATAGTATTGCTGATGCTGAACCTACAGCTCCTCCCGTAAAAGTATTTAGTCTAGGTAAATTTAAACCAAAAATTTCTCTTCCAGAAAATTTTAAAGCATCAGCTTCAGAACTTGTAAAGTTTAAAAATGGGCTTAACTCTGGAATATCTGGCCGAATTGGCAGAATACCAAATATATTTAAAATACTAAAAAAGCAAACAACTGAGAAAAATAAAATTGAAATAGTTAGCGCTTGTAAAGGGATATCGAATTTTCTTTGAGAAATATCTATAAAAACAATTAGAAATGCTAATGGGAGAATAAATTGTCTTGTTACAATAAATATATAATTTAAATTATCTAATGAAAGCATCAGAAAAATAAAAACTAAGCAGGCATAAATTAATAAAAATGAGTAAAAAAACCAAAGTCTTTTCTTAAATTGAAAAAATGAGCAGTGATATATAATTGATATAACCACAAGAATATCTGGAAGAATAGAAAAGAAAATATTCTCAACATTTGGGGCTCTTATTAAAAACATAAATGGGTAAACCATGAACGGATATAAATATATAAAATTTTTATTTTGCTGAATGGCAAAAGAATATATAAATAAAAAAAGTACTACAGATAATATATCGTTAAAAGAATTAAATGATAAAAAAATTAATGATAGTAATGAGCATATATATATGAAATTATTTTTTTTTATAGCTACTTCCACATCTAATCAAAATAATAATTTATAGTAAATATAATTCTTTTGAACAAACTATAAATTTTAATAAGGCCAGGTACTTTTTTTAATCGAATTCTAGTTTTGAGAAATCGCTTTGAGCTATGTTCTTCTCTGATTTCTAACATTTGAGCTCTATCAACTCTATCAGGATACAACCCTCTAGAAACTAATGAGCTTCCAGGCCACCTATTATCATCATCAATAGTACAAAAAATCTCAATTTTTGATACTCCAAATCTAATAGGAAGAAAGGATGTATCGCTTGCACTTTTTTCAAAATCAAAAGGTGTATATTTTGGCCATCTTTTTAAATATGGCCTTCTGGAAAAAATAATTTTTTTAAAAAGTTTTTTAGAGAATACTCCAGGCAAGCCAATAATATATGGCTTGATACCAAGTATATGTTTAGAGTTTTTAATTCTTATTTTATGTGACTTTTTGTTATAGTCTAATGAAAAAATATTTTCATATTCATCTTTTTGTATATTATTAAATTCATCAATGCTAGCACCTAGTCCAAACCATGAATAACTTAAATATTCTGAATTAGATATTTGCATTTCTTCTATAACTTTATTAAGTTTATCAACACCGCACATACAAATTTGATCTTCAATCCAATATAGTACAAATTCTGAATCTATATTATTTATAAGTTTTCTTGAGTCATGAAACCAGCCGCTTTTAGATTCTAAGAACGATGCTTGTAAACTATTTCCTAAATGTTTGTATAAAAAATTAAAGGCCTCATCCTTAAACTCGCCTCTAAAATTTACTACCCATTTTTTTATATTTGCATCTTTAAATGAGTTAAAAGAGTCCTTCATTCTGTGAAGTCTTTCAGCAGAATCAATCCTAAAATTTGAAAAAATTATTAGTGACATTTGATCAGATGTTATTTTTAGATAAAGATGATGCCATGAAATAACCAATAATTGAAATTACTATGTATATTATAGAAGCATTTATTGCTGCTCCAACATACCCATAAATTGGTATGAATATACTTCCTCCAACAATCAATAAAAATGCATTAAAACTAGAAAGACATAAAACCCACATCGGCTTGTCTGCTCTTATAAAGAGATTGTAAACGATTCCTAATAAAGCATGCATAGAAACTGGAAAAGCTAGAATTAAAATTAAGAAGACAATATTTTGATAACTTGAGGGAATAAAACCAAATTCAAGACCGAGATAAGAAGTTAATGCTAATAGTAGTGAAGCACAAGCAAACACAACAATTAAAACGAAATAGTATGTTATTGATTTATTTAAAGAATCTTGAGCATTTTTATTGGAATATATAGAGGGGCTAATAGCGGCCTGGGCTCCAATAATTATTAATGAGATTGGCACTAGAAATTGAATTGCTAAGTTATATTCAGCTAAATAGCTATTGCCATAATTAGCGGATAAGAAATATCTATCTGATGCTGCAATTAACATAGCAACAATACCACCAGGTATTAGTGGAGCAGCGAATTTTAATGCCATTTTTATATAAGCGATGTCAATGCTAAAAATCCAAGAGCCTTTACCAAACCAGAAAAAACATATAAAACTTAATACTAACTCACCGCATGCTACTCCTAAAAGTCTCAAAATGACGGTGTCATCGTGAAATCCAGAGTAAAGAAAAATAACAGATAATAAATTTAATAATAAAACTTTAAGTGCATTATATTTAATAACTATCTGTGCATTTTGAAAAGTTACGGCATGAGCAAAATGAACAAGATTGACTGATGAAAAAATTACTATTAATAAAATTAGTAACCATTTGATGTCTATATAGTTGACTACATTAAATATGTTTTCCAGAATAAAGTTTTGGGCACCAATTAGACTAAAAAGAATCAATATAATTAAACAAAATAAGAATACAAAATTGGCTGTAGAAAAATAAAATTTTAATTTTTCCTCTTTGAGCTCCGAAGCTGAGGAAAACTTCATTAGTGGTGTGTATAAACTTAAACTCAATAATAGGGGTAATGTAGAAAAAACAGTATAAAGAAAAGTAAATTCTGCATATTCAACCTTCGGCATCCAAAATAAATAAAAAGGAATTAGCAAAAATGATACTCCCTTAAAAACAGTATCTGCACTAACTATCTGAAAAATTTTTTTGAACATTATTTCAGTCTACAAGGAAATTAACCTAGGCTCTTCCATAAATATCATCTATACGAATAATGTCATCTTCGCCTAGATAGGATCCAGATTGAACTTCAACTATCTCAAGTGGCTCTTTGGTATTATTTGCTAAACTATGAATTGATCCAAGAGGAATATAGATAGATTCATTTATTTTGAGTGTGTGATTTTTTTTGCCAAGTGTTACCTCCGCTATGCCCTTGGTTACAACCCAATTTTCAGCTCTATGAGCATGCTTTTGAAGGCTTAGCTTTGCATCAGGGTTAACTGAAATGATTTTAACTTTAAAATTATATCCTTCCTCAATTGTTTTAAACCAACCCCATGGCCTAAATACCTTTTTATGAAAGATTAATTCTTCCCTATTCTTATCTGCCATTTTTGAAGTTAATGTTTTTAAATTATTTACATTTTTTTTATTAGTAACTAATAGAGCATCATCAGAATCAACAATCACAACTTCATCCATACCTAAAACAGTTATAAGGCGATTCTTAGAATATATTAATGATTTTTTTGTATCTATAGCTAAAACATCTCCACGAAGAGAATTTTTATTATTATCTTTTTCTGAAGCTTTCCAAACAGCATCCCATGCTCCTAAATCATTCCATCCAGAATTAATCAAAGGTACCATTTTTAGAAGATCCTTGTATTTAATGGCTTTTTCAATAACCCCGTAATCAATAGATTCAGAGTCTACACTTAGAAAGATTTCTTTGTCAGGCCTAATAAATGCGGCATCAATAGTTTTCTTGCTCCACGACTCACTCACTTTTTTATAAGTCTCGGGTAAAAATTCATCAACCAGCTCCAACCATTTGGATGATTTTAGGATAAATAATCCGCTGTTCCAGAAGTATGATTTATCTTTAATAAGCTCTTCAGCCTTCTTAAAATCTGGTTTTTCAATAAATTGATGAACTTCGTTTAGTTCTGATTTTATATAACCATAGCCAGTGTTTGGTTCTGAAGGTTCAATTCCTAAGGTAACTACATGATTGGATTGAGCAAACTCTATGGCTTTTTTTAAACTTTCTAAAAAAGAATTTTCATCACTGAAAATATGGTCTGATGGGCCAACAACCAATATTGAATCTTTAGAACTTTTATAGCTTTCCAAAGCAGCAAGCGTTAGTGCTGGAGCAGTATTCCTTGCAGCTGGTTCTAATATAATTTTATTATTTGCAAAACTGAATTCGGATGCTTGGTCTAAGACCATAAATCTATGATCTTCATTAGTAATCATAATAAGGTTGCCAACTTTATAGTCTGAACTATTTACTAATTTAAGCCTACTAAGAGTTTTTTTAAATAAAGAACTATTTCCTATGATATTCGAGAATTGCTTAGGAAAAGCTGATCGTGAAACTGGCCAAAGCCTTGTTCCAGATCCCCCACAAAGAATAACTATATCAATATTAGTTTTCATTAAAATTAGTTAAACTAATAAACTTAATTGACTTTCTTGTAAAACTAATTTTTAAATTATTTAAATACAATATAAATGAAATCAATAAAGATAAAAAAGCTCCAAAAAATGCGCCCATAATGCACATTACTGACCTTTTTGGATAAGATTTAACTTCTGGCTTATGAGGAGGAATGATTATCTTAAATTTATAGTCATCTCTGCTTTCTATAGACATAAGTTTTCTAGTTTGATCTTCTACAAGTCTATAAAACATCTCTCTAAGAGTTGAAACATTAGTTGATTCTGCCTGCTTATTGAGGAAGTTGATTGATCTTTCTGCCGCTGCCTTATCATAATCACTAAAATGCTTATTTAAGTCAGCTATCAACCACTCTAACCACCTTTGAGCATTTTGAGAAGATATATTTCTTATGGAGATAGATATGAAACCTGCAGAAACATCTTTGGATACGATTAATTGCTCTTTAATAAATAATTCAGCTGCTTCTTGGAATGAAGGTATTTTATTTCTATTTGCAGGAGGAGTTCTTGTCCATTTTTGTGTAGTTTCGTCATAAATATTATCATCATAAATAACAACACCGTTATTATTTAACAACTTGGATGCCATAACAGGAATTAGTATATTTCTATTTTCTATATAATTTCCAATAAAATCTCTAGATTTAAGTAGAGCAATAGCTTCGTCAGTAGCATTAACACTTTCATCTGCGCCACCAACATCAATTCCAGCCATTCCAGCTAAGGCTCCATACTGAGAAACCATTTTCTCAATACCGCCCGCTCCTTCATCTGCAGGAGCAAGCAAAGAGTCTGAAATATATATATTTTGAATATTTAAAGCAATGAGGATTGAAACAGCTGAGGCTAAAAGAGTGCCAATTATTGTAAAAGCTTTTGTCTTCCAGATAAATTGAAAGATTTGCATAAGATCAATCAGCTCTTCATTTTCATTATTAATAATCTGATTCATATTTATTAGATGGTACCCGGAGCCGGACTTGAACCGGCACGAAGTTGCCTTCGAGGGATTTTAAGTCCCTTGTGTCTACCAATTCCACCACCCGGGCATAATTTATTAACTGTCTCCAAATTTTATATTTTGTTCTTTCTCTCTCTCAACAACATCATTATACGATGATCTGATCTTATTGTTTATATTGATTGTTGATTTTAATAAATTAAAAGAAGATCCTAAAGCTTCAGAAAATTTTAAGAAAGCCTGAGTGTCTTTAGGAAAGCATGCACCTCCAAAACCCTTCCTTCCATCATGTCCAGGAACATCCATATGAGATGAACCTACTCTTAGGTCTTTGTTTAGAATATCTATAAAACTTTGCCATGTTTCGTTTGTTCCTGACTTCTCAAAAATGGTGTTTAATTCATTAAAAAACGTAACTTTCGTAGCCAAATAAGAGTTAATTGAATATTTGACTAATGATGCTGAGATGACGTCAGTATATGTATATTCCTTTTGGATGCATTTAGTATATTTATTATAAAACTTGCCTAATTCTTTAGAGTTTTCAATATCTCCACCAAAAATAATAAGAGATGAATTTATAAAATCTTCTGCGGCACTTTTCTCCTTCAAAAACTCTGGATTATAAACAAATTTTTTAACCCTACTTTCAATATCTTCTACATGGTTGGGAGTAACTGAGCTCTTTAAAACAATTAATTTATCTGAACATAGCTCATTTAAATTATTTACAACATTGCTCAATATGCTTAAATCTTGATTACCATCATCCGTCATTGGCGTCGGAACACATACGAAAATAATTTGAGGATTAAAATTAGGTAAATCCGTTACGTCATTTCCTAGCTTTGGATCTATGCATAGTAAATTAACTTTATCATTAAAGCTTGCTGCTAGAGCCTTACCAACAAAACCATAACCTACAATTCCAACATTAATATTTTTATTCATATTTTTAAACTATCTAACTTAATATTATTATCAGATATTATCATATTAATGGAGGCTGAAGCCGGAATCGAACCGGCGTTAACGGCTTTGCAGGCCGCTGCATAACCACTCTGCCATCCAGCCAATGAATAGTTTGCTATGGTATCAGTTTTAAATTATTTACCTAGCAGATCTTTAATTTTTTTCCAGTTTGCGATAATTTTTTCTTGCTGGTTCTCCCATAAATCTTTTCTATCTACCTCTTTGTAAATTGAGCTTGTTCCACCAATGAAATGATTAATGCCGGCGTTTGATAAAGGTTTTATTGTATCCATACTTACTGCACCATCAAGCCCGATAAAAGAGTCAGCATTTGATCCATGTGTTTTTTCTTTTAAAGCTTTTAAATCATTTAAAATATTCTTGGGTCTTGAGTCTTGCTTTAAGACGCCTGGGTGTATTCCCATTAACATAACTCCGTCTATTTCATTGTTTTGTATGAGCCTATCAAGGGTATTAAAGCTTGTTGCTAAGTTGATACATGCAACGGGTTTTGCACCCATATCATTTATCTTGTCGACTACTCTCATTTCATTGCCAATACATGACTCAACATGAAAGTGGATATATTCTATATTTGGAACATGCTTAAATTGATCAATAGTAAAGTCAATATCTTCTACCATCATATGTAAATCAAGCGGAAGAGAAGATACATTCGACAGTCTTTCCATAATTTCAGGATAAATGCCATATCTGGGAACAAAATGACCATCCATTATATCAATATGCAGACCATCTACTCCCAAAGAATCTACCAATCTTATGTCTCGTTCAAAATTTATATGATCCATTGTCACTAAAGATACAAGGAAATTATTCATAGTTTAACTACTCCAAAATAGAATGATTATTTGAGACCTCTACAGGTTCTAATGTTAAAGATTTCATTAACTTAATTACAATATAGTCATATAAAAGCATAGAAAATTGTTCATACGGTGATTTCATTAGTTGAGATGAATCAATTAACGGAAGAGTAATTAAAAAATCACTATTTATACCTATTCTTGAAGTTGGATTGCAGGTTGTTGAAAAGATAATGCCATTTTCAACTTTTGCCTGATCTACATAAAGTCTAATTGAAGGAGTTTCACCAGATGAGCTATTAACAAATAAAACTGTATTTTTAGTTACTCTTGGAACATTTGTATCACCGATCATAGAAGCGTTATAACCCATGTGGGATAGTCGCATAATAAATGCTCTTAAAGCATAGCCCATTCTTCCAGCTCCTAGGCCAATAAAATTAATTTTTTCTTTACCTTGTTTTAAAATTATATTTGTCAATGCATTGACATAAATATTAATCTCATCCTCATTAATATTACCTGCCATATCATTCATATCATTTAAAATAACTTTCATATTCTTTCTATTAAGCAGCTAAATAAAGGTAGTAGATGGGTTAATTTCATTAATAATTTGATTTTTAATTTCTTCATTGTAAACGCCTGCTCGTAAAATAACTACAGGGCATTCCTCTCCTTTAAGGGTTTCTGGAGAGGCTACTTTTAGATTTGTACCATATAATCTCTTGCCTTGTTTAGCAGAGTCATTATCTAAAATAGCAGTTATCTTTTCTTCATTTAGCCCAAATTTAAGCAGCGTCTGAGAAAAAATGTGTGCTCCAAACATATATACGTTAGATAAAGGATTTGCTTTAGCAATATTTTCTAGAATTGTAACCGCATCACTTAAATGGTGATGATGCCATTCATTTAAAATTTTAATGTTTTCTTCATATTTATTTTCTAATTTATGCAGATTATTTTTTATTTTGTTATTTTTTTTAAAATGATAGAAAACGCTATGATCCTCCTTAAATTTTTTATAGGACTGAAGAGAAAATCCATTAGACTCCATTAAATAAAGGACTAATTCATGGTTTAATAAAAAGGTATGTTCAAAATTAAGTGCATTAGTATACTTTCTTATCATCATTTCTTTAATATTTGGCACTGTAAAGATTAAATCTTTGCCCTCAGGAATAAAATCAGATAATTTTTTTGAGAAGCTTATCGGATCATATATATGCTCGAATAAATGTGAGTGAACATATGCATCATATTCTTCATTATCAATATACTTATCATCAAAGAAGCCTTCTACGAAAGTTGCAGGGCAATCTTCAACAGGTATAGGATTTGGCTCTAATATTTTCCATGACATATCATGTTTATACTCTTTATAGTATTTAGAGAGAATGCCATGCAGTCCACCAATCTCAAAAATCTTTGAAGGAGAAGAATGGCTAAAAATAAAATCTGCGAAAGCTTTGTGATGGTCATGCCAAATTTTGCCGACAGTGCCCGATGAATGTTCAGAATCATACAGAGTACTTAATTCTATTAACTTTCTAACTTGGACAACTCCTGTAGATTTCGAAATATCCATAATAAAATCTTCAAATAAATCATTTTCATCGCACTCATCATCCATGCATCCCATAAAAACAGGAAACTTTTTAATTGTGAAAATATGCTCTAAGTCATCTCTATCAAAAATTAAGTCAAGTTCACGTTCTAGTTCCATTTTATATTCCTCTTAGGTGGCTCAGTAAAGAAGATTTACCAAGATAAAACAATAAATGATCATATGGATTATGATGAAGGGCTGCAATATTTAAAAAAATTAAAGCAGTAAGAATTTTAACCCTTGATGAATCTAATGATTCATTCTCAATCCATTCATAAAAATATCTTTGAAATTCAACATTTTTATAGTTCATTTGAAAATCGAATTCTATTTCATGATTCTTTTTGATAACTTGATAAAGCTCATTGTGAATATTTCTATGAGAAACTATCAATCCATGATTTAGTTTTGCTAAATCATAATATAGATCACCATACTCAATGTTGCCCCCAAAATCCTGTCTCCAGTCCAATAACTTGAATTCATAACCCGAATTAGTTTTATTGTACAAAATGTTTTCAAAATGAAGGTCTCCATGAAATCTGGTGCAAGATTGGGGGATAATGCTCTCCCAATCCAACGAATCTAAAATACTAGTAATGGTTGGCGTAACAATTCCGTTAATTTTTTCTTCAATATCATAAGACTCTGAAACCCTGAAGTACTCTTGAACGCGCTGATATGTTTTATTTTTATAGAAGTTTGTAGCAATATTTTTAAATTCTTTATTTTCATCAGAAGATAATTCTTTAACTTGCCATAAATCTTTGATCCAATCTAAAAATGACTTAAAAGCTTCTATGTCTGTATTTTTAGACATAACAGATCCGGATATCCATTCATATGAATAAAAATTAGCTCTTTGATCTAAAACTGACGGCGTGAATGGTTTTAACTTTTGCGTCCTCTTTACTCTGTTAGATATAAAGTCTTTATCAGTAGAGAACTTAATAACCTTTTGATCAACAAAATAGATTGCTTCTTCTTCTTTTTCTAAAATTATATGGTCTTTATTTTTCTTGGAAGCAAAAACGTTTCTTGTGTGCTGTAATTTCTCAAGATCACCTGTGTCATACCAAGAAAATTTTATTGGGCTGATACCATCTTCTAGTAACTTCCTGAGTCCAAAAGATTCACCTATTTCTATTGAACCTTTCGTCTTGCCATTTTCCATTTCAGTCCAGAAGTCTTCATAGTTATTAATTCCAGCTAAGCCTATATAGGCCTTGGCATCCACTTCTGCATTTTTGCCATGGATATTAATTATTGAGTTATTTTTAATTTCAATAGATCTATAGTTTGTAATTTCTTCTTCATCAGAAAATCCCATCCAGTTTGATTCTGGTGGAGGTATATCTTCGAGCACAATAGTATCATTTGATGTAAAGATGAATGGGCATTGCAGAAATTCTTTACATTGAAGGATTGAATATCCTAAGCCTGAGCCTTCTCCTTCAAACAAATCAATTTCAACAAATCTAAATTTTCTATTTGGATATGCAATTTCACAAAAATCTATTACAAGTTCTTTTTTATAACCAACAGGTATAACAAACTCTATATCTTTAGGAAATTTTTCAATAATATGCGAAATAGCAGGCCTAAGATCAACGCTAACAAGAGCCTTATTTATATTTTTAGTTATTCCTTTGAGTCTATTGCCAAGACCTGCAGATGCAATTAAGACTTTATATTTCATTGCTCTTATCTTTAAAAAATCTACCTTTAATCTCAAGACAAGCGTCTAGAACAGCGCCGTCTCCTGCATTGGTTGGAGTAATAAAATTAGCTGAATCTTTTGCTTCTAATCTTCCACTTTTAGGAGCGATCCCAAAAAAGCAATCTTTTAAAATATTTGCATCATGAATGCCATCACCCATATAAATAAGGTTTTTAAAATTATACATTTCTGATAAATATTTATATCTATCAGTCTCAGTGACCAAGTCTACAGAGTACCCCATATCATTTATTCGTTTTTTTGTTATTTCAAAACCTCGCCTGTCGGCAGATATGAAGGAAATAGATACAAGATTATCTATCATTTTTAAACCATCGCTATCATGAGGCCCAAATATTTTAAATATCTTTCCTTCTGATGAATAAAGGAACTGACCAGTATTTAGAACACCGTCAACATCAAGAATAAAGTTATATTTCATCATAATCTTTGCAAATAAACTAAAGGTTTAATGTAAATCCATTTTATCTGAAAGTCTTATATGTGTATATAAAACCTGTATACACCGTTATGAGTAAAGAGAGTAACAGAGTTATATCCCCTAATAAGATCAACAACATATTATTGAGAGTTAATCCTAAAAGATAAATACTAATTGTAAATAACTGAACCGAGGTTTTAATTTTTGCAAGAAATGTAACTTTTGTTGCATTTGAGCTCTGATTTCTTGCATTAAAATCTCTTAATGCCCCAACCCAAATTTCTCTAGTAATAATTAAAGCTGATACAAAGCCAATAAAATAGCTAGTTAAATTAATAGCAAGTCCAAATAAAGCAAATACTATAAGAATTTTATCTGCAATTGGGTCAAGTATCTCTCCTAATACAGAAGTATGATTAAATTTCCTTGCTAAATAGCCATCAAAATAGTCAGTTAAGCCGGCTAAAAAAAATAATATCAAAGCTAGCAAGTAGCCTTTTGGATTGATTAGCAATAGAAAAATAATTACACCGAGAAAAATTCTCAATAGTGTAAGTGCATTTATAAAATATATCATTTATTAAGCTTAGTTTTAATATCCTGTGCTATTTTCTCATTAATACCACTTATAGTCATTAAATCCTCAATGCTAGCATTGCTTACAGATTTAATATTCTTAAACTTACTTAGCAGCCTTCTCTTCAAAACCGCTCCAATACCTGGTACAAGATCTAGTTTTGATTTATTTAGTTTATTTTTCTTTTTATTTCTTTGTGCTGAAATTGCAAAACGATGAGCTTCGTCACGCATTTCTTGAAGCAATAAATATGATTTTGAGTATTTATCAAACTCTACTATCCCTCTTCCAGAAAAAATAGTTTCAGTAGCTCTAACTCTCCCACTTCCTTTAGCAATAGAAATAACTTTAATATCATTATGAATCGAAGCTTTAATAATTGATCGTATGAATTTAAGTTGTGTTTTGCCACCATCAATAACTAATAATTCAGGTTTGATGTCTTTATCATCAAAATACTTGAGTCTCCTATTTATGACATTTTCTAATGAGCCAATATCGTTACCTGAAAATTCTTTTGGTATATTAAAAAGTCTATAGCCTTTTTTATAAGGTCCAGTTTTTGAAAAAACCACACAGGATGCAATAGCGCTATCTCCTGAAAAGTGACTGACATCAAAAGTTTCAATCCTGTTAATATCAGTAGATAATCCTAGATCTTTGGCTAATTCTTTAAATGCAAAAGTATATTTATCCTCTTTACTCAAATGATTAGATATTACTTGTTGAGAATTCATTTTACATAAGCTAAATAATGGTCTTATATCCTTACTTGGAGTAAATGAGATTTTTATATTAATGTTATGTTTTTTCTTTATAGCTGCCTCAATTAATTCTTTTGATTCAAGTTTATTTATACAAAGAACTTTCTTTGGAATATCTAAATTATTATTATAGAAATTTAATATAGCGCCCTGATACACTGACTCTATTGAATTAAAATACCCCTTTTTAATAAGGTTGGTTTTAGTACCTCTTATTTTTCCTCTTCTTACAA
>MDTG01006047.1_pt1 | contig 18752 bp, 16 predicted proteins | sample 811421 | NCBI WGS metagenome assembly MDTG01 (sample SAMN05326645, study PRJNA326480) | marine metagenome | isolation source: seawater | place: Pacific Ocean: South East | collected 2011
AAGCATCCGGGCTTCTGGGGCCAGTATCGCCCGCCCGCGTCCGAGCCCGCGTCCGAGCCCGAGCCCGGTTGAGGCAGACCCGTCGGCCGGTCACCTGCCCGCGCGCCGCGCCTCGAGCCCGCGCGGCCGCCTCCGACCGCGTCGCCGGTTCCTTCGTCGGAGCTTCTCCTGGCGCCGCGAAGCCCCGGCACCGACCCCGCGGCCGAGCCCCGCGCGACCGCGCCCCGGCACCGACCCCGCGCGGCCGAGCCCCGCGCCATGTACTCTCGCGCCATGCGCGCCTTCGCCTTCGCTGCCCTGCTCGCCCTCGCTCTCGCGCCCGCCGCCCACGCCGACGTCGTCGGCCCGCCTCCCGACGACTGCCCTGCGGGGAGCACGCCCGAGAGCTGCCACGGCGGCCCCTACTGTGCGCCCTCGCGCTGCGAGACGGACGCCGACTGCGCCGACGGCACGGTCTGCGAGGCGCGTGACCTCTGCCTCTCGACCGTGAGCTGCGCGGGCCTGCTCCCGCCCGACGTCGACCCGGCCGAGTTCGACCGCGACGCCGTCAGCACCGACTGCGGAAGCTGCGAGGCCGGCTGCGCGCCCATCGCCGTCTGCGTGGCTCCCGGCGGCGGGGACGGCGGCGGCTGCGCGACCACCCCGGCCACGCCCGCCTCCCGCGGCGCGGCGCCGCTCGGCCTCGCCCTGCTCGCCCTCGCCGCCCTCGCGACGCGCCTGCGCCGCCGCTGAGCCACCCGCCGAGCCGCGCCGCGCTCAGCCGAAGAGCAGCTCGTTGATCCGCTTCTTCCAGTCGCCGACCAGGTGCATCACCAGGTCCGCCGCCCAGAAGGCCTCGAGCGCGTCCAACCCCGTCGTCGGCCGCGTCACGCCCACGCAGACCGCGTCCTCGGTCAGGTAGAAGCTCGCCCCGCCGAGATCACCGCTCCCGTTCAGCTCGAGCAGCTTCGAGAGGAACTCCGCGTTCCCCCGCTCGCCGGGCCCGATCTTGCTCACCTGCCCGCGCACGGAGAGCACCTCGTTCGAGCAGCTCACCTCGATCTCCGAGCCCTTGCGGCTCAGCCGCGTGTAGCCCTCGTCGAGCTTCTCCTCCTCGACGTGCGTCCCGCCGACCTCCGTCAGCACGTCGATCGCGCTCCGCACGATCTCCTGCGAGGCCTTCTCCTCGGAGCTCGTCTTCGCCAGCAGCTCCTCGGGCACCTTCACCACGCCGCGGCGCACCAGCCGGCGCACCTCGCGCACGTAGTCGCTCGCCGTATGCCCCGGCACCGCGAAGCCGAGCCCCTGCGAGTTCGCGTAGGCGAGCGTCACGATCCCGACGAGCCGCCCGGACGTGTCCACGAGCGGCCCGCCCGAGTTGCCCGGGTTGATGCTCACGTCCGTCTGGACGTAGTAGTTCGTCTCGATCTCCCGATGCGGGTTCGAGATGATCCCGCGCGCCACGCTGAAGCGGCAGCCGCGCGGGTGCCCGAGCGCCCAGACCTCCTCGCCGACCACGTAGTCCTCGGCGAGGTCGCTCTCGATGTCCATGAAGCCCGACGTGTCGACGTCGACCTTCACGATCGCGAGGTCGTGGTGGACGCTCTGGTGCACGCCCACGCCGTGCACGTTCTGCCCGTCCGAGAGGACGACCCGGAAGGGCCCCACGCTCGGCGCGACGTGCTTGTTCGTGAGGATCCAGCCGTCGGGGCCGACGATCACGCCGGTCCCGAGGCCCTTCGCGTCCTGGACGAGCACGATCTGCTTCGTCCGCGCGCGGATCATGTCTTTCGCGGCGTCGCTCATCGCCGCGATCAGAAGCCGAAGACCGAGAGGTTGTTCTTCTGCATCAGCCCCTGGACGTACACGCTGATCTGATCGTCGGAGATCCCGAAGGCGTTCTGGAACTGCACGAGGAGCTGGCGCTCGGCCTCGTCGAGGTGCCCGTCGCCCATGGCCATGTCGGCCATGTTCAGGAGCATGCACATCTTCTGCTGCGGCGTGAGCAGGTTGGCGGCGGCCTGGATGAACTGCTGGACGCCGTTGCGGCGGCAGTACTCGAGGCCGTTCCGGAGCACGCGATCGTCCGGGATGACCTTGAGGATGTTCAGTCGCTCGGACTCGTCGAGGTGCCCGTCCGCGGCGCTGATGTAGACCATGCCCGCCGCCAGCGCGGTCGGCGCGTCGAGCTTCACCTGGGAGCCACCGAAACCGTCGAAGATACCCATCGTCCTCGTCCCTTTCCTCAGTCTGCGTCGAGCGTCGTTCGCTCCCGCGGACGGGGAGCATCCCCGAAGCCCTTCGGGGCGGTCAACGCTCACCCGGGCAGATACGGACGCCGGCGCGCGGAGCTTCCCGCCGCTCCTCCGCGTCGCCCTTGCTCTGCTCCCCCCTCGAGCGCCCCGGCCGAGCGCCCGTCGAGCGCCCGCGCGTGGACGAGGCGAGGACGGAACGCGACGCGCCGCCCGGGGACCCAGGCGGCGCGTCGTCGGCGTGCATCTCGTCCTTTCGCGGGCTCCTCCGTGGGGTCCCGCGCGCCGGTCCGAGCTACCGGACGATCTCGTCCGCGTTCGGCCAGCTGCTCATGGCGCCGAGGTCGAGCACCTCGTGGCCGCGCTCGCGCAGCATCCCCGCCGCCCGCGCGCTCCTCGCGCCGCTCCGGCAGTAGACCACCACGTCGGCGCCCTCCTCGAGCTCCCCGAGGCGCGCCGAGAGCTCCTGCACCGGGATGTTCCGCGCGCCCTCGATGTGCCCGCCCTGGAACTCGCCGGGCGTACGCACGTCGAGGAGGATCGCCCCCTCCTGCACCATCGCCTCGGCCCGCGAGACCGTCTCCGCGTCCGCCCCGCAGCCGAGGCCGAGGAGCGCCGCGAACGCCGCGAAGATTCCCTTCTTTGCCATCTCCATCCTTTCCCTTCGCTCGCCCTTCGCGCGCGGGCTCAGCCGCAGACCACGGGCTCGGCCTCGGCCTCCGCCGCGCCGCCGCTCTTCTCGACCTCACGGTAGACCAGCATGCCGCCGCGCAGCGAGGCGACGCGCTCGAAGCCCATCTTCTCGAGGGCCAGCGCCGCGCGCCCGCTCCGCCCGCCCGAGCGGCAGACGGTGACGACCGGCGCCTTCCGGTCCCAGTCCTTCACGCCGTGCTCCACCGTGCCGAGGGGCACGAGCTCCGATCCGGGGAGGTGCGAGAGGGGCCCGTTGTATTCGTCCTCTTCGCGCACGTCGAGGACGCGGAACTCGCCGAGGTGCGCCTTCACCCAGCCCGCCGTCACCTCGGGCACGCCGCCGCCCGTGCGCTCGATCGGCGCCCAGGCCTTCTCCACCGCTTCGCCGGCGACGTTCGGGATCTTCAGCCCGCACTCGAGGTTCGCCGGCACGGCGACATCGATCTTCTTCGGATGGGCGAGCTTCAGGTTCGCCATGATCCGGGCGAACTCCTCCTTGCTCTTGCCGCCGCCGAGCCGCGGGTTGTGCTTCTTCTCCTCGCCGATGGTGCTCGAGGTGCGGCCCTTGTAGTCGTGGCCCGGGTAGACGGCGAAGTCGTCCGGGAGCGTGAAGAGCTGCTGATGCACCGAGTCGTAGAGCGTCTCGGCGCTGCCCTGCTGGAAGTCGGTCCGGCCGCAGCCGCGGATGAGCAGCGTGTCGCCGGTGAAGACGCGCTTCGCCTGGGGGACGACGTAGCTCACGCAGCCGCTCGTGTGGCCGGGCGTGAGGCGCGCCTCGATGACGAGGTCACCGACCTCGATGAGGTCGCCGGTCTCGACGAGCCGGTCGGCGCAGCTCGCGCCGGCGCGCGCGCTCATGACGGAGGTGGAGCCGAGGCGCTGGCGAAGCACGCCGCTGCCCGCGATGTGGTCCGCGTGGACGTGCGTCTCGAGCGTGTAGGCGAGCTTCAGGTCGAGCTCGCGGAGGAGCTGCTCGTCGCGCTCGACCTGGTCGCGGACCGGGTCGATGAGGACGGCCTGGCGCGTGCCCTCGTCGGCGAGGAGGTAGGTGTAGGTGGAGGACTCGGGGTCGAAGAGCTGACGGAAGATCACGACGGTCCTTTCGGCGGCCCGCGGCCGCGGAAGCGATGAGGGAGACGGGGGGCGTCGCTCGCCCGCGAGGGGGAGGCGCGGCCCGCGTCGCGGGAGGGTCGCTCGAGCGCCGGGGAGTGGGGGAATGGGGGCGCCCGAGCGGCCCTCCCGCGACGCGCGGAGCCGGAGCTCCGCGCGCGCCGGGAGGCTGGCTACCGATTCACTCGGCGGCTTCGGCCTTCTCGTCCTTCTTCTGGCCGACCTCGTCGGTCGGCCCGAAGAGGTTGAGGGGCATCTTGAGGTAGCGGATGCCGTTCTCGTGCGGCGCGGGGATGCGGCCCGCGTCCACGTTCACCTGCACGCTCTGGAAGATGAGGCGCGGCGGGCGGAGCTGGGCGTCCCGCTCCTGGCGGAACTTCACGAACTCCTCCTTCGGCGTGTCCCCGCGCATCTGCGGGTTGTTCGCCTTGGACTTGCCGATCGTGGTCTCCCACATCACCTCGCGGCCGCCCGGCTGGTAGTCGTGGCCGACGAAGACGCGCGTGTCGTCCGGGAGGTCGTAGAGCTTCCGGAGCGAGGCGTAGAGGTCCTCGGCGCTGCCGCGCGGGAAGTCGCAGCGACCGGTGCCGTAGTCGTCCATGAAGAGCGCGTCGCCGGTGAAGATGGCGTCGTCGATCTTGTAGGTGACGCAGGCCGGCGTGTGGCCGGGCGTGGCGATGACGTCGATCTTCAGCGAGCCGGCCTCGAAGGTCTCGCCGTCCTTCACGAGCGCGTCGAACTGGCTGCCGTCGACCGCGAAGTCGTCGGCCAGGTCGAAGATGCCCTTGAAGGTCTCCTGGACGACCGTGATCTTCTCGCCGATGACGACGCCGGCGCCGTACTTGCGCTTCAGGTACTGCGAGCCGCTGAGGTGGTCGGCGTGCGCGTGCGTCTCGAGGACGTAGAGGAGCTTCAGCCCCTTCTCCTCGAGGAAGGCGTCGAGCTCCTGCAGCGAGCCGACCGAGGTCTGAGAGGCGAGGGGGTCGTAGTCGAGGACCGGGTCGATGACGACCGCGTCCTTCGTCGCCTCGTCCCAGACGACGTAGGTGACCGTGTACGTGGGCTCGTCGTAGAACGCCTTGATCTGCATGACTGTCTCCTGCGGAGAGGGCGGCATCGACGCGCGCCCGTGAGTGAAAAAATCGGAAAGTCCAAACCCACCCCCGCGGGGGGCGGGGGCCGCGTGACCGGTCGCGGTGACGGGTCGCGCTCGGGTTCGAAACGGTGCATCGCTCGTGCCACGCCCGGCCCACGTCGCGTTTCGCGGGGAGAACGCGCGAAACGAAGCAGATCGAAACAACCGCGGGCGGCCGGTTGAAACGAATGAAATGCGTGCTGCGACGCCGCGTGCGCGGACGCACGGAGCGAGCTGTGAGATCCCTCTGTTCCGCCGGCGTAGTGCGTGTTCGGGTGGCTCGGGCGGCTCGGGCTCGAGCTCGGCACGGCGCCTGCAAGAGCCCTGGGCATCATGGAGAACTTCACGCCCCTCGCATCCGCCCTCGGCGGCCTCCTCATCGGCGTCGCATCCGCGATGATGCTCGTGCTGAACGGCCGCATCGCGGGCATCAGCGGCATCACCGGCGGCGTCCTCAAGCTCCAGAGCGGCGAGACCGTCTGGCGCGCCCTCTTCGTCGCCGGTCTGCTCGTCGGAGGCTTCGCCTACCACGCCTTCGCGCCCGACGCGTTCGCGATCGAGATCGACCGCTCGACGGGCGCGCTCCTCGCCGCCGGTGTCCTCGTCGGCATCGGCACCCAGATGGGCAACGGCTGCACGAGCGGCCACGGCATCTGCGGCTTGAGCCGCTTCTCGCCGCGGTCCCTGGTCGCCGTGCTCACCTTCATGGCGACGGCCGCCGCGACCGTCGCCGCCGTCTCCCACTTCTTCGGAGGTACGCTGTGAGCCAGAACGAACCGAACAAGGTCCAGCAGTACGGCGCGGCGTTCGTGACCGGCCTGGTCTTCGCCGTCGGCCTCGCCCTCTCGGGCATGACCCAGCCCGCCAAGGTCATCGGCTTCTTCGACTTCTCGGAGGGCCTGACGAGCTGGGACCCGAGCCTCGCCTTCGTCATGGGCGGCGGGATGCTCGTCTACATGCCGGTCTTCCGGCTCTTCACGAAGCGGACGCGCCCGCTCTTCGACACGCGCTTCCGCCTGCCGACCCGGCGTGACATCGACCTGCGCCTCCTCGGCGGCGCCGCCCTCTTCGGCATCGGCTGGGGCCTCGGCGGCTACTGCCCGGGCCCGGCCCTGACGAGCGCCGGTGCCCTCTCCTCGAAGGCCTTCACGGTCGTCGGCGGGATGCTCATCGGCATGTTCCTCTTCCAGCAGGTGGACAAGCTCCGCGCCCGCCGCGCCGAGAAGAAGCAGGCCAGCCCGAACGGTCAGCCCGAGAAGGCGGTGTCGTGATGGCCCGCTCGAACGACCAGGCCGCCGCCGCGCTCCCCACGGACGCCGGCCGGCCCAAGCCCCCCGCCACGGGCATCCGCCGCTACCTCCCCTTCCTCGAGTGGATCCCGAACTACGATCGGAAGAACCTCGGCGGGGACGTCTCGGCGGGCCTCACGACGGCCGTCATGCTCATCCCGCAGGCCATGGCCTACGCGATGCTCGCCGGCCTGCCGCCCATCGTCGGCCTCTACGCCTCGCTCGTGCCGCTCGCGATCTACTCGCTCCTCGGCACCTCCCGCGAGCTCGCCGTCGGCCCGGTGGCCATGGTCTCGCTCCTGGTCGCCCAGGGCGTCGCGCCCCTCGCCGAGACCGGCACGGAGGCCTTCGTCATGTACGCCGTGCTCCTCGCGGGCATGGTCGGCCTGATGCAGCTGCTCATGGGCGTCTTCCGCCTGGGCTTCCTGGTGAACTTCCTGAGCCACCCGGTCATCAGCGGCTTCACCAGCGCCGCCGCGCTCATCATCGGCTTCAGCCAGCTCAAGCACCTGCTGGGCATCGATCTCGAGCGCAGCAAGAACATCTTCGTCATCCTGCAGAACGCCGTGGGCGCCATGAGCGAGTGGCACGTGGCGACGATCGTCATCGCCGTCGCCTCCATCGCGCTGCTCATGGGGCTCAAGAAGTGGAAGCCCGTCTTCCCCCGCGCCCTCGCGGTGGTCGTGCTCGGCTCGCTCGCCGTCTTCGCCCTCGGCCTCGAGGAGGCCGGCGTGAGGATCGTCCGGGACGTGCCGGCCGGGCTCCCCTCGCCCTCGCTGCCGACGATGGACCTCGAGGCCATCCAGTCCCTCCTGCCCATCGCCGTCACCATCTCGCTCGTCTCCTTCATGGAGTCGATCAGCGTGGCCAAGGCCTTCGCCCGGAAGAACCGCTACGACGTCGACCCGAGCCAGGAGCTCGTGGCCCTCGGCGCCGCCAACCTCGGCGGCACCCTCTTCGGCGCCTACCCGGTCACGGGCGGCTTCTCCCGCACGGCGGTCAACGCGCAGGCGGGCGCCAAGTCGGGCCTCGCCGGGCTCATCACGGCGGCGGTCATCGGCCTGACGCTCCTCTTCCTCACGCCGCTCTTCTACTTCCTCCCGAAGGCGGTGCTCGCCGCGATCATCATGACGGCCGTCTTCGGCCTCGTGGACATCGCCGAGATGAAGCACCTCTGGAAGGTGAAGAAGAGCGACCTCGCGCTGCTCGTGCTCACCTTCGTGGCCACGCTCGGCCTCGGCATCGAGGAGGGCATCCTCGTCGGCGTCGGCGCCTCGCTCGTGACCTTCGTGGTCCGGACGACGCGGCCGCACGTGGCCGTGCTCGGGCGCCTGCCTGGCACGGAGGAGTACCGGAACGTCGAGCGCTTCCCGGAAGCGGAGACGACGCCGGGCGTGCTGGCCGTGCGCGTGGACGCCCAGTTCTACTTCGGCAACGTCACGTTCCTGAAGGACATGCTCAAGAGCGAGGAGCTCGCCATGGACGCGCCGCTCCGGGCCGTCGTGCTCGACGCGAGCGGCATGAACCAGCTCGACTCGTCGGCCGAGGCGGCCCTCGAGGAGCTCCACGAGGCCTACGAGGAGCGGGGCATCCGCATGGTCCTCGCGGGCATCAAGGGGCCGGTCCGCGACGTCCTGAAGCGGAGCGGGCTCTGGGAGCGGCTCGGCGAGGAGGGGCGCGCGCTGCGCGTCCACGACGCCATGGAGTCGGTCGCCGACGGGCTCGCCGAGGACGTCGACGAGGCGCCCCCGAGCGAGCCGGCCCGGCGCGAGCGCAGCGACCAGGAGACGAAGCGGACGCGGACCTCGCCGCGGCCCGCGCTCGCCACCTGAGCCGGGCTCGCCCGGAGAAGCCCCCGCGCGGCAGCTCGGCCGCATCGACCCTTCGGTCGGTGCGGCCGCCGCGCGTTCGGCGTCCGTCTCGGTCACTGCTTCATCGCGCTCGTCGCGCCTCGGCCGGACGCCACGAAGTGGCTGCGTCGAGGCGCATCCCTCGTGCACGGCTCGAGCCGGTCCCGCGCCTCGTCGAGCGGTGGACGAGGCACGCACCCGAGGGGGCGAGCGGCGCCGATGAAACGCGCGTCGGTCCGTCTGAGACGCGGTGTTTCAGGTCGTCGCAGGCCGGGTGCGACGAGACGCCGCGGGGGCCTCTCGCGAGGCTGGCCCGCATCTTGAACTCGTCACGAGGCATGAACCGCTTCGCCCCCTCTCTACGACTCGTCGCCGCGGCCTCCGCGCTCGCGGCGGCCTGCTCGGGGGCGCCCTCTCGCGACACCTCCTCGCTCCCGCCGATGCCGGCCGGGCCGACCGAGCGCGTCGCGACCGCGACGCACCCCACGCTCCCTCACTGCCACCCCGACGAAGCCCCGGAGGCCGACGCCATGCGTTTCCATCCCTCTCCCGGCGGCGTCCCCGAGGTCTCGACGCGCTGGGTCGCCGAGCACGGCTGCCACGTGCACCTCGTCGACGTCCGCGAGCCCGACGAGCTCGAAGAGGCGGGCCACGTGCCCGGCGCCGAGCACGTCCCCCTGGGCCGCCTCCCCGAGGTCGCCATGAGCTGGAACCCGCGCGACCCGGTGGTCTTCGTCTGCCGCTCCGGGCGGCGCTCGGCGCGCGCGGTCCACACGGTCGAGGCGATGGGCTTCGACCGGGCCGCGTCGATGACCGGCGGCATGCTCGCCTGGGGTCTCTCGCGCTACCCGGTTGGCCACGACGCCGAGCTCCACGGCCGCGAGGTCGGGGCCGCGCCGGCGAGCGCGGCCGACTACGAGGGGCCGCCGACGAGCGAGTCCCTGAAGCGCTACCTCGAGGCGGCGCCCATCCAGAACGTGCGCGTGGCGGCGCTCCTGCTCCAGGGCACGGAGGCCTGCGTGGACGGGCGCGAGGAGCACGCGGTGCTCGGCACGCCGGGCGGCGACGCGGGGGAGCTCCTCCTGGCGCTCTCGACCATCGAGGCCATGACCGGCCGCGAGCTGGCCGAGGACGACATCATGGGCCTCTTCGACGCCTACGTGGAGGGCTTCGGCCGCTTCTACGTGCACACGGACGACCACGCCCTCGAGCACCTCCTCGAGAGCCTCGAGGCCGACCCGATCTTCCGCGAGCTCCTCGCGGGGGCGGAGGGCCCGGAGGCGAAGCTCGAGGCCGTCGAGCGGCTCATCCGGCGCCCGCCCACGGACGTGCGCGAGGCGCTCCTGGGGCATCTGCTGACGCCGGCGAACATCGGCTGCGGGCACCTGAAGCTCGTCGCCTCGCACCCGGACGAGTACGCGGTGAGGGAGGGGCTGACGCAGGGCTTTCTGCGGGTCGTCTACCGCATGCTCTGGGCGCACCCGGAGATGCTCGACTTCGTCGTGCTCCACGGCGAGCACGAGGAGGAGGCGGTCATCAACGTGCACTTCCCGCGCGAGGTGCACGCCTTCTCGAACGTGCCCGCCGTGCCGCCGCGCATCGGGCACCACTCGGTCTTCGTGAACCACCCGGAGGTCGCGGCCTTCCTGCGCGGGCAGCACGCGCGCTTCCTGCTGCAGGAGGCGCCGGAGCTCGCCGAAGGGCTGACGCCGGAGCGCTTCGAGGCGGAGCTGAACGCGCGGGCGGCGCGGCAGCTCGGGGCGACGGTGCGCCACCTCGCCGCCGAGCTCCCGGTCTTCGACGTGCGCTTCGTCGACGGGCGCGTGGACGTGGAGCAGGTCCGATGAACATCCGAACCCACGCATCGATCCGGGCGCTCCTCGCGCTCGCGACCCTCATCGCGCTCCCCCTCGTGCTCCCCCGGGGCGCCCGCGCCCAGCAGCCCGCGGTCGGCCCGGAGCCGCAGGTCGAAGACACCGCGGCCGCCGAGCACGACGCCGCCTCGGAGGAGCACGCCACCGAGGCCTCCATCGGCGACCACGAGGCCGAGCTCGCGCCCGAGGCCACCGAGGAGCACGGCGAGCGGGAGTGGCCTCAGCGGCTCGGGCCCGTCGAGGCCGTCGGCGAGCACGGCACCGTCGGCGTCGGCTTCGGCACGCAGATCCGCGGCACGGCCACCTTCGAGGACGGCGAGAGCGACGGCGTCTTCCAGCTCCACCGGGCGCGCCTCTTCTTGCGCGCGTCCTTCCTCGACGGGCGCGTGCGCTTCAAGCTCCAGACCGACTTCGCGCCGCGCGCCTTCGAGCTGATCGACCTCTACGTGGAGGGCGACATCACCGAGCGCGTGGCGCTCCGGGCGGGCATCGGGAAGATCCCCTTCACCGAGCACTGGATGCAGTCCTTCCTGCGCTTGAGCGTCGTCGACTGGCCGCTCACCGAGCGCTGGTTCGGCGGCGGGCGCCAGGTCGGCTTCACGCTCTTCGACCCGCGCAAGGACGCGCCCTGGACCTGGGCCGTGGGCGTGTACCAGGGGCAGACGCTGCGGCCCGCGAACGGGCAGCGCTTCGTGACCGCCTACGGCGACGACCGGGTGAACTACCTCGACCTGCAGGAGTTCCGGCCGCTGGCGACGCCGCACCCGGAGCTCGCGGGGCGGGTGACGCGGCGCGGGAGCGTCGGCGCCGTCGATGGGCTCGTCTCGCTGAGCGCCGCCTGGGACACGCGGCCCGAGCACGGCGTGGACGAGACGCTGCGGCTCGCGCTCGACGGGCGGCTGCGGGTGGGGCCGCTGACGGCCTGGGCGGGCGCCTTCCTGGCGGCGGCGGAGGAGCTCGACGGCGACCTCATGCTCTCGCACGGCGGCAGCCTGCTCGAGGCGGAGGTGCGGCCGCATCCGCTGATCGGCGTGGCGCTCCGGCACTCGGCCGTGATCCGGAGCGACGCGCTCCGCCGGGACGCGCGGGCGACGGCGGACGAGCGCATCGCGACGGCGAGCGACCCGGACCGGCAGGCGGAGCTCGAGGGGCGCTACGCGGGCGTCGATCGGATCCGCGCGCAGCACGAGACCGTCTTCGGCGTGAACGTCTATTTCGTCGGCCACGACCTGAAGTGGCAGACGGACGTGAGCTGGCTGCGCGACGCGGGCCCGGACCGGGACCAGTGGCGCCTCCGCAGCCACATCAACCTCGCGTTCTGAGGTCGTTTTCCGCTCGCTTTGCTCGCTATCATTGGCTTACCAGCGGGCCCGTAGGGCCCTCGGCGCCGCCTGCGGCGGCGTCACACGGGTCGGTTCTTCGACGGAGCACGAACGCGGCTCCGTGGGGCCGAGCCACCGGGCAGAGGCTGGAGCTCTCCCCTTCGCGGCAGCGTGACTTCGCCGCGTTCGCGGCCGCCGCTCCCCTTCGCGGCCACGTGACTTCGCCGCGTTCGCGGCCGGCGCGCTCCCCTTCGCGGCAGCGTAGCTTCGCCGCGTTCGCGGCCGGCGCGCTCCCCTTCGCAGCCAGGCGGCTTCGCCGCTGTCGCGGCCGCGCTCCCCTTCGCAGCCGCGGGGCTTCGCCGCTCTCGCGGCGTTTTCCGCTCGCTTTGCTCGCTATCTTTGGCTTACCAGCGCGGCCGGGGGCCGCTCGGCGCTCGCTCCGCTCGCGTCACGGGGGTCGGTTCTTCGTGGGTACACGAAGGCGGCTCCGTGGGGCCGTGCTACCGGGCCGAGGCTGGAGCGCTCCCCTTCGCAGTAGCGGGGCTTCGCCGCTTCGCGGCGTCTTCCGCTCGCTTCGCTCGCTATCTTTGGCTTGCCAGCGCGGCCGTGGGCCGCTCGGCGGTCGCTTCGCTCGCGTCACACGGGTCGGTTCTTCGTGGGTACACGAAGGCGGCTCCGTGGGGCGTGCGGCATGGGAGGCGGCGGGGGCTCGTGAATCATCGCTGGCGGCGGGCGCTCTGCTCGGCGATCCAGCGGCGGGCGGCGGGCTCGGTGGCGAAGTTGGCGCGGGGCCAGCCGGCGCGGGTCATGGCGTCGAAGCTGGTGAGGACGCCGCGGGCGAAGGGGCCGCGGACGACGCGCGCCTCGCAGAGGGTCGCGGCGCGGAGCGTGGCCTCGTGTTCGGCGAAGACCCGGCCCGTGGCCTTCCGGTGGCGGGCGGAGACGGCGAGCGGGTTGGCGAGGGCGAAGTCGACGAGCCAGGCGATCCCCGTGCCCCGCGCGCAGAGCTCGGCGTAGCGCTCGAAGAGCCAGCGGTAGCCCGTGACCGGGTCCGGGGGATGGGCCGGGTAGCGGACGACGACGAGCGGCCAGTCGCCGAGCTCGAGCCGGTAGCCGTAGCCCTCGATGATGGATTCCACCCGAACGCACCTCGCCGCGGCGCACCCTCGCCGCGTGACGACGCTAGCATCTCGTCACGAAGGGGCAGGTGGACCCGCTCCGGCGTAGGCTCGAACGACATGAATCCGGAAGCCACCCCCGGGCCCCTCGACGCCCCCGTCCGCGACCTCCTCGACGACGCCGCGCCGGCCGAGCTCGAGGCCCTCGACGCGCACCTCGGTCGCGCCTGGAGCGGCCTCCCGGAGGCGCGGCTCGACGTGGAGCCGGGGCCCGTTCGGCGCTTCGTCGTGCTTCGACGGACGGGCCCGGAGAGCTGGCTCCCGGTCGAAGAGCGGGACGTCGATGGTTCGACCCCCGTCCCGCCCGGCCCCTCGCTCCTCGCCGCCCTCGACCGGGCCGCGACGGAGGCGCTCGGGTCCTCCGTCGACGTGCAGGGGCTCTCGGCCTTCCGCTTCCTCCGGGTGGTCGAGGGCGAGGCCGGGCCGGGTGAGATCGCCCTCGCGGACGCGCGTCGCGACGCGCCGGACTTTCAGGTCGGCGACGAGCACGGGCGCCACGAGCCGGAGGCCACCGCGCAGCTCCGCTCGGCGATCGTGCGCGGCCTGCGGGCGCGCGTGCCGCTCGTGCTCGCCGACGACCCGGCGCCGCGGGAGACGGTGCGGCAGGCTCTCGCGGAGGAGGGCGCGGAGCTGGGCCGTCCCATCGCCGAGCTCGCCCGAGGGCTCGTCGACGCGGTGGGCGTCCCGCTCGCTGACCTCGATCCGGCGGTCGCGCGGGCGGCGCTCGACCTGGCGCTCCGCGAGGCGGGCTGCTCCGTGGGCGGCGCCCTCGTGCCCCTCACGCCCGCGCGGTCGGCGGCGCTCGTGGCCGAGCTCCTCGCCCTCGCGCGCCCCTCGGGCTGAGCAACGACCCACTCGAAGACGCGCGCGGGGCTCTCCGGGACGAACGCCCACTTCGCCGGAGCGCCCGGCGCGCGGGCGAGGCCGATCGCGTGGGGTGCCCCGTCTGCCGCGCCGTCCTTGTCCGGGCGGCGCGACTCGGGTTCACTGCGCCCATGCGCGGTGGGATCACGGGGCGGCGGGAGCCGTGGGACGGACGGCTCGGTTGCTCGGGGGCGGTGCTCTGCGCCCTCCTCGCGGGCGTCGGCGGCTGCGGCGGCGACGGCGGCGGCGCGGACGCGGGCGCCGACGCGGCCGTGGACGCCGGCGCGGAGGACGCGGGCCCGGTGGACGCGGGGCCGCCCGAGTGCCGCACGACCGACTTCCCCGATCCGGTCTCCGGCGCCTGCGCCGCCGTGATCGCGGACGAGGGCGCGACGCTCCCGGTCGGCGACGATGGCGAGGGCGGCTACATCGTGCCCGGCGCCCGCCGCGTGACCCGCCTCGGCACGCAGGTCGAGCTCCCGGGCTTCCCGCTCACGGTGCGCCGCGTGCCGGGCACGGACTACGCGATCGTCTCGGACGGCGGCGTCGACGACGAGCAGCTCAGCGTGATCGACCTCGGCACGGGCGAGGTGGTCGACCTCCGCCCCTTCCGCGAGGCGCCGGACAGCGCGCTCTTCCTCGGCGTGGCGGCCAAGAGCGACGGATCGGAGATCTTCGTGAGCGGCGGCGGCAGCGGCTACGTCTGGCGCTACGGCTTCGACCCGGCCACGGGCCAGCTCACGGACGGCGCGCACGTGCCCCTCGCGACGGTCCTGGACGAGGGCTACGTGAGCGACCTGCACCTGCTCGGCGACGATCGCACGCTCGTCGTCACGCTCATGTTCGGCGCCCAGCTCGTCCTCTACGACGTCGAGGAGGACGCGGAGATCGCGCGCGTCGCGCTCCCCGAGGGCGGCCGCGCCTACGACCTCGAGGTCGCCGCCGATGATCGCACGGCCTTCGTCAGCCTCTGGGACGACGGCGTGGTCGTGCCCGTCGACCTGGAGGCGCGCACGGCCGGCACGCCCATCCCCGTCGGCAAGAACCCCGAGGGCATGGCCCTCAGCCCGGACGGCGCCACGCTCGTCGTCGCGAACTCGGACAGCGACTCGCTCTCCATCCTCGACGTCGCCCTGGGCGCCGTCGTCGACGAGATCTTCGTCGTCGGCGAGTCGGCCCCGCGCGGGAGCTCGCCGGTGACCGGCGTCTTCTCGCCCGACGGCGCGCGCTTCCTCGTCGTGAACGCCGGCGACAACGCCGTCGACGTGCTCGAGACGGAGAGCTGGGACCGCGTCGGTCGCATCCCGACCATGTGGTACCCGACCGACGTGCGCGCCCTCGACGACGGCCGCGTGCTGATCCTCAACGGCAAGCACGAGGGCACGGGCGCCAACCTGAACCCGGAGGAGGACGACATCGTCGAGCTCGTCGGGGGCAGCCTGAGCATCGTCCCCGCCGCCGAGATCACCGACGAGAACCTCGGCCGCTGGGAGATGGAGATCGCCGCGAACAACGACCGGGCGACGCGCTTCCTCGAGGTCGAGTGCCCGGCCGGTGCCGAGTACGACTTCCCGATCCCCGCCGAGGGCGCGGGCCCCTCCGAGCAGATCCGCCACGTCGTCCTCGTCGTGCGCGAGAACAAGACCTACGACGCCTACTTCGGCGACCTCACGGACGCCGAGGGCGAGCCGCTCGGCAACGGCGACCCGGAGCTGACGCTCCTCGCGCGCGACGAGATCGAGGACATCATCCCGAACACGCGCGAGCTCGCCCGCCAGTTCGCCATGGGCGACAACTACTACTCGCTCGCCGAGCAGTCCGTGCAGGGGCACATCTGGACGACCATGGGGCGCACGACGGACTTCGTGGAGCGCTCCTGGCTGACGACCTGGGGCCGGGGCTACTGGGGCATCCCGCCGCAGGGCGTCTCGGCGCCCTACGGCTACCCGGAGGAGGGGAGCGTCTTCGACTACATGGCGGAGAACGAGATCGCGCAGACGAACTACGGCGAGATCGTCTCGAGCCGCTCGGCGCCGCCCGACGGGCGCTACCCGGGGCTGATCTACAACCTCGGCGTCGAGGACGAGGTGAAGGCCCGCTACCTCGAGACGCAGTGGCAGTCGCGCTGCCGGCTCGAGAGCTTCACCTACGTGCTCATCCCCAACGACCACACCTCCGGTCGCCAGCCCGGGGCGCCCACGCCGCGCTCGATGATCGCGGACAACGACTACGCCGTCGGCATCATCGCCGACGCGCTCAGCCACTCGCGCTTCTGGCCGCACACGGCGATCTTCGTGATCGAGGACGATCCGCAGAACGGGGGCGACCACGTCGACAACCACCGGGCGCCGCTGCAGGTGATCTCGCCCTGGGCGAAGCGCGGCTACGTCTCGAGCGTGCACTACAACGAGGCGAGCATCTTCCGGACGATCCAGCTCATCCTCGGGCTCGAGCGGCCGCTGAACGCCTACTGGGCGAACGCCTCGCCCATGCTCGACCTCTTCACCAGCACGCCGGACTACACGCCCTACGAGGTGATCGAGCGGCGCTGGCCGAAGACGACGAACCCGGACGACGACTCGCCGATGGCGGAGGAGTCGCTGGACTGGGACTTCAGCCGCCCCGACGCCCAGCCGGGCCTCTCGCGCCTGCTCTGGCGCCACCTCCGCGGCACGGAGCCCCCCTGGCCGGTCACGCTCGAGGGCGAGGAAGACGACGACTGACGTCGTCGCCTTTCTCGCCGGTGTGAGGCGGGCGTGGCGCTCGCTGCGCGCGGGGTGCGCCCGTGCGCGGGCCCGGCGTCGGAGCGGCCGGGAAGGGGAGAGGGCGGCGGGGGTCTTCGAGGAGCTGCCGGGCACGCCGCGACGAGCGGGCCATGGGGAAGCGCGGGCGGAATCGGGGCCGGGGAACTCGACCGAGTCCGACTCCCGAGGTCACCGGAGGCCCACCGTGAGCGAGACCCGCCTCGAGCGCGCCAGTTCTCCGACCCCTTCAGCGAGCGAAGCCGAGCGCCCCCCAGTGAGCTCCGCGAGCTCCCGAGGTCACGGAGGCCCACCGTGAGCGAGATCCTCGAGCGCGACAGTTCTCCGACCCCTTCAGCGAGCGAAGCCGAGCGCCCTCGCAGTGAGCGAAGCGAGCTCCCGAGGTCACCGGAGGCCCACCGTGAGCGAGATCCGCCTCGGGTGCGCCAGTTCCCCGACCCCTTCAGCGAGCGAAGCGAGCGCACCCGGAGCGAGCGAAGCGAGCGCACCCCCGGCGCCGTGAGCGCCGCAGGCGATCACGGCGCCGGCTGGCAGTGGGGGCAGAGGAACGTGTGGCGGCCGCCGACGTCCAGGCGCTCGATGGGCGTGGCGCAGAGGCGGCAGGGGCGGGCGGCGCGGCCGTAGACCCAGAAGCGGCGGGCGCGGCGGGAGGCGCCCTGCTTCTTCAGCGCCTCCGCGCGGCGCGGGTCGAGGGTGACGCCGCCGCTGACGTAGGCGCGGCGCGTGACGGCGAGGGTCTCGGCGGCGAGCTTGCGGACGCGCTTCGCCTCGAGGTCCGCGGGGCGCTCGCGCGGGTGGCAGCGCGCCCGGAAGAGGATCTCGGCGCGCAGGTAGTTGCCGAGGCCGGCGAGGAAGCCCTGGTCCAGGTAGAGGGCGCCGAGCTGGCGGCGGCGGAAGCGCCCGTCCCGGAGGCGCGCCCGGACCACGCGCTCGTCGGTCCCCTCGTCGAGGAGGTCCGGCCCGAGCTTCGCGAGGAAGGGGTGCGCGTCGAGGGCCTCTTCGCCGAGCACGTCGATCTCGCTCGCGCTGTAGAGGAGCGCCGAGCGCTCGGCGGTGTGCACGGCGAAGCGGAGCTGCCGGTTCGTCTTCGGCTCGCTCCCCGCCTTGCGCACGTACCAGCGCCCGTAGAGCTGGTTGTGCGAGTAGACGACGAGGCCGCCCTCGAAGCGCGTGAGCATGGCCTTGCCGCGCGTGTCGACGCGCTCGACGCGGCGGCCGCTGAGCACCGGGCCCCAGCGCTCGAGCTCGGGCAGGCCGAACCAGACCCAGCTCGCCACGCGGCCGGCGATGGCGGCGGCGACGCGGTCGGCGGCGCGACGGATCTCGGGGCCCTCGGGCATGGGGAGCGGTGTGGGGTCAGCGTGCGCGGAGGTCACCCGGGCGGGGGGGCGGCCTCCCTCCCCGGGCGGGGGCGCACGTGCACCCGGGGAGGCGTCTCCGCCCGCGGGCGCGGGCGCCGGCGGCGCGGAACGGCGAGGGTGCATCGTCGACGTCGAAGGCGCGAACGCGCGCAGGGGCTGCGTTCGTGGCGCGTCTTTCGCGGCGTTTTCTCGGTCTGTGCCGATGGCTCGCGGGTTGCAGTCCACTTTTCTGCCATGTCCCGTGATCTCTCGGCCGCCTCCGAAGCCGGCTCGCCCCTCACCCCGGGTGAGGGAGAGGTCGTGGGGCGGTCGAAGGTGGACGCGCTGCTCGTCTCGGGGAGCCGGGACGATCTCCGTGCCGCCCTGCACGAGCTGGCCGAGCTGCCCTGCGGGCCGACGGCGTGCCGCGTCATCACCGCGCTCCTCGCGGCCCCGCAGCCGGCCCTCCGCGAGGACCTCCTGGTGGAGCTGATCCGCCGGCCGCGCCCGGCCTGCACCTCCGAGCTGCTGGCGCATCTGCCGAAGGCGGCCACCCGGGAGGAGGCGGCCGAGGCCGTGCTCCTCGGCTACGCGGCGTCGTGTTGCGGGGCGGGGACGTCGCTCCTCCGCGCCCTCGAGGCGCGGGCCGCCGAGCTGGACGGCCGCCTGGTCCTCCTCGCGCGGGGGCGCGTCGAGCGGCGCGGTCTGGCGCGGGTCGCGGCGGGGGTGCTCGTGCACCAGGGCGGGGCCTCGGGCGCCGCGAACGACGAAGCCCGCATCGAGGCGCGCACCGTCATGCGCGCGCACCGCATCGGGCGTCGCTCCAGCGCCCCGCCCCGCTGAGCGGGTGGGGACGCCGGAGCCGCAGCGGCGAAGCCACGCGGCCAAAAAGGGGGGCGTGGCGGCCGCGACAGCGGCAAGGCCACGCGAAGGGGAGCGCGGCCGCCGCGAACGCGGCGAAGTCACGCTGCCGCGAAGGGGAGCGCGCCGGCCGCGAACGTGGCGAAGCCGCCTGGCTGTGAAGGGGAGCGCGGCGGCCGCGAACGCGGCGAAGTCACGCTGCCGCGAAGGGGAGCGGCGGCCGCGAACGCGGCGAAGTCACGC
>MDTG01243716.1_pt1 | contig 18751 bp, 16 predicted proteins | sample 811421 | NCBI WGS metagenome assembly MDTG01 (sample SAMN05326645, study PRJNA326480) | marine metagenome | isolation source: seawater | place: Pacific Ocean: South East | collected 2011
AAAATTAGAAAAATTTTTTGTAACATATTCTGATTAATATCAGATTAAAATAGAATGGTAAATTTTAAGAGTTTTATGCGCCGATAGCTACTGAATTTTTATAAGAATTGTCATTTTGATTTTCAATATTTTCAAAATTCTCTAATTTCCAGTTGGCTTTATCTGAAAAAAACTTTGTTAATAATTTGTTAGTAAGAGCATGACCGCCTTGGGAAGTTTTGATATGGCCAAAAATACGGTTCCCAGATAACATTATGTCACCTAAGCAGTCCAGTATTTTGTGATAAACAAATTCATGTCTGTTTCTTAAACCATTTTCATTTAGAATTTTACTCCCTTGAACTACTATAGCATTATCTAACGATCCGCCTTTTGCTAAACCCATCCTTTTAATATTATCAATATCTTCATATAAACAAAAAGTTCGAGAATTATATATTTCAGTTAGATCTTCATTGCTAAATTTGAATTCTTTTCTTCTAGTTCTAATTAAAGGATTGTTAAAAATAATTTCAAAGTCTATTATTAAGTCTTGCTTTAGTGGCTCTATAGAAATAAATTTTTGTCCTTCTTTAACTTCAATTTTCTTTAATACTTTAATAAATTTTCGAGGTTCGTTTTGCTCCTCTACTCCTACAGCTCTTATCGCATCGACGAAGTCTACGGCAGATCCATCCATAATAGGAATTTCAGAGGCATCGACTTCTACTAAAGCATTATCAATACCTTCCCCGTAAAAAGCTGCCATTAAGTGTTCCACAGTTGATACGGTAACTCCTTTTTCATTTTTTAACTTAGTGCACAAAATAGGTTCAACTACGTTTTTAAAATTTGCATGAATAATATTATTATTATTGATATCTACTCTTTTAAAAATTATTCCAGTATTTGATTTTGCAGGTTTTATAGTTAAATTTACTTCTAAACCGTTGTGTAAGCCAACCCCTTTGAGTTCTATCTTTTCTTTGATGGTCTTTTGGTTAGATTTAAGCATGATGTTTTATACAAAATTGATAGAAATGAATTAAGACAACAAATGTTTCGAAAAAAAACAGAAAACTATCCAAATAAAGTCTTGAAAATCCTTGTAATTAAAGATTTTTTTATTTTAGTGGTAGGTATCGCTTCTCTTTTCCATCCATAAAGAGATAAATTAGCAACATTCAAGATTAACTCTTCTATTTCAAAATCATTAATAAAATAAATTTCAAATTCTTTATTTTTGCAAATATAAAATTTAAATCTTTCTTTAAAACTTTTTAGAATTTGTTGATCTTCAATAATTATGTAAATCTTAATTTTATTTCCCTTTAAAGATTCAATGTTTGTATTTTTATTGAAAATAATATCGACAATTTCATTTATTCTAGCATCTGCAATGTCTGAAATTAATTTTTTTCTAATTTTTCTAAAATTACCTTTAGCAAAATAATCTTCCTCTAAAATTTCATCTTTATTAAATATTTTTTCATTTAAAAGACTATTAGATAAGAATTTTCTTATTATTTCATTTTCTAAAGAACAAACTTTTTCAATATCTTTAAAAATTATATCTGAACCAAAATTAAAATTTTCTGAATATCTGAATGAAGCTTTATCAAAAAAATTTATATGCGAAATATCTTTGCTTATTTTAATTTTAAAAAAAGTCTCTACTTCCTTATTTTGATTAATTAACTGAACTCCTTCACTAAAATTCTTTAAAATTATCTTTTTTATATTTAAATTATTCTTATTAAATATTTTGTGAATATTTTTTAAATCATTATTATTAATTAAAAAAAATGTAAGTTCGTGAGAATAGAAGTCTCCAAATAAACCTATTGGTAGATTTTCAACTCTAGTTCCATCTAAAATACTTTTAGAATTAAATATATGTATGACGGTTTTTTGTTTTTCACTTTCAGTAACAGCTAATTTAAGTGAGTTTAGAATATAGGAAATATTTTCTTTTAAAACTTGAGATCCATTTAATCTTTTAAATCCAGAAATATTTATAGATGAATAATAAAAATTATCTATTAGTAGAATTACATCTTTAAAAATAAAATTTAATTTTTTTTCAATTATAGCAGTATTTTTTTTTATTTCTTCATTTGCTTTTTCGATACTAATAAATTTATTTTTTTCAATTCCCGAATTAGGAGTTATTATTTTTTCTATAATTTTAAAATTTTGATTTTCATCGTATTGGCCAGCTATAAAAATATAATTTGTATGGTTTATTTCGATAAAAAGAGCTAGGTTGTCAATTTCCATAGGCTAATTTAAAATAAGTTGATCTTTGATCCTATAATCAAATATTTTGTAGTTATTAAAGTTGCTGTTACTTTTTGACTCCATATAATTTTTAAGACTTATTAAATAATCTTTGATCGGCAACTTAATTTGTTTATTATCATACATTAATAAATCCCATCTACCTGACTCAAAAAAGTAAAAAGATTTTACATCTTCTAATGGAAATTTTATATATTCTAAATCTTGATATAAAGAATAGAAAAACTTTCCATTTCCAAAAACTGTAGGTAAATCTCTATATCTTTCTATATCTCTAAAATCTATAAAATCTCCTTTATCTGAAATGTAAAATTTTTTCTTTTTATTTTGTAAAATTGCTATAGGATTCTTTTCAACTATTCTTATTTTTAAAGTGTTTAAATAAATTTTTTTTACACTGAAACTTTCAATGAAAGATTCATTTTTTAAATTTTTTTCGATGTCTTTGAGATTTAAAAAAAACAAATTCTCTGTGTATAAAAAATTTAATTTTTGAACAATTTCATCTGAATTTAAAATTGAATTTCCTTCTATCTCAATTTTTTGAATAGTAAAATTAGAATTTATAATAAAATCAAATTTTGGAGTGTAGGTAGTTAATAAGATAAAAAGTATGATCAGTCCAAAAAATGATTTCTTCATCTATTTAGACTTGCATTAAGTAATAATTTTTCAACTAGACTTTCAAAAGAAATTCGTTTGTGACTAGCTATTTCTGGAACCAAAGATAAACTTGTCATTCCGGGTTGAGTATTAATTTCTAGAAGATAAAATCGATTTTTAAAAAATTTAAAATCGGATCTAGTAATCCCTTTGCAGCCTAAAATATAATGAGCTTTTTTGGCAATTTTAAGGACTTCTTTGTATTTAGATTCTTTTAAATTTGCTGGCATTATATGCTTAGTCTTTGCAGCTTTAGAATACTTTGCTTTATAGTCATAGAATTTTCTTTTTGGTTCAAGCTCAATAGCACCAAGGGGAGCTTTGTTAAGCACAGCAACTTGGATTTCTTGTCCTCCAATATAACTTTCGAGAATTAATTCAATATATTTTTTGAAAAGAGATTTTGAAGCCTTGTTTAGCTCAGAAATATTCTTGCATATTTTTACACCAATGCTAGATCCTTCACTTACTGGCTTAATTACAACAGGAAAACTCATTCCTTTTTTTTTTAGAATTTTATTTAAATTAATTTTATTATAAATTTTCTTCTTAAGAACAAAATACAACGGAGTTATTATTTTATTTTTCCTAAATATTTCTTTTGAAATTATCTTATTCATCGCGTTGTAAGAACTATTGATTCCAGAGTGAGTATAAGGAATTCTTAAATATTCAAAATAGCTTTGAGCGACTCCATCTTCTCCATCTTTTCCATGAAGTGCATTAAAAATTATGTCTGTTTTATTTTTATCAATTAAATTTAGAGGTTTTTTTTTAGGATCAAAAGTTGAAACTTTATAACCTTTCTTTTTTAATGCCTTTATACAAGCTCTACCACTAACGAGGCTAACTGCCCTTTCACCAGATGTGCCACCCAATACCACTAAAACCCTCTTATTTTTCATCACCAATAATTTTAATTTCTAATTCTAAATCAACTCCAGTTTTATTTTGAACTTCTTTTTTTACTTTGTTTATAAGTTTTTCTATATCTGCAGTTTTGGCTTTTCCATTATTTACAAAAAAATTGCAATGTTTGTCAGAAATTTTAGCATCTCCTATGTAAAGCTTGTCACAACCAGACTCTTTAATAAGCATCCAGGCTTTTTTATCATTACTATTTTTGAAAGTACTACCACCAGTTTTAACTTGACTCGGCTGAGATTCTTTTTTTCTTTCGATTAATTCTTCTTGTTTTTTCTCTATCAATTGTTTTGAAGAAATAGTGCCTTTTAACACTGCAGATAATATAATATACTTTTTTGAAATATTTGTACCTCTGTAAAAAAATTTAATTTCATGTTTTTTTATTTCTTTTTCTTCACCTTTGTCGTCAATAATTTTAATAGATGATAAAATTTTAGAGATATCTGAGCCATAACACCCACTATTCATTATTATGGATCCTCCAATAGACCCAGGAATACAAGATAAAAATTCCATACCACCAATATCGTTATTTTTTGCAAAATCTGAAATCCTTCTATCTAATGCGGATCCACCAACTTCTATAGTATCCTTTTCTAATAACTCAATACTTGAAAACTTAGAACCTAATTTAATAACTACTCCTTTTACTCCAGCATCTCTAATTAAAGTGTTTGAGCCTGCACCTAAAATATGCATCTTAAAATTATATTTTTTAATTTCATTTAAAAATTTTTTAAGCTGATCTTTGTTTTCAGGGCGAAAGAAAATATCAGCTGCTCCCCCTAAATTGAACCAGCTATATTTTGATAAGTCTTCTTTAATTATTAAGTTTTTACCAAATTTTTTTTGCAACAAATCAGTATTTAAATTCATAAATTAAATTTTAATTCTTTTATCCATTGTGAAATAGATCCTGCACCCATGCCAATTATTATTTCATCGCTTACTAAATTTTTTTTAAAGTAATTTGATAATTCTTTTTGATTTTTTACTAGCACTGTTTGGGTTTTAGAGTTTTTTGATATTAATTTTGCAAAATTCAATAAACTAAAGCTTGAATTTTTTTTCTCTCCTGCGGCATATATAGGACAAATTAAAACTAAATCTGATTTTACAAATGATTTAGAAAAAGCATTTTTTAGTGATTTTATTCTAGAATATCGGTGCGGTTCAAAAACCGTGATAATTTTTCTGTTATTATAAACTTTATCAACTCCTTCTAGTATTGAGGAAATTTCTGTCGGGTGATGAGCATAATCATCAAAAAATTCATTTTTATTTTTTATAAATACTCTAGTCATTCTTCTTTGAACTCCAGAAAAGTCTCTAAGCGCCTTTTTTATGATATCAATTTTTATTCCAAGATTAATACAAACTGCTATTGCAGCAGATGCATTGAGAATATTATGTTCGCCTATTAATTTTAGATTAATATTTTTAATTGCTACTTTCTTATTATCTAAATTTTTGTAATTCAAGTCAAACAACGAGTGAGTAGTATTATATCTTGGATTACTAATCCTATAATTAGCTTTTTTATTAAACCCATATGTTAATATATTTTTATTTTTTATTTTATTTAAAATTTTCTTGATATTTTTGTTATCAATACAAATTAATGATTTTCCAATAGGCGGTGTTTTATTTATAAATTGAATAAATGCATTCTCTAAATTTTTGTAACTTTTGTAATAGTCTAAGTGTTCAAGGTCTATATTGGTTACTATTGAATAATTAATTGGTAATTTTAAAAAACTGCCATCAGACTCGTCTGCTTCTAAGATAGCCCAGTCACCTTTTCCTAATTTAGCGTTACTATTGAATGAGTTAATAACTCCTCCATTAATAATAGTTGGATCTAATTTTTGATCAGATAAAATTTTTGCTACTAACGATGTTGTGGTAGTTTTTCCATGAGAGCCAGTAATTATTATATTTTTTTTTAATGAAACAACGTTAGCTAGTACCTCTGCTCTTGAATAAATTGGAATTTTTTTTTTTTTTGCTTCTTTAATCTCCACATTATTATCTTTAATAGCAGAAGATTTAACAAGAATAGTTGCGCTTTTTATATTTATTTTTGCATGTCCTATAAAAACTTTAATACCTGCTTTCAAACAATTTTGTATGTTTTTATTTTTGTTTTGATCACTACCTTGAATTTTGAACCCCATTGTTTTCATAACTTGAGCTAAACCACTCATGCCTATTCCTCCAACGCCTATGAAATGAATTATTTCCTTTTCTGCTATTCTAATTTTCTTCATTGATCATTTTATTTAATTGTTTATCGATATTTTTATATACAGATTTGTCAGAATATTGTCTTTGTTTGCTTTTTATTTGAGTTAATAATGATGTGTCTGCACTAATTTTTTTAATTAATTGAAATAGTTTTGTGTTTAAATCTTTTTCCTCTATTAAATAGCTATACCCTTTTTTTTCATAATAAATAGCATTTTTTAATTGATGATCATCTGCTGATGAAGGTAAAGGAACTGAAATAAAGGGTATTTTTGCGTTAATCAATTCTGCTAACATTGAAGATCCTGATCGAGTTATCGCTAAGTTTGTCTTAGTAAAATAATCTGTAATATTGTTGCTAAAATTAAAAATTTCAAAGTTAATATTTAGATCTTTATAAAAAGTGCTTAAAAATTTATTCTGTTCAGGCAAACATTGTTGATAAATTTTTAAAGATATTTTAGTTTTAATACACTCTTTAAAAATTTCTGGAAGCAACTCAGCAAAAATTTTTGCAGCTTGACTCCCTCCCAGAATTAATATTTTTAATTTTCTTTCACTTTGATTAAAATCGGGTTGAACATTAAAATTAAGTATTTGTTTTCGAATTATATTGCCTATCTCACAAATTTTTTCCAGATGTTTTTCTGCAACTCCTCCTAATTCTTTATAAGATACAAAGACCTTTTTTGCATACGGCAATAAAAACCTATTGGCCTTTCCTATATGCAAGTTGTTTTCATAAATAATAAATGGAATTCTAAGTATTTTAGCGGCTATACAAACTGGAAAAGAAGAGTATCCACCCATACCAAAAACTAAATTTGGTCTACTGCCTAATAAAAAAATAAACGATCTTAATATTGAATAAAGTATGATGAATGATGAAAATAATAATTTGAATATATTTTTTTTAAAAATAGTTGCTGAGGCAATCTTAATAACTTTTATATCACTATAATCCTGTAAATATTTCAAACCTCGCTTATCTGTAATTAATTCAACATTTATTTTATTATCATGAAAATGTTTAGCTAAACTATAAGCAGGAAAAACATGGCCACCAGTGCCACCAGTTGCTATAATTATTTTTTTTAGTTTGTTATTCATCTATCTCTAATTTGATTTTTGTAAAATTTAAAATTATTCCAGCCAAAACTGCACTTCCTATAAGAGACGAACCTCCATAGCTTAAAAAAGGCAAGGTCATGCCTGTTGTTGGAAGCAAACTTGTGTTCACTCCTATATGAATAAATGTTTGAAAAATAAGAAGTGAAGCAAGTCCACATAAAGAAAGTTTTAAAAGTTCATCATCTTTTAAAACGCAATTTTTAATAATTCTAAAAGCAATATACAAAAAAATAGTGATAATTAAGATAGAAATAACTGAGCCATACTCTTCAGATATAATGGCTATAATATAATCAGTGTGAGCTTCGGGTACACTATCTTTTAAAATTCCTTCGCCCATTCCTTGGCCTTTAAGACCTCCTTTTTTTATTGCGTTTAAAGCTGTCGAGGATTGAAAAGCATCGCCTTTACTTGGATCTAAAAATGTAACCAGACGATCAATTATGTAACCAAATTTTCCAGGCATTAAAAATAAAAGACCGCCAATTAAGATGATAAAGATAATAAAAAAACTAAAAATGTATACTAAGCTAACCCCAGAAACAAATACGGTTGCGATCCAACTTCCAGTAAGCAAAATTGATTGCCCAAGATCTGGTTGGTCTATTAAAAGAATTATTACTGAGGCCAACAAAAGAAAGCTAAATAAATATCTTATTTGAGAATTTTTTAATTTATCCAAAGTTAATATTTTAACTGTTGCTAAGATGAAAAAAGGTTTTAAAAGTTCAATAGGTTGTAATCTAAATAAGTATAAATTTAACCATCTTTTAGCACCTTTAACTTCCACTCCAATAATGGGGACTAAAATTAATAATAGGAAAGATATTATAAAAAGTGGAATAACTATTTTTTTTAACAACGAGGTCTCTATTGCTGAAATAGCAAACATTATAAAAAATGCAAGTATAGTAAAAATTAAATGTTTTGAAAAAAAGAAATAATAAGTTTTATTTAACCTTTCGCCTGCAAGTGAAGAAGTAGATGAAAAAGAAAAAAAAAGACCCAAAAAAAATAAAATTAAAAAACCAAAAAAAATATTTTTATCAATATTTCTCCAATAATTATTTAAATCAAATTTAAATAAATTTTTTAGCATACAGTTTACTTAATTTTTTAAATTCATTGCCCCTACTTTCAAAATTTTTAAATTGATCAAATGATGCTGCGCCTGGGCTTAGTAAAATTGTATTGTTTGTTTTTTTCAATAATCTTATATCTTTCAGTGCACTTATTATTGCATTTTTTAAATTTCTTGTGACAGAATACTTTATTTTATTTCTTAATTGGCTTTTAAAAAAATTAATATTTTTTCCTATTATGTAAGATTTGACTATATTATTTTTAACATATCTCAAATTAATTCTATCTTTATCTTTTGGCAATCCTCCAAGTATCCAGTAGATATTTTTACTGTTGGTCAAAGCAAGCATTGTTGCTTGCAAGCTTGTAGCTTTTGAATCATTAATAAAAGTAATACCTTTTTTTTTGAAAAAAATTTCATATCTGTGTGGCAATCCTAAAAATGAGTTCATTGATTTTATAAAAGAGCTTTTCTTAATTTTTAATAATTTTGACAATTCATAAACAAAATTCATATTTTCATTATTTGTGGCAGATTTTAAATATTCATTTTCTATTTTAAACTTTATCTTTTTATAATTATTGAATTTAACTAATACTAATTTACTCAAGAATTTATTTTTTTTAAAAATATCTCTTAAATTTTCATTTACCAAAGCAAAATTATTCCTGCCTTGTAAATTAAATATTTTTAACTTTGATTTAATGTAAGCTTGAACTGATCCATGCCAATCTAAGTGGTCATTAGTAATATTTAGGAGGATTGCAAAATCTGGATGTATAAATTTTGAGTGGGAAAGTTGAAAAGAAGAAGCTTCTATAATTAAAATAACATTTTTTTTTATTTCAAAATTTAAAACTGGTGTACCTATATTTCCACCTAACTTAACTTTAAATTTATTTTTTTTTAATAAATGTTCAATAATTTTGCAGGTTGTAGATTTTCCATTTGATCCAGTAACTACAATAGATTTAAACTTAGAATTACTTAAATATAACAAATCTATATCAGTTATAATTTTGTTTCTAAATTTTAATAAATCTTTTTTGTATTTTGTCTTTTTTAAGCTAATACCTGGGCTTAAGACAATATAATCAACTTCTTTCAATACATTTTTCAAATTTGAAATATTTTTAGACTTAAATTTTTTTCTTAATTTAGAGTTATCATCCCAAACAGAAAAATTATAAATTTTTTTTTTCCTAAAGTATTTAATTACTGAATATCCTGTAGATCCTAATCCATACACCAAAAATGAGAGTTTTTTTAAATTTAATATATGTGACATTCACTAACGTAATTTTAATGTAGCTAATCCAACTAAAGCTAATATTATTGCAATTATCCAAAATCGAATTACAATTGTTGACTCGGCCCAACCCTTTTGTTCAAAGTGATGATGAATCGGCGCCATCTTAAAAATTCTTTTTCCAGTAAGTTTAAATGATATAACTTGAATAATTACTGATACAGTCTCTAAAACAAATAATCCTCCAACTATTGCTAAAACAATCTCATGTTTTGCGATTATAGCTACTGCAGCTAAAGAACCTCCTAAAGACAAAGAACCTGTGTCTCCCATAAAAATTTTAGCCGGAGGAGCGTTATACCAAAGAAAACCTAAACAGGATCCTACGATTGAACCACAAAATATTGAAAGCTCTCCTACATCAGGAATGTATTGTAATTGAAGATATTCAGAAAAAATTGTATTTCCAACTACATAGGAAATTAACGTAAATGAAAGTGCTACCAACATAACTGGAACAGTAGCTAAACCATCTAGTCCATCTGTTAAATTTACCGCATTAGATGATCCAATTATTACAAATAAACCGAAGGGAATAAAAAAAAGACCCATCTGCCAAATTAAATTTTTGAAGAAAGGAAAGTAAAGATTATAGAGATATTCATGGTTAGAAAACTTTATTAAAATAAATAGGGTTAAAATACCAATAATTAACTGACCAATAAATTTTAATTTTGGGTTTAGTCCCCTAGAGTTTTTAAATTTTATTTTTAATAAATCATCACTAAAACCTAATATTGCCAAACTCAAAGATACAAAAATTAATGTCCAAATATAAATGTTGTTTAAATCAGCCCACAATAAAGTACTAGTAAGCATACCAATAATGATAATGACACCTCCCATTGTAGGTGTTCCTGATTTCTTTATAATATGATCTATAGGACCATCTTGTCTTATTGGACCGGTTATCATATTTTCCGAAAAAATTCTAATAAGCGGTCCACCAATAATGAAAACTACAACTAGAGATGTAACAACTGAAAGTCCTGTTCTAAAAGTAAGATACTTAAATACGTTAAGGAATGAATAGTGCTCTATTAAGGATGTAAGTAAACTAAATAACATCTAATTTCCTTTTATCATTGCGTTGCTAATAATGTTTAATCCGGTTGCGTTAGAACCTTTTATCATCAAATAATCATTATTAGCGATTATATTTTTTAAAATTAAATCAACATCTTCTTTGCATTGAAAAATATTTCCACGCTTCTCTTTCTTCAAATTTTTATAGGTAAAAAGGGACTTTTCTCCTTTCACAAAAACTTTATCAATGTCTGAACTGTTAATAAGTCCTGATAATTCTCTATGATAAATCTCAGATTTTTTTCCAAGTTCAAGCATATCTCCCAACAATAAGTATTTTTTAAATTTATTTTTCTTTATTTCAATGAAATTATTTAATGCATTTTTAACTGAAAATGGATTAGCGTTATAGCTTTCATCAATTAACCTAAAATACTTTTTGTATCTCTTAATTTTATGTTCTCTGCCTCTACCTTCAGAAGGTTCAAAGCTCTTAAATACTGTAATAGATTTTTGAAAATTTAAATCAAGTTCTTGTAAAACTGCTAATGAAGCAAGAACGTTGTAAACACTAATATTTTTTATAATTAATTTTAAAATCTTGTTTTTAACACTTATCGTAATTTTTTTTTCTGTATCTTGTTGTTTTATCTTAATTAGATGAACATCAGCTTGTTTTGATTTACCAAAAGTAATAACTTTTATATTTTTTAATTTTGCTTTTGCATTTAAATAGTTGAAAAATTTATCATCACGATTTAAAATAACAACTCCATTATTTTGAATGTTATTTATAATTTCGCTTTTTGCTTTTGCTATACCTTTAATACTACTAAAATTTTCTATGTGTGCCTCGGCTATATTCGTAATTATAGCTAAATTAGGTTTTATAATTTTAGATAATCGATTAATTTCACCTGCCTTACTCATTCCTACTTCAAAAACACCAAATTTATGATTTTGATTGAGATTAGATAAACTTATAGGAACACCATAATGATTATTGAAAGATCTAGGAGAGGCGTAGGTTTTGTCATATTTTTGAAGTAAAAAATAAAGAATATTTTTTAGTGAAGTTTTTCCTGCACTGCCAGTTATTGCTAAAATTTTTGCTTTGCAATTTTCTCTTTTAAGTTTGGCAAATTTATCAAGAAAAATAATAGGGTTATCAACTCGGATTATTTTTTTTTTATATTTTTTATTATTATTTGATGAAATGATGTGACGAGCACCTTTTTTTAAAGCTTTGGAAATATATTTATTTCCATCATTATATTTTCCTTTAATGGCTAAAAATATATTATCTTTTTTTACATCTCTTGAGTCTATTGAAAGCCCATTGAATAAATAGGTTTTTTTATTTTTAATAATTTTATTTAATATTTTCGAATTAAATAAATAATTTTGTTTTTTTTGATTTATTGCATTTTTATTAATCTTTAATTTTTTTATTATTTTTCTATCTGAAATAGAAATAATTTTATTTCCATAGTCTTGGTAGTTTTCATGGCCCTTTCCTGCAATTAAAATTATTTCATTGGGTTCTGCTTTTAATACAGCTTCTTTAATAGCTTTTGATCTATTTCCTATATTGAAATAGTTGCTTCCTTTAAGATGATTAATTATTTCTTTTCTAATTTTTTTTGGGTCTTCTTTTCTAGGATTATCATCAGTAACATAAATCTTTTTACAAAAAGATTTTGCAACTTTTGCCATCAAAGATCTTTTCTTAAAATCTCTTTCTCCTCCACATCCAAATACTAAAGAAATATTACTATTAAAAGTATGTTTTATTGATTTTATAACTTCTTGTAATGCATCTGGTGTATGTGCATAATCAATGAATACTTTTATATTGTTTGGATATTTTTTAATTAAATCTAACCTTCCATCAACATTCTTAATCTTTCTTAGAGCGCTATTAATTTTAGTATAATTTAAATTACATAATTGAGCTGCTAAAATTGCCATAGATAAATTCTTCATCTGAAATGATCCAACCAAAGATAAAGAGGTATTTTTAATATTATTAAATATTTTGTTAGCATCCAATAATCTTAGTTGTCTGCTTTTTGAAATTTTTTCTAAAATTGAATATTCTTTAATAAATTGATCAGTAATTACATAACTTTTTATAGGTAATAATTTTGAAAATAAAATTAATTTTGCTTTTAAATAAGCTTTCATTGTCTTGTGATAGTCTAGGTGATCTTGACTAAAGTTAGTAAAAATCCCAGCTTTAAGATTAAGATTATCTAATCTATTTTGATCTAATCCATGGCTAGAAGCTTCTAAAATAACATTGTCAATTTTATTTTTTTTTAACTTATGAAGATTTTTGTGGAGCGTTATTACATCTGGGGATGTAAGATTGGTCTTAATAAACTTTTCTCTGTATCTTATTCCTAATGTTCCGATGGATGCGACTGGAATATTATTTGCATTTAATATTTGATAAAAAAAATCAGCTACCGATGTTTTTCCATTTGTCCCTGTAACTGCAATAATATTTTTTGGTTTTAATTTGTAAAATTTAGAGCAGATTTCACTTAAATATTCTCTTACTTTTTTTTTTTTAATTACAATAACTTTTGTGCTTTTAAATTTACAACTCTTTGAACAAATAATTATGATTGCTCCATTTTTAATAGCTTTATCAATATAATTTTCACCATTAAATTTAGTTCCCTTAATTGCAAAAAAAATAAATCCTTTTTTCACGTCTTTACTATTAAGAGCTAAGCCTTTGATTTTTAGCTCTTTAATGCTTTTTGGAGAATCTTTAATTAAGTTTTTTAGCAACATGTTTGTTGTAAAACTCTTTGTTATTTATGGCTAAAATAGGTCCGATTTTTTTTATAATTTTGCCTGCTATATAAACAGAATTCCAGCCTGCTTCATTTCTGGTCCCCTTAATCTTCATCCCTCTATAATTATATATTAAATCAGAAGCTACTTGTGGATTCTCTAGCATTACAAGTAAAGCATATTTAGGATTTTTTGAAGGAAACACTGAAATGAATGTATTCAAATTTTCATTCTTATTTCCATATTTTTGTGAAGTTCCAGTTTTTCCCCCAACATCATAACCATGAATATCAGCTAAACTAGCAGTACCCTCTTTTTCAGTTACTACTTTTCTTAAAATGGTATTTATTTTTCTACTAGTTTCTTCTGAAATTATTTTTTTATTATCTAGTTGTATTTCTTTTCTAATTATTGTTGGTTTTATAAGATTACCTCCATTAGTTAATGCAGCATATGTTGCGGTTGCTTGTAAAGGGGTAACTGCAATTCCATGTCCATAAGAAATAGTTTCTAGTTTGCATTTATTCCACTTAAATTTTAAGGGAGTTCCAAGTTCTTCTAATTCAAATTCAGGGATATTTAATAAATTAGTTTCTTTGATAAACTCTTTATAATCTTGCTCTCCAATTTTTTTAGCTAACATCAAGGTTCCAATATTAGAAGATCTAATCAATATATCTTCAACGGACAAATCTTTTGGAAATTGCTTAATATCTGATATCTCATGAATAGAACATTTTATTTTTCTAGGTATATTTTTAATAATTGTTTCAGGTGATACTAAATTTTTTTCAAGAGCTAAAGCAATTGTAAATGTTTTAAAAATAGAGCCTAATTCATAAATACTCTTAGTTATTTTATTGCTATAATTTTTATCAGTAATCTTCTCTCTTTTATTAATATTGAAGTTAGGTAAAGAAACTAAAGATAAAACTTCACCGTTATTAACATCCATTAGTAAAGCTCCTCCACCTGAGGCATTAAAAGTTTCTATTGCTCTATTGAGTTCTTCATCAATTATATGTTGAATATTTGTGTCTAAAGTTAACTGTAGAGGATTTTTTATTTGTTTCTTATCTTTAAGTTCTTTATCAAAATATTTTTCAACTCCAGAGATCCCAAAGTTATCATAATCAACTTGACCTAAGATGTGACTATATAAGTTTGCATGAGTATAAATTCTGGATTGAAAAGGTTCGAAAATAATTCCTTTTTCTCCAAGAGACCATAATTTTGCTTTGTCATTTTGATCAAGTCTTTTTTTTAAATAAAAATATTTTCCTTTATTTAAATTTTTTTCAATATTTTTGATAGATAAATTAGGAAAATTTAATCTAATCTTAATTAAAAAATTCTCTTTATTTTTTATCAATGAAGGATTTATAGCTGCATGAAAAGATTTTACATTTCTCGATATTAAGGTTCCATTTCTGTCAATGATATCTCTTCTTAGAGAGGTAAAATGGAATGAATTATTATTTTGATTATAAATCTCTAGATTTTTTAAAGATATAAAAATAATTTTAATTGAAAATATTGTAATTAAAGAAAAAAATAGAAAAAAAAGAAGATAAATCCTATCCTGAGAAATATTAGAATTTTTAACTTTCTTATTTTTTTGATTGGTTTCTAAATAATCTTCAAAATAAAAACTCTTTTGATTTATATTAAAATTTTTGTTTTTTCTGCGTTTTCTTTTCATTGTCTATTTTAAGTATTGTTATTTTTTTTTGAGAGTCTGAAAAATCTTTATAATTTAAGTATATTCTTGAAAAATCCATTGGTACATATTCTATAAAAGCAAAATCTTTTATCTTTTTTGACAAGATATTTGGTGAAGAAAGATAAAAATAATCTAATTCAGTTTCGTATAAATCTTTCTTTATAACTGCAATCTTTCTATCAATCTTATAGATATTTTTTTCAATAATTCTTGTCTGATTTTTAATTGCAGAAGTAATACTTAATAGAATTGAAAATATTGCAATAGATATCATTAACTTAATTTTAGGCATGTGAACTTTCTAATTCTAAATATTTTTTAAATTTATTAGTCAATTCATTTGGATAAATAAATTTATTTTTACTTCTAATTGCGTACCTAAGTTTGGCAGAACGCGACGGTGGGTTTTTAATGATCTCCACATTAGAAGGCTTAAATATTTTATTTTTATACTTATTAAATAAAGAAATATTAGAATCTTTATTTTCTGGGAGATATCTAGAAGGTTTAGATCGATTAGAAGAAAAATTAGTAAAAAAGTACTTTACAATTTTATCCTCAATAGAGTGAAAACTAACAATTAGTATTATTCCTCCTGGTTTTAAAATTTGTGTTGCTTTAATAATACCTTCAATGAGTTCTGTAATTTCTTTATTTACAAATATTCTTAGAGCTTGAAAAGTTTTTGTGCTTGGATTTATTTTATTTGTATAATTTTTCTTTTTGCTCTTTTCAATAATTTCAACTAATTGGTCAACTTTAGTAATTTTTTTCAATAATCTTGTTTTAATAATATTTTTTGCAATTCTTGATGCGTCTTTTTCTTCTCCTAAAATCTTAATAATGGATCTTAATTTTTGTTCACTACAATTATTTACTACTTCTTCAGCAGAGGTAATTGAAAGACCCATTGACATATCCAGTGTTTCTTTAGAATTAAAAGAAAAACCTCTTTGTAAATTATTTAGTTGAATTGAAGATAAGCCTAAATCAAATACTACGACATCGGCAGATTGATTACTGACAACTTTGTTTACTTCGCTAAATTTTTTCTGATGGAAAAAAAATCTATTTGGGTATTTTTTCTCTAAATCTTTGCTGATATCTAAAATAAATTTATCACGATCCAAAGCAATGACTTTTGTTTTAGGAAATTTAAGTAATTTCTTTGAATAACCTCCCCCTCCAAAAGTGCAGTCTATATAAACACCACCTTTATGAGGAGAACAAATCTTAATTACTTCATCCAACATCACCGGAAAATGGGGAGATTCCGATGATGAGGTTAGATGGATCATAATGATATAACTTTATCATTAAAATTTTTGTTTTCTTAAAAATGCAGGAATTTCAAAATTCTCTTCTTCATTTAAATCCTGATCAAAAAGTTTTTCTGTGTGTTCGTCTCTTCCGGTCTCTTCTAATTCACTTTCAACTGTAGATTCGTTGTCGTGTAAAAAAAGTTGTGGCGTATAATCCTCTTTATTATTTGTCTCAATCTCAGAAGCAGTATTTTCTTCTTGAATTGTCTGAGCATTATGCTCTTTGCTTTCTATATATGAAGCATTTTCTATCGAAACGCCTGTGGGAATATTATTTAGTTTAGACTCTATCTCAGGTTCAGGCGTGCTTTGTTCTAAGTTATTAATTATAGACTGTTTTTCTTGATCATTGACCTCAAACTTCTCATCAAGCTTTAGAGCAGTTGCTCCTTCAATTGAATTAAAAGTATTGTTGTCTATATTATTTATATTTTGAGAAAATAGATCATCAGAATATCCGTTGCTTCTATTTTGTATTCTTGAAGTCATATTTAAAACGGTATTAGATTGTGGTTTATGACCGTCTAAAGCTGTGGCAACTATTGAGACTCTCATTTTGCCAACCATATTTTCATCTTTTATAGCACCAGTGATTAATTCTACTTCTGTATCAACTTCTGCTCTAATTTTTTGAACAGTTTGATCAACTTCAAATAAAGTTAAATCTTTTCCACCGGTAATATTAATTAATAATCCTTTTGCACCTTTTAAAGAATATTCATCAATTAAAGGATTGTTCAAAGCCATTTCTGTTGCTGCCATTGCTCTGTTTTCTCCCTCAGCTTCTCCGGTTCCCATCATTGCTTTGCCCATAGAGCTCATTACTGTCTCTACATCAGCAAAATCTAAATTAATCATGCCAGGTCTTACCATTAGATCAGTCACACTTTGCACACCATGTCTCAAAACATTATTTGATAAATGAAAAGACTCCTCAAACGTTGTTGTTTCACTAGCAATTTTGAAAAGATTTTGATTTGGTACAACTATTGTAGTATCTAAATGTTTTTTTAATGCCTCTAATCCTTCAACAGCTCTTCTCATTCTTTTTGCCCCCTCGTAATCAAAAGGTAATGTAGTAACCCCAACTGTCAAAATATTTAATTCTTTAGCTGCTTTAGCTATAACGTGAGAAGCTCCAGTTCCTGTTCCACCTCCCATACCAGCTGCAATAAAAACCATGTTGCTTCCTTGAATATAATTCACTATTTCTCCAATAGACTCGTCAGCTGCTGCTTGACCAATATTGTGTTTTGCGCCAGCCCCAAGTCCTTTAGTTAAATTCATGCCAATTTGAATTTTTGCGTGTGCTTTGCTTTTTTTTAAATCCTGAGCATCTGTGTTAATTGCTACAAATTCAACACCTTCCATGCCGGACTCGATCATTTCATTTATAGCATTTCCTCCTGCTCCACCAATCCCTAAAACAAGAATTCTTGGTTTTAATTCTTTAAGCTCTCCTCCCCCAATATTCATACTCATGTTGTCTCCCCTTTCTGTTTATTTTCCCATTTAAGACTTGATCTGTTTTGATAAGCTTTTTTTCTTGCTACTACTTTAAATTTTTCAAATGTTTTTGGTTCCCATATTTGAAAAGTTTTCCCTAGACCAACAAATAAAATATTAGTTTTGATGTTAGCATGTTTCAGCAACTTTTCTGTTAATGATACTCTGCCTTCAGTATCAAATTGTAAATTAACGCTTTCAGATAATATTGAAGTAGCAAAGTAATCTCTTTTATCTTCAAAAGGATTTAATGAATCTATAGTATTAGATAATTTCTCAATTCTGTCTTGTGAGCAGGCCTCTAAAGCTGAATGATTAAATGATGGATAGCTTATAAATCCGTTGTAACCTAAAGAGCTTAGATGAGATCTAAAAGTTGCTGGCACAGACACCCTTCCTTTTTTGTCTAATTTGTTTTCGTAGCTTGATAAAAACATTCTTTTTTAAAACCTTAGTTTCTTTTAATATCTTCAAATCACCCTCCATCATGGGATAATTTGGGATCGTATGGGTTTTAATTTAAATAGTCAACACATTAGTTTTTTGATTATTAGTACAAAAAGAGAACGTTTTATGGAGGAAAACTGCCAGACAGCCTGTAAGCCGGGTTCTGTCATTGAAGATATCATTTGTCTAGGCTGGAGTTCACACTCAAGCTCAAGCGGTTAACCCAGAAGACTAACTAAAGACTGTTTTTAGCATTTCTGCAATGTCTTCTCTATTTA
>MDTG01264015.1_pt1 | contig 18750 bp, 17 predicted proteins | sample 811421 | NCBI WGS metagenome assembly MDTG01 (sample SAMN05326645, study PRJNA326480) | marine metagenome | isolation source: seawater | place: Pacific Ocean: South East | collected 2011
ATGAACTGATTTCAAAAATAAACAATAAAACTCTTTGCATGATATGTGTTCAACTTAATGGAAGATCTATTGATGTTAATTATATAAAAAAAAGAAAAAAAGTTTTTATCTTAGAAGATGCTGCACAGTCATTTTACTCAAAAACAAAAAATGGTTTTATTGGTACTAATGGAGATATAGGTATTTTCTCTTTCTCGATGGGCAAAATTGTGACTTCTGGACAAGGTGGAGCCATTGTTACTAATAATAACAATATCTATAAATCAATTAAACTCTTAAAAAATAATGGAATTAAAAACAGATATGTTGATAAATGGAATTCTCCTGGATTAAATTTTAAATATACAGATATTCAAGCTTCAATTTTATTAGAACAAATTAAAAAAATTGAAAAAATAAAAAAAAAATTAATTAATTTATATTTTTATTATAAAAAAATATTAAGTAATATACCGTATATCAAGCTTGTTGATGAAGAGTTAGTAAATGGAAGAATACCCTTATATATTGAATGTTATAGCAAAAAAAAAACATTAATATTTAAAAAAATCAAAAATTCAAAAAAAATTATAAGAGTAAATTATCAGAGTCTAAATAAAACCAATTATTTTAAAAAATTTTTGAATGTAAAAGAAAAATTTAAAAATTCAAATAATTATAACAAATATTCTTTTTATTTACCATCTGGACCAGATCAAAATTTTAAAAAAATTAAAATTTTATTAAGTCAATTAAAAAAAATTCTTAGATAATTATGAAATGTAGAGTTTGTTTTTCAAAAAAACTATCTAAAATTTTAGATTTAGGAAAACAACCATGGTGTAATAATTTTTTAAAAAAAAATCAAATAGGATCTGAAAAATTTTATCCTTTACTATTACTATACTGTAATAACTGCAGTACGGTACAGCTTAACTACACTGTAAAAAAAGAAATTATGTTTTCAAACCATACATATCTTTCAGGAATTACAAAAACATTATCAGACCATTTTTTAAAGGTTTCAAAAGAAATTAATAAAAAATTTAATAAAAAAAAAATTAAAAAATCAATACTTGATTTAGGATCAAATGATGGAACTTTTCTCTATCATTTTAAGAAGCTTGGTTGGAAAATTCTTGGAATAGAGTCTTCAAAAAATATAGCTAAAATAGCAAATAAAAGAAAAATTAATACTATGAATATGTTTTTTAATTTGAAAAATGCAAAAAAAATAAAAACTAAGTTTGATTTTATTAATGCATCGGGTGTATTTTTTCATCTCGAGGAACTTCATTCATTTACGCGTGGTGTAAAACATTTAATTAAAAAAGATGGAGTATTTATTGTTCAGTTTTTGTATATGAAAAAAATAGTTGAAAATATAGCATTTGATCAAATTTATCATGAACACCTATTATATTATAATCTTAAAACATTAGAATTTTTACTTAATAAATATGATTTTGAAATTTTTGATGCTCACCTTGCAAAAGTTCATGGGGGACAAATGGTAGCTTATATTTGCAACAAAGGTGTTAGAAAAAAAACTAAAAGATTAAATAAATTATATGAGTTAGAAAAAAAATCGAGATGTAATGATATAAAGTATTATAAAAATTTTTCTAAGAAAATAAAACTTTTAAAAAAAGAAAATTTAACTTTTTTGAAAAAGTGTAAAAAGCAAAAGAAAGTTGTTTATGGAATGGGGGCGCCAGTTAAAGGTAATACATTATTGAACTACTTTAAAATAAACACAAAATTGATACCAATTTTACTTGAAAAAAATAATTTAAGAGATGGTCTTTATAGCCCAGGCACTCATATTCCAATTAAAATGGAGGATACAGTCACAAAATTGCCAGATATTTACTATGTTTTAGCTTGGAATTTTAAAACAGAAATTTTAAAAAAGAATAAAGATTTAATAAAAAAAGGAATAAAATTTTATTTTCCTATAAAAATTAATGATTAAAAAAAAAATTTTTATTACAGGTGGATCAGGTTTTTTAGGAAGACATCTAATAAAAGAATTATCAAAAAATCACACAGTTTATTCACCTAGTTCAAAAAAAGTAAATTTATTTAATATAAAAGATTTATTAAAAATAAAAAAAAGTTTTGACGAAATTTATCATCTTGCAGCATGGACACAAGCAGGTGATTTTTGTCTTAAATATCCTGCTGATCAATGGATCAAAAATCAACTTATAAACACAAATATTTTAAATTGGTGGAAACAAAAAAATTCAAAAGCTAAATTAATTTTTATAGGAACAAGTTGTTGTTATGATGAGAATGGAAATTTTTCAGAAAAAAATTACTTAATTGATAAACCACACGATAGTTTAACAACTTATGCGATGACAAAAAAAATGTTATTACAAGGAGCTATTTCAATGCAAAAACAATACAAAATGAAATGGTTATGCGTTGTACCATCAACATTATATGGACCAAGTTATCACGAAGATTATAGACAACAACATTTTATTTTTGATCTAATTAAGAAAATCCTCAATGGAAAATATAATAATAAAAAAGTAAAATTATGGGGTAATGGTTTACAAAAGAGAGAAATTATTCATGTAAATGACTTTATTTCCACTCTAATTAAAATAAATAAAAAAATAAACAATAAAACAATTAATATTGGTTATGGGAAAAATTATTCAATTAGAAAATTTGCAGAAACAATTTGTAAAATTGTTAATTATGATCATAAAAAAATTATTTATGATAAATCAAAATATGTTGGAGCATTAAATAAAAAAATTAATATTAGTAGGATTAAAAAAATCATACCTGCATACCAAAAAAATTTAACACCTTTAATTATAGGTTTGAAGGAAACAATACAGTGGTATGAAAAAAAGTTTTTTTAAAAAAAGATTATTTTGTATATTACCTTCTTGGATAGATTATTCAGGTCATGAAGCTTCATTTTTAGAGAGTTATAAATTACTGTCATATAAATCACAAAGTAAATTATCATTGATATTACCATATAGAAATAAGATCTTTTTTAGAAATATTGAATGTATTAAAAATATTGAAAATAAATCAACTGGATACTTATCTTTATTAATTAAAATTTTTAAAAATTTAATTGTATTAAAAAAATATTTAAAGAAAAAAAATTTTTCAAATAAAGACTCAATAATTATTGATGGATATAGTTTCGATTTTTTAATCTCATTTTTATTTATTTTTTTAACCTCTAAATTTAAAGGAAATAACTTATTAATTTACTGTAGGTATGATTTTAAAGGAATTAAAAAAAATATATTTTATTTCTTTATAAATTTAATATGTAAAAAATTTATAAATTTAAAAATACTAACTGACACAAAAAATCTTGAATATATTTTACGCAAGAAGTATTTTAAAAAAGTAGTTTTACTACCAGTACCCCACACAAATACAAACCATAAAAATAAAAAAAATAAAAAAAAAAATGTTATTCAGATTTATTTTCCAGGCCAGTATAGATCAGAAAAATTTGGAGTTAATTTTAGAAATTTTTTAGAAGTAAATAATAATAAAAAATATCAAATTTTAATAAATGAAAAATTTAATAGTGAAAAAAAATTTTTATTTAAAACAAAATTACTAAAAAATAATCTCAGTAATTATGAATATATTAATACCATGAGGCTGTCTGATATAATTGTTTTACCTTATTCAGGGAAATTATATAAAAATAGAACCTCAGGAATATTTATAGAAGGAACAATATTAAAAAAAATAATTTTAGTTTCAGAAAAGACCTGGATGGCTAATGAGTATAAACGTTTTGGACTAAATGATCTTGTTATTAAGGATTGGTCTAAATTTAAATTAGAGGAGAATAAGAAAAAAATTTTTTCTAAAAAAATAGATTTAAAAATAAAATTAATGAAAAATTTGTATGTACAAATACATAATAAAGATAATTATACTAATATTTTAACGAAATATTTATGAAAAAAAAAATTGCAATAACTTTCCCACAACTTCATGAGTTTGGAGGTGGAGAAATTTTTTGTGAATATGTTTGTAATCTGTTAGCTAGTTCATATGACATTGATTTATATTATTACAAAACTGGACTTATTAATAAAAATATAAATTTTAATAAAAAAATTAATCTAATTGGTGTAAGGTCTAAAAATATATTTTTAAATTTTTTTTTTAAAAAATTTATCTTTTTGTCACAAATTTATTTAATATACATATTAAATAATCAATATAATAATAAACCTTACAAATTCTTGTTTTCTGCTGCGGGTGAATTTGTTTCCAATAATTACAAAGTTTATCAATATATTCACCACCCATTTTATTCTCTCAACTTTAAACACTATTTAGCAATTGGGACAAAAAAATACGAAATTCATAAATTTATATTAAGGTTTTTTTTATCATTTTTTATGAGATTTTATTTTCTAATAAATAAGAAATCATATTCTAAAAATAAATCTTTATTAAATTCAAAATGGACACAAAAAAGATTTTTTGAAATTTATAAAAAAAAATCTTTATTAATTTACCCAACATTTAATATTCCAAATCAAGAAAAATTAAATTTTTCAAAATTTTTAAAAAGAAAAAATAATTTTATAATTCTTGGACGTGTTGGGTCCGACAAAAATACTTTTAAAGCTATAAAAGTTTTTTCAAAAATCAAACATCAGAATAAAGATTTGAAATTAAATAAATTATTAATAATCGGGCCCATTAAAGAAAGTATTAAAAAAAAAGTTGAATATTATAAAAATAAATATAGGAGTGATATAAAATTTTTAGGACATGTGACGTACTTAAAGAGAAATAATTTATTAAAAAACAATAAATATGGTTTACACTTGTGTGAAGAAGAGCATTTTGGAAGGTCTTTATTAGAAATGAATAAAAAAGGCATGATTTGTTTTACGCATAATTCAGGAGGAGCCGTAGAAATAACAAACAGTAATTTACTTAAATTTAAAAAGATATATGAATTTGAAATAAACTTAAGAAAAATAATTTTAAATAAAAAAATACAAAAAAAAATTTTAGAAAAAAATTTTAAAATTTTCGATAAAAAATTTACTACAAAAAAATTTAATAAAGAAATTATTAAAAGTTTAGTATGAAAAAAATACTTATTACAGGTTCAGAAGGTTTTATAGGAAAGAAATTAATTTCATTTTATATTAAAAAAAATTTTAATGTATACGGGTCTTACTATAAGAAAAAAATACCAAAGATAAAAAAAGCCAAATATGTCAAATGTAACTTCACAAATAAAAGCGAAGTACTTAGTTTGTTAAAAAAAACTAAACCAGATTATATTTTTCATTTAGCAGCCAAAAGTCATCCTACTTTTTCTTTTAAAAATCCAGATCTCACAATAAAAACCAATCTTATAGGAACATTTTATTTACTTGATAGTATTAAGAAACTTAAAATTAAACCCAAAATAATAATAGCAGGATCAAGTGCGCAATTTGGATCAAAAAAAATAAATGAGTTACCAATTAATGAAAAATCACTATCTAGCCCTGATCATATTTATGGTTTTACAAAACAAGTTCAAGTGCTATTAGGTCAAATTTATAATAAGATGTACAATTTTAATGCATGCTCTGCATTAATATTTAATACCTCAGGAAACGGCAAAAATTTTGATGTATTTCAAGATTTTTGTAATCAATTAAAAAAACATAAAGATAAAAATTATATTTTATTGAAAGTTGGTAACATTGAAAATCAAAGAGATTTTTTACATGTAGATGATGTTGTTAATGCTTTAGATAAGATTAAGTTAAAAGGGTTAGCGGGAAAAAATTATATTATATCATCAAATAAACTAACAAAAATTAAAGAAATAATTAAAATAATGGAAAAAATTTCTAAAAAGAAATTTTATCTAAAGGTTGAAAAAAAATTATATAGAAAATTTGATGAAAAAATAATTCTTGGCAATAATAGCGAAATAAAAAAACTGGGTTGGAAACCTAAAAAAAATATTTACCATATTTTAAAGGATATAATTAGTGAAAAATAAGTTTCTATTTTTTTTTAAAAATTCATATGTAAACTATTTCATATTTGCCTTGTTAATATCATTTATTTTATATAGAGGTCGATTAGGGTCAGATGACCTAGAAGTATTTAATTATATATTCGATTTTCATCAATTCGAAGGATCATTTTTGCAATTTTTTAATCACTTATTATCTGAAAACAGATTATTTTATGATGATACTCAAAAACACTCTTACTATACAACATTACATAGACTTACCTGGTTAATACAAACAGGAATTGTATATTTTGTTACTAACACAATCCTGTCATTATTTGATTTGAATAATTTTTTTATACTTCAATATTTTTCAGGTTATGTTTTGACTTTTATTTCTATAATTTCAATATTATTGTTTAATAAAATTCTTCAAAAAAAGAATTTAAATATTACACAATCAATCTTTTTATCAATAATTATTTTTTTTGGTTCAAGTTTAATCTTTATTCTTACAGGACAATATATTGAATCTTTATCTATTCTATTAATTTTATCTTATATTTATTTTTCTAATATTTATTTAAAATTTTTTTTAGTATTTTTATTACTTTTTATCAAACCATTTTATATTTTAGTTATTTTAGGTTTAAGATTAAATAATTTAAATAGTAAAAACTTATACTTAAATTTATCAAATCTTAAAAATTTTAAAGATTTAATTTTATTAGTTTTTTTTTACATTATTTTTTTTTTACTTATAAGTTTGTTTTTAGGTAAAAAAGATTTAATTTTATCTTATTTTTTTCTTCAGGGACCATCATTTGATTTTATTCTTTATTTTAAAAATTTAATTAATTTCTACTTTGCACCAGGTGCGGGAGTAATTTTTTCTCTTTTAATACCAGTTTTATTGATTATTTTAGGTTTTAAAAAAAATACCATTAAAAAAATATTAATTGTTTTTTTTGTATCTTTAATACTTAGTTTGTGGAAAGGTTTTCATGGAGGAATACCAGGCTCAAGGTATATTTTACCTTTTCTATTTATGTTTATTGATGAGTATGTATTAGCTATAAATTATCTCTCTAAAAAAAAAAATAAACTTTTAATAGTTGTACTATTTATTATTTCATTTTTAAATTTACCTTCATTGGAATATCGAAATTTGGCAATCTCAGAGTATTCTTCTGGAACTATCAACACAATGAAGCCATCAGGTCCAGTTAAAAGTATTACTGATGTAGATAAAGAAACTGTTAATTATATTTATTATGATTGGCCAATAAATAATTTTAAATTTAATAGTATTTATTTTGGAAATTATATAATTATGAGCAAAATATTCGGTAAAAAGAATTTAAGTATTAATAATATTAATTTTGAAATTGAAAATGTTTACCCACAAACAGGATTTGCAAGATTGATATATATAAAAAATAAAAAGATTGATGTTAAGCATAAAATTGTAGCTAATATTTTACAGAAATATTATAATTATTTTTTTTATTTATATGCTTTTGTAATAATTAGTTTTATATTTTTTATTTTAAGAAATTTGAAAAAAATAATAAAACTAAGTGATCAATATTAGCATTATAATACCCACGTATAATTCAGCACACACTTTGCGAAAAACACTTAAAAGTATTTTTCAACAAACTTATAAAAATTTTGAAGTTATTATTATAGATTCATATTCTACAGATAATACTATAAATATAGTCAAAGAATTTAATTCAAAAAAAATAAAAATAATCAAAATATCAAAAAATAAAAAATTATCTTATGTACGGTATATGGGAATAAAAAAATCTAGTGGTTCGTATATTGCATTTTGTGACTCAGATGATACTTGGGATCGAGGAAAATTAAAGACTCAACTAACGTTAATGGGTAAAGAAAAGTTTTCATCCACAGCTTTTAACTTAGTTAAAAAAAATAAAAAAATGAAAATTAGTAATTTCCCTAAATATTTAAATATTAAAAATTTAATTTACAGCAGACCTATAGCAAATTCTTCAGTTATTGTAGAAAAAAAATTGATACAAAGAATTGCGAAAAGATATCAAAATGTTGATTACGCAGAGGATTATCTTTGGTGGATAATGATCATGATATATTTAGGCAGAACTTTATTTATAAATAAAGTATTAGTTGAAATCAATATAGAACCCTTAGGTAGAACAAAAATGAATTTTTTTAAAAATTTAAAGTCATTATTTTTAATTTATAAAAAAAATTTGAATTTAAATATTTTTCAAATTATTTATATTTTTTATCATTTGGTTATAAATAACTTTAAGAAAAAATATTTTTATTATTCTTAATAAAACTAATAAACTAAATTATAATGATTAAAATTTTTAACATAGATAATGAAAAAACTTCTAAGATTATATTATATATAATTTTTTCTATCCCAGCACTTCTTATAACTGGGCCTTTTTTGTCCGATTTAACATTAACTATACTTGCATTATTTTTTTTAATTATAAGTCTTCAGAACAAAATTAAATTTAAGGAATTTTATAGATATAAATTTTTATTTATTTTTTGGATTTCAATTCTAGTTTCTTCGATTTTAAGTGAAGATATTTTAACAAATTTAACCAAGAGTACTGTCTTAGTAAGATTTATTTTATTTGTAATATTATTTTGTTATTTGATTGAAAGATTCAACTATTTAGAAAAATTATTTTACATTCTTATTGGAATTTTTATTTTTCTTGCACTAGATGCTTATATTCAATTATTTTTTGGAAAAAATTTATTAGGTTTTGTGAAGGATGACCCTAAAAGATTAAGTGGTTTATTTGGAGATGAATATATCTTAGGATCATATTTATTAAAATTTTTTCCAATAATATTATTTTTATGCCCGAATAATAAAAAAAAAATGAATATTTTAATTATTTTTTATTTTGTTTTTATAGAACCATTAATTTTTTTTGCAGGCCAAAGATCACAATTTATAATGTCAGCTTTTTTAGTATTTGGAATTTTTTTATTAAACTTTAAAAATTTAACTTTCTATATTTCATTTGCTATATGCTGTTTGATAATTTTGGCTAATATTTTTTTTAATCAGAAGTACTATGAAAGATATATTTACGATGTAAAAGCAAATTTTTCATTTGATAATAATGTTAAAATAAATGGTGAATCTGAGGAGAGGTTTATGAATTATTCAATAATATCACCCTCTCACACAAAAATTTATATTAATTCTTATAATATGTTTAAGGATAAAGTCTTTTTTGGTCATGGCATAAAATCTTATAGAGTTAAATGTCAAGAATATGAAAAAAATGCCTGTGCAACCCATCCACATAATTTTTATCTTCAACTACTTGCGGAAACAGGCTTAATTAGTGTAATTGTTATTTTCCTATTTTATTTAATTGTTATTAAAGAAATTAGTTTAATAATATTTAATAATTTTTTTCATAATAATATAAATATTAATGGTAAATATTATGCCTGCTTAAATATATTAATTATTTTGTTTCCACTTCAATCTACTGGAAATTTTTTTAACAATTTTGTTCTAATACAACATATTTTTATTTTATCAATTTACTTTATATCAAAAACTTCACATGATTAGTTATTTTTTTACAATTTTTTTGTTTTTGATTTTTTTCTTTGTTTTAAAAAAAATTAAATTTTTAAATCAAAATTTAATTGATAATGATTTTAATAAAATACAAAGTTTTCATAATGAAGCTATAGCACGTTTAGGCGGCACACTAATTATTTTAACAATTTTAACAATGTATTTTTTATATTTTTTTAAAGAAGAAAATATTACCTTTTTAGTCCTAATTGGTTTTATAAATTTCATTCTTGGTTTTTTAGATGATTTAAAATTTTTAGTGAGCCCAATAAAAAGATTTATTATGATAATATTATCAAACTCATTATTAATAGTTTTATTTAATTTTAATATCTCAAATTTTGAAATTATTTTTTTAGATTATCTAAATGAAATATTTTTCTTTAAATTTTTATTAGTTTTAATGGCAATTTTTTTTATAATTAATGGATCAAATTTAATTGATGGCTTTAATGGCCTCTTATCAATTCATTCAATATTAATTTTTTTAATATTATTATTTTTAAATGAAAATTATAATGATAATAATTATAATATCTCCTTATATTTAAAACTTTTAATTCTGAGTCTAATTATTTTTACTTTTTTAAATTTTCCAAATGCAAAAATTTTTATGGGTGACGGAGGTGCTTATTTCTTGGGTTCTCAAATAGCTGCTATTTCGATACTAATAAGTAATAATAGTAAAATTATAAGTCCAATTTTTATAGCAATCCTACTTTCTTACCTTTTTTTTGAAATTTTTTTCTCAGTATTTAGAAAAATTTTAGAAAAAAAGAATCCATTTTTTCCAGATAGAAATCATATGCATATGTTAGTTTTTGATAAAATCAAAAATTTTACTAAATTCTCAAATCCAATTACCTCTTTAACAATTAATTTCGTTTACTTTATATTAATTGCTCCTTCATTTATATTTTTAGAAAATAGTAACTTTTGTTTTTATTATTTTATTTTTTTATTTATTTTTTATTTAATTGCTTATTTTTTTATGAGGAAAAAAATTAGATAATGCAAATTGTAATATTAAATGGCGGTAAAGGCACAAGAGTTAAGGCTATATCTCAGAAAAATCCTAAATGCATGATAAGTTTAAATGGCAAGCCTTTTATTAACTATCAAATAAAACTTTTAAAAAAAATGGGATTTAAAAAAATATTTTTCTGCTTAGGTTATAAAGCAAATATAATTACCAAATACTTAAAATCTTTAAAATTTAAAGGAATTAAAATTGAATATTGTATTGAAAAAAAACCATTAGGCACTGGTGGATCAATTGTTAATAGTTTAAATAGGATAGATAAAACTTTTTTTTTAACTTATGGAGATAGTTATTTAAAAATTGATTACAAAAAAATTTTGAAAAAATTTCAAACTTATAAAAAAAATTGCTTGATGACTGTTGTTCACAAAAATAAAGTAGAAAATCATAAACCAAATATAATTATTAAAAAAAATGTTATCCAGTCATATGGTTATTCAATAAATTCTAACTATATAGATTATGGAGCCTTAATATTTAAAAAAAAAATATTTAATGAAATTAAAATTAAAAAATTTGATTTAGCTAATATAATTACTGATCAGATAGAGAAAAATAATATCATTAGTTATAAAATAAATAAAAAATTTCTTCAAATAGGTAGTATAAAAGGTATAAGAGAATTCAAAAAATCTATAAATAATCTTTAATGAAATCATTTAATAATTTTAAAACCGAATTCATAAGCACACTGAATCAAATCGATGAAAATAAATTTTATGGATGCATCAAAAGTCTTAAAGATCTCAGAAAGAGGGGGGGCCGATTATTTGTTATTGGAGTAGGTGGTAGTGCAGCAAATGCATCTCATGCAGTAAATGATTTTAGGAAAATATGCAATATAGAAGCTTATTGTCCATCTGACAATGTTTCGGAATTGACTGCAAGAACAAATGATGATGGATTTGAGTATATTTTCCAAGATTGGTTTAAAACAAGTAAAGTAAATAAAAAAGATTTAATTTTAATATTTTCTGTTGGAGGGGGAAATTTAAAAAAAAAAGTAAGTGTGAATATTGTTAATGCAATAAAGTACGCAAATAAAAATAAGATTAAATCAATTTGTTTTGTCGGAAAAAAAGATGGTTATGCTTTTAAAAATTCTTCAATATCTGTTTATTTTAATATTAAAAATAAGAAATTATTAACTCCAATAAGTGAAGCTATGCAGGCTCTCATTTGGCATGCAATAGTGAGTGATCCTGAATTACAATTAAATAAAACTAAATGGTAAAAAAAAATGCTATTTTTTTTGATAGAGACGGTATTTTAATAAAAGCACCTGTTGATAATAATAATAAACCAAAATCAATTAAAACTTATGATCAAATTGAATGGATTGAAGACATTGAAAATGTTTGTTCTTTTTATAAGAAAAATTTCTATTTATTTATGGTCACTAATCAGCCAGATGTAGCAAGAAAAAAAAATAGTATTAAAAATATTGAAAAGATAAATTTTGAAATTAAAAAAAAATTAGAACTAGATGATATTTTTGTTTGTTACTGTGACAATAAATGTTTTAATAGAAAACCTAATCCAGGAATGATATTAAATGCAAAAAAAAAATATAACTTAAATTTAAATAAATCTTTTTTTATTGGAGATAGGTGGAGAGATATAGAGGCTAGTTATAATGCTGGTTGCGAAAGTATTTTCTTAGATTATAATTATAACGAAGAAATTAAAATAAAACCAAACTACAAAATTAAAAAATTAGTAGAAATTTTTAAGATTATAAAATGAAAAATAAAATATTAAAAAGAATTGATATTTATGCAGATGGAGCTGATGAAAAAGAAATCATGTTATTTAATAGTATGAGTATGGTTAAGGGACTTACTACAAATCCAAGTTTAATGAGAAAATCAGGTGTAAAAAACTATATAAGTTTTTGCAAAAAAATCCTCAAAAAAGTTAAAAAACCGATCTCATTTGAAATATTTGCTGACGAAGAAAATGAGATTATAAGGCAAGCAAAAATAATAAGTAAGTGGGGAAAAAATGTTTATGTTAAAATTCCAGTTGTAAACACTAAAAATGTTTCCTTGAGTAAAGTTATTAAACAACTTTCAAATGAGAAAATTAAATTAAATATAACTGCAATTTTTACAAAAAAACAAATTAAGGAAGTTATAAATTCTCTTGACGGTAAAACACCATCAATAATTTCAATTTTTTGTGGAAGAATTGCTGATGCAGGTGTTAATCCAGTAGATTTCATCCAATTTGCAAATAAAGTCAGAAGAAATAAAAAAAACATTAAGATTTTATGGGCGAGTACTCGTGAAATATATAATATAATTGAAGCTCAAAAATCTAATTCTGACATCATTACAGTTCCAACCTCTATATTAAAAAAACTAAATCTTATTGGTAAAAATTTGAATAAATACTCCGTTGAAACAGTAAAAATGTTTTATGAGGATGCAAAAAAAGCTGGTTTTAAGTTGTGATAATTTCAAGAAGTCCATTAAGAATATCGCTTGGTGGAGGTGGAACAGATTTACCCTCATATTATAAAAAAAAAGGAGGTTATCTAATTGCAGCTTCAATAAATAAGTACATATTTATAAGTATTGGAAAAAATTTTAATAATAAATTTATTCTGAAATATTCAAAATCAGAGTCAGTTTTAGACATTAAAAACATCAAACACCCTTTATTTAGAGAAACACTTAAATATTTTGACGTGAAGACTCCAATTAACATAGCCAGTCATGCAGACATTCCCTCAGGCACAGGCTTGGGTTCTTCAGGTAGTTTCACAGTTTGCTTAATTAATGCAATTTTAAAACTTAAAAATAAAATTTATTCAAAAAAAAAGATAAGTGAAATAGCATTTGAAATAGAACATAATATTCTTAATGAACCTGTAGGAAAACAAGATCAGTATGCCTGTGCATTTGGAGGGATTAATCAATTTTATTTTAATAAAAATAACTCAGTAAGTATAAAAAAACTAAATTTATCAAACAATTCATTAAATAATCTTAATAAAAAACTTGTTATATTTTTTACTGGTTATTCAAGAGACTCGTATAAAATATTAAATTTTCAAAACAAACAAACTTTGAGATTAAATAAAGATATGATTAAGAATTTAGATATGATCAAAGAAATTGGTAAAAATTCAAAAAGGGCATTAGAGAAAAAAAATTTTAATGAGTTTGGTGAAATAATGAATAACCATTGGCAGTTAAAAAAAAAAAGATCATCTAATATGACAAATAAAAAAATCGATTACCTCTATGATTATGCAATAAATAATGGTGCAACAGGAGGTAAATTAATTGGTGCAGGTGGTGGAGGTTTTTTGATGTTTTATGCAAATAAACCGAATCAACTAATTGAGGCTTTTAGAGATAAACTTCCGCAACTGGATTATAAGTTTGAACAAGTAGGAATAAAGATAATAGAGTAAGTTGATTAAAATACCAAAAATCATTATCTCATTTTTAAAATTGGTTAAGCTCTATGTTTTTTTAAAACATATCTATTACAAAAATCTTAAATTTTTAAAACTTATTAAAAATAATACCGAAAATAATTTATTTTCAATTTTTTTAGATATGAAAGACGATTTTCAATTTATTGACATTGGTGTTTTTAAGGGAAGCAAGATTGATTGTATATTAAATATTAATCCTTATGCCAGAATAATTGGCATTGAGGCTTTTAAAAACTATTATGATAATTTAAAAATAAAATATAAAAGCAATAAAAAAATTAGATTATTAAATTACGCAATTTCAAACAAAAATAGCACATCAAATTTTTATTTTAACGTTAATAAAATAGACGAGGAGGCTTTTAGTTTGAAAAAAAACAATAAGTTGAAAAAAATACAAAAAACAAGATGTAGAAAATTAAATAAAATATTAAATAATAAGACTGCTTCAATAATAAAAATAGATACTGAGGGAAGTGAGTATGATATTTTAAAAAGTTCAAAAAAAATACTTTTACATAACAAACCAGCAATTTTTGTTGAAACAACTAACAAGACATTTAAGCAAATAATTAAAATTTTTAAAAAATATAATTACCATGCTTATGTTTATGAAAAAAATATCTTTAAAAAAAAATTAAGTAATAATTGGAAAAGTGGAAATGTCATTACTAATAATGAATTTGATAATAAATTATATGAAGTAGGTAAATTTAAAGGTATTAGAAATAGCTTTATGTTTAATATTATCGCAATTCCAAAAGAGAAAAAAAATTTATTAAAAAAATTTAGAATTATTCAATAAATCTCTTTTAAAAATTTTGAGTTAGCTTTGGAATATATTATTTTTTGTAAACCTGGTTTGTTAATAATCAATATATAATGTTGGATATTCTGAATATTCGTATTTTTTTGCCAAGACTTTATGTTATTTGAAAGCTTTAAAATCAAATTTTTATCAATCATTTTATCTTCTATTTTAGAGTCAATAATTTCAATCGTTGAAACATTTTTTGTTTCAAAGGCCATAAGTATTTTATAAATATTTATTTCATATTGTTTATTTTCATTAATTTTTATTATTAAAAAATTGTCATTCAACTCTGATTTAAAATATTCGTTCAGATAACTTCCAATTTTTTGAGAAGTGTCTGGTTTTTTATAAGTTAAGATTTCCTTATTTACTGGTATAGATGAAAAAACAAAAATTATTGGTAAAAAAATAAATAAATATATTTTCAGACTAATTTTTTGCTTATAATTATAAAGAACAATTAATATAATTGAGAATAAAATCGCAAAATTAAAAAAAAAATTATTATAAGTGACTCCTCTATACAAAGGGGCATCTACTAAATGATATGATGGATATAAATTAAATCCAAAAAAAATTGTATTTATAATAAACATTAAGGAAAATAATTTTATAAAATTTGTATTATTATTAATTCTATACTTATTTGTCATTTCTCTTAAAAAAACGATTAATAAAAGAGGAAATATAAAAAAGTAATACCTGTTATTTAGTCTAAAAGAATTTTCAAAGGGAATGCCTTTATCAATATGATTATATGCTGAAAATCCAGAAAAAATAGAATACGTAATTATTATAAAGACCAGTACAATTAAAACAAATAAAGAAAAATTATCTAATATATAATTATTTTTTTTAAGGATATACATTCCAACATTTTTAATTAAAATTAATACAGGTAAACAAAATATAATAACTATAAAAGAGATTATTCCATACAAATTTATAAAAGAAAAATTTATTATTTTTAATAACTCACTAAAATTTATGTCTGTATAAGATCTAATTGCATGACTATAGTAGTTTCCAAATATAGTAAAATCTAAGTTGGCAAATAGTGATAAAATCAATTTAATAAAAAAAAATGATAATATGAATAAAGAATTATTTGAAAAACTTTTTGTTAGACTTTTGTTTAACAAAGTAAAATATATTATAAAAACTGGAACAAAAAAAATTGCATGAGGCTTGATCATGGAAGAAAGTCCTAAAGTAAAACCAATAACAAAGTAATATTGTTTATTAACTTTTAACGAAAACGTAATATAAAAAGTTAACCAAATTAAAAAATAATACATTGATTCTGGTAAAAAATATGCGGTATAAATATTGAATGGGCTTACTAAAAGAAGAATAAATATTATTTTTGAATAATTTTTATTTGAAAATTTTTTTGCCAACAAATACGTAAAGTAAATCCCAAATGTAAAAAATAAAATATTTAAATAACGTACACAATTAAGATAGTTAGAGTCACAAACATATGAAAGTTTATAAAAATAAAAATATATATAACTCGGAATAATCATATCTTTTAAATTAGTATTTTTTGATAAAGTATAATTTACATATTCATCACCCATTACCGATGGATATAAAGAAAAATTTCTATAAAACAGAAAGCCAATTACTAACAAGACAAGGAGAGTGATTGTAGATTTTGAAATAATATTAAAGTTTTTGTTAATCATTTTTATTTAAGTCTTTTTTAATACTTTTTATAATTACATAACTAGTAAGTTTATTGCCATATTTATTAAAATGCTCATCAATAGTATAATAATTTTTTATTTTACTTTTTCTTAAATACGGCAAAAGATCTATTGAAGGTATTGCGTTATTACTAAGAAATTTAATTACTTCTTTTTGAAGATTATTATCAATTAAACCCTTCCCAAACTTCATTCCAAATTGTTCTTTTGGGAATTTTTGATATTCAATTTTAACTTGATATTTCGAAGGAATAATAACAAAATATAATTTAGAATTTAATTCTTCAGATATTTTTTTTATTTCGATAATTTTTTTTTTATCATTTTGTGAGTCTCTAAATATTTCTACTAAGTTATTATAATATAAATGATAATTCCCTCTATATACTAAAGCTAATTGATGAATATTTAATTTTTGTTCTTTAAAAGATTTTTTAATTTCTTTTTTTAAATTAAATTTATCTAAGTATTCATCTGAAAAAAAATACTCATTTTTACCTGAAATATTTTTAATTAACTTTAATATTTCACTTTTGTTAAGCAATTGACTTAAGGAAGTTAAAAGAAAACCAATTTTATTGTCAGTAACAATATCATTATCTAAATAAAGAAAGATAAAAATTGAATCTGGTTTAAATTTTTTGAATTTTTTTAAAGTTTTTAAATAACTTGATAAACCAGTACCAGGTATACCTAAATTAAAAATATTAACTTTCTTTGAATCATTTTTTAGTTCAGTTTCTATAATTTTATCAAATGTATAAAAACTATCTACAGCTGAACCATGAACAAAAGAATCACCTATCAAAAAAACTCTATACTCATCTTTTTTTTCTTTTTGGAAATTTTCGTCTCGATATCCAAAATTATTGTAAGCATATTGTGCTTGAAATTCGACTGCTTTAAAATTTACAATGACATTTTTTAACATGCTTGATTTAAAAATACTTAGAAATACCTCGATTAGGAAAAATGAAAAAAAAATACTTATAAATAAAATAATAATCTCTCTTTTTTTTTGATTAATAAAAAAAATTATTTTTTCCTTTCTATTAAAATAAAAAATAAAAAATAAAAAAATTAATAAAAAAAAAATTGAAAGAAAATTAGAAATGAATAATAAGTTGAAGTCATTAATCTCATTGTCTATTGTAAAAATTTTTAAAACTTGTTTATTAAAAAAAATTCCACAAAAAAGAGAAAAAAATAATATGATGTAATAAATACTTTTTTTATTTGTCATTTTAGTTACTTTATAAAATATATGTTATGAACTAATAATTAAATATATCTATAATTTAAATTATTAATAATTAAAAAATATATGTTAAAAAAAAAAGAAAATCACAGGTACGAAATATTTGATTTTTTAAGGGGCATTGCAATTTTTTTAGTTTTTATAAATCATATTCCTTATAATGATTATTTACTAAATGAAAAAACTCCAAACTTAGTGTTAAAGCTTTTTTTATCAGGCACTTACGGTGTTCAATTATTTTACATTGTTTCTGCTGCAACTTTATTGCTTTCTCTTAACCTTAGGAATGAAAAAACATTTCTAAACTTTTACACAAGAAGATTATTCAGAATAGTTCCAATATTTTACATAGGAATTGCAATTCATTTTTTGTATTACAATTATTATGATTTATATGACTTAAGTTTATTAAATTTTAAAAATATTTCTTTAAATGTATTATTTTTAAATAATATAGTTCCACCAAGTGATGATCTTATTTTAGGTGGATCAACAATAGCAACAGAAATGAATTTTTATTTAATACTTCCAATTATTTTTTTGATTGTAAACAATTATAAAAAATCTTTAATATTTTCTTTTTCATGTTTAATTTTAATTATAAGCACTAATAATGTATCAAAATATATGTTTTTAGGTTTGTATTTTGGTGAAGTTAATTTTTACAGAACAATATTTTCTCAAATTTATATTTTTTCTTTAGGAATTTGTTTTTTTGAAATTCATAAAGATAATTTTTTAAAGTTTTCAGAATTTAATTCTAAAAATACAATATATAAAATTTTACCATTTATTGTTTTAATACCTCTTATGATAATTATTGGAAAACAAGAACCAGAATATTTTTATTTTAGAAATATGTTTTTAGTTTCAACAATATTTTTTA
>MDTG01010117.1_pt1 | contig 18748 bp, 13 predicted proteins | sample 811421 | NCBI WGS metagenome assembly MDTG01 (sample SAMN05326645, study PRJNA326480) | marine metagenome | isolation source: seawater | place: Pacific Ocean: South East | collected 2011
AGTAGTACTAAAATCTGCACTAACTGACCAACTCAATTCCGTTGAGTCGTCTACAAATGCTCTAAGATAAATTGGCAAACCACATATTGCAGCCTGAGGGTCATAGGCTAAGTCAACATCGCTTACTTCTACTAACTGCCTAATACTGTCAAAACAGTTTTCATACTGACCAATCAAATAGTATTCGGTCGAAGTACTTGGGGATGCAGTAGTTGATACTTCAAAACTATCTTCTAATCCTGTTGCTGGAAACCATTGGTATTCAAAATCAGCCTGAGTGGTAGGGTTTAATAACGCGCTATCGTCTTTACAAATAAACAAATCGCTTTGCTCTGAATTTTCATTTTTGTCAATTGTAATGCTTTTTCTTAGGGTGTCTGTTAGGTTACACGTTGTGGGGTCATTGGTAATAAGCGTGACTTCATAAACGCCTTCGGCAGTATAGGTATGTGTGGGCGTAGTTTCAGTAGAAGTATTGCCATCACCAAAATCCCATGAATAGGAATTGTTATCTCCAATGCTTAAGTTTTCAAAAGTAACCTCCCAGACACAGGTCAGTGAGGGTGCAAAGAAGTTTGCAATGGTAAGTGGGAAATCAGGGTCGAACTTAAACACCGCGTTATTACAACTTGCTCCGTTAGTTGATGAGTAGGCATCATCAGTAGTAGGGAAATCAGAAAAGCCTCCACAACCTGCACATACAGACTGATAGACAGTTCCTTTTTTATCAAATCGACTTGTTCCGCCATCAACGTGTTCTTCAGCTTGGTCGCCACCAAAAAATGAGGCATAGGATAAGGTGTTAGCGTTATCTTCAAAAATAATGAGGTAAAAATCACTTCCATCCGTATCAGATTGAAAAGCATCAAAAGTGGTTACTAAATTCAAAGTGTTTCCGCCAGGTCCTAAATTTGTAGCATCATTAGTGGAACCACCCCATCCAGAACAATAAATACGGTTACAAGCATCTACTAAAAAGGCCGTTGGCGAGATGTCTATTCCACCACTACCAGAACCAAATACAGTAGAAAATTCTAAAGACGATAAGTCTGAACTTAACTTACAGACAAACTGCCCACTATTGGGTTGTGAAAAGACCGCATTAAATACAAGGGTGTTATTGGGTGCTAAACTCTGCCCAAAAAGATAGACCTCTCCATCATTGTCTAACTCTATAAAATAGGACTGGTCGTATTGGTCTGAACCAAAATATGTGGAGTTGATAATATTACCGCCATCATTGGAAAAATGAGTGACAAAGGCATCAACACTTCCACCCAAATAGTCCGAAGCGTATGCCGTAGCAGTGGTGGTTAAATTTGTTGAAGATGTGCCTCCTGTAGCGAAGATGTTGTTGTCGTCATCAAGTGCTAAAGAATAAAGAGCGTCATCATTGCTTCCGCCCCAATACGAGCTCCATAAAATAGTTTCTAAGGAATTATCCATTTTCACTAACACACCATCTTGACCGCCATTATTAGCCGGTTGAATGAGGCTGTTTACAATAGGAAAGTCATTGGAAAAAGTAGACGAAGCAATGTAACAATTACCTTCGCTGTCAATGTCTATCTCGCCTCGCATTTGATCAGCATAGTTGTAGCGTAAAGATAAAGAGCTGTTAAATCCATCGTTATCAGTTCCACCCAAAAAAGTAGAGGACAAGAGTTCTCCCCCATCATCGCTTAAGCGACTGACATACATATCGCAGCCATTAGAGTAGTTAACCCCCACTCCATTCACTGCTAGTTGAGGCCCTCCATTAAAAGTATTGTCAAATGCATTTTCTGTTACAGGAAAATCTACAGAGCCAGTGGTGCCTAATACAAACAACTCTTGCTCATACACAATAAGGCTATGAGGCACTTCATCTCCTGAACCACCTAAATAAGTAGAGTAAATTAAAAATGAGCCAGTCGTGTCATACTTAGTCAATACCACATCATTTCCTACAATACCACCGTTGTATGCGGTTTGATATGCTCCAACCGTTATGGGGTAACCAATATCATAAGCTGTTCCTCCTGCATATAAAAAGCCATAATTATCATAGGTTGCTGTATAGCCAAAGTTACTGGCAACCGACCCTGAATAAGATGAAAATATCATTTCAGGATCAATAATTAATTCATAATTAGGGTTGTAACCCCCGGGGAAATCAAATGAAAGTTTTTTATTTTTCAATATAAATTGACACTCTACATCTACTTTTTCATTATTAATCCATTGATAGGCATAAGGTTGCTCTTCAGTAATGAGGTTTAAAGAGGTGTGAAGGTGTAATCGCCCTTCTCTTAAGTCGATTTGATCAACCCCTTCTAACTTCATTTTTATATCTGAAGGTTTGGCGTTGGGGTGTACTATCCAATCGTATTTTAGTCCATCTCCGTAGGTATAAATGGTGTAGTCTATGCCATCATATAAATCATTGTAGGTTACTTTTTGGTACTTCTTTAAGTTCGATACTCTTTGTCTATTTGTGAAGTAATTGTGCTTTCCTTCAAGGGGCTTGGAGTATGATATTACTGGAGTGTTGGCCTTTAAAAATTCCCAACGATAAGCATGTGCTGAAAGGCTATCGTTTTGAGCCTTGGTCTCATGTTGATGTGTAAAAGATGAGGCATCTACAAAATTAAACGTTAGGGCATTTTCTTCTAAAAATAACGCTCCGTTTACGATGTCTATTTTTGACTCAAATGGAATATTCCATTGTCCTTTATTCTCAATAAAAAAAAGAGTTTGAGCTATAGATGAACAAGAATAAAAAAATAAGACTATAAGTATTCCCCTCATAGGGTAAAGATAACGAATCTATGGGACTAAAAATCAGAAGGTATTCCTACTAATACATTCATTAAGCTGTCCTTTAAAATATTAAAATCTGCTCTATTTTCTTCCTTAACGGGTTTTGAAGGGGGTAACTTTTGCTTGTAAGGGTCAACTTGTCTGCCATTTTTCCAAAAGCGATAGCACACATGCGGACCTGTTGCCAATCCTGTACTTCCCACATAACCAATAACATCGCCTTGCTTGACGTATACGCCTGGACGTATGCCCGATTTTATTTTTGACATATGGAGGTACTGAGTAGTATAAGTACTGTTATGACGTATTTTCACATAGTTACCATTGTTTCTTTTATATCTAGCATGTGTAACCGTCCCATTTGCTGTAGAGAGAATAGGCGTTCCTGTAGGGGCTGCATAATCGGTTCCTAAATGTGCTTTTACTCTACCTGTTACGGGGTGTTTTCTTCGTTTGCTATAGCTTGAGCTTATTCGAGAGTAGTTTAATGGTGCTCGCAAAAATGCTTTACGTAAAGCCCCCCCCTCATCGTCAAAATAATCACCATAGTTTTCTTGCTCCTCAAAGTAAAAGGCATAAAAATCTTCATTGGCATGATTAAATAAAGCGGCATACACGCGTCCAATTCCTATAAATTCGTCTTCTACATAGCGTTCTTCATATATAATTTTGAAGTAATCACCTTTCTGTATTCTAAAGAAGTCAATAGTCCATGCATAAATACCTGAAAGCTCCATCACTAAAGCTGGACTCATATTATTATTTACTAAAGCATTCCACAAAGACGACTCAATTTTACCGCTTGACTCTTTTAGTCTAACTTCTATTTCTTTTTGTCCAGTATAAACTTTGATGGTATCTCTGATATCAAAAACCACATAGTCAGTACTCGAAGTTTCATAAATAAAGTAATTAGCTTTTTGAATGGAATCATCAGAACATATTACTGTATAATTTTTACCCGCTTTGGCTTTTCTAAAATCAAAAATGCCTTTTGATGCTCTTACAATCTGATCAATTTTTCCGTGATTGATATGGTTGAGGTAGAGTATAGCACCCAGCGTCTGTCCAGCTTCGACCTGACCCTTAACTACTTTAAAGGTGTCTACACAAATTTCATATTCGAAAATACTTGGAGCGGGAGTCTCTGATTGAATAGAATTACAAGAAGAAAACACTATTAAAATACAGGCTACAATTCCAAATAAACCTAATTTAATATGTGTTCTTATCATTCTAGTTTTTAACTTTCACTGAGGGCTTTTACAACCCATTGTCTTCCCCAATTATTCATTTCCTCCTCGGTCCACAACTCAGGGAAAAATATTCGCTTTTGAAAACGTGGCGGTAAATATTTTTGCCAATTTGTTCCTCCTGTTGCATCAATGTCTTCCTTACTTGAAGATAAATACCTAACGGCGGATTTATAATGAACTAAAGGCCAGTTGACATTAACGTTCAAATCTAATAAACGAAGTTGATGTATCAAATCTTCATTTTGCTGTTCTTCAACACTCAATTGTTGATATTTAGCCATTAGATTTTTATCACTGAACTGATGGGCTCTTTGCATAAATTGAGCCATGTATTTTTTCTCGAAATTCTCGAGCATCAAGGTTTTTTTGCCTGTCTTTACATCTATGGCTCCATCTTTCCAATAGAAGTGTTGAGCCATTTCTTCAATACTAGCTTCTTTTAGTTTTTCACGCTGTTCTTTGTCTGTTAGGTTAATGAGGTGAGAACAGGAGATTTCAATTAATCGGTATTGTGCAGATTGGAAACCGCTAGCGGGTAAGAGCGACATTCTAAACTTTAGAAATTGTTCTTTCTCCATGCCATTAACCATAATGCCAAATGAACTGGTAAGGACTTCAAAATAACTGTTTATGCGTTTTAGCCTTTCAACAAAAAAGTCTGGAGACAGGCTATCGTTCCAGCCCATATCTCTTCCGTCATCGGACATTTTCTTGCCATTATTAGAAATTTGTTCTAACTCTAATAGGGCAAGTTTAAAGTATAACTCTGTGATTTGATGATAAATGATAAAAATTTGCTCATCAGGGAAGTCAGTCTTTGGATGTTGTAAACTTAATAAAGTGTCAACATAGGTGTAATCCCAATAATGTAAAGGGTTAGCGTACAATAATCCATCCAGATATGCAGGTAAATCCTGACCTATTGAGGCATATTTCTTATCTAATTTCTCTAGTTTTTCTTTAATGTCTTTTGTCAATTTCATAAGTCATTATTTTTTATGCATAGCTATCAATTAAATAGGTCTTGTGGTATGTTAGAAATCATACTACGATATTAACGATTTTCTTTGGGACTATAATCACCCTTTTTGGGCTTTTACCTTCTAAATATTGAATCGTTTTCTCAAATGAGAGTACGGCTTTTTCGATATCATCCTTGCTTAAGTCTGCCGATAAATCCATTGTAAAACGCATTTTGCCGTTGAAAGAAACTGGATAGGTAAAGGCATCTTCTTGTAAGTACTTTTCATCAAATTGAGGCCATTCTGCTAGTGTTACGGAATCCGTATTTCCTAACTTTTGCCACAATTCTTCGGCGAAATGAGGGGCATAAGGCGATATTAAAACCACTAATTGGGAGATGATTGTTTTGTTTTTACTTTTTAAATCGTTTAGCTCGTTAACGACAATCATTAAGGTACTCACTACAGTATTGAAAGAATACCTTTCAATATCTTCTGTCACTTTTTTAATGCATTTGTGTAGTGCTTTTAACTCTTCCTTGATTGGCTCGGATTGTTCTATGTCAAAATTATTGTCGTCATCATGTGCTAATCGCCAAAACTTTCTCAGGAAATTATGAACGCCATTAATGCCTTTTGTATCCCATGGTTTAAATTGTTCCAAAGGCCCTAAAAACATTTCGTACATCCTTAATGTATCGGCTCCAAATTTTTCGACTAGGTCGTCTGGGGTCTGAACATTGTATTTTGATTTAGACATTTTTTCAACTTCAAAACCACAGAGGTATTCTCCGTTTTCGTTCAAGATGAATTCAGCATCTTTAAATTCTTCTCTCCAGTTTTTAAAGGCTTCTACATCCAACACATCATTATTTACAAGGTTGATATCAACGTGTAATCGGCTGCATTTGTGTTCTTTTCGCTTGTCAAAACTTACGAATGTATTGGTGTCATTTATTCTGTAAACAAAATTAGAACGTCCTAATATCATTCCTTGATTTATCATTTTCTTGAAGGGCTCATCGAATCCAATAACCTCTATATCGCACAAGAATTTTGTCCAAAAACGTGAATACAACAAATGCCCAACTGCGTGTTCTGCTCCGCCAATATATAAGTCTACTTGACCCCAATAATCCGCTTTTTCTTTAGATACAAATGCTTCCTCATTGTCAGGGTCCATATATCTTAAGAAGTACCATGATGAGCCTGCCCAACCTGGCATAGTATCGTATTCCATTCGTTCACCATGAAAAATATTCCAGTCATCTTTATTCGCTCTCGCCAAAGGTGGCTCGCCTTGTTCTGTTGGTAAATATTTATCTACTGGGGGTAATTCAATACAGTCGTTGGTAGGCGTAGCTTTAGCTATTCCATCTTCATAATAAATGGGAAAAGGCTCACCCCAATACCGTTGTCTACTAAAAATAGCGTCTCTTAATCTGTAATTGATTTTTCCTTCACCAATTCCTTTTTCTTCAAGTACTTCTATGACTTTTTGAATGGCTTCTTTAGACGTCAGTCCATTTAAGAAGTCCGAATGATTAATGATGGCAGATTTGTCTTCATTAGCTCCTTCACTGATGTCAGTATCTTTAAAAATATTTTTAATCTCTATACCAAATTGAGAGGCAAAATTCCAATCTCTTTGGTCTCCACAAGGTACAGCCATAACTGCTCCGGTTCCGTAAGATGCCAACACATAATCGCCAATCCAAATTGGAATTCTTTCGTTGGTAAATGGGTGTATAGCATATGCACCTGTAAAGGTACCGCTAACGGTTTTCACATCTGCTTGTCTGTCTCTTTCAGATTTCAGTGCTGCTGACTGACAGTACTTTTCAATCGCTTCTTTTTGTTCAGGACTAGTAATTTGATTGACCAACTCATGTTCAGGGGCTAATACCATAAAAGTTACTCCAAAAATAGTATCGGGTCTAGTGGTAAACACTTTGATAGATTGCTCAAATCCTTCTACTTCGAAAGATACTGATGCTCCTTTTGATTTGCCAATCCAATTACGTTGAATTTCTTTGATAGAGTCACTCCAATCCAATGTATCTAAGCCCCTTAATAAGCGTTCTGCATAAGCCGTAATTCGCATCGACCATTGTTTCATTAGTTTTTGCTCTACTGGAAAATTACCTCGCTCTGAACGTCCGTCTTTTACCTCATCATTAGCAAGTACAGTACCTAATCCTTCACACCAATTTACACAGGTTTCTGACAAGAATGACAATCGGTATTTTTGTAAGATGTTTTCTTTTTCTTTATCAGAAAAAGCATGCCATTTTTCAGCCGTAAACTGCGGAGTATCTTCGTCGCAAGCTGCCTTAACCCCCTCATTACCACTTTCTGAAAAAGTATGTACTAGTTCCTCAATTGGTTTAGCCCTGTTATCGTTATCACAATAAAAGGAGTTAAACAATTGCTTGAAAATCCATTGAGTCCATTTGTAATAATTGGGTTCTGAAGTTCGAACTTCTCTATCCCAATCGTAAGAAAAGCCAATTTTATCTAGTTGTTCTCGGTATCTATTTATATTATTTTCTGTTGTAGTGGCAGGATGTTGTCCTGTTTGAATGGCGTATTGCTCAGCAGGAAGACCGAAAGAATCATATCCCATTGGATGCAAAACGTTATAGCCTTTGTGCTTCATGTAGCGCGCATAAATATCTGATGCAATATATCCAAGTGGGTGTCCTACATGTAAACCAGCTCCTGATGGATACGGAAACATATCTAGCACATAAAATTTAGGCTTCGAATCAAGCTCCTCCACTTTGTAGGTGTTGGATTTTCTCCAATTGTCTTGCCACTTTTGTTCGATACTCTTAAAATCGTATTCCATTCCAAAAAATAATTTAACAGCAAAGTTAATCAATCGTCTAAACTAAGCACCAAAAATTATTACCTTAGCGAACGTAATGAAACAAGCACAAGAAAAACATATAAAACGTAAGCTTAGAACTTCATCTCTGTCTACTATGTTGAGTATTTCTTTAGTACTGCTAATGCTCGGATCTATGGGCTTCATTTATATTAATACTAATAGGCTTACAAATTACATTAAAGAAAATGTAGGTGTTAGTCTAATTCTAAAGGACAATATAAAGAAGGTTGACCGCTTTCAGCTTCAAAAAAATCTAGACGCATCACCTTGGGTTAAGAACAGTCGTTTTATAAGTAAAGATGATGCCGCTAAAATCTTAGAAAGTGATTTGGGTGAAAATTTTATTTCTTTTTTAGGATTTAACCCTTTGTCAGCTAGTATAGAAGTGTTTTTGAATGCAGAGTATGCTAGTGAACAAAACTTTATAGCATTAGAAAAAGAAATCGAAAGGAATGAAATTATCAAAGAAATTATTATTCAAAAGGACTTAATAGATTCTATCAATTCAAACGTAAGAAAGCTTAGCTTGATATTGGTTTCTTTTTGTGTGCTTCTGTTGATTGTAGCTATAGCCCTGATTAATAATACAATTCGACTAACAGTCTACTCCAAACGATTCATCATAAGAACCATGAAATTAGTTGGTGCAACCAATTCTTTCGTGCGAAAGCCCTTCCTCAAAAGTGGACTTATACAAGGCGTTTATTCTGGATTGATTGGCGTGATTTTACTGATTTCTGTATTATTTAGTCTACACAAAGAAATGCCTGAGCTCTTAGTACTACATGACATGTATACCATTGTACTTATTTTCGTTGGCATACTTTTATTTGGTGTACTGATGAGTGTAATTGTTACGAATATTGCTGTTGGCAAATATCTTAAAATGAACGAAAACGATTTATACCATTAAACTATGGAATTCAATTTTGGAAAAAGAAATTATCAATTAATGATTTTAGGTGTAGTGCTCATTATGTGTGGCTACATTTTAATGAGTGGCGGAAAATCTGAAGACCCTGAAGTGTTCAGCGATGCTATTTTTAACTTCAGAAGACTTACGCTTTCAACCATTTTTCTTGTAAGTGGATTTATTGTTGAAGTCTTTGCTATACTTCACAAGGCAAAAGATGAGTAAAATTATTGTTGCTATTCTCTTGGGTATTGTCCAAGGGCTTACTGAATTTTTACCCGTCAGCAGTAGTGGTCACCTTGAAATCACCGCTTTTATACTCAAACACTTTGGTAATAGTGGTTTGCCTGAAGAAAATTTGCTCATGACAGTTGTTCTACATGCCGCAACCGCTTTGAGCACACTCTACATATTCCGTAAAGAAGTAAGTGAAATTATTAGAGGTATCCTTCAATTTAAATGGAATGATGAATTTAAGTTTTCTTTGAAAATTATTTTATCAATGATTCCAGCAGCTCTTGTTGGACTTATTTTTGATGAACAAATAGACGCTCTTTTTGGCGGTCAAATTCTATTAGTAGGCTGTATGCTTATTTTTACAGGGCTTTTATTATATGTGGCTGATAAGGCAAAAAACACCAATAAAAATGTGAACTACTCTAACTCTATTTTAATTGGTATTGCTCAAGCTATTGCTATTCTACCAGGTATTTCTAGATCAGGTGCAACAATATCCGTTTCTGTTTTATTGGGAATTGATAGGGAAAAAGCAGCCAAATTTTCTTTTTTAATGGTCGTCCCTCTAATTCTTGGAAAGATGGCAAAAGATATATTAAGTAGAGAAATTGCTTCGGAAAGTGCTACACTAATCCCATTAATTGCAGGATTTATAGCTGCTTTCATCACTGGTCTTTTAGCCTGCAGGTGGATGATTTCCTTAGTGAAAAATAGCCAACTAAAGTATTTCTCTTTTTACTGCTTCATTGTTGGAGCCCTAGCAATCATATTTTCTATATTCTAAATGATTGATTTTCTTGAAGGACATCTTTTGCTAATTAATAAACCACTTCGATGGACTTCCTTTGATGCCGTCAAAAAAATACGAAACACCCTTCGCTCTCATCTTCAAATCAAAAAAATAAAAGTCGGACATGCTGGTACATTAGACCCATTGGCAGATGGATTACTTATAGTTTGTACAGGAAAATTTACAAAACGTATCCATGAATTTCAAAATCAAGAAAAGGAATATACAGGCAAATTTATTTTAGGTGCTACAACCCCTTCATTTGACCTTGAAACTGAGGTAGATAATGAATATCCCATTGACCATATTTCTGAGAAAGATTTAAAAGAAGCTGCTACTTCTCTAACTGGTGAAATCTTACAAACACCTCCCATCTATTCTGCTTTAAAACATGATGGAAAACGCCTATACGAACATGCTAGAAAAGGAGAAGAAGTGAAAATTAAAGAACGCCCAGTTCAAATTAGTGAGTTTGAAATTACTAAAGTAGAATTACCCAGCGTTCACTTTAGAATTGTATGTAGTAAAGGCACATACATAAGATCTTTAGCACATTCATTTGGTCAGCAGCTAAATAGCGGAGCCTATCTAGGCCAATTGACAAGAACTCGAATTGGAAATCTTAATCTTTCCCAAGCTATTGAGATTCAAGAGTTTATAGATTTTTTTTCTCCCCATAATAATCAAAATGCTCTGCTTTAATTTAGTATATTTGCGAACTTTTTTAATTCATTTACAAAAAGACACACATGATAAAAAGAAAGCTATCACAATTTAATTTTGAATTACCTGAAAAACTTTTAGCGGACAGACCATCAGTTAATAGAGATGAAGCTCGCTTGATGGTAGTGGATAGAAAGACCGGTAAATTTGAACATAAAATTTTCAAAGATTTAATTGAATATTTCGACGAAAGTGATGTGATGATTTTTAATGAAACCAAGGTTTTTCCTGCAAGGATGTACGGAAATAAAGAAAAAACTGGCGCTAGGATTGAAGTCTTTTTATTAAGAGAATTAAACAAAGAAAATCTATTATGGGATGTTTTAGTTGACCCTGCAAGAAAAATTAGAATAGGAAATAAATTATATTTTGGTGATGACGATCTAGTTGCTGAAGTTATTGATAACACGACCTCGCGTGGAAGAACACTACGTTTTCTATACGACGGGAGCTATGAGGAGTTTAGACAGAAATTAAAAGATTTAGGGGAAACACCTCTTCCAAAATATATCAATAGAGACCCAGATGCTGAAGATGAGGAACGTTATCAAACAATTTATGCTAAAAATGAAGGTTCCGTCGCAGCACCAACTGCAGGACTTCACTTTAGTCGTGAATTACTAAAGCGTTTAGAAATTAAAGGTATTGACTTTGCTAATCTTACTTTACACATTGGACTAGGAACGTTTAGAGCGGTAGAAGTGGAAGATTTGAGTAAACACAAAATGGATTCGGAAGAGATATTTATTAAAACTGATACAGCAGACCTTATCAACAATGGTATTCAAAACAAACGAAAAGTGTGTGCTATAGGTACAACATCTATGAGAGCAATAGAAACTTCAGTAACAACTCAAGGGCTTATTACTCCATATGAAGGGTGGACCAACAAATTTATTTATCCACCTTACGATTTTAAAATTGCTAATTGTATGATTACTAATTTCCATACTCCTAAATCGACGCTATTAATGATGGTGTCTGCATTTGGTGGGCATGATTTAATCATGAGTGCTTACGAAGAAGCTATAAAAGAGAAGTATAAGTTTTTCTCTTACGGTGATGCGATGCTGATTTTATAAAAGTGAAACAATATATAATTATAGTAGCTGGGGGTAGCGGAAGCCGAATGAGTTCGTCTATCCATAAGCAGTTTTTAAAGCTTAACTCTAAGCCTATTCTTATACATACTATTGAGCGATTAAATCGCTTTGTTAACAATGCTGAATTCATAGTGGCATTGCCAAAATCTCAGTTTGAGTACTGGAAAGAATTACGTAAAAAATACCACTTAAGTATTCCTCATAAATTGTCAAAAGGTGGTAAAACACGATTTGAATCTGTAAAAAATGCCTTAAGCTTTGTAAAAGAAGAAAGCATTGTGGCCATTCATGACGGTGTGCGCCCATTAGTTAGTGAAGCTGTTGTAAAAAGATGTATGTCAACGGCTGACAGGCAAGGAAGTGCTATACCAACACTAAACCTTAATGAAAGCTTGCGACAATTGAATGGAGATACCAGCATTGCATTAGATAGAAGCAAATATAAGATTGTACAGACTCCGCAATGCTTCAAAAGCCATACTATTCTAAAAGCTTACGAGCTAGAATACAATGAATCGTTCACAGATGACGCATCAGTAGTAGAAGCTCTTGGAGAAAGCGTTATGCTGGTTGATGGAAATAAAGAGAACATTAAAATAACTACGCCAGAAGATTTGAAAATTGCGGAAATGTATCTCAAATCAGACGACTAACAGAAGTCTCCTTTGTCAACTCAAAATTTTCTAAGTTTTTTAAATGATTTATTCCAGGCGTTTTTCCTTTTTCGAAGGTTCCAAAACGTTCATCAATTTGTAAAAATTCTGCACCATTTTTACAGGCCCATTCAATAGACTTTTCAAGAGACACCGCATTTTTAATGGTTTTCATTTCTTCTAAAATCGAAAGCGTATCGTTGGAAGCCAAACTATCTGTTCCAAATGTCATTTTTGAGTCAGTATCGATAAAGAAATCGTAATTAGGTAAGGCGTCTTCGATATATAAGTTTGCTTTGGGACAAGTCGCCCAAAAAATATTGTCGTAATGCTTAATTGCCCACTGAACATCTTCTAACGTTGTAAAAGTATTATGAACCATCAATACTGAAGCATTTGGTAACAGTGGTAATGTGCTTTTTAGTGCCGTTTTACCAGTAAATTTAAAGAAATGTCTAGCAATGAGTTCATTTAACAACTTACCAGAACCCTTTATAAACATCTCGTCTTCTGTAAAGGTCTCTTGATTATGAATTGTAATTATTTCACCAGAATTATGAGAACGTATTTTTTCAAATAATCGAAGAGAAACAGAGTAATTAGCATGTGGTGTTAAAGACGCTTTGTGCTTACATTGCTCCAGTACACTAAGTCCGTTTTGAAAAACCTCATCTGCCCGTGAAGGGTCTGAGGCAAAAAGCTCAATAAAAGAGTGGTAATAAATTAAGCTCTCATCTTTGACTGAAAAGGTGTCTGCAGAGTTACTAATATCGCCAACAGCAACAATCCCATTCTCATACATCCTCCTATCAGCTTGCTCAATGCATAAAAGTATTTCTTTTGGTGAAGACTTACGTATTTTTCCTATATTAGAAATAAAAAAAGGTAGGCCTGTTTTTTCTTTCATTCTATCCTTTAAATGAGATAGCTCTAAATGGCAATGCGTATTTATAAATCCAGGACATAAACCGCCTTCAAAATATTCTATCGAAGAATCTAACCCCTCTTTGCTATTAAGGATATCTACTATTTTTCCGCTTTCATCAACGATTAGAACACCATTAAGAATGGGAGAGCCTATTGATGTAAAAACTATATCTGAAGTTAAGTAACGCATAGAGTGTACAAAGATACTATCTTTGTGCCATGTCTTTACAGAAAAAAAATATTCGTGAACTGACCTTAGCAGAGTTAAAAGACTTTTTTATTGAACATAAATACCCGAGCTTTCGAGCAAACCAAGTTTATGAATGGTTGTGGAAAAAATCCGTGTCGTACTTTTCGGAAATGCGAAATGTTTCTAAAGAAATTATTGAATTACTAGATGAAGCCTTTATTATTCAGCATCTTCAAATTACAGAATCTCAAAAAAGTGCAGATCGAACTATAAAATCGGCTTTTAAATTATTTGATGAAAATAATGTTGAAGGCGTACTTATACCTACAAAATCACGAATCACAGCTTGTATTTCCTCTCAGGTAGGCTGTAGCTTAAGCTGTAAATTCTGTGCCACTGGTAAACTGGATAGACTCCGAAACCTTAACGTTGATGAGATGTATGATCAGGTGTTTATGCTAAACGAACTTGCTCAAAAAAATTACCAGAAAAAGCTGAGTAATATTGTTTACATGGGTATGGGAGAGCCTTTACTGAACTATAGAAATGTAATAAATTCAATAGAAAAAATCACCTCAAATGATGGTTTGGGGATGTCACCAAAACGAATTACAGTATCAACAGCAGGTATAGCCAAACTCATTAAAAAGCTAGGTGACGATGAAGTGAAGTTCAATCTTGCATTATCCCTTCATGCTGCAAACGATAAAAAAAGAGACTACATAATGCCTATCAATGAGCAAAACTCATTGGAATCCTTAAAAGAAGCTATTATCTACTTTTATGAAAAAACAGGCACTCGACTGACCTATGAATATATCATATTCAAAGGGTTTAATGATGAAATTACTGATGCGATTGAACTTGCTCAATTTGCAAGAATAACGCCATGTAAAATCAACATTATTGAGTATAATCCAATTGATGATGGAGAGTTCCAGCAAGCCAAAAGAGAAAAGGTAGATGCTTTTATAACGTATTTAGAAAGTAAAAACCTTATAGTTAACGTTAGGAGAAGTAGAGGAAAAGATATTGATGCCGCTTGTGGACAATTAGCCAATAAACTAGTCAAATCATAGTGATATTCGTATCTTTGTACTTCCTTATTTTTCTAGATGACCTCGATTAAAAAAATTAAGACCCCTATTCAGCAAGAAATGCTTTTGTTTGAAACTAAATTTAAGGAGTCCTTAAAGAGTAAAGTACCTCTTTTGGATAAGGTCTTACATTATATCGTAAAACGAAAAGGAAAGCAAATGCGACCCATGTTTGTTTTTCTTTGCAATAAAATGTTTGGAGATGTTAATGAAAGTACCTATCGAGCCGCTTCACTAATTGAACTTTTACATACTGCAACTCTAGTACACGATGATGTTATTGATGATGCCAATCTAAGAAGAGGCTTCTTTTCAATTAATGCCTTATGGAAAAATAAAATTGCTGTTTTAGTAGGCGATTTTCTACTTTCCCAAGGCTTATTACTTTCTTTGCAAAACAACGAATATGATTTATTGCAAATTGTATCTAAAGCCGTAAAAGACATGAGCGAAGGCGAACTTCTTCAAATTGAAAAAGCCAGGCACCTTGATATTGAAGAAGATATTTATTTTGATATTATCAGACAGAAAACAGCTACACTTATATCTGCATGTTGTGCTTGTGGTGCTACTGCTGCAAAACAAAACGGAAAGATTGTCGAAAAGATGAGAAATTTTGGCGAACATGTAGGTATAGCATTTCAGATGAAAGATGACTTATTTGACTATTATAACGACGATGTAATAGGAAAACCAACAGGTATTGACATCAAAGAACAAAAAATGACCTTACCTCTTATTTATGCTCTAAAACACTCTTCAAGAAAGGACTACAAATTCATTATTCAGACCGTAAAAAAGTATAATACGGATAGTGAACGTGTAGCTAAAGTACTGTCATTAGTTAAGCAAAGCGGAGGTATTGAATACACCATTGAAAAAATGAAAGGCTACCAAAACAAAGCTCTGTCTTTGTTGAAAACTTTTGATGACAACGAAAGCCGAAAGTCTCTAGAACTTTTAGTAAATTTCGTCATCGAAAGAAAGAAATGATTCCAAAAGAAACGATTGATACTATTTACGACAGCGTCCGCATTGAGGAGGTTGTAGGCGACTTTGTTGCCCTTAAAAAAAGAGGGGTAAATCTTCTAGGAAAGTGCCCGTTTCATGATGAGAAAACACCCTCGTTTACTGTTTCTCCAGTAAAAGGAATATTTAAATGCTTCGGATGCGGAAAGGGTGGAAACTCCATCAACTTTGTCATGGAACACGAGCAGTACTCATACCCTGAAGCTCTTCGCTACCTTGCAAAAAAATATAATATCGAGATTATTGAAGAAGAGCAAACACCCGAACAGATAGAAAAAGCTAACACTAGGGAAAGTTTATTTGTGGTCAATTCCTATGCTCGTGATTATTTCAAAGATAGCCTGCATAAGAGTAATGAGGGTAAAGCAATTGGACTAAGTTATTTTAAAGAGCGTGAGGTGTCAAGTGAAATGATTGAAAAATTTCAGCTTGGGTACAATCCTGACGGCTGGGATTCTTTTACAAAATCTGCACTGGATAATTCATATAAAATTGAGTATTTAGAAAAAACGGGCTTATGTATAGTCAAAGGCGATAAATCATTTGACCGCTTCAGAGGAAGAATAATGTTTCCTATTCATAGCATGTCTGGAAGAGTATTGGGTTTTGGTGGTAGGATTCTCAAAAAAAGTGAAAAAGCTGCTAAATATTTAAACTCTCCCGAAAGCGATATTTACCACAAAAGCAAGGTCTTGTATGGTATATATTTCTCTAAATCTGCCATCGTAAAGCATGACAACTGTTATTTGGTGGAAGGCTATACCGATGTAATTTCGATGCATCAACATGGTATTGAAAATGTAGTTGCTTCATCTGGTACAGCATTGACCTCAGAACAAATCAAACTAATAGGTCGATTTACTAAGAATATTACTATACTATTTGATGGCGATTCTGCTGGTATTAAAGCTTCTTTCAGAGGAATTGATCTCATACTATCAGAAGGTATGAACGTAAAAGTTGTACTATTCCCTGAAGGTGAAGACCCTGACAGCTACGCAAAAACTTTAGGACAAGAAAAAATACAGTCATTTATAATAGATAAAGCACAAGATTTTTTGACTTTCAAAACAAATTTGCTTAAGGACGAAAGTAAAAATGACCCTATCAAAAAAGTAAAACTCATCAACGAAATAGTTAATTCAATAGCTATGATTCCTGATGAAATTACTAGAGTAGTGTATATCAGAGAATGCTCTAAACTTTTAGAGATTGGAGAAACTGAAATCACCAATAAAATCATTGACATAAAACGCTATGGACGTAAAGACAGTAATTTGCCAAGAGCAGAGAAGAAACCAGCTCAAGAAAATAATATCAAAACTGTAAAGCAAAATGTTAACACTTCTGAGCACCAAGAAAAAGACATCATTAGGTTTTTGTTGGAGTATAGTGACCAAATGGTTGAATTTGACAGTAATAAAATGTATGTCGCTCAGTTTATTATTTCAGAATTAGAAAATGAAATTGAGTTTTCAAACCCGAATTATCAGCTTATTTTTGATGCGTATTGTCAGGCTCTTAACAAAGAAGAATTATTAAAACAAGAGTTTTTCACTCTTCATAAGAACCCAAATATTTCCCGACTAGCGGCTGATATCATTAGTTCGCCACATTCAATGAGTAAACGTTGGAAAGACCATGGCATCTATACAGAAACTGAAGATATGCAACTAAAACCAGCGGTTGAAACAGCCATTTATTGCTTAAAGATTGCTAAAATTGGTGGGCTTATTCATGATAAAAATGAGCAACTTAAGACAGCCACTGAAGACACTGAGTTTGAGATATTATCAGAAATTAACACTTTGTCAAAATTGAAAAAAGAAATTTCTGCTAAACTTGGAAGGACTATTTTAAAATAGTTATTTAATATCCTTAAGCATTAATTGGAGGTTTGTATTTCCATTCCATTCGTTTTCTTCTAAGACGAAACAAATATCAAAAGGCTCTTTGTTCTTTATTTTTGGAAAATGGTTTGCCATACCAAAACCTATAGCATCGATTGTTTTAGTATTATCTTCATCTTTTAAACCTAATTTTAGATGCGATTGGTCATTTCCTATTAATCGACCTCTACCATTATCCATCACTCCTTTCAACATTAATACTGGTCTATTGTTTGAAGGTCCAAAAGGAGCCATTTGCTGTAATATTCTATAGGTCTTGAAATTAATATCGTTGAAGTCCATTTCTAAGTCAATCGTTATTTCTTGAACAAGCATTTCGTCAGTAATATTGGCACTAACAACTTCTTCAAAACGCTGAGTAAATTGAGCCAAGTTTTCTTTTTTCATTGTAAGTCCAGCGGCGTATTTATGTCCTCCGAATTGTTCAAGTAAATCGGAACATTCATCAATGGCGTCATAGACATCAAAGCCTTTTACTGAACGTGCAGAGCCTGTCAGCTTTCCATTACTTTCAGTGAGCACAATTGTTGGTCTATAATGAATTTCTATTAGCCGTGAGGCTACTATACCGACTACTCCTTTATGCCATTTGTCACTACAAACCACAGTACTCTTGGCATTGGGCACAATCATTTCAAGGGCTTCTTGGGTAATGCTTTGATCAAGCTCTCTTCGTGTGTGATTGTGTTTATCGATGTATTCCGCTTTTTCTTTTGCTTGGGCGAAATCGCTTAGAATTAACAATTCAACAGCTTTGTTACCATGTTCAATTCGGCCTGCTGCATTTATTCTTGGTGCTATCCCAAAAACTACATCCGAAATATTAAAGGTATCTTTCCTCTTGGAGACTTCCATCAATGCTTTTAGGCCATTTCTTGGGTTTGAGTTTAACTGCTTTAAACCAAAAAAGGATAAGACTCTATTTTCGCCAATAATCGGAACGATATCAGCGGCAATACTTATCACTACTAAATCAAGTAAGGGCATTAAGTCTTCAAAAGAATAATTATGAAACTGATAATAGGCTTGTGCTAATTTAAAGCCAACGCCACATCCACTTAGTTCTTTAAAGGGGTAGTCACAGTCGTTTCGTTTAGGGTCAAGAACTGCAATTGCATCAGGCAAAATCTCACCAGGCCTATGGTGATCACAAATAATAAAATCTATTCCCTTTTCCATGGCGTAAGCTACTTTGTCAATAGCTTTTATACCACAATCTAAACATATTATCAGTGAAAAGTCATTGTCTTTAGCATAGTCTAT
>MDTG01236442.1_pt1 | contig 18747 bp, 19 predicted proteins | sample 811421 | NCBI WGS metagenome assembly MDTG01 (sample SAMN05326645, study PRJNA326480) | marine metagenome | isolation source: seawater | place: Pacific Ocean: South East | collected 2011
GTTGTAATATCATTAAATATAGAAGAGTCATTAATCTCGACAAATTCACCTAGCTGTCCGCCACTTCTATAAGTGTTTTCATTATAACAAGAAGTAATTCCAATTGCTAATTTAGGTTTAATTTCTCTTTTTAAATCCGCACTGAAATAGTCCCCTTTTGAAGTAAAATTACCAAAAGGATAAAATTCTATTCGTCCTGTGTAGGACAAGCCATTTTCTTCATTAGATGCTGTAATGTTTCTACCTTCTCCAGTGGTTATTGCAGCTGCAAGTGTTAGTGGCATATTCGCGATTTTTTGTTTTAATCGATATTGAACTCCAAAATCTCGATCAATATTAAACTTACTGTTTACATTACTTCTATCTACGAACTGAAGTGCCATAGAAGAAATAACCCTTTCTCTGTTTCCTGGTAGTTTAGTTTGCCCAAACCAAATTTGATGCCTTTTGTTGATGTTATATTTCATGACAGCATCTAATACAATTTTAGACCCATCACTTACACGGCTTGCATCTTTTGATATTCCTTGGTCTCGATTACTCAAGGCTAGCTCCAACTTATATTCAAACTTTGGGTTATATATGTATCCTTTTGATTTTAGACGCATTCGCCTAACCATTGCCTTCATTTCTTGATTATTACCAGATTCATCACTTTCAAATGATGCTAAACTTTGTACTCTAAAGCTAAGTTTCATATTAACTCTATCATCATTAGAATTAAATGATAGACCCTTGTCTACCGTTTCATAATTAAATTGAGCTTTTACACTAAAGGTGATAATCAATAAGCTTATTGATAATAAATATTTCATATTACAAAGATTTCATTGAGTATATTACCAAATAGTTAATTAAATGTTATGATTGTTAATTTTATATTAATTACATGTTAAATAAAATAACAAATAATTAAAAAATGTTAGATTAGAATTATTCAGCTATAAATTAAATTTGTAAAGTGATAAGAAAAGCCAATGCATCAGACATACCAAGTATGATGAAATTAATTATTGAATTGGCTGTATACGAGCGTGCTCCAGGAGAAGTTACTAATACAGAGAAAATGATGCTATCAGATGGTTTTGGAGATAATCCATTGTACCATGCTTTTGTAGCGGAGATTGATGGAAATGTTATTGGATTTGCAATAACCTATTACAGGTATAGTACATGGAAAGGTAGGTGTCTATATCTTGAGGACTTAATTGTCACTGAAGAGCATAGAAAAAACGGAATTGGTCAGAAACTCTTCGATTGTTGTATTGATTTTGGGAAAAAGAATAATTGTAAAAAAATGATTTGGCAAGTTCTTGATTGGAATCAACCTGCTATTAATTTTTATAATAAAAATAATGCTCAATTGGATAATGGGTGGATTAATGGAGGACTAGATTTATGAATAAAAATTCGGCAATATGGTTCTTCATCGTGGTAATTGATTTATTGTTAATAGTCAATATTGATAATACATTTGATAATGGAGATAGTATATTACATTACATTCAAGCTCATCAAGCATTAGAAACACCCCATTATTTTTTGGATATGTGGGCTAAACCTATTTTTATTCTACTTGCTTTCCCTTTTGCAAATATTGGATGGATAGGTATGAAAATATTTAACCTACTATGTATAATTGGGAGTGCTTATGTATTAAAGAAAATAATTGATCATTACCATATTAATGGATGGTATGGTGTGTTCATTTGTTTCTTTTGCCAATCATTTTTTTTAGTGCAATCTTCTGGTCTTACAGAACCATTATTTACATTATTTCTATCATGTATTATTTGGTTTGAATTAAAAGACAAATCATTTTTATCATTTACTTTACTATCTTTTCTTCCTTTTATTCGCTCAGAAGGATATATAATAATAATCATATTTATGATCTATGCTCTTTTTAAAAATAAGCTTAAGTTCATCCCATTTATTACCCTAGGCACAATATCGTATGGGCTAATTGGTCTTTTATACTACCATGATTTTTTCTGGATGTTTCACCAAAACCCATACTCAGGAGTTGAGGCTAAATATGGGCATGGCAGTCTGAGTCATTTCATTGAACAGCTTCCCTATGTTGTAGGTCTACCTGTATTTATTCTATTCGGGTTAGGATTATTGAATTTTATTTTAAATATTAAAAAGTATGTTTTAACAAAAGATTTCTTCTTGATTTATGGAATAACCATTGGCTATATTACAGCTCACAGTATTTTTTGGAAATTTGGTTTATTCCATAGTTTTGGGTTATCACGCGTATTAATTGTAATAATCCCATTGGTAAGTATAATTGCTTATAGAGGCTTACTTTGGCTTGAGCATTTATTGGGTATCATTAGTTACAAAATAGTTCGTTGTACTATGATAACCTTTATAATTATTTTTCCATTTACAAAAAATCCAATGGCAATATCATGGGAAAATGATATTAAAATGGATAGTAAACAAATACTACTTCAACAAACCAATAGGTGGTTAATCGATAAAAAATTGGATAAAAAACCGATTTTAACTAATGCATATTATTTAGCATTATTATCAGAAAAAATAATTGACAATGAAAATGAAATAATTGAAATGAAATTTTTTCATGATACTAATTTTCAATTTAAAAAAGAATCTTTAATCATTTGGGATTCATATTTTGCTCCAACAGATAATCAAGTGAGTGAAGAATTAATTGAGGATAAATACAGAGTAAAGAAGCTCAGAAAATTTGAAGATGACAATAATTACAAAGTTGTGGTTTATCAAATCATTTAACCCTCTCCCACACACCATATCCATTTCCATCAAAAACTTTAATTAAATTGGGAAAATTTTGTTCAACATCTTCAAACCTTGTTTTTTTTGCTGAAACTGTTACTGGAAGATTTGTTTGATACAATATATAATCTCTTAATTGTTTCGAAAACGCTTTCTTTTCGTGCTGATCGAGATCATAAATTGATTTGTAGCCATTTTTTTTAAGTAAGATTGTTTTAATTTCATTAACCTCTTTTATTTCAGTTTGACTAGTATAGAAATAGTGTGCATAGCTTTTGAAACCATACGTGAAATGAATATAAGGTTTGTTTTTGTATGTTTTAAGTTGCCTAATCCAATCTCCTTGAATCATTTTCTCTATTGATGGAACTACACTAGAAATAAAAACAGATATGATGAACGTATTTATTATAAGATAAAGAGTGATGAATCTTTTAGAATTTTTAACTGCTAGAACTAATGATATAATAATAAATATAATTGTTGTTATAAGAGGTAATAGACTCCATGAAACATCAGTAGCTAAAAAACTAACAACATTTTTATCTTGAATTTCAATAGTCGAAACTATATCATTTAAAAAACTTGAGCTGATTGCCGGGATACTAAGAATGCAATAGACTAGCATCCATAAAATACTTATTGCAACAAACAATAATCGAGTTTTCGTTCCCATACGATCATTTTTAGAAAGCCATACACCACCAATAATTGATAATGGGATATAACACATACTACTATAATGCACAATTTTAGTTGTAACTGAAGAAAACACGATTAAAACAACCCAAAATATAATAGTCATAAATCGGACTAGATTACGATCACCACTAAAATTTACTTTAAAAAATAATCCTGAAAAGCTGAGAATAAAAACTGGGAAGCATCCTATTAATAGAACTATAAAATGATAATAAAATGGCTGTCCATGGGACGCAATTGGGTATCTAAATAGATCAATCTGATAGATTAAAAACTCATTTAAAAACCACCAGCCTTGAACGGTGACTTGTATACCAAAATAACCAATAGGTAAAATCAATAACCCCAATAGGATAAACAATAATTCTCTGAATGAATAAAAATTATTTTTATATACAATCTGATATACCAATCCTGTAAGCCCAACCAGAAGTATAGATACAGGTCCTTTGGTTATGACAGCAAAACCAAGCGATAGACCGGCAAGAAAAAAATTCATTAATCTTCGTTTTTCTATTGCCGATACCAAGTTAATGATACTTATAAATATAAAGAGATTAAAAATAGGATCAATGATTCCAGTTTTAAAATAGAAATGAGGTGTAAATGAGCCTGTATAAAAAAGAACAGAATAAATAGAAGCATTATGTCCATATCTCTTTTTTACACTAAAATATAGTATTAATACTGTTACTAGACCTATGAGCACGTTTGGAAATCTTGCCGCAAATTCATTGATTCCAAAAATTGACATAGATAAAGCCTGAATCCATATAAATAGTGGAGGTTTCTCCCAAAATGGTTCGAAATTGATTTGAACATTCAGCCAGTCTCCGGTTAGAATCATTTCTCTAGCTGCCTCAGCAAAATTTATTTCATCCCAATCAAATAAATGGACATGACCAATAAATGGAATGAATAATAACAAATAAGCTATTGAAAACAGTAATATGTGTTTATGCTTATCCAAATGAAATTTCATCTTTTTTCCTATTCAACCAAAACCTATCGAAAAAATAAAAAGAAAAAGTAGCTGTAAAAATTCCCAAAATAGCTCCAACAACAACATCAATTAGAAAATGTTGACCTAAATAAATTCGTGATACTCCAACTAGTGATGCAAAAATTGGTAGGAGGTAATGAATCCATTTCTTACTTGTACTAAAAGCTAGTACAGTCACAAAAGTAAATGCTGCAGTCGTATGACCACTTGGAAACGAGTTATTTTTATGCTGATCAACCCCATCAACTAATTCTAAATCGTCGTAAAAATAAGATGGTCTATGCTCTGAACTAAACAATAAATGTTTACATGTTTGTGAAATTAATAATGACAAAAGAGCACTAATCATAAGAGTGAATATAAATTTCTTATTGGGTTTTTTAGAACCAAATACCAACAGAAGAAATGAAAAACAAAAACCAATAAATTCGCCAAAGGTGGTTATGATTTTAAATAACATATCTAGAAACAAATTATGATGGTTATCGAACAATAAAACAGTAGTCCCTTTATCAAATAAAATTAACGCAATTTGACCAAACACAATCAACGAAAATGATATTAAAAAATACGATCGATAGTTTTTTATTAATTGTAACAACTACTTCAAAAATAAAAGTCTTAGCTTGTTTATTTTACAAAAAATCGTTTATTTGAATAACAAAAAAACATTTATCGTGGAAAGAGTAAAATTAGAGTTAGAATTTGTCATAAAATCATCTCCCACTATCTTATATCAATATCTTTCTACACCATCCGGTTTGGTAGAATGGTTTTGTGATGATGTGAATATAAAAGGTAGTAAACAATACAGTTTTTTTTGGGATGGATCAGAAAATAAGGCCGAACTTGTAAAAAAAGTAAATGGGAAATTGATAAAATTTAAGCTTTTGGATAATCCTTCAGATGAATATTTTCAATTTGAGGTAACAAAAGACGAATTAACAGGAGATATTGGCTTATTAATTACAGATTTTGTTGATGAAGACGAAGTTGAAGAGATGAATTTACTTTGGGAAAGTCAAGTAACAGATCTTAAACATGCTCTTGGACTAGCTTAATTTCATTGAATTAAACTATTTAAACTTATCTATAATTTTCTCTCCTACTTTTTGAGCCTTGTATTGTAATGAGTCTGGTATAGTTAAATCATACCCAGATAGTTCTACTAGAAATTTTTTATATTTTTTTTCTGCATTTCTAAGTTTCAAGCACTCCATGGATTTACCGTAGTTAGTTATCAAACTTTTCTGTACAAAATATTTATCATCAGGATCTAATTGACTAAGACTATCGGCATGAACATGGATATTTTTAACGATACAATCACAGATATCAACATCTACATTATTGTTACAGAAAGCTTTATTTAGTGAGTTAACCGTTAGTTTTTCATGGTTAAAAGGTCCAATTTCATTGACATATAAATAGCCTATACCCAAAGCTAAAATGAACATAATTATGAAAAATTTAGTCAATAATTTGGTCACGAACCATAAGATTACGGAAATAAATAAAATAGCTATAACAGCTATAATTATACTAAAATTCATATTACGAATCTAGTTCATTAATCATTAGCTCATACATTTCTTTAGGTGAAATTTGATCGTTAATCAATCTGTGTTTTTTATCAAGGTAATAACCTATTGATACATTTTCAAGAAAATATTTTTCAGCAATTTCTGAATTACTATAACCTACTGGCCATTTAATTTGATCATAATAAAATTTGATTCTAACTTGTTTAGGCTTATCGCCATGATTAAGAGTGATTAGTTTGAGCTTATCATTGAAATCTTTGTTAAGTAAAGATAAGTATATGGTGTCTTCTCTCGATAAAGACTGTTTGTCCCAAAAAAATAGATATACTTTTTGTTTCCTGTATTCCTTTAAATTATGTTCAATATTAAAAATATTTAGATACGAAAACTTTGGTGTTTTTCGACCAATTTTTAGTTTTTGTGTTTGGGTTATTCTATCATCTTCAATAATCTCTAAATAATCTCCGTTACTGTGAATATTCATAATCCTATAACTTTTTCTTCCCCACTCGAATGTATTATCTTTAATTTCAGGTTTAATTATAAAAAGCTTATCTGAGTTAATTTGAGAATTATAGGCACCAACATACAACTTATCTACACATCCGTCATTATAGATTCCATTCACATTTACATCCTTAATTCCTAAGGTAAAGGAATCTTTACCGTTATTAAAGTGGCTTATTGATGAGTTATACCTTTGTTCACGGAAACAATAATTGATTTTTGTGAATTTTTTCTGTCCACTGTGTGCCTTGTAATGTTGGGTCAATAAGTTTTTATAACGAACATTTTCACCATATTTAAAACGTGTAAGCTTAAAAGAATAATTAGCATTTTTATCATTTAAGTTTTTTAAGTTTATTTTAAAGTCATTTTGTGATGTAACAAGACTATCAGGCAAGCCGTCATTTGAAAAATCTAAGTCATTATTTCGATCAATGAAAAAGTAAACTGTTCTTCTAGAGCGTTTATAGTTACCTATCAAAGCTAATATATAACCTTGTCTGATATCGTTATCCGAACCCGAAAAATATATGTAAGTGTAACCAGTATCTCGACAATTTTTCATTTCAGGTAAATTCACTATTGAATAAAACGATTGAGAGGGATCTGACTTTAGGCCAAATTTAGAGTATGGCTCAATCAAATTACTTTCATATTTATAAACGGGTAATATACTTTGTGATTTTGTAAAAAAATCGTCTTCAACTTCTTTAATCATCGGGAGATGAATAGATTGAGCAAAAGAAAAAATCCCAATCAATATGATTGGGATTATCAGTAATTCTCGCTTATTTTTTTTATCCAACATTAAAATTAGTCTCTTCCCATAATTAGTGAGAGATAATATAACAGAGTAGCAAGTGAGCCTAATGCAGCAACTACGTACGTCATAGCTGCCCATCTTAGTGCATCTCTGCTATCAATAATTTCAGCAGAACTTGCCATATTATTATCTTCTATCCAAGCTAATGCTCGATTACTTGCATCAAATTCAACTGGTAAAGTTATAAAACTAAAAAGAGTAGTTAAAGCAAATAAAAAGATACCTAAATACAATACTTCAGGAATACCTTTCATTGCCAGTAACGCAAACCCACCTAGAATAACCCATTGCATCCAACGTGAACTCACACTAACAATAGGTACCAATTTACTTCTAAGGGTTAACCAAGAATAAGCTCTAGCATGTTGAACTGCATGTCCACATTCGTGTGCAGCAACAGCTGCTGCAGCTGCATTTCTTTGGTTATATACACCCTCACTCAGATTGACTGTTTTTTTCACTGGATTATAATGATCCGTTAATTGACCATTAACAGATATTACCTTGACATCATATATTCCATTATCAGATAACATTTTCTCCGCAATCTCTCTCCCACTTAGATTACTTGATATGGGGGTTTGCGAGTACTTTCTAAACTTACTTTTTAGTCTATTTTGAACAAACCAACTAATTGCCATAATGGCTAAAAATAAAATCATCATAATTTTTTTATAATTAAATTAACAAATACTATACCATATTACATTACGTGATTTTAATAATCAATAATACAATGGCAATTAAAAACGTAATTATTGATATTTTATTAATAATATGCATTGATTTGATAAATGACCCTTCTCCTGTGTCTTTTTTAAAAGAAAGGTAACTAGCTATTTTTCTTAATACTTCCATGTTTAATAATTTATTAAATCTTGTCCTATATCTTTTCGGTAAACCATATTGTCAAAACTAATCTTTGTAAGTAACTTATACGAGGATTCTAACGCATCCTCCATAGTGTCACCACAAGAAGTAGCTGCCAAAACACGTCCACCGTTGGTAATTAAACCATTATCAACGCGTTTTGTTCCAGCATGAAACACCGTATCACAATCTGTGGCTATATTTATGATTTCACCTTTGTTATATTTCTCTGGGTATCCACCAGATACTGCAAAGACAGTAGTGACGTGTTCATCTGTTTTTATGGCATCTCTTGATTTAAGTGTTCCATTTTGTGAATCTAAAATCATTTGAGATAATGACTCCTTCAATCTCGGAATAATTACTTCAGTTTCTGGATCTCCAAGACGCACATTATACTCGATAACCATCGGATTATCATTTACTAAAATTAAACCGAAAAATAAAAAACCTCTAAAATTCAAATTTTCGGATTTAAGGCCTTTAATTGTGGGGATTACAATTTGACTCATTGTCTTTTCACGAACACTTGACGAGTAAAAGGGAACAGGCGATACAGCTCCCATACCTCCGGTATTTAAGCCTTTATCTCCTTCCCCTATCCTCTTGTAATCTTTAGCCTCTGGGAACATGACATAGTTCTCTCCATCGGTTAGGGCAAATACACTAAACTCAATTCCATCTAAAAACTCTTCAATTACAACCTTTTGAGATGCTGTTCCAAACTTTTGATTAACCAACATATCTTTAAGGGACCTCTTTGCTTCTTCTATATCATCTATGATTAAAACCCCTTTACCTGCAGCCAAACCGTCTGCCTTTAAAACGTAAGGTGGTTTAAGAGTATCTAAAAATAAATAGCCCTCTTCTATTTGTTCAAACGTAAAACTTTTATAAGCTGCTGTTGGAATAGATGATTTCCACATAAATTCTTTAGCAAAAGCTTTACTACTTTCAAGTTGACCTGAATATTTATCAGGTGAAAAAACATAAATATGTTTTGTATCTAAATTACTTTCAAAGTAATCCCTCACACCATTAGCAATAGCTTCCTCAGAACCTGGAAGAATAGTGTCTATTTTATTTTCTAAGCAAAATGAAGATAATGCTTCAAAATCAGAAACACTAATATCGGCATTAGTTCCACATATTTGAGTGCCCGCATTTCCAGGAGCTATGAAAATGTTATTTCTATCTATTTCCTCTGTTAGTTTCCACGCAATAGCATGTTCTCTTGCTCCCGACCCTAGTATTAAAATACGCATAATGTTTAATTAAGTTCAAAGATAAATATGGTTACTTTTGAAGTCAAAGATTTAAGCTAAATATATGCACATTTGATTCAAGTATTTATAATATTTAGAATTTAAAAAAATTAGATGGCATAATTTTAGACGACATCTATAAAAAATATCAAAATGATTAATTCTTTAGTAAACGGAATACAAAAACTATTTGGTAATAAAGCTGATAAAGACGTTAAGGGTTTAGAGCCTTTTGTTGGAAAAATTAATTCTGAATTTATCAAGTTAGAAAACCTTAGTCATGATGAACTACGATCCAAAACTATAACTTTCAAAAATAAAGTTAACGACTATTTGTCAGATATAGATCAACAAATAGCTGACTTAAAGTCTGAGATAGAAAAATCTTCTGCACATGAAATTGATCGTAGAGAGGACGCATATGATCAAATTGATATTTTAGAAAAAGAAAGAGATGAAAAACTTGAAGATATTTTAAATGAAATATTACCCGAGGCCTTTGCAGTAGTCAAAGAAACTGCTAGAAGATTTACAGTAAACGAAAAAATTACTGCAAAAGCAACTGATTACGATCGTAATTTAGCTACAACTAAACCCCATATTAATATAATAAATGACGAAGTTGTATACGATACAACCTGGGAAGCTGCAGGCCAAGAAGTTTCTTGGAATATGATTCATTATGATGTTCAATTAATTGGTGGTGTAGTTCTTCACCAAGGTAAAATAGCGGAGATGCAGACAGGTGAAGGAAAAACCCTGGTATCTACACTACCTGCATATCTGAATGCTTTAGGTCAAAGAGGCGTTCATATAATTACTGTAAATGATTACCTTGCTAGACGAGATGCAGAATGGAATGCACCAATCTTTCAATTTCATGGTCTTAAAGTAGATTGCTTGGATTATTACAGGCCGCATTCTGAAGAAAGAAAAATTGCATACCTAGCCGATATTACATACGGTACAAATAATGAATTTGGTTTTGATTATTTGAGGGATAATATGGCTCATAGTCCTGATGAACAAGTTCAGCAGAAACATCATTTTGCGATGATAGATGAAGTTGATTCTGTTCTTATTGATGATGCTAGAACACCACTTATTATAAGTGGTCCTACTCCAAAAGGTGATATACACGAATTTAATGAGTTGAAACCTAAAATTCAAAAAGTAGTTGATGCTCAAAAACGATATCTAAACACAGCACTATCTGATGCTAAAAAACTCATAAAAGAAGGAAAAACCGACGAAAAAGAAGGAGGTCTTCTTTTGTACAGAAATTTCAGAGGATTTCCCAAAAACAAACCTTTAATAAAATTTTTAGGAGAACAAGGAATTAAAGCCATATTGAATAAAGCTGAAAATTTTTATTTACAAGATCAACAAAAAGAAATGCACATTGTTGACGAGGAGCTTTATTTCACAATTGACGAGAAAAATAACCAAGTTGAACTCACAGATAAAGGAATTGATTTAATTTCTGAAAATAGCGGTGATAAAGACTTTTTCGTTCTTCCTGATGTTGGAAGTTCAATTGCTGAACTAGAAAAATCATCATTATCTGAAAACAAAAAACAACAGAAGAAAGACGAAATCATGAGAGATTTCTCCGTAAAATCTGAACGTGTTCACAGTATAAATCAGCTATTAAAAGCCTATGCAATGTTTGAGAAAGATGTAGAATACATTATTCAAGACCGAAAGGTTAAAATAGTTGATGAACAAACAGGTCGTGTCATGGATGGTCGAAGGTATTCTGATGGTTTACATCAAGCAATTGAAGCAAAAGAAAACGTTAAAGTTGAAGCAGCTACTCAAACATTTGCTACAATTACATTACAAAACTTTTTCAGGATGTTCCACAAACTAAGTGGTATGACAGGTACTGCCGAGACAGAAGCTGGTGAACTTTGGGAAATATATAAACTCGATGTAGTTGTGATTCCTACAAATAAACCTATTGCTCGCAATGATCGTGAAGACTTAGTTTACAAGACTGTAAGAGAAAAGTTTAATGCAGTGTCTGAAGAGATTGTTAGATTACAAAATGAGGGTAGGCCTGTTCTTGTAGGTACTACATCTGTAGAAATATCAGAGCTACTTAGTAGAATGCTGAGCATGAGAAAGATTAAACATAATGTTCTGAATGCTAAACAACACCAAAGAGAAGCAGATATTGTTGCAGAAGCAGGTCAACCTGGATCAATAACCCTTGCTACTAACATGGCAGGTCGTGGAACAGACATTAAACTTGGTAAAGGAGTAAAAGAATCTGGAGGTTTGGCTATTATTGGAACTGAAAGACATGACAGTAGACGTGTTGACAGGCAATTAAGAGGTAGAGCTGGAAGACAAGGAGATCCTGGTTCATCCCAATTTTTTGTTTCACTAGAAGATAATCTAATGAGATTGTTTGGTTCCGATAGAGTCTCTAAGGTTATGGATCGTTTTGGATATGAGGAAGGTGAGGTCATTCAACATTCTATGATTACAAAGACTATTGAACGTTCTCAAAAAAAGGTAGAACAAAATAATTTTGGTATTCGAAAAAGATTGCTAGAGTATGATGATGTTATGAATAAACAACGTGTAGTTATTTATACACGAAGAAAAAATGCTTTATATGGAGATAGGCTCTCGCTTGACATAAATAATGCTATATATGATTGGGTAGAAGAAAATGTAAATGAATACAAAGATTTGAATGACTATCATGGATTTAAATCTGAAACTTTAAGACATCTTGCATTTGACCCAAATTTAACGGAAGAAGATTTTAACCAATCTAAATCCAATGAAATTACTCAAAGTATATTCACACAATTAATTGATGCATACAATCGTAAAAATCAGAATATTAAAAATAAAGCTCTAGTTGTTTTTAATAAAATAAATAAAGAACGAGGCAAAGAAGTTAAAAATATTTTAGTACCATTTTCAGACGGCAAAAAATCATTAAATATTTCTATTAATCTTAAAAAAGTTATCGAAACTAATGGCGAAGAAATAATCAATGCATTTGAAAGGTATGTGGCTTTAGCAATTATAGATGAGAATTGGAAAGATCATTTACGTGAACTAGATGATTTAAAGCAGTCTGCAAATAATGCATCTATTGAACAAAAAGATCCCCTATTAATCTATAAATTAGAATCATTTAATCTCTTTCAATTAATGATTAATAGTCTAAATTCCGAAATGACCTCTATCCTATTCAAAGGTGACATTGCTACTCAAGATTCAGAAGAAGTTAAAGAAGCCAAAGACATAAAACGTACAGAAAATCGTTCATTAAAAACAAGTAGAGCGTCAGAAGCAATCGTTTCTCAAAATAATAATAATCAAAATAACCAAGAGCGACCAAAAGAAACATTGGTTCCTGTAAGAGCAGAACAAAAGGTAGGTAGAAATGACGATTGTCCCTGTGGAAGTGGGAAGAAGTATAAAAAATGTCATGGTAAAAATAATTAGAATTATACTATTTATTGGCATTTCTATTAAGGTAGAAAAAGCTTTTACTCAGGTTATCATTGAAAATAATGACGAGATTGAACGTCTACTTATTATGAAAAATACAGGTTTAGACACAAATAATATTGAAGGATATCGAATACAACTTGGTTTTAATAGCGATCGATCATATGTCAACAAAATTATAAATAAGTATAATCAACTTTTTCCTGAAGAAACACAAATCTATTCCTTGTACCAACAGCCTTATTGGAAGTTTAGAGTAGGTAACTTTTATAGAGAAATAGATGCAATCGAAACTTTAAATAATATCAGAGTATATTTTCCTAACGCTTTTATAGTCCCTGACAATATAAAACGTCCAATAATATTAAAAACTATTGAAAATTAATCTATGGTTATTTATTAAATTTGTTAAGTGTCATTTAAGCAAATTATGAAATGAGTAACACTGTTATAATTAATTCAAAATCAGAGATTGGTGCTGGAACTAATGGAGCTAGCTTGGGAGTTGACGCTCTTAAATTTACTGCATTAAATCAAAAAAATTCCTTTTTTTCAAACCGATCATCAATAAATATAATTGATGAAAATAATCGAATATATAGTCAAAACTCATCTGAGTTTGACATTACAGAACGTCTAGATGCTTTAAATAGACTTTATGACGATTTTTGTTTAAAATTTGAAGATGTATACAAGTCTGGAAATCTACCTATTGTACTCGCTGGAGATCATTCATCTGCAGGTGGGACAATATCTGCCATCAAGAAATCATATCCTCAAAAAAAACTAGGTGTCATTTGGGTAGATGCACATGCAGACTTACATTCCCCTTACACATCTCCTACTGGTAATATTCACGGTATGCCACTTGCTGTATCGCTTGGTATAGATAATATTGATAATCAAAAAAATAACTTATCGTCCAAAACTATCAAATCATGGAGTAAACTCAAAAATAATGGTAATATATCACCAAAAATATCAACCAGCGACATCGTCATTGTAGGAGTTAGAGATACTGAAAATGAGGAAGATTATTTAATTAAAAAATATAACATTAAAACAATCAAAGTTGAAGAAGTAAGAGAAAAAGGTTCGATAGAAACCTCTAACACCGCTCTTGATTACCTTGAAGATTGTGATATCATATATGTATCTTTTGATGTTGACAGTATGGACTGTGACATAGTCTCCTTTGGCACAGGAACACCCGTAAAAAATGGTTTTTCCGAAAAGGAAGTTACCGATTTATTAGTTGAATTTAGTAAAAGCCCAAAACTTTGCTGCTTTGAAATAACCGAGATTAATCCATTATTAGATGATAAAACAAATACGATGGCTGAAACTGGTCTTAGAATTTTGAATAAAGTTACACATACCATAGAATCTAAATTTATAGATATACTATGAAGATTCAAACAGTAATATCCCCTATCGCATTCGATCAAATTGAATATATTGAAGATAAGATAGTAGTTATCATTGACATTTTACGTGCTAGTTCAACCATTACAACAATTATAGATAATGACGCAAAAGCATTAATGGCAGTTAAAGATGAGTTGAATGCAAGGAAGTATATAAATGATAATTATTTGGTAGGTGGCGAACGAAATGGTGAAACTATACCTGGTTTTAATTTTGGTAATTCACCCTTTGACTACAAAAAAGAACATGTTAGAGATAAAACGGTTGTTCTAACTACTACCAACGGAACAAAATGTATTGAAATGTCATCAAATGCAAACGAGGTAATCATTGGATCTTTTCTTAACTTAACAGCTGTTGTTAGATACTTAAATGAAAAGAAAAAAGATATTGTTCTATTCTGTGCTGGTTGGAAAGATAAAGTTAATCTTGAAGACAGCTTATATGCTGGTGCAGTAGCTTTAAAAATGCCCAAATTTAATAAAGATGATTCAACACTATTGTGCATGAAAGCTTATGAAGTTAGTAAAGAAAACCTTTTTGAAACTTTACAAGATTCAAATCATTTCAAAAGATTAAAAAATAAAGGTGTGATTAAGGATATCCAATACTGTTGTAAAATAGACACTACAGATGTCGTCCCCAAATTAAAAAAGGGATTAATTCAGAAATAATCTGATTAGCAAGGTATCTTATCAATTCTGTTTTGATGCCTCCCACCATCAAATTTTTCATTCATGTATGTTTTAAGAACACGTAAGGCCTCATTTTCTGTTAAAAACCGAGCAGGAATACAAATTATATTAGCATTATTATGCTGTTTAATTAATGCAGCTACCTCTAAATTCCATGCTAAACCAGCGCGAATACCTTGATGTTTGTTTGCGGTCATGCAAACACCGTTTGCACTTCCACAGATTAAAATTCCAAAAGTGGATACACCATTTTCGATATCAATAGCTACTGGATGAACAAAATCTGGGTAGTCAACTGAATCTGTCTTGTCTGTTCCATGATTAATAAAATCAATCTCATTTTTTAAGTGATCAATTATAGATTTTTTTAACGAGGTTCCTGCGTGGTCATTTCCGATAGATACTTTAATTTTATTCATTTATTTAGATTGAGGTTTTTCTATGGGTACTTTAGGATATACTTTTTTAGCTATTATTATACCTATTTCATACAAAATGAGTATTGGGAAAGTAAGAATAATTTGGCTCATAACGTCTGGTGGGGTTATGACAGCTGAGATAACAAGAATAACAACAATAGCAATACGCCTATACTTTTTCATTGACTCTGCAGTAAGCAAACCAATTTTTGATAAAAAATAAACAACGATTGGAAGTTCAAATATAATACCTGCACCAAGTGTAAGTAAGCTAATAAAATTGATCACAGAACTAACCTTAAAATTACGCTCAATACTGTCACTTAAGCTATAATTTGCTAGAAAATTAACTGAAATTGGTGATAAGATATAATAGCCAAATAAAATTCCACCAAAAAATAATATGGAAGCAAAACCAATCACTAAGAAGGAATATTTTTTTTCTGAACTTTTTAAAGCGGGCTTAATAAAGCGATATATTTCAAAAAGTAAATAAGGCATTGCAATTACAAGACCTCCAATAATTGCAATCATAAAATGCTGGTAAAACTGCTCTTGAATATCTAGTGCCTGAAGCTTAAAGCCCATTACCTCAATACAAATTCTGTCACTCTCGTAAATATAGTGGCTTAAATCACATAACATTCGATAAGTCCAAAAGTCACTCTTAGTTGACCCAAGTAATATAGTATCAAAGATATATTTCCCGTTTACGAATGAGAAAATAGCACCAATGACTATAACAACAATAGCGCGTATTAAATGCCATCTAAGAGCTTCTAAATGCTCTAAAAATGTCATTTGAACATCGTATTGGTCTACGTCTACTTGATCTAAAGGCATTTTATTCTAAAATGATTTACATGAGCATGCCGCCGCATACACTTAAAACTTGACCTGAGACATAGGTAGACATATCGCTACCTAAATATATGCATGCATTAGCTACATCATCTGGCTTACCACCTCTTTTAAGTGGAATACCGTCAGTCCATTTCTTTAAAGCGTCTTCACCTAATTCGGAAGTCATTTCAGTTTCTATAAAACCTGGAGCTATAACATTGCATCTAACATTTCTACTACCTAATTCTTTGGCTATTGACTTACTAAATCCAATAATCCCTGCTTTTGATGCTGCATAGTTACTTTGACCAGCATTGCCCATTACTCCGACAACACTACTCATGTTTATTATACTTCCTTCTTTTTGTTTAAGAAAAGTCCTTAAACTAGCTTTTGTTAGATTAAAAACAGATTTAAGATTAACATTCATAATCTCATCCCATTGTTCCTCAGACATTCTCATTAATAGATTATCTCGAGTTATACCGGCATTATTTATAAGAATGTCAATTCTTCCAAATTCAGCAACTACTGAATCGACAAAAGATTGAGATGAATCAAAATCAGCAGCATTACTCTGAAACCCCTCTACTTTAACATTATATTTTGAAGATAATTCAGATGCTAAAGTAGTAGCCTTTTCAATGGAATTGGCATAACTAAAAGCGATATTACAACCATGTTCTGCATATCTTTCTGCTATAGCTTTCCCGATTCCTCGACTTGCTCCAGTAATAATTGCTGTTTTGTTCTCTAATAACTTCATGTTTTAAATTGGTTTAGGCAAATGTATAATTTGCCTTCATAATTATGAATTATATTCAATCTTATATTAAATATGAAAAACTTATATGATCATATTATGTTTTAAAAGTGTGTCTTTTTATAGCCTTAAAACTGAATTAAATATTCCGATTTCTATTTCAGAAGCTTGGACGTTCTTTTCATCACCAAAAAATCTAACTAAAATTACACCAGAACAAATGGGGTTTATTATCACAAATGAACCTGCTGACAATATGTTTCAGGGACAAATTATCACCTATAAAGTTAGTCCTATGTTAGGAATTAAAATTAACTGGATGACCGAAATAACTACCGTCAAACAAAACGAATATTTTATTGATGAACAAAGATTTGGGCCATATTCATTATGGCATCACAGACATCATTTTTATGAAATTGATGGTGGTGTTAAAATGATCGATGAAGTGAATTACAAACTTCCGTTTGGATTAATTGGAAAAATCGCTCATAAATTATTTATAAAGAAAAAACTCAAATCAATATTTGATTATCGCGAAAAAGTATTGTTAGAGATGTTTGGTAAGTATTAATTTCTATTTTCTTTCAGTTCAAAATGGAAAGGTAGAAATTGACCTACATCCTTCGCAACAAAAACCTCTTTTCCACCATCCCACATATATATTTTAATGGGTGACTTTTGTCTAATCTGTATATCAGAGATTACTTGTAAACAACCAGCACATGGAACTAATAATCTAGGAACCATATATTTATTAGATTCAGCATAAATGGCAATTTCAAGGACTTTATTCTGTTTGAGGTTTTTAGAACTTTCAAATAACGCAACTCTTTCTGCACACAAACCTGAAGGAAATGATGCATTCTCTTGATTACTCCCCAATCCTATGTGACCATTTTCATGAAGCACTGAACAGCCCACATAAAATTCAGAGTATGGAGCATATGAGTCATCCTTGGCACTTTTTGATTTTAATAGAAACTCTTTTTTATCTGAATCTAATGAACCAAAATTTACCTCGTCTATACGAACTAATTTTTGCATAGTTTAATTGAATTGTAATTGCAATATCAATATATTTTGATTAGAAGATTATAAATCTGAAAAAAAATGTAGGTTTGAAAAAAAACTTATATATGAATATACTCGTATTTGGGGCTGGTTTATCGTCTACATTCTTAATTAAATATCTTGAGGAAAATGCATTGAAATATCATTGGAATATTACAGTTGTCGATAAAAATTCTTCCAATCTGAATCAACGAGTGAACTCAACCAACACAAAGACTATCGTATTTGACATTGACGATGAAATTACATTAAATGGTCTTATTCAAAATGCTGAATTAGTAGTTAGTATGCTACCTGCTCAGTTACATTTATCCATAGCTAAAAAATGTATTCAATATTATACTCACCTGGCTACGGCTTCGTATTTATCTAAAGAGATGATGTCATTAGATGAAGATGTCAAAAAAAAGAATTTAATATTTTTAAATGAATGTGGTTTAGATCCGGGTATTGACCATCTTTCTGCTATGAAGTTGTTAGATGAAATACGCGATAGCGGAGGTGAGATAATCGAATTTGAGAGTTTTACTGGTGGGTTAGTTACTCCAGACTCAGAGGA
>MDTG01091120.1_pt1 | contig 18746 bp, 20 predicted proteins | sample 811421 | NCBI WGS metagenome assembly MDTG01 (sample SAMN05326645, study PRJNA326480) | marine metagenome | isolation source: seawater | place: Pacific Ocean: South East | collected 2011
CAGTTAACTGGTGCTGCTACCCTGGACGCTTCCGCGTTCAACCTGTCTGGTTTGACAGAACTGAGACTGGGTTCACTGGGTGGTCAGATCGGTGAGGCGATTAACGAATTCTCCTCTGACGAGACCATGAGTGGCAACTCTAACACCGCTTGCCCAACTGAATTCGCGGTTCGTGGATTCCTGCAGCGCGGTAACATGGGTGTTGAGCAGATGGTTCCACCTAAGGGAACAACTGCACAAAGACCTGCTGCTCCGATTCAAGGTGGTCTGAGATTTAACACAAGTCTCGGAACTCATGAAGCATACAACGGTTCTGCTTGGGTGCCCATCGGTGGTCTCCAGCACGTTGATGCTAACAGCACAACAACTGCTGCTGCATTCTCTGCAGTATGGTGTGATACCTCTGGTGGCGGATTCACCGTTACCTTGCCTCCTTCTCCCAACAAGGGTGACACCGTTAGATTCTTCGACGTTGCTAAGACGTTTGATACTAACGCACTCACCATTGGTAGAAACGGCAAGTTGATCATGGGCGATGCCGCCGACATGACAGTAGGCGCAGAGGGTGCCGCGTTTGATCTGGTATTCTACAACGATACCTACGGTTGGAGAATCTTCTCCGTCTAATAGGCAGACACTAGGGGGGCAGTGATGCCCCCTTTATCCATAAATATAAATACGATCAGTGGATTAAGAAATGGCTTCATACGCAAGTTACAAAAAAGTAAGCGGGGCGAGTCTGCCACCAGGTTCAATTACAGACTCCAAGTTAGATCCTACCGCCTTTAAGAATTACGCTGTAAAGTGGATTCGTGGTTGCTTAGGTGAAACCACTCCAGGTTGCTGCTGCCTTTGGACGGTTCCTACTGGTGTCAGAAGAGTTACTTTTGAACTGTGGGGCGCTGGTGGTAATGGTCACGGAATGTGCGTTAATAATAGATGTCAGCACTATGCTGGCGCTGGTGGTGGTTATTACACCACTAAAACTATTAGCGTTCAAGACGGTTGGACCTACACAATTTGTGCTGCTGGAGTTCATCCTTGTCAGTCTGTTGAGTGTTATGCCTGTCAAGGGTGCTCTTCTTATGTAAATGGTTGCAATCTCAGTAACTTCTGTGCCATTGGAGGAAAAGGAGGTTGCGCTAACAGCTCTTGGAACACAATGTGTAACTCCGATTGGGGTCCTTGTTGTGTAAATCCAACTGCTTATAGTAGTGACTTTGCAATGGGTAGTCACCCTGGTTCATTCTCTGGTTCATTTAACTGCCACTGCTATCGTCATAGAGAGTGTTCTGTTGGAGCACCATTTATGGGTGGCATGGGAGTTAGTGGTGAAGTTGTTGAGTGTTGGATGCGTTGTGGTTGCTGGCAAGTTCCTTATGCAGCTGGCGGACAAGGTGGTATGACTACATATTGTGGATCTAACTGCTGCGGTAGAGGATCTACTGGTGGATCTGGTGTTGTTAAAATTACTTATTTCTAAGGAGACAGCTAAAAATGGCATCATATGCAAGTTATAAAAAGGTCGATGGAGCATCCTTCTCTGAGGGATCTATTGGACCTACACAGCTAGATCCCGATGTAAGAAAGACGTTTGGTGTTAAGTGGGTTTATGGATCACCCAATGCATGCTCTACAGGGTGCTGCTGTCTCTGGACTGTTCCTGATGGTGTAACTAATATCTTCTTTGAAATCTGGGGTGCTGGAGGATCTGGATCTGGAGCATGTTCTACTAGTAGATGTCAGCACTATGCTGGTGCTCAAGGTGGAGCATATAATTCTAAGTATATTACAACAGCATCTGGTTGTAGTTACACAGTTTGTGCTGCTGGTAATGGTAATTGCTGTAGAAGAGAGTGTAATGGATGCCAAGGATGTGCATCTTACATTAATGGATATAATTTAAGTAACTTCTGCGCCATTGGTGGTGCTGGTGGTTGTGCTAACGATAGTTGGACAACTGCATGTCACTCTACTAATACTTGCTGCTTACAGGCAGGTGCTAATGGTGGAGACTTTGGTACTATCGGTCACAGAGGTGCATTCGGTGCTCCAAACTGGTGGTTTGGTCAGGGATTCTGCCACTGCCATAACCAACCAACCAGAGCAACTCCCGCTCCAAGAATTGGTACGGAAGTTCAGATGTCCATTAACTACTGTTGGATGCGTTGTGGTTGCTGGACTGTCCCATATGGTCATGGTGGACAGAATGCTATGTCATCTTACTGTGGCGGCAGCAGCTGCTGTGGTACTGGTGGTATGGGTGGACCAGGATTGGTCAGAATTACTTACTATTGATAAATACTATTAACAAAGAGGTTTAAATAGAGATGGCAACTTACTCTAGCTATAAAAAGATTCTAACAGACTCAATTGTTGATGGTAGTATCCCGCAGGGTGCCGTTGCTTCTGGAGTGTTCGACACTTGGTGTGTCAAATGGTTTTTTGGATCTCCTAACCGTTGCTCTACGGGTTGTTGCTGTCTCTGGACTGTTCCTGTCGGCGTTAGAAGAGTTCATTTTGAACTGTGGGGATCTGGTGGTAACGGACATGGAATGTGTTCTACTGGTAGATGTCAGCACTATGCTGGTGCCCAAGGTGGATACTATAATAGCAAAATGCTTACAGTAACTGCGGGTACACAGTACACAATTTGTGCTGGTGGTACTCACCCATGTGAGAGTATTGATTGTTATGCATGTCATGGATGTGCATCTTATGTTAATGGCACTGGACTGAGCAACTTCTGTGCCATGGGTGGTACTGGTGGTTGTGCTAATAGTTCTTGGAATACTGCTTGCCACTCTGACTGGGGTAGATGCTGTATGGGACCTGGAGCTCATGGTGGTGACTTTGGAATGGGTAATCATAGAGGAGCATTTGTTACTCACATGTCCGAGTGTCATTGTCATTGTCAAGGACATGCTCCAACTGCTGCACCATTTATTGGTACACAAGTTCAAGCTCAGCTTCATGAGTGCTGGATGAGATGTGGTTGCTGGAGTTCTCCATATGGACACGGCGGACAGGGTGCTATGACCACATATTGTGGCGGTAGCAACTGTTGTGGTAGAGGTCACACTGGTGGCCCTGGACTGGTTAAGATCAGTTTCCTATAAATATTATTAAAAGTAAGTCAACCTTTTTTAAGTAGTAATAACCATGGCACAAGTTTCTATAGAATTTGATCTGGGTCTTCCCAACGAATACCAAGTAGATCACTCTCAGTCTGAAGGAAAGACTCGTAAATTTACGTACCATGGTCCAGATAAAATCTGGCTCCAATTGGGTGCGGATGGAAAAGAGAAGTATGGACCTTTGACTGAAGAAGATATCCTGGACGGTAGACCCGTTCCTGAGGATGTTGCAGAGTGGTATGAAGTAGATTGTTCTACCAATCCTCTTGTCTGTCAGTTAAGAGGACCAATTGATGATGCTAGACAAGTGGATTATGATGATACTCCTACTCCTCATCCACAATCTCCTGAGATTGAGGGTCATGATCGTCTGATGGTTTGGGGACCAGCAAAACCCAACGATATCTATGATGCTCAAGAAGTATCCAAAAACCTTAAGACTGGTGAGTTAGAAGTTAGAAAGAGAACTGTAAGTGAAGCTATTTGCGGAACTGAGAGAGATATTACTTGGGATGATATCAAAATGGTAAGAGATAGAAATCTCGATGCCAGTGATAACACTCTTCCTGAAGATGCTCCTGCTGCACTTAAAGCAGAATGGACTGCATATAGACAAAGACTTAGAGATATGCCAACAACTCTTGCAGGCATTGATGCTAACATTGCTACACATATGTTCCCAACTCAACCATCTGCAACGACTAAGTACTCTGACGCACAAATTGGCAAACCCGATCCCGAATGATATAATAAAGCAATTGAATTATAGTTAATGAATTATATTCTGTATAACTTTGATTATATTAAAGAGAATCAACAAGAAATAATACAAGAACTGAAGATATCCCATGATCACATAGTGAGTAATGGTCTCTCCGATTCCACGGGAGCTTACACTTACTATAATATCTTTGGGGTATCTTCTCCTTCTATACACATGTATAGAATTTACGAAAAGGTTAGGGAAATTGTAAGAGGACAATTGCCCGAAAGCATGCTCTGGATTCAATCTTGGTTAAACTATCAAGATTACGATGGTGTGCTTGGGTGGCATAATCATAGTGCATTGTGGCATGGTTACATATCCATAGAACCTCAGGACACTGTAACGGAATTTGAGGATTGGACTATTGATAATGAATGTGGTAACATATATTTTGGTCCTGGCAAAACTCCACATAGAGTTATAAATTTAAGAAAGTATTCTGGTAAAAGAATAACTTTAGGATTTGATATTATGTCTAGGGAAGATTACACTCTCCCTGCTTCACCTACTCAAAATTTTGGCGCTATACCTTTGCTATAATGTTTGAAGTTAATTCTGATTTAAAAGTGATGAAGGATTCCATCAAAGAGATGCGATGGCAAGCCTTGGAAGATGGGAGAATGTTTTATGATACTAGAGAGATCATAAGTAAACCCATATTTGTGATAGATAATTTTTATAAGAATCCAGATGAAGTTAGACAACTGGCATTAGATTCTCCTGTATATACTGATGAAGATCGTCTTGCTAGTGCAATAGGTAGAAGAGTATGGAGAGATGAACCTGAGATTGTAGACGAATTGTATCTTCAACTATCAGGGGTATTTAAAGAACTATGCAATCATGAGGATTGGCATATTGAATTTGATGAAGAGCACTTCACAAATAAATGGAGGTCAATGCACTTTGTTGTTAATGTCACGAATGACAAGGAGATTGTTGACTCTGGTAGGTGGGATGATATATTCCACGTTGATGGACCATACAATAAGTGGGGTTCTTTAGTATTTTTAAATACTCCTGAAGAGTATGGTGAAGATAATTCTGTGCCAGGAACTGGATTCTGTACAGTTCAAAACCCAACGAAAGATAATCCAAAACCCAAACCAAGGTTGCAATATGTGTGCCCAATGAAGTATAATAGATTGATAATCTATGATGCAAATATGGTGCATGGTGCTATCATGCAACCTGGTATGTATACAGAATATGATCGTCTCACTCAAATTATGTTTTTTTGATTGGGATAAATAAAATCAAATCATGCTATTGTCATAGCAATATTAGTACCCTGAGGTTGAAAAAATGAGGTCTAAAGCGTTCTTCATCAATGGTGGAGCTGGTCGAGTAATTTGTTCTATCCCCGCATTTGAAAAGTATGCGGAGACTCATGATGATTTTATCATCGTGTGTGAAGGAGGCACTGACTTTTTTAAAGGTCATCCAACTCTGTCCACAAAAGTTTTTGACAACTGGCATAAGGGTTTGTTTGAAAACGAGATTAAGCACAGGGATTGTGTATCTCCAGAACCTTATAGATGCTGGCACTATTACAATCAAGAGTGTAGTCTTGCACAAGCATTTGATATTCTCATCAATGAACTTGATGAGCCAAGAGAACTTCCTAAACCAACTGTAGTTCTGAACAAAGCAGAAGTAGTTCAGGGATTTAACATTGTTGAGGAAGTAAAAGCAGGGACAGGTAAAGATAAAGTCTTAGTAGTTCAACCGTTCGGTAGATCTGTAGAGCAAGTAGGTCAAGACTTCATCATTGATACTTCTTCCAGAAGTTTTTCTCTCAATAATATTGTCAATATTATTAACGAATTGAAAAAAGAATATGCTGTCATTATCATGAGTGAGATTCACTTCCCTCTGGAAGAGAATGAAGATAAAGCAAGATATAAAGTTGCCAGACCTCAGATCAATGACATGAGAATTTGGGCAGGTGTTATTAATGCCGCTGACCATCTTCTTGGATGTGATAGTATGGGTCAGCACATTGCAAGAGCATTTGATAAGACTGCCACTGTAGTTACAGGTTCAACATTCCCTGTAAATATTTCTTATCCCGATCACAAAGACTTTGATGTTATTGACATCGGAGAGGGTAGAAGAGTTTATTCACCTATCAGAATTGCAATCGATGAGGTTAAGGATAGACTTAATGATGAAGCAATGGAGATGAGCAAAGACCAGATTAATTCTATTATCAAGTCTGTCAAAAATAGGATGGGTAAATCTACAGCATACACTGGAAATTACACTGCTCCACAACAAGATTATTCTTCCTGCTCAGCATCTCCTGGAAATACGCAACAACAAATGAATAAGTTGCCACAAATGGATACAACTAAATTTGATCCAACTAGTAAAGGTTTTGGTAAACCAAAAACAAACACAGTAGATATTCTTCAAAAACTTAAGTGAGGTTTTAATATGTCAGAATGGATTGCGGCAATTGCCCGTGGACATAACTCTGGAGTGTGTCTACTTCACAATGGTGAATTAGTTTTATCTATTGAGGAGGAGAGACTATCTAGAAATAAATACGATGGTGGACCATTAGCGTCCATGGTAAAAATTCTTGACTATACTGATCGTCTAGACTATCTCGTGATTGCACACACGCAACCTTTGGGTCAGGCAGGTACAATTGATTTTACTGGTGACGACATGTACACTGGTTTAGCCAGGAAGTTGGGACTGATTGATAGGAATGCAGATCCTCACAATCATCCTCAAGTTATTGATTTGAGTAGAACTCATCATAAATTACATGCTGCATGTGCTTTTTATAGGTCTGGTTTTGAAAGCGCAGTTGGACTTGTTGTTGATGGAGCAGGAACTTTTGTACCAATGAATATTGGTATGGAACAGGAGATGACCTGGGAACTTGAGACTATCTTCTCATGTGATTATCCCTCAGAGTTTAAGACCTTATACAAGCACCAAGCGGGTCGAGGACCATGGGGATCTGCTAAAATCTCAGAGATGGATAGTAGCAGTGAAGGTGAAGAAGGAACTCATGAGATGATTCTTGATGAGAGTGCTGGCATCACTAAAGCATATGAGGCAGTAACTCAGTATTGTGGGTGGGCACCTATCGAAGCAGGAAAAACCATGGGGCTATTCCCATATGGAAAACCTAATCAGAATGTTCCTACAATCTACACTGATGGTGGTGGTGGATCATGGAAGACTTCTGATAGAAATGTTATTGTTCCTACTTATCCAAATGGTGCAGTCGTAAATGAAGGTAGATATGAATTCCTTTACACTCCACCAGATTGTGATGACCTAACTATGCTTGAGAATCGCAGAGACCTTGCATATGCTATTCAAACCGAATCACAGCAAATGGTCTTAGATCTGATTCGTAAAGCAGTTGATATGAGTGGCAACAAAAATGTTGTCCTCTCTGGTGGTTATGGTTTGAATTGTGTTGCAAACTATTGGTATCTTGATCAACTAAAAGATGAGGGTATCAACCTGTTTGTTGAACCAGTTAGTAATGATGCTGGAACTGCTATTGGTGCAGCACTTTTACAGTATCACAGAGTCACTGGCAGCACGGATGTTAGAGGGAAGCTTGAAAATCTTTATACTGGACTTTCTCATATGTATACTACTGATCAAATTGCAGAGACAGCAGATAAGTACAATGCTGATTCTGTAACTGATGCCACTCATGAGGATGTGGTTGAACTGATTACTAATAAGAACATTGTGGCAATGTTCCAAGGTAGGTCTGAAGCAGGACCTCGTGCTCTTGGAAATAGATCTATCTTGTATGATCCTAGAGATCCAAATGGTAAGGATCATGTCAATGAGATTAAGAGAAGAGAATACTTCCGTCCCTTTGCAGGATCAATTCTTCAAGAACATGTTCATGAGTGGTTTGATCTCCGTGGTATGGATGAGACTCCTTTTATGATGTATGCAGTCAGGTGTCAAGATGGTATTGAAGAAAAAATTCCTTCGATCATTCATGTTGATGGCACTTGTAGAATTCAAACGGTAACTAAAGAACAAAACTTGCATTACCATGATTTGATTGAAACCTTTTACAAGAAGACTGGATGTCCGATTATCTTTAATACTTCTTTTAATCTTGGTGGAGAACCATTGGTTGAGACTTTAGACGATGCTTGTAGGACTCTGGCAAACTCTGGAATTGAATACTTGTACTTACCTGAATATAGTAAACTGATCAGCATTAAGAATAATGAGACCAATTAATCGCATTGTTGTTGTTGGCGGCGGTACATCTGGATGGATGACTGCTGCTTTTTTGCATGCAAAATTAAAAAAAACACAAATAGTTCTTATTGATAAATCTGAGAGTGAGGCAGTGGGTGTTGGTGAAGCTACGATTCTTAACTTCAAACAGTTTATGATGTTATGTGGATTTCAACCTGAAGATTGGTTAGGTAAAATTGATGCCACATTTAAAGGTGGTATTCTTTTTGAAGACTGGCAAAAAGAAGGTCAAAATTTGTGGCATCCATTTGCATTCCCTGAGTTTAATGCAATGGAGACCAATCTTCTAAACCTTTGGACAAAGAATAAAGATCTTGAATATTTTACTCATGCTTGTGCATTATATAATCCAGGAGTAACAGAGAATAAAGTTGATCCAGATAACATATCAACTTATGCATATCATATTGACTGTGGTAAATTAGTTAATTTTATAAAGGAAAAGATTGCCAATAAAATTAGTTTTGTCAAATGTGGTGTAAAAGATGTTGATAGAAATTCAAAAGGGGGATTGAATTCTATCACTCTTGAGGATGGGCAGGTAGTTGAATCTGACTTGTTTATCGACTGTACTGGTTGGAGGAGACTGTTAGGACCAGAACCAGATAGTGTGGATTGTACTGGTAGATTATTTTGTGACACTGCTATTGCTGGTCCTGCTCAGTATATTGATATGGATTCTGAGATGAGACCATACACAACATGTTCTGCTGTAGAACATGGTTGGATCTGGAAGACTCCAAATCAAAGTAGAATTGGGACAGGATTGGTATTTAATAAATCTGTTACAGACATTGATGAAGCTAAAGATTTCTTCGTTGACTATTGGGATGGTAGAGTTAATAGAGATACACTGAAGGTTTTAAATTGGACACCTTATTATCATAAAAATTCTTGGGTTGATAATGTTTGTTGTAATGGATTGTCTAGTGGATTTATTGAACCATTGGAAAGCACTGGGATTGCATTGATATGTGCAGGTGCAATTGAGATTGTAGAAGCGGTAAAGGGAAATTGTTATAGTGATCTTGATGCAGAACTATTCAATATGAAGATGATTCATTTCTATGAAGACTGTATTGATTTTGTAAGTATGCATTACTCTCACAACAAGAGAGATACTGGAAAGTTTTGGAAGTATGTTCAAGATACTTTTAAAATGTCCGAGACTCAAAAGTTTTATGAACATGAGACTTTAAATAATCCATATACAATTCCAGTCTCGGGTGACTTTATGTTCCAAGGAGAAAATTGGGCAATGTTTATCCTCCAAATGTTGGATAAAGAATTGGTTGAACCAAAAGATGATGGTGTTGATGAGAATCAATCGAGGATTCTTGTAGAAGATTTTTATAAGAATGAAATGGAAAAACATAAGAAGTCAGTTCTACATCGAGAGTGGATTCAGCAGTGTCTAATGAAAATAAAATTGGGTGATAGTTTGGGGATAGATTATTATTCGGGGCACGGTGCATGAAGGTAGTTCAAGCATTCAAAGACTTCATTAGTGAAGAGCAAAGAGATGAATTAAATCGTTGGACCACAGAGAATTATACTAGAGATATCTTTATAGATCCTAGGATGGATGCCAATTCTATTAGGAATACAAAATTAACAACTAGGTTTGCCAATTCTCTGGTGAATTACATGAATCCTTTTTTGGAAAATCATGATCATGATAACTTCCTAGCATCATCTAATCCAAATTTTAAATATCCAGATGTGGTTCATGAGATACAGAGTAGTATTGTCAGAACATTTGACTTTAAAGATTTTGGATTGTCACCCGTTGGAAAGAATGGTATAATTACAGAGATTAGTTTTGAGGGTGGAACAATTCATCCACATACAGATCCCGTATGGTTTGAAGGAACACATACCGTCCATTGCAACTTCATAACTCAAAAACCAGAATCTGGTGGAGTCACTATTATTAATGGTGAACCTTGGGAAGTTAATGATACAGATCTTCTGATGTATATTGTATCTTCTGCAGAGCATCAGGTTGATGAAATCATCGGTAAGACAAATAGAATTTTATGGGTCTTTAGTTTTATGTTATCTGAACAAGACACGCAGAGAATTTTTTCATGAGAAAAGTTTTTGTCAATGGTACATTTGATCTACTTCATCGTGGTCATCTAGAACTCTTAAACTTTGCTAAGTCTTGGGGTGATAGAGTATATGTTGGTATAGATACTGATAGAAGAGTGTCTGAAAAAAAGGGACCTTCTAGACCAATATATAATCAAGAAGATAGAAAGTTCTTCTTAGAAAATTTAAAAGCAGTACATAAGGTATACTTATTTGATTCTGATGTACAATTAGAAACTTTAATTAATTTTATTCAACCAGATACAATGATTGTTGGATCTGATTGGAAGGGTAAGTCCGTCATTGGTTCGATGTACGCTGCTGAATTAGTATTCTTCAATAGAATGGGTGATTATGCAACAACAAAAACAATTCAAGATATTACTGCTAGGGGAGACGTGTGATGATGAATACGTCTATGGTGATGTAGAAAGAATTAGTCCCGAAGCACCTATTCCTGTGCTGAAGTATAGTAAGACAGTGACTTCAAAAGGTATGTCTGCTAATGTGAAGGCAAACTTAGAATCTTTTGGTGTTCTTGTAAATCATATTACAAATAAGAATAAAATTATTAAAAGAAGAATAGTTGATAGTGGCAGTAATCAACAATTGCTGAGGATAGATGAAGAGGATGAGTTAGATCCTCTTAGAGTATCTGAGGTTAAGTCTGCCTTCATTCACATGCAGTATGATGCTGTTGTAATATCTGATTATGATAAAGGATATCTAAGTAAAAATGACTTAGAAGTTTTTTGTCAAAATTTTAATGGTCCAGTTTTTATTGATACTAAGAAGACCGAACTTTTTAGTTATCCTAATGTGTTCTTCAAAATAAATCAGAGAGAGTATGATAGGTTAAAAGTAAAACCTGATGGTGAGAATTTGATTGTTACCTTGGGTGAAAGGGGTGTGGTGTATCAGGGAAATGTATATCCTGCCGAGAAGGTGAATGTGTTTGATGTTGTTGGTGCGGGGGATACATTCTTAGCAGCTTTGGCATACTCCTTCTTAGAGTATCAAGACATTGCTACTGCTATCAGTATTGCAAATAAAGCATCTGCAATTGCAGTGCAAAACTATGGTTGTTATACATTAACTACTAATGATGTGGAGATGATCTTATGTTGAAGAAGCATTCTTATCTCGGTGTCCATGTAACTCATGATGCATCTATCTGTCAGGTTACTGGTGGAGAGATAGATTGGTTTGTTGAGGAGGAGAGGTACAGTGGTATAAAGCATGATAGACATCCACTGACATCTGTCATGGAGGTGGATATATCTCCAGACATAAGTAAAACAATTCAAGTATCTGGTTTATATGAACCACACAATAAAGATTATCTAGAAGATAATGCAAAGTTCTTTACCACTATATTGTCAAAGAAATATGCAAAGACAATATCTATACTAGATCATGAAGATATTCAGTATGAGTTTTATGAATTACATCATGACTTCCATGCTGCTTGTGGGTTTTACAATTCTGGATTTGCCAGAGCAGCAGTTTTAGTTGTCGATGGGATGGGTAATCCTTTACCACATAAAAAAGAAGTTCAGGAAGTTGAGACAATATACTCTTGTACATATCCAAATCAATTCAAAAAGTATAGTGTTGGAGTTACTCCAACATACTTAGATGCCGCTAAGTATGATCTGTCTTTTGGTATTGGTATGGTTTATCAAGCACTATCAAACTACTTTGGATTTGGTGACTTTGGTTCTGGTAAATTGATGGGGTTATCTTCATATGGTGTGGAAGATGAAAACATAAAACCTTTTGTTAATGATGACTTTACTCTAGATACTAATTTATTTTACAGAAGTAGATTTGGACTTACATTTTTACCATACGAATATGTAAGATATCCAAAAGGTGTGGATAACTTTATGGATCTTGATGATGAACTTAAAGTTAAGTTCTCCAATCTTGCTTACAGGGTCCAAAAGGATTTTGAAAGATACATGTCAAATTTAATTCTTAAAACATTAGAAAGGACTGGTGAGACCAACATAGTTCTTACTGGTGGATGTGCTCTAAATTGTGTTGCTAATTATGAGTATTTGAAAATCTTACCAGAGGGTGTTAAACTATATGTGGAACCAATATCAACGGATGCTGGTACGTCCATAGGTTTGGCAAAATTAGATTATTATTCTGCTACCAAATCTACTTCTAGACATAAATTAAAAACATTATACTTGGGTAAAGAGCGATGACACTATTTGAATCTAAAACATATGTCGTTGATATTGATGGTGTAATTGCTGAGCAAGACAGTCTGTGTAAGACGTGTAAGTATGAAGCATCTTCTCCAATCACAAAAAATATCGAAGCAGTAAATAAACTTTATGATGAAGGTCATTATATTAAATACTTTACTGCAAGAGGTATGGGAACGTATGATGATGCAACTCGTGCTAGTCAACGTTGGGAAGAACTGACAAAGTGTCAGTTGAAGATGTGGGGGTGTAAATATCATGAACTTATTATGGGTAAACCATCTGCGGATTACTACATAGATGATAAGGCAGTAAATTCTAATGACTTCTTCAATTAAATACGTCCCCAAAGGATGGGGATATGAGAAGTGGATTGTTAATAACGAATTGTATTGTGGCAAACTCTTGTTCCTTGAAAAGGGTAAGAGATGTTCTTGGCATTACCACAAAATAAAAGATGAGACTTTTTATTTGCAGAGTGGTCTCATGTCATTGTACTATGGTAAAGAAGATGATTTGTCGAAGGCAGATATGATCGTCCTTACACCAGGAGATAGGTTTCATGTTCCTGTTGGATTGAGACATCAAATGGTTGCATTGAATGATACCGAATTATTTGAGTTCTCAACACAACATTTTGATTCTGATAGTTATAGAGTTATTAAAGGTGATTGATGTACGATATTAACTTGACAAGACCTTTTGGTCCATACATTTTAGAATGCATGTGTCCTGATGATGTTCTCACAAAGTTTAATACTTTTGTTGATGATATGGATCAGGAGACTAAAGACATTTGCTCTTCCAAGTATAGTAAGGTTGAAGGTTTTCCTGACTTATTGTCTAGAGGATTTGAAATTATATACATGACTGGTCAACAATTAGATGACATTGGATTTACAAAGTTTATAGCTGGTGCTGCGGTAGAATACTTAAAAGTATACAATGTTGATAGCGCACAAGTGTACTTTAATAAATCTCAATTCTCTGATTTATTTGTTGATGCCTGGGTAAATAGATACTATGAAAATAATTATACCCCTCCACATGACCATGCAGGACACATATCGGGGATTACTATTTTAGATTTGCCAAAGGAGTCTGATTGGCAGGATCTACGTTCTTTGGAATTTGTTTGGAACAATGAACATCACAGACCAGAACAAGTTAATGGTAAAACATTTTTGTTTGATAGTAAATTGATGCACTGGGTGGTCAAACAAAAATGTATTTCGGAGCGTAGAACATTTAGTTTTAATTTACTTGTAGATATTCCTCAACAGTCTTGAATTTATAATCTCCTATCCATGACATGTCTGCACATGTGTAGGATTGATACTTACCTTTCAAGTGGTCTGGGAATGGAATGGTATTAATTTTACCATTCTCTTTTTTTGCAACTAATTCTGCAACGTGTTGAAATGATACTGGAGATCCAGTTCCAAGATCATAAATACCACTACCCATATTGTTATGTAGAACAATATCTACAACGTCATCTACACATACAAAATCTCTTAGGAACTTATTAGATCCACTAAATAGATTTAATTCACCAGTTTCTTTGACTTCTTTAGTGAATTTACTTACTGGACTTGCTTGATTACCTTTATCTTCTTCTCCACTTCCATATACATTGAAGTATCTGAATCCTTGAACTAGGGAGAACTTGTCCATGTTATCAATAACTGTGTAATCCACTTGCAATTTTGAGATTGCATATTGATTCAATGGATTATATGATTTGGTTTTTTGATAAATGCTTTGATTCCCATACACTGATGCGGAAGATGCATATTTGATTGGGAACTGATACTCTATTGCTTTATTAAGAAGAGCACATGAGAATGCTACGTTATAATGATACAACTTCTGTAGATCTCTCTCTGTTGTGGATGAGATAGCACCTTGATGTAGAACAAGATCAACTTTGTCCCAGTCTTCAAAGTCTTTGAACAGACGCCATGCGTCGTCTTGGTCAATTAAGACTACATCATCATTTAGTCTCTCTGCAAAATGCTTACCAATGAATCCAGAGGACCCTGTGAGAATGATCATATCTTTTTGTCCAATATTATATCAAATAAATAATATTACTGCAATAACTTTCAGGATATAACGCGATGGCTTCTGGATCCTTAGCAATTATAACACCATCCTTAGCGGCAAAGAACGAGGTATTGTACACCGCCCCCGCTGGCAAGTTGGTTGAAGGTAGAGTATATATAACGAATCAAACCAGTAGTGAAATTAAGTTTCGCGTAGGACTCTCCACTGGCACCGCATCTGACTTTGATGTTACTCGTGGATATGTTGTATTCGATAGGATGCTTGCTCCTAATGAGTATTTTGAATCAGATACTCTCTATTTTGCGGATGGTGAGAGTGTAATTGTACGTGCTGATCATACTAGTGTAACGTTTACTCTTCTCGGTACAGAGACTGAGGATAGAGAGGATGCTGGATTCCTTGCACAAGGATTCTCTGAGATGAATGGTAAGAAGAGCACTCTACTCTTCACTGTCCCTACAGACTACAAGCAGTTCAGAGGTAATCTGTTTGTTTGTAATAGAGGATCCTTCGATACCAAGGTTAGAGTTGGTCTTGGAACAACCGCAACAGACTATCTTGAGTACAATTATATTGTAGAGAGAGGATCTACTCACTCTAGAGTTGACTTAAGAGCTTCTGGTGGAGATGTTATCTACATCAGATCTTCTGAGGAGATGGTAAACTTCGTTCTCAGTGGATATTATGAGAACTTTACTACCTTCAGTGGAGATGTTGGCATTGCAGCGACAATGCAATCTCAAGACGCTTATGTGAAGGGAGCAGTATCTATTGGTGTTACCAGTCCTGCTGGAAATGCTTTGAAGGTAATTGGTAGCACAGAACTTACTGATGTTAATGTAACTGATGACCTTACTGTTCAACAAAACTTTGGGGTTGTTGGTGTATCTACATTTACTGGCACAGTAACCTTCCAAGGTGGTACAGTTAACACTGGTGTTGGTACTGAGAACGCAGTTGTCCTTGATGCTAACGTTAACTCTAACGTTACCCCTGGTACAACCAATAGCTTTGACCTTGGTCAAGACTCCAAGAAGTGGAGATATATTTACTCTGCAGATACAATCAGAGGCAATCAAATTGATCTGAGTAATGGCACTAGTGGTATTGCAACCATTGGTCGTGTTGGAACTGGACTTACTCAGACTCAAGCAATTATTGGTGCAGCAACTACTGCCGTCATGGCGACTGGTAACATTGCTGCGAATGGTGATCTGATTATTAAAGGTCAGGTTGGTGTTGGTACGGTATCTCAATCTCAACTTAGAGGTAATACTACCACAGGTAATTTAGAAGTCTGGAACTCTAGTATTTCTAGATGGATGCCTGTTCTTGGCGTAGACACCAATATCACAACATTAAATAACAACGCAACTATTGAACCATTCACCACAGTTCTTGCTGACATGTCTGGTGGAACATGGACTTTAACCCTGCCACCATCTCCTACTCAGGGAGACAAGGTTAGAATTATTGATTACAAGCGATCTGCTAACACCAATACCTTGACCGTTGATAGAAATAGTAGTAATATCATGGGAGATGCTTCTGATCTCACAGTAGAGACTCAAGGCGCATCTTTTGAATTAATTTACACTGATGCAACTAGCGGTTGGATCGTATTCGGAATCTAATTTAACTATGTTCACTGTTTATTCCAAAGACTTTTGTCCTTACTGCACAAAGGTCGAACAAGTTATGCAACTTGCTGAAGTGAAGCATGTTGTATACAAACTTGATCGTGACTATGATCGTGAAGAATTCTACGAGTTGTTTGGTAGAGGAACCACTTTCCCACAAGTTTTGGTGGATGGTGAGTCTATTGGTGGGTGTACGGAGACAGTCAAATATCTTCGAGAACAAAAACTTGTCTAGGCAAGGTCGAATAAAAAATCGTTGATATATTTTCTAGCAAATTCTTTTGTATAATATGATTTTATAATACCGTATGCGGGATCTGTGTACGATAGATGGTGATCATAACCCTTTTGAAAGATGTGAGCAGTATGTTCCTGCTCACATTTTTTTATGCATTCTTTATATCTCTTGAGATATAATTCTAATTTATTCATGTACTCTGTATAAAAATCTTCCCGATCTGATTTGATCCAGAGTTTTTTAGAGAAGTATGTATCTAAATCATAAATCTTTGATTTATTTTTTATCCTATCTTGTTGATCTCCTAAGTATGGTGTGATATACTTTTCTTGATACTGATTATCAGACCTTAGTGGGTGAAAATCAATCGTACCAAAATATTTTACGCTACCACACTTTACATATTCCGTTCCGAATACTGGTGCTTCATATTGGAAGTCGGGATATATAACAAGAGACTCAGCAATAAACTTTCCAGATATATACAACTCACATAATCTTATCCTGCGGAGACGATCAGTTCTCCAGACGTATGATTTTATACAAGATTTTTTATCTTCTATGACAGGTGCTAACCACCTAGGAAGTTCAACAGGAGTTAGGTCATCATATATTTCAAATAATTTATCCCTTACTTCCATCACAAGTATTCAATAATAGGTATTTAGTATGAAAATAATGAGTATAACTAGCAGTCATGATGCATCACTATGCATTGTAAAGGATGGCGTGATTGATACTTATTTTAAGTCTGAGAGATATACTAAAGTAAAACATGACAGTAATTATAAAGTACTGTTAGAACTGGCAAGGAAAAATAATCTATTCTATGACATAGATTATCTACTGTTTTCTAATAGTGAACCTAAAGATGTAAAGAAGATACAAGATGAACATATACTGAGTTATGCACCAAGATGTACCATGGTGGAACCTAGAGGTCATCACCATTTATTTCATGCAGCAAATGCTTTTTATGGTAGTGGATTTGAAAGATCTTTAGTTGTAATTATTGACTCTACGGGAGGTTATCTTAGGGGTGCAAACGATAGACCCATAGATGCATATGAATGCACCAGTGTTTATGAGGCATCATATCCACACACATTTAAACCATTGTATAAGAGATACTTGTCTAAACTTGACAATGAAAATAGCGTATGCATGAAGACAAAGAGTGGTGTTGATTTTGAGATGCATAAAATCTATTATGGAACATTAGATGTTGGTAATCTTTATAATACTGCCGCAATAGCAATAGGATCTGATCCAGATAATTGTGGAAAGGCAATGGGACTGTCTTCATATGGCAAGTCAATTCCAAACTTTGACTTGAAGGGTGAGGATATTTATGACAACATAAAACAATATTTTAAGGACTATCCTGAACTGTTAAGACAGTTATTTACTGATGGATATGATTCATCTACTATGTTACAAATGACTAAGGATAATTATAAACCATTTTCTAATTATTGTTATGAAGTTCAACGCCAGTGTCAAGAGCAAGTTATAGACATTGTTGATAAGTATGTTTCTCTTTCTGGTATAAAAAATGTCTGTATTGGTGGTGGATATGCCATGAATATTATTACCAATTATGAATTGCTGCAAAAATATCCTGACGTAAATTTTTATTTTGATCCAGTATGTGATGATAGCAATTTAAGTATCGGGTCTTGTTTGTATACTTATCGATCTAAATCTAAAGATGTGAATATCTATCCTCAAACAACCACCAGTTATCATGGAGTTTATCATTACGCTCCAGTTGCACACGAAGAGTGTACAGACGTTCAGGCATCAATAAAAGAGGTTGCGACACTCTTATCTAAGAATCAATCTGTAGCGGTCTTCTACGGGCAGGCAGAGGCGGGACAGAGGGCATTAGGTAATAGATCTATACTCTTCAATGCTCTCAACCCAGATGCAAAAGACATAGTGAATAAGATAAAGAGGAGAGAGTGGTATAGACCTTTTGCTGCTATGGTTTTAGAGTCTGATGCTCACTTGTATTTTGGTAACGTAATTCCAAATCCACACATGACGGTTTGCTTTCCTGTAATCTCTGATATAATTCCTGGTGTAACTCATGTTGATGGTACTTGCAGAATTCAAACTGTAAATTCAAATCACTTCTTGCATGACCTTCTTCTAGAGTTCAAAAATATAACAGGGCATGGTATCTTATTAAACACAAGTTTTAATTTAGCGGGTGAACCTCTGGTGGAGACACCAAAGGATGCTCTGAATACATTATGCTCCTCTTCACTCGATTACTTATGGTTCTTCGAGAACAAGAGGTTGTTTAAATCC
>MDTG01120595.1_pt1 | contig 18746 bp, 13 predicted proteins | sample 811421 | NCBI WGS metagenome assembly MDTG01 (sample SAMN05326645, study PRJNA326480) | marine metagenome | isolation source: seawater | place: Pacific Ocean: South East | collected 2011
ACATAACGTTTTACATTAATATGATCTAATGTGATGTCTTCGAAATTAATTTGAGGTCTTGCAGCTGCTTTAATTGTGTAAGCTGGGATTCCCTCTATATACATAATGAAACGATTTTGAACTTTTGGTTCAAAATGCGTAAACATTATATCTGTCGGATCTATCAGCTGTGGCATTCTATTTCTCCATAAAGGTTTTATTTCATTCAGTAATAAATATCAAGAACTCGGGAAAAATACTGTATAAAAGAAAAAAGCCCAGAGGATTAGTCTGGGCTTTTTAACTGTTTTATCAACCGAGATTTATTGAAAAGTTGCTCCCGATGGTTCAACAACAAAATCAAGAACGATAAATTCTACAGACCTTGCAGGCTGTATAAATATCTGTCCTACCAGCTGATTTCTATCAATCACATCTGGTGTATTGTTACTGTCATCCATTACAACTCTAAATCCAGTAAGACCTTGGTTTGCTTGTACAGAATCAAGATAAGGGTTAACTATATTTAAGAACCTTGCTCTTGTTGCAACTGTATTGTTTTCAAACAATAAGTAGCGTGAAGAACTAGCAATAAATTTCTTAAGTCTAATTAACAACCTACGTACGTTAATTCTATCAAGTGCTGATGGTGCAGCTTGAAGTGTCTTTTGTCCAAAAACAACAACACCTTGTCCAGGAAATGATGCAATAGGATTGATCCTATTTTCATACAGCAGATCTCTTTCAGCGTGTGTTAATCTTGTTTTTGCTTCTAATACACCTCTTAAACCACCACGATTCAAACCAGCAGGTGCAAACCATTCGTGTGCAACTCTATCATTTTGAGCTATCACACCAGGAATCACAACTGATGGTGGAACCCATACAGGTATGTTTACTGTATCATCAAGCAGCTTCACCCAAGGATAATATGTAGCAGCATAGTTAGTATCAATACTTGTAATAGCATTGACTGCTGTTGTTATACCATCACCCCAACCTACAGAATCAAATACATAAAATGCATCGCCTCTGTCTTGTACGGTTTGTTGTGCAAGATTTATTGGGCTTGGATGTAAACTATAGATAAGTCCAGGTGTTGCAAGCATATTAATATCAAACTCATCAGCATTACTCAAGGATTTTATACCTCTTTCATAAGCAACAGAACCACTCGATGTTGATGTAGAGCAGTCGAGTCCTTGCTGATTTGTAGCAGTAATATTCTTTCCTGTATTCTTCTTTACAGCTGGGTTTTGTCCATCAAAACCACCTTGTAGAGGAACAAAGAATTTTCTTTGTGCTACATTTGATGCTGCAAGACTTATTGGATTAGAAGCAGAAGCAAATGTAGTTGCTCCACCGAACATAGATGCTCTTGCTGATGCTGCACCTTCCATATCTTCTAAACTAAAAGATGGATTGTGATACACAGCAGAGTCAGTAGTTAACGGCATTAAGAAACTTCTATTGTCTTCTTTTGAGAAGTCAAATCCAAAGAATATGCTTGTGTCATACTGGCTAGTTGTTGTGCTAACCTGTGTTGATGTGTAAGTATTTGCAGGAAATCCGTTAGAGGACGACTGTGCTGTTGACATCGATACTGGAAATCTCATAGCAGCGTGTCCCATTGGAACTAGCCCTTTAGCAAATCCGCCTTCATTAAGTGTTGCACTACCTGTGATGAAAACATACTTAGAAAGGTTTGGCCATTCAGCGTCACCATTATAATTAACTTTTCCGTCTGAGTCAACTGAGATCCATCTTGTTCCAACTCTTCTACATAAGAAGTTTGTTGACTTAGGATCTAAGTTTAAGTTATCAAACTGTTCTACAATTTCATCATCTGTAGTTGCAAATGTCTGTTGGTCGATCTTTCTTACTTGTAAACTAAAAGTTCCGTAATCTGATCCAGCAACTTCATCTGCTTTTTTAACATTTAATATACCTACTTTAAAATGTTTGTTTGTTTCAGTTTCCCCATCTGCTCTTAAAGCAACCTGAAATAATGATTCTGAATTACCGTCTTGCTTTTGACTATGTATAGAAGGCGTGATAGCTTTCTTATAATCTTGCAAGAGGTTTAATGCAGAAACAGATCCAGTTATCGTAGATGCACCAGAAGCGTTTGCCGCTGCTGCAGTTGGAAATTGCTTATAGATGTAGAATGGTGAGTCACTTCCTTGAGCCTTACTTGATATTGGGCTTTCAGGAAAGACATCCCTGTAGTATTTGTTGCTAGTAGAATCAAAAGATGCAGATGTCTGATAACTTCCTGATGTTACTGTAAAAGCACTAAATGTCCCTGAGACGTATGTCGAAGCAAGAGGAGTTGCCTCACCCTCTGTCAGGTTGTTTGGTGCTAATACTAAGAGTATTTCAGGGTCATTAGTTGCTGACTTTAAAGCAGCAATTTGTACAATATTAGTTGAGTATCCTCCGATTCCCAATATTCTAACAATTGTTACAGTTCCCGCACTTCTTAGATATTCTCTAGCAGTGATTGGTACGTAAAAACGATCATCCAAAGATCCGAACATCTCTTCAAACTCATTAAAATTGCGAACTATGGTTGGAACAAAAGCAGGCCCTTTTTTAGTAGGACCTACAAGTGCCGCACCTATTTCAGCAATTCCTTGAGGTAAGAAAGAGAGATCTTTTTCACGAGTAAATACGCCCGGTGAGACGATTCTCTCTGCCATTTAATTTCTCCGTTAAGTGTTTATAGAGTACAATTTAAAAATAAATATGCATCTGACTCCTCAAAATGCATATAAGTTATTAACCTTCTTCAGTTGGAGCGACAATATCGTCTGCTTGCGGAGGTTGCGCATTTGGAGTAAATACTCCTGTCTCTGGATTAAGTGAACCTGCACCATACTTGTCATTGAGTTCTTTTGCTGTTTCTTGCTCTTTTTGAGAGAGCTCATCTAAAGAAGACATAATAGCCTCTTCTTGCTCCATCAATCTTTCAGCATTTTTCTCATGAGCGATCTGTTGCATTTTAAGACCACCTAATTGCATTTGAATCTGAGAGTATTGTTGCTGAACTTCACCCAAGCCAGCCATCTCATCTTCAGTAAATTTAATTTCGTCTGCCATTTTAAGACTCCTTTGTAACGTTTATTTTCTTTAATATATATGAACTTACTTAGTCAAAATTTGAATTATTTTCCTAAGTCTTTTAAAAATCTTTCTAATTCATTGGTGTTTCTGACGATGTTGACAGCATCACAAGTAGGATAAGGATTAGAGCTCCCATAATCATTAATAATTGTTCTGTTTGCATGAAATAAATTGAATATAATATCGTCATACTTTATGCCTTCTCTTTTTAATTGTTTTAATGTTTTTTCTTCTGCAGATTTATGCCTTGCAGTTGTTATAATAATATAGACTTTTCCTGTGTCATGTAGCCTGTTTAAGAAATCTATATTTTCTTTTATTCCTTCTGTTTCACCCCAGTAAGGTGGTGTATATTTTCCTGAACTCTTAACTAGCGTTCCATCTAAATCAACAAATAAAGTTTTATATTGTCTTACATAATCAAACCAATCTTCTTTTGTGCCCCAATCTATGTAATTTTTAGCTTGTACTGGTGAAAATTTATAGCCTCTACTTATCATTTCTTTTATAATATGTGATAGATATAAATTATTATTTGAGTGTGATAAATCTTCAAACAGTTCACAATATACCTTAGCACTTTCAAAAGAATAGCTACCACATCCGAAAGTTGAAGAAATTACTTTTTTCTCAACAATGTCTGTAATAATATTATCTTTTATTTTTATGTAACTTTTATTTGATGGGTTGATTGATGTTGTGTTATTGAGGTCATAGTAACACATAAAGTTTCCTTCTTGTACTTTAAAAGAAAATTTATTATCGACCTCTTTTATTATTATCTGCCCTTTTATATTATTTTGTTTTATTGCCTCATAAACAGTATGTGGCTGGTTCATTGTTTGCTTTGATAATGTAATTATTTTAGCTTTATCTGATATTCCTATTTCTTCTATACACATCTTTATTGCTTCGTGACAGTTGTACATTTCTATATGCTCTGCCAAGAAAACAAAATACACATTATCTATATTATCAAAATCCATTTCTTTTAAAGCCTCAACTATCATCCAGTTTCCTTTTGGATGTGTTAACATCCATTTAGGTTTTAAACCTTCAAATCTTGTTGATAGTCCTGCAGCTGTAACAATTAGGTTCTTCATTTTATTCCTCTTTAAAATCCTCTTCCCATCTCTCACCAAAGTCATCTCTTTGTGAGTCTATCCAATACTCAGTCCAGCCATACTTTGGCCATTCTATGTTTAGTATTCTTGATGGGACTGGTTTAAAAATTTTATGTGTTATTTTATCACTTACACTTAGTGATTCTTTAATATTATCTGAATTATCGTGTAAGTATTTTTCTGGCTCTTTTAGGTATTTCTTAATATCAGAATTAAAGTTTGAGCAATAGTGTGTACCAATATAAGATTCAGTTCGTATATGTTTGTCATAATGTTCACTTTCATATTTCTTTTCTATTCCGTATTTTAGTGTAAAGTTTGGCGTCTCATGCGGTATTTCGAATAAATCAATTAAGTCACTTTTGTTTCCAAAAAATATGTGATCTCTAGGATGAAATGGAAATGGTGAAAAGATACCACCAGTAATTATACTATTTTTTGGTTTAGCATCATTTGATTCAAATGTTATTGATCTTTCTTTATTCTTCATAAAAAAGTTATACATTTGTGTTAATGATTCATGTGTATACTTTTGATCAGATCGTACCTTTATAACATACTCTGTCTCTGCTGATTTTATGCCGGCATAAGAAGACTCTATCTGTAAGTTTCTATTGCCTGTTCCTGGATCTATTGGTATTTCACTTCTAACAAATCTTACCCTGTCTTTTTCTGAACTTTGTTTATCATCTTTCCAGCACGATATTATAACGTTGTTTATAAAATAAAGTTGTTTGTAATGTGCTGCTAATTCATCTACATAGTCATCATACTTACCTTGTATTACTATATCTAGTTTTTCAGGTGGTGTTGGATTTTCTTCTTTAAAATCAATATAAAAAATTAATTGTGATTGCCAACCTGCCCAAGCACAGAAAGTATCTAACCATGCGTCATCGTATATTTTTTGTGTTGTGTCATCATTATCTTTAAAAAATACTGATTTAAAAAATTTTGCTTTTGGGAGATAAAGCTCTCTGAATTTTTTAAAATTATCATACCAGTTGTCTATTGTCCCTAAATGAAATTCGCATGCAACTCTAGATACATTTTTTGTTATCCAATCTAAATTTTCTTCTGTAAATATTGAATATTCGCCACCTTCACTGTCGATCTTTAAGAAATCAATTTTTTCGATATTGTTCTCTGATATAAATTGTTTGAAAGTTATTTGTTCTGAATTCTTATTTCCATAAGCATCACCAGCTTTTGGTATTGTATTTTTATCCGGATCACATATTGCTTTTTGTATTATTTCTACATTGTTATTTTTTACATTTAATTCTAAAGCAGGCATTAATTTTTTTGATGGCTCTACACAATAAACCTTTTTTGGTTTTTTGTAGATTATAGAATGTGTAAATCCTCCAACGTTTGCACCAATATCAACTACAATATCACCTTCTTTTACAACAAATTCTCTTTCATATATTTTTTCATTCATTACCTCTTCTTTTACTTCTTTTGTAACTCTTCTTAAATTTCCCAATTGAGTAAAGTTAGGATCAACTTTATTATTTTTAATATTATTTTTAACATACCCTTTAAAATCTGGTAGTAAATCAAATCTTAGATTCATAAATGCCCATAGGTCAGAAGCTTCTTGAATTCTATTTACATAATATGCTGACCATGCCTTATTAAACCATAGGCCTTGTTCTACTAATTTTTTAAATAATTTTGGCGGATTGTTTTTCATAACTTCTAATCCAGTGCAAGAATTTGTATATACATCTTGCCAATAATCTTCTATACAATTAGCTGCATACAATCCATGAAAATAGTATGCCTCAGGTCTCCCTGGTTTTAATGCTATTGCATGAAGTGCACATTGTCTTGCAGATTCATTTCTTTCTCCATTGTTATAAAAACACTCACCCATATATAATAAACATTCATAAGCCTGTTCATCATCATACGTAAGTTCTGCACATCTACTAAAGAAAGATTGCGCACCTGCCCATTGTCCTAGCCCATAATATTCTAATGCTAAGTTATAGCATGTATTCCAATCATGAGGTCTATTAATATAATCATGTAAATAATTCACGGAATATTTCTCTCATTTTCTAACATCCAGTCTATTGTTGATTCTGGTACTCTTAATAAAAATGCTGCATTATCTTCGAATCCGATTGTAACTAATAAATCATTATCGATTGCATCTGCTCCACAGCAAAATTCTACCTGTCCATCCATAAATTTAAATTTATCTGAAACATGTATTAGATTCCACTGATTGTCCCATGCAATTAATTTATGATAATAGAATGCATCTTTATTTGCGTCTCCTCTTTCATAAAAGTACCAATAATTTGTACCATGTACTATTGCTATCCAACAGTTTTTCCATCTAACAACTTGTGATGAGCCTCTTAACTGTCCATAATTGTCTTGCCACTGTCCAGTATCTAATGCAACATTTGCTTGTTTTGTTTCTAAATCTACTTTAACTAATTCTGTAGGATTTGACCATCTAATAAAATAATTTGGCATTGCCAATACTGGCATCCAGTTCTTTTCACAATCTGTTTCTCTTCCTTTTGGTGGCATTATAGAAGTTCTTTTAGTTTCATAAACACTATCTTCTGTAATTTTAAGTTCAGAGTATTCCATTCTTCCTATGCCTTGATCATTTGTATCTCTTCTAACACCAATTAGATATAATTTATCGTCCCATCTTGCAAGTCTTCCATCTTCAAGTCCATGAAAAAGCCATCTTGGTGCTATATCATTTTTAGAAGTATTTATTTTTCTTGTGTAATTTTCTTTAAGATCTTTTGTATATGATGCTAAAAAATTTTCTGTAACTAAAAATCTGTCAGCGTCTCTGTGTATGTAGGACATTGGTCCCCACTTACTCTGGTACTTTCCTCCTTCATCCATATAATGTTCTGCACCTATTGCATGAAATAAATTATATTTTACATTTCTAATATTAATTAAGATTTCGTCTTCTGTCACTAAGACTGAAGGATTACAAACGCCTAGTCCTTGTGTCTCTGAATTATCTATATGTAGAGGAATTATTTTTCCTCCTTCTTGTAACGATCTTCTTGCTAAACTCATTTCCAGTCAGGACCCTCGAACCAAGCAACTAAACTGTATCTAGTTCCTTCTGTTACTTCTTTTACACCGTGTCTAACAAATGAAGGAAAGAATATTGCTGTACCTTGATCTTTCATATTTTCATAACCTTCCGTTGTTGGATATTCTTCTAAATTTTCAAAGTATAATTCTCCACCTATATAATCTGATGGATCTGAAAGTTGCACAGTAACAGACAGTTTTCTTTGTGGTTTTTGATATACAAATAAATCTTGATGACCGTGATAAAATTCATCTTTCTCATAAGATGTAAATTGTATAAATCTTAGTGAATGATAATCAAAACCAAAATAGTCTGAATTTGCTTTTGCTGCTGTCTCCCAAAAACGTGTAAATATCCAATCTGTATTTTTACCAGGATATAAAAATCTTCTCTTACTATTTCGCCAATTATTATCCTTAACAGAATTTACTGCGCCTACTAGCGCATCTTCTAACTCAAGAGAGTTACCAATTTTTATAATATTATTGCACTCTTCTTTTGTAAAACTATCACTTAAATAACACCACTCACCATTCATTGCTTTCCTCCACGCTAAAAAAGAAGACCATAAATAATCTTCCGTTGTCTATTGAATCACCAAAATAAGGTGATGCAGAATGAAAATACCTACCATCAAAAAGAATAAGTCTATTATATTGGTTTGAAACACTGTCGAGCTTTTCCCAAGGAGTAAAATCTTGCCAACCAGTACTAAATAGTTTATCAACTTCATTCTTTCCTAATCCTTTAATTGATGTATAACCTGTCCTTCTATGCACATAAAAGTCTGTGCCTGATGATAAAGGTGCATTTGGTGTTAAATATAAAACACCAGCTGCATTACACTCATCAGCATGTATTACTAATTCTGTATATTGATCACACCATTGAAAGCAACAATTTGTTCCACCACCATTTTCAGAAACATTAAATGTAGTAATTTTTTTATTTAATAACTTTTCAAAGTGTGGCTTAAATTCAGTACCCCATTTTTGTGGTTCTGTTCTAACACCTGCACTTCCTCTTTGCTTATACGTATCTCTTAATGATAGCGCTTTATTCCTTAAGCTATTAGGATCTTTTAAAAAATTATCAACTACTACTAATCTTGGTGCATCATTATTGATCGAGATCATAATTGTGTGCAGAAAGTAACCATGTTGTAGCAATATATTTGTCTTCAGACATTGGCACATTTGCATTATGTACATAAGGCCATACAACAGGCCAAACTAAAAATGTCCCTGCTTTTGGCTGTACTTTTAAGTCTGAATATAAAAAGCATGTTTCTCCACCATCTTCAACATCATTAAGATAGAACATTGTAACTAACATTCTATTTGAGTTTGCTTTTACATGAGGATCTTCTGCGTGCCATCCTTTATAATGCCCAACACCTTTTTCATACTTCTGTATTTGCCAAGAATTATATAGAGAGCCTTCAGAAAACATTGTGTAAGGATCATGTTGATCTAGTTTCCCTAAGCTTTCAATATACTTGTTTATGTGTGCATTTGAAACGTCACAAAACATTTCCATTGTATCACCTTCGAATAGCATTAAATCTGTCGTATTTTTTACAGCATCATTTACACCGCCGGTAGTGAAGCCTACAAATTGGTCTTGTTCGTTATTATTAAAATATTTGATTGCATCTTTACACTCTTTTTCTGATAGTGCGCTTTCGAATATTCCTATTGTTTCGTTAAACTTCATATTGTTAACCCTTGTTTAATTATATATATTATCATACTTGTTCAAAATCAAATGTTATTTCATCTTTAATATCATCATTTTTAGTAGGTTTTTCATGTACTACAAAATCTCTCATGTAATTTTCTGGCCAGACTGCTTGGTACCAAGTTGTCAGAATATATTTGTCATCTGATACTGGCGTTTCTGCATAATGCACATAAGGAAAAGATGTTGGAAATGCTAGATGTTTTCCTTCTTCACACTTAATACCTTTTCGTGTGAAAGGAAATACTGTTCTGCCTCCGTCTTTAACATCATTTAAGTAAAACATACTAGTAAAAATTCTATTTCCGTATTCATATAGGTGACTGCCTTCTGTATGCCATGCTTCATAATGTCCTACACCTTTTTCATATTTGTGTATTTCCCACATTGGATAATATCTACCTTGTATATTAATTTCATTTGGATCATAATGCTGCAGCATTCCGTATTTTCTAACATAATTATTTATACAGTGATCTGAAGTTATTTCTAATCCTCTAATATATTTTTCACCTTCTGGTATTAAACACAAGTCTAATTCTCCTGTGTCTTTTACATTTTTATCTATTCCTCCAAAAGTCATTCCTGCATATACAGACCTATCTTTTGCATATTTTTCGTATAAATCAATTAGCTCTTGGCATATATTTTTTGGTATTGCACCTTTAGTTATATGAACAGAATCCATAAAATGTTCAATAGGCTTTGCATTATATTGACCGCCTTCCATATGAATGTCTGTTTTTAAATTTTCAATCTTAAGATCTGGATTTGTTCTTCTTGTTGATTTGAACATTTGTGGGTCTATTGGTTCTGTAATATTTTTCTTCTTTTGGTCCATCTTATACTTAACATTTTTTACTTTTTCTGTTTTATCAGAATACAGTATATCTTTAAACTCTTCACCAAAAACATAAACAAATTTATCACCATCAAATCTTTTATTATTTGCCATTTCTTTATTGTCTATTACATAATGTAAAAATAATTGTGAGTACCAGTCACCTTTAAATTTATTTCTGTAGTGTGAGATATTATAGCCTAAATAGAATATTGCGTCTCCTGGTTCTTGAATAACTTTTACAGACTTTTTTGTTTTTAAATCAGTTACAAATATTGGATAAGGATCTGACTGTCCTAAATTTATTGTTAAAGAAATTTGACACCACGGCCAGTCTTTGTGGTGGTTCATTGCTGCACCTTTTAAATAAGTTCTTTGATAAGAGTATGTTGGTATTAATTTTTCTTCTACTATGTCTTCAACTTCTTTTACTTTGCTATAAAGTAAATTTTCCCATATAGGATGTCCATTAACATTATATGTCATTGGGTGCACATGTTCTGGATCTTCATCGCCACCAAAATAAGCTTCTTGATTTTGTATTGTCTCTACTGACTGGTATAAAAAATAGTCTGCTTGTTTTTTACTAAAAAAATCTTTAACTACATAAAACCCGTGTACATATAATTGATCAATCATTATCTAACTCCAAAAGTTGTATTATAATCATTTGTTTGTACCATATAGTTTACTGAAGCAGATCTTCTTCTATTTGAAGATATGAATGGATAAACACCGTGTATTAACCATGCAGGAAATATTAAGAATCTTCCTCTTTTTGGTCTATATCCCCACTGTCCTGAATCAAAATAATTATTGCTATTATAAAATAGTCTCAATATTCCGTCTTCTGTCGTTCCTTTTTTATATATTCCTTCTCCAAAATCAAAACTATCAGTTTGAGTTGGTGCTATTATTTCATCAATAAATTTTGAATTAACATCATCAAAAAAGAATACTGTTGTTATATTACAATTAGGATGATAATGAGCAGGATTATACTCACCTGATTTCATTGAATTAACCCACGCGCCTATTCTATCTGTTGTTATTTTTATATCATTTAAATGTTGATTATCTTCTGTTTTTCCAAAACCTTTTAAATTATTACTTAAAGTTTCTTCTACAACTTTTATTACATATTGTCTAACAATAGCATCTAAAAATTTACCTACATTATTATACATAAACAAATCTTCGATAATTTCGTATTCATCATCTATTCTACCAGCAAGTCCCGGACCGTGATTTTTTTCTTTTTCATTTAGCACTTGTTCAATAATTTTTTCAAAATCATCTAAAATAACATCAGGCATTTTACCTACCATTATTTTTGGACCAAACGGCGAAATTAAGTCATACTTTATTTTTTCTATTTGTTTTCTTTTTTTAGGCATAATAACTTATTATCTATATATATCGTTTTAAAACAGTTAAAGTATATATTTTTTATAAACTAGAGGAAACAATAGTTGTAATATATTGTGAATCATTTTCTATTGTTGTTCTCATACTATCTGATAGATTATAAATCCATATACAGCCTTCAAATGTATCTTCATTTAGACTAGGTACAAATTCAAATCCGCTTCCAGACGCTATTTTTATATCTGATTCAGAAAATGCTACATCTGCCCAATATTGATTAAGTGATGCGTCAAATAAAACACCTGGTTCTACGCATAGTTCACCTTCATCATCCCCTTCTGTGTCTGTCCATTGAACATATTTTGTTTTTATTAATGAGCCTGTCATTGATCCTTCGAAAGGATCCTGATATATGTTACCATCACTTCCTGAATGTTCTATAACTGACATTTAAAACCTCCTAAATTGTTACTACTGTTGCATAAACTTGTGATACTTGATGATAATGAGATGTGCGAGGTGTACTCATATACCTCGGTGCTCTAAAAGATAATTGTCTTAGTGTTATATGTCCTGGATGTGTAGCAGGAACTGTTGCTACATTATAAGTACTTATTATCTCAGGCGTTGAAACTGTTGTTGGCCCTATTCCTACTTTCATTGTTCTTGTTGAAGGTCCTGTCTCTTGAAAAGAGACAACAATATCTTTTGTTGTTCCCATAGTATATGCACCAGGAAATGTTCCAAGTGTAGTATTAGTTGTACCATTTCTTCGCATAATTCTAAGTTTTCCTGGAGAAGGATCAGCATTATCAGCAATACGAACTTCATAAGTTTTTGTAACTAGTGCAGGTTGACCTGGAACTGAAGTTGTATTGAATCCAAAATGAGAAGAATGATCTTTATTATTTGTGCTATTCATAAAAAATCTATATCTAGTAGCTAGCGCTTGGTTTGTAGATGTCAAAACACTTGGGAGATATTTTCCACTTGGTCCGTAAGATGCAGGACCAGAAGCTTTCCACCATGAACCTTGTGTTGCAGTAACATTATTCATTCTAATTGCAGTGCCTGGAAACCAATCAGTTGTTGTGGTTGAGGTGTGATATTTTGTCCAAGTTGGCCTTACATTTGTTGTTGATGGATATAAAGGATTGCCATCATAAGTAAAAGTTACTGCTATTTCAGCATCATCTAAATCACCGTCTTCATATAACTGATGGCCTAGTTCATGGAAATCATCTCTTCCACTTGCATATACACCATCTTCCCAATCATCTCCCCAGTGCCCTACAAGATCATTATTTTGATCATATGAATAAAATTCTGACATTTGGTGTGGTTGAGATTCATTTGGCCTATTGTATGGCATCATTGCTTTATTTATTGCTGTAGTTGTTCCATCACTTATATCTGATAAACTTACATTCCCTGGAGACTTTGTAGATGTATAAGAATTTACTTCTACTTCATTGTATAAACCTCCTAATGAAAGTTCGCCTGAACTAGGAGCTGCCATTCTTTAACTCCTTAATTTCTTTTTTTATTTCATTTATTTGATCTTGTTGCTCTTGAACTGCATTTATAAGAAATACAGTAAGCTTTTCATAATCTACACCTAATTTCTTAAACGGTTTATCATCAGGATAATTTTTTTCTAAGTATTCTAATGTATTTCCTATAACTTCGTGTTCTCTAACAAGATCAGGAGCAATTTTTTGAACTTCTTGTGCTATAAGACCTATTTGTAAACCTGGTTTGTCTGCGAATACCCATTCATATTTTACAGGTCTTAACTGTAATACAACATCTAATCCTTCAGATAAGTTATGAACATTTTCTTTTAGTCTTTCATCTGAACTAATAGTTGTTGAGTAAGCTATAACATCACCTTCTGAGTGGAATATAGGTGAAGCGCCGCCAGCCATTCTAAAATCTTCTACACCTCCTACAGCAAAACCTATTGTATCTGTTGTTGGTCTAAAGAAACCAGTGTTTGTATCTGAACTAAAGTTTATTGATGGAGAACCTGCGTTTCCATCAGAAACAGAATTTGGTCCTGCAGGTCCTGTATTACCTTGCGGTCCAGTATTACCCTGCGGTCCAGCATTTCCTTGAGGTCCAGTATTTCCTTGAGGTCCAGTATTACCCTGCGGTCCTGTTGGTCCTTGTGAACCTGTATTACCTTGTGGACCTGTATTTCCTTGAGGTCCAGTATTTCCTTGAGGTCCTGTGTTACCCTGTGGACCAGTTCCACCTTGGGGTCCAGTCGGTCCTTGTGGTCCTTGGACTCCTTGATTTCCTTGATTACCTTGCGGACCTGTATTACCCTGCGGTCCAGTATTTCCTTGAGGTCCTGTCCCTCCTTGAGGTCCAGTCGGTCCTTGTGGCCCTTGGACTCCTTGGTTTCCTTGATTACCTTGAGGTCCAGTTCCGCCAGTATTTCCTTGAGGTCCTGTTCCACCTTGAGGCCCTGCTGGTCCTTGTGAACCTGTATTTCCTTGAGGTCCTGTGTTACCCTGTGGACCAGTATTTCCTTGAGGTCCAGTATTTCCTTGAGGTCCAGTTCCTCCTTGAGGTCCCTGAGGTCCTTGAGCACCTGTGTTACCTTGGTTTCCTTGAGGTCCAGTTGGGCCAGTATTACCTTGAGGTCCAGTTCCACCTTGAGGTCCTTGTGGTCCCTGAGCACCAGTGTTTCCTTGATTACCCTGAGGACCAGTATTTCCTTGAGGTCCAGTATTACCCTGCGGTCCAGTTCCACCTTGAGGTCCTTGTGGTCCCTGAGCACCAGTGTTTCCTTGGTTACCCTGAGGTCCTGTGTTACCCTGTGGACCAGTTCCACCTTGAGGTCCTGTTGGTCCTTGTGGTCCTTGAACTCCTTGGTTACCCTGGTTACCTTGCGGCCCGGTGTTACCTTGTGGACCAGTATTACCTTGAGGTCCAGTTCCTCCTTGAGGTCCTGTTGGTCCTTGTGGTCCTTGGACTCCTTGATTTCCTTGATTACCTTGCGGACCAGTATTACCTTGTGGACCTGTTCCGCCTTGTGGACCTGTTGGTCCTTGCGGTCCTTGAACTCCTTGGTTACCTTGACTACCCTGAGGACCAGTGTTTCCTTGCGGTCCTGTATTTCCTTGAGGTCCAGTTCCTCCTTGAGGCCCTGTTGGTCCTTGCGGTCCTTGAACTCCTTGGTTACCCTGGTTACCTTGTGGACCAGTATTACCTTGTGGACCTGTTCCGCCTTGTGGACCTGTAGGTCCTTGCGGCCCTGTTGCTCCAGTATTACCTTGTGGACCTGTAGGTCCTGTATTACCCTGCGGACCTGTGTTTCCTTGAGGGCCAGTTCCACCTTGAGGTCCAGTCGGTCCTTGCGGTCCTTGGACTCCTTGGTTTCCTTGATTGCCTTGAGGCCCGGTGTTACCTTGAGGTCCTGTTGGACCAGTTGGTCCTTGTGGTCCAGTAGGTCCAGTATTACCTTGAGGTCCAGTTCCACCTTGAGGTCCTTGAACACCTTGGTTGCCTTGTGGTCCAGTAGGTCCAGTTGGTCCTTGCGATCCAGTTGGGCCTGTGTTACCTTGAGGACCAGTTGCGCCTTGAGGTCCTGTTGGTCCTTGAGGTCCAGTAGGACCTGTATTACCTTGAGGTCCAGTTCCGCCCTGTGGCCCTTGAACACCTTGATTACCCTGTGGACCTGTTGGGCCTGTTGGGCCTGTTGGGCCTTGCGGTCCAGTTGGACCAGTATTTCCTTGCGGACCTGTTGGTCCAGTTCCACCTTGCGGACCTTGAACTCCTTGGTTTCCTTGAGGTCCAGTAGGTCCAGTTGGTCCTTGCGGTCCAGTAGGTCCAGTATTACCTTGAGGTCCAGTATTACCTTGAGGTCCAGTTCCGCCTTGCGGACCTTGAACTCCTTGGTTTCCTTGAGGGCCAGTCGGTCCAGTAGGTCCTTGTGATCCAGTTGGACCAGTATTTCCTTGCGGACCTGTTGCACCTTGTGGTCCTGTTGGTCCTTGAGGTCCAGTCGGTCCTGTATTACCCTGCGGTCCAGTTCCACCTTGAGGTCCTTGAACTCCTTGGTTTCCTTGAGGTCCTGTTGGTCCTGTTGGTCCTTGAGGTCCAGTTGGACCAGTATTACCTTGAGGTCCTGTTGCGCCTTGTGGTCCTGTTGGACCTTGAGGTCCAGTTGGGCCAGTATTACCTTGAGGTCCTGTCGGTCCTTGAGGTCCTGTTGGTCCTACATTTCCTTGCGGTCCTGTTGGTCCTTGCGGTCCAATATTACCTTGAGGTCCTGTCGGTCCTTGAGGTCCTGTTGGGCCAGTATTTCCCTGTGGACCAGTTGGTCCTTGAACACCTTGGTTTCCTTGTGGACCAGTATTTCCTTGTGGTCCAGTTGGACCTTGTGAACCAGTTGGTCCAGTATTTCCCTGTGGACCTGTTCCACCTTGTGGACCTTGAGAGCCTGTATTACCTTGAGGTCCAGTCGGTCCAGTATTACCTTGCGCACCTTGAGGTCCAGTCGGACCAGTTGGTCCTTGTGAGCCTGTAGCGCCTGTTGGGCCAGTTGGTCCTTGCGGTCCAGTTGGTCCTTGATTTCCTTGTGGACCTGTAGGTCCTTGCGGTCCTGTTGGACCAGTGTTACCTTGTGGACCTGTGGGTCCTTGCGGTCCTGTTGGACCAGTATTTCCCTGTGGACCTGTGGGTCCAGTTCCACCCTGTGGTCCTTGGACACCTTGATTACCTTGAGGTCCAGTAGGTCCAGTATTACCTTGAGGTCCTGTTGGCCCGGTTGGTCCTTGAGGTCCAGTTGGACCAGTATTACCTTGAGGTCCTGTTGCACCTTGCGGTCCTTGAACACCTTGAGGTCCAGTTGCACCTTGTGGTCCTTGGACACCTTGTGGTCCTGTTGGTCCTTGCGGACCTGTAAATTCTTCTATTGCTGTTCCTGTAAAAAACTTAGCTTCACTATCAGATGTATTAAAAAATAGTGATCCTGTTTCTAGTGATGTTGTTGCAGGATCAGAAGACACAATTGGGATGTTTAATTCAGCTGAACCACTGAATATTAGACTTCCACTTACATTTACGTCACCTGAGTGTAAAGGCACTTTATATCTCCTGAACTTTGTTTATAAATATCATTACTCAATCTCTTGCAATAAGAATTTGTATTTCTTACCTGTCTTTCTATTAATAATAAACAGATCTTCATCACCCTCTTGAATTGTCCACTTACCAGTTGTTCCGTCTACTTCGTTTCCTTCTGCTCCCTCATTAGATAATTCTAAGTCACCAGTGAACACGTTTCTAAATCTTTTATCTGACGCACCGAGATCAACTGTATTATCTGCACTCGGTTTAAAGTGGCCGTCATTTGTAATTCTTACAACCTCATTACCATCACCACTAGAATCATAAGTAAAAAATGCCAAGTCTGACTTAGCTGTACCATTATCCATATTGATAGCTGCGATTTTTGCTTGAGGTCCTGGATTACTTAGTCCTGTTGGTATTGCTCCACTCCATGTACCGAAAACTAATTCAGCTGATGAATTTGTTGCACCATTGCTATTGTGAATAAATAATTGTACTGGTCCTGCTACATTTCCTTTTATATGTGTTTGCCCTAATGGAGTCCCAGTTCCTATACCGAGATGTCCGAATGAACCAGTTGATGCTCCTGAACCGCTTACATTTCCAACAAACTCAGTAGCTCCAGTTCCTAAAAACTCATATGATGATCCATTAAACTGCATTTTAATAGCAGTATCAACAGCGTCATTTACAGCATTTAATCTTAAATCAGAAGTATTTGCAGAAGTTAATGTAAAATTAACATTACTAGCAAGGTTTGTGTGAAATTTTGCTAGCGGATTTATTCCAATACCGACTAGTGATCCTGATAATACTAATAAATCATTATCTTCACCCGTTCCTAAATTTAATTTAGCATCATATTTCGGATAAATTGAAACAGCACCACCACCGTTAGTTCCCATTCTATAGTTTCTTGGTTGTAAATCAAATGTACCAGCACCTCCTGAATGTCCAATATCAGTTGGTAAATAAACCGCCGTTCCACCAGATGAAACATAAAATCCTTGAATTCCAGAAGAACCCAGTACATCTAGAGGACCTCTTGAACCATCAGAATTGATTGCCAAACTATTAGATACAAATAATGAACCTGTAAAATCATGCGCATCATCTATAGAGTCACCAAACTTATTAGAGCTTGTTGCGAATGATATAGATTGACTTACTACATTTGAAATAACTTTATCTGCAGTTAGTGTTCCACTAAAAACACCGTCACCTGTAACATTTAGAGTTGATCCGTCAAAAGTTAGATTAGCTTCTGCTGTTCCAGAACCATCACCGTCTGCAGTTATAACTCTATTGTTTCCATCATTTGCTAACGATAATAATCCTTGTGGGCCTTGTGCACCTTGTGCGCCAGTTGGTCCTTGGACTCCTTGGTTTCCTTGCGGTCCAGTAGGTCCTTGTGGTCCAGTTGGGCCAGTATTTCCTTGAGGTCCAGTTGGTCCTTGTGAGCCTGTATTACCTTGATTACCCTGCGGTCCTGTTGGACCCTGAACTCCTTGGTTTCCTTGTGGGCCTGTTCCACCTTGTGGTCCTTGGACACCTGTTGCACCTTGAGGTCCTGTTGGACCTTGCGGTCCAGTTGGTCCAGTATTACCTTGTGTTCCTTGTGGGCCTTGAGGTCCAGTTGAACCAGTATTTCCTTGAGGTCCAGTCGGTCCTTGAGCGCCTGTATTACCTTGATTTCCTTGCGGACCTGTAGGTCCTTGGACACCTTGGTTTCCTTGCGGTCCAGTTGGGCCAGTTGGTCCTTGAGGTCCAGTTGGGCCTGTGTTACCTTGAGGTCCAGTAGGTCCAGTTGGTCCTTGTGAGCCTGTAGCACCTGTTGGGCCAGTTGGTCCTTGCGGTCCAGTTGGTCCAGTATTTCCCTGTGGACCTGTTGGTCCTTGAACTCCTTGTGGACCTGTTGGTCCTTGAACTCCTTGAGGTCCAGTAGGTCCTTGCGGTCCTACATTTCCTTGGTTTCCTTGAGGTCCTGTTGGGCCTTGTGTTCCTGTTGGTCCAGTATTACCTTGTGGGCCAGTTCCACCTTGTGGGCCTTGAACTCCTTGATTTCCTTGAGGGCCAGTTCCGCCTTGTGGGCCTTGAGCACCTGTTGCTCCAGTTGCACCTTGCACACCTGAAGGTGAGCCGTTAACAATTACGTGACCAAAAGAACCAGTAGTCTCAACATTCAATTCTCCAAACGAACCAGTTGAAGCTGCTGAACCACTTACACCATAGTGAAATTCTGATACTGCGTTTCCTTTTAGTATTACTCTATTACTATCATTATTTTCTCTAACATAAAGTTCACCGTGACCACTAGATATGTTTGTAAAAATTCTAAATTGATTGTTTGAATCATCTCTGTGTCCAAAGCCGATTCCAGTATAATCAACTA